>LNFM01009095.1_pt1 | contig 14644 bp, 13 predicted proteins | sample 596031 | NCBI WGS metagenome assembly LNFM01 (sample SAMN04254537, study PRJNA301005) | activated carbon metagenome | isolation source: dual media filters at the Ann Arbor, Michigan drinking water treatment plant | place: USA: Ann Arbor
TAGGGCAGGTCGTGATTACCGGCAGTGTAATACCGACGCTGCCGATCGCCAGCGGCGAAACCTTCAAGTTCGAACTCGAAGGACTCGGAAACATCGAGATTACGGCCACAACTTGAATGTCGTTGCCGCCCTCAGCGGTCGACCGAGGCGGACGCGGCGATCGTTCGGGAGCGAAAGACGCCGCCAAATCGCAGAAAGCGTTGCAATAGAATCACAAATCACTGTTTCCAGTGATGATTTCGCGACTTTCTGCTTTGGAAAAGTACTGATTCGATCTACTTAATGGCCACCAAGCCAATTCATTTGAAATAACAAGTTCCTAGGCGACAACCCTCAGGTAGGACATCCCAATGCAAGCGAAAGTGGCAGCGAAAGCTCTGAAATCGGCCAAGCCCGCGAAGACGGCGAAGGCTGCGAAAGCCCCAGCCAAGACAGCAGTCAAAGCAGTCAAAGCAGTCAAGGCGGCGAAACCCGCAGCGAAGGCATCAAAGCCCGTCAAGCTCGGCGCCGGCGACACGGTCACCCTCCGCCATCTCGGCAATGCCATCTCGGACGCGCATCAGCTCCCGAAAAAGCAGGCCAACGAGATCTTGTCGCAGACCATCGACATGATCACCGGCTACCTCAAGAAGGGCGCCCGCATCCGCATCGGCGGCCTCGGCATTCTCCAGGTCAAGAAGCGTCCGGCGCGCATGGGCCGCAATCCGGCCACTGGCGAGCAAATCAAGATCAAGGCCTCGAAGAAGGTCGCTTTCCGCGCCGCCAAGGAGCTGAAGGAATCGGTCTGATACCGCTTTCTGGTGCAGTGTTTCGAGAATGCAACGGGCCGGGATCTGATCCCGGCCCGGAATTGTTTTGAACCGTCTCATTCATGTCCACGTCGTCGATCGGGAGATGCGGCGTTGGCCGTCCAGTGCGGTTGAACTAAGATTCGGCGCGGGCAGAGCCGGAGGGGCGAATGATCGAGGCATCAGTCATCGAGCGGCCAACGGCGCGCGTCATCGTGCTGGACACCTCCGACCGCATACTTCTGTTTCGCGCCATGATTGGCCATTCCGTCGAGCCGGAGCGGCTCCCCGATGCGACGAGCTTCCTGGCCCTGCCGGGTGGCGGCATCGAACCGGGCGAGGCGCCCGAGGTGGCGGCACGGCGCGAGCTTGCCGAGGAGACCGGGATTCTGGTGGATGGCCCTCTCGCGATGGTCGCCCATCGCACCACCGGCTATGACTGGAAGGGTCGGCGGTACCTCACGCGCGAGCACATCTTCTTTCACCGCTCGCTCACGACCGAACTCGATCGGACCGGCTGGCTCGAGACGGACAAGCGCTGGATGAGTGATCTCGGCTGGTGGACGCTCGATGCATTGGTCGCCACGGACGAGATCGTACGACCGCAAGGACTGGCCGTGCTGGCACGCGATCTCAGCCGAGGCATCCTCCCTGCATCTGCTGTCGAGCTTGGTCGCCGCCGCTAGACAAGTGCCAAGACCGACAGAGCCGGTCGCGGCCCAAGCCACGCAGGCACCCCATGCAATCCACGTTCGCGCTTCTCCCGTCGGCGGTCGTACTGGTGTCCGTCCTCTGTTTCCGCGCCACCGGGCTGACGGCGGCCGCTTCAGCTGCCGTGGCCGCGATCGTGCTTTGGCTCGCCCACGTGTTCGAGCCGCCGTCCCTGCCGCAGTTGGCCAGCGTGGTGGCCGATGCAGCTGTGTTGACGGCTCTGGTCGCGGCAATGGTGGTTCCGGGCATCCTGTTCGTCGAGGCAACGCGGGGCCGGAAATCGCCAGAAGCCATTGGCGCGCTGGTCGTCGCGGCCGGACTGCCGAAGCCTCAAGCCGCGATCCTCATCTCGACCGGTATCGGCGTTATGGTCGAGAGCCTGACGGGCATGGGTGTCTCCCTCCTCGTGACGATGCCATTGCTGCTTTCCCTGTTCGACAAGCGGGCAGCCATCGGTATCGGCCTCGTCGGCATGAGCCTGATGCCGTGGGGCGCCCTCGCCATCTCTGCTCATGTCGGGGCTAAGCTCTCCGGCGTACCGCTCGAAAGCCTTCAGGGTTGGATCGCGGCCGTCAGCGGTCCGGTCGCCTTTTGCCTGCCGGCGCTCGCGTTGCTGTTCGTCGGGCGCCCGACGATGAACGACGGGTGGGTGGCGGTGCTGGCTGGCTTCGTCCTCGCGACGTCTATTGGCCTCGCATCGCGCTTCATTGGCGTCGAGGTTGCGGGTGTGGCCGGCGGCCTTGCCGTGATCGTCTTGATGGTTTTGCTGGCGGGGCGCAGCGAGGGTTTGCGCGCTGCCGTCTCGGCCCCGGGCCTTGTCCCCTACCTCGTGCTCTTGGCGGCCGTGGTCGCCCAGAAGCTGGCCGTGGCTCCGCTTGCCAGATCGGGCTTCTCTCCCGTTCTGAGCACCGATCGCGTCGAGTTCGCCGTGCTCACCTCGCCAGGGGTGGCGCTGCTGGCCGCGACGCTGTTGGCCGCGTCGTCGCACCTGCGACCCGCGCTCCTGGCAACGGTCGCTCTCCGCGCATGGCGGCCAGTCGCGGCGATCGCCCTCTTCATGCTGGCGGCGCGGCTTCTCGTCGAATGCGGTGCGATAGCGGCTTTGGCGCACACCATCAGCGGTCTCGGACGCGAGGGTGCCGCTGTCGCGGTGGCGCTGCTCGGCGCAGTCGGTGGTTTCGTCACCGGCTCCGGCGTGACCGGCAACGCGCTCTTCATGCCGAGTGCGGCTGCCGCAGGTGAGACGTTTGGGGCCACACCCATATTCGCGGCTCTCCAGAACGGCGCGAGCGGACACGTCGGCATGGCGTCCCTACCTGTCGCAGCCATCCTCTTGGCATCTCTTCCGCAACGCGAGCCGGGCGACGACGCCATCGTGCTGCGAACGGCGCTGACGCTTGCGGCTTGGCACGTGCTGATCGCCACGATGGCGGCACTGGCACTGCTGCATCTTGCCATGTGATCGACGTAACCGAAGTCAGACAGCCATCAGGATCGACACCGCGCTGTCGAGCGTCAGGTCGTAGCGCTGGCCGAGGTTCTGGTTCGCGGTCTCCGCACCCTTGGTGCCCTTCCAGTGGCGTGACCGCTCCCACACGCCCATGTCGCGATACCAGGCCATCAGACGCATGCGAATGAGGCCCGGCCCTGGCGCCTGCTTCTGGCGCCACAAACCCTGCACCTGGCTGTCGTGCGTGCCCTCCCAGTTGGCCCAGGTGCTCGATGACAGCTCCAGGAATTGCTCGAAATCGCTCTCGCGGATATCGTACCAGCGGTGCGTGGTATAGCCGGGATCCGTACGGGCGATCGTGCCCCCCTTCGGACGCAGCGTCGGTAGCCAGATGTCGTGCTGAGCCTTGCTGACACCCTCGAGGCCGCCGATGGCCGCATCGGCATTCGCGATTGCAGCCGCCTCGTCCGGCCACTCCGTGACGCTGACGATGGTGTTGAAGTTGAGCCCGATAAGCGGCTTCCAGAGCCCGAACAGCCGGCCGCCCTTCGCCTCCACCGCGGCTCGCCCGGTCGTCGCGATCAGACGACCCACCTCGGCCACCCTCCCCGGACCGAACGCCACCACATGATGCTCGTAGACGGCCATGCGACAACCCTCCTCCTTCATCGTCTTGCGAAGCCCCGCGCGGCGTGCGGTAGTTTATCGAGCCGGCACGGCCGCCGGCGCACGATTCCGCGAGGAGCACTCATATGGCCTCACTCCCCGACGACATCGTCGTCCTCGACAGCGTTACCCATTTCGAGGCCAAGCACAAAGGCACCGTTGCCTACTGCGGCTCACACGCCGGCATTTACGCGGCCTACTATGCCGCCTCCAAAGGCATCGCTGCCATTATCTTGAATGACGCCGGCATCGGCCGTGAGCGCGCGGGCGTCGCCGGGCTGGCGTTGCTCGAAAGTCTGGGTGTGCCCGGCGCCGCCATCTCGCATATGTCGGCCCGCATCGGCGAGGGCAAAGACGGCGTCGAGCGCGGCGTGCTGACGACGGTCAACGCACCTGCCGCGGCGCTCGGACTGAGGCCCGGCCAGAGCTGCCGCGAGGCACTGCTCTTGCTGCACAAGGCGTCGCCCAAGGCCTCGCCGATGCCAACGCCGCTGGAGGAATCCCGCTTCGAGGTGCCGGAGCTCGGCATGGGCGGCGTCAAGGTTGTCGTCATCGACTCGATGAGCCTGGTGAAGCCCGAGGACGACGGCCACGTCGTCGTCGCGGCCTCGCACGGTGGCGCACTCGGCGGGCGACCGGAGATGGCGATCAAGTACCCCGTCTTCGCCTGCGTCTGTAACGACGCCGACCGTGGCATCGACAATGCCGGCATCACGCGCCTGCCCGCACTCGAGCAACGCGGCATCGCCGGCGCCTGCGTGTCGGCATTCTCCGCCCGCATCGGCGACGGCCGCTCCACACTCGCCGACGGCTACATCTCCGCCATCAACGACACCGCGCGCCGCCACGGCGGCCTGATCGGCCAGTCGACCAAGGAGTTCGTCGCGGCCATGGTGGTGGCAAAAGCCAAGTCCTGATCTTCGCCATTCGCAACTCAGCAGCCTGCATTCACGAGGATCGAGCCATGCCCGACATGGGATTGAACGGAAAAGTCGCCATTGTCACGGGCGCGGGCTCCCGCGCGGACGGCATCGGCAATGGTCGTGCAGCAGCGATCCTCATGGCGCGCGAAGGCGTGAGGGTCGCGCTGATCGACGCCGTGCCCGCCAATGCCGAGGCAACCAAGTCGATGATCGCCAAGGAGGGCAACACCTCCATGGTAGTCGAGTGTGACGTGACCGACCCCAAGTCGTGTGAGGCCGCCGTCGCCAAGACCGTCGCGACGTGGGGCCGCGTCGACATCCTCGTCAACAACGTCGGAGTCGGCGGAACCGGTGGCAGCGCCGTCGATCTCGACCTGGATGCCTGGGACCGCGACCTACGCATCAACGTCACTTCGATGATGCTGATGGCCCGCTACTCCATCCCCGAGATGCGCAAGGTCAACGGCGGCGCCATCGTCAACATCGCATCCGTGGCGGGGCTCAGGGGCGGCCATTCCGGCCTGATGTATCCGACATCCAAGGGCGCCGTCGTCAATATGACGCGCGCCATGGCCGCCCATCACGGCCGTGAGGGTATTCGCGTCAATTGCATCGCGCCTGGTATGGTCTACACGCCGATGGTCTACTCCCGCGGCAACGGCATGAGCGAGGAACTGCGCGAGGCGCGCCGCAAGCGTTCGCTGCTCCAGACGGAAGGCACTGGCTGGGACGTCGGTAACGGTGTGCTCTATCTCGTGTCCGACATGGCGAGATGGGTGACGGGTGTCATCCACCCCGTCGACGCCGGCGCAACCGCCGGCAGCGCCGACAGTCCGTCTCCCTCGCCCGACAAGCGATGACACTCCAGCGGGTCACCCCCAATTGCGGATCAGGACTGACGTCGGCAGCCCAAGCGATTGAACAAGGACAGCTCTCGTGACACTGCCGATGACCTGGGACGAGTGGACTGCTCACGACGGCGTGGGATTAGCCGAGCGCGTGCGCAAGGGTGACGTGACGCCATCGGAGCTGGCCCAGCAGGTGGCGGCGGGCGTGGCCAAGGTCGATCCGGCGCTCAACGCAGTTGTCGAGCTGTTCGAGGATGCCCTCGCTAGTCCGGCCGGCAATAACACGCGCCTGGACGGCCCGTTCGCCGGCGTCCCCTACCTGATGAAAGACCTCGGTCCCACGCTTGCGGGCCGAATGCAGGAAATGGGCTCGCTGTTCATGCGCGGCAACCGAGCGGCGACCGACAGTTTCCTCGCAGGCCGCATCCGGCAGGCGGGCCTCAATATCATGGGCCGCACGACGACGCCCGAGTTCGGCGTGTGCAGCTCCGCAGAGAACCCGGCCGTCTACGTGACGCGCAACCCCTGGAACACCGAATACACGACGTGCGGATCGTCGGCGGGGAGCGCCGCCACCGTAGCAGCCGGCGTGTTGCCGATGGCGCACGGCTCGGACGGTGGCGGTTCTATTCGCATTCCGGCGGGCGTCAATGGCCTGATCGGCCTGAAGCCGTCGCGTGGAGTTTTCTCGATCGCGCCGGGTCTCTCGGACCTGACCGGACTGGTGTCGAGCCAGGGCTGCCTGACGCGCTCTGTGCGCGATACGGCGGCCTTTTTCGATCATTGCCGCGGCGGCGCAGTGGGTGAATTCATGCCGTACTGGACGCCGCCCGAGCCCTACACCGAGCTGATCCGTCGCGATCCGAAACCACTGCGCATCGCACTCTCGCACGAGTGGGGCGACTATCGCGCGGTGCCGGAGTTCGTCGATGAGCTTGCCCGGGTGGGGCGCTTCCTGGAAGGGCTCGGCCATTACGTGGATTGGGCGTTGCCAGCGGTCGATCTGCGAGCCGCGTTCGAGGCCCAGACGACGTGCTACATCAGCAATTTCGCGCAGGTGATCGCTGGCATGCTGGCGGCACGCGGTCTCGAGCGCCCGCCTGCCGATTTGATCGAGCCAATCAATATCCGCATTTGGGAGGCGGGGATCGGCACCACCTTCAGCGAGCGGTTTCGAATGCAGGCGACGTTCAACACGACGGCGCGCGCGTTCGGTGCCTTCTTCGAGGACTGGGACATCATCCTGACGCCGGTGACCGCACTACCAACGCCCCGGATCGGCACGACAGAGTATCTGACCATCAGCGACAATCCGTCGGTGCGCGACTGGTTCGGCAATCTTTGGAAGAACTTTGCCTACACGCCGCTGGCCAATCTGTGCGGCATCCCAGCCATCTCTATGCCTATAGGTGAGCAGGCGGGCGGCCTGCCCCTCGGTATCCAGGCGCAAGCCAAGCAGGCCAATGACGGCCTGCTTCTGCAACTCGCCGCCCAGATCGAGCGCGCGATGGACGGGAAGTGGAACAGTGGGCGGAGGCCGAGGGTGCGGGTGTGAGATGCGCGCTCTTCGCGAACCTGACAATTTCTACCCCCGGCCTCGCTAGCACCTCGGCCGGCAATGTTGCCAGATCAGCGCTCGCGAGACGACAACCACGATTGGGCCATGTCACCCAGCGATCCGGATATGTTGGAACCTTGCAACAGCTCGGTGAGCTGACTGGGATCGAGAAGGCTCGTGTCGATTCCGTGCTGCTGAAGCAAGCCGAGGATTTCGTCCTGGCTCAAGCCGTCGAGCAAAGCCGGATCGATCCCCGCGTTAGCGAGCAGCTCCGTGATGCCGCCCATGTCACTCGGTAGCTGGGCCTGGCTGTTCGAGAACAACCCGCCGAGGGCTTCGGTGATCTTGCCAAAGTCGAACATCACTTGTTTCCTTCATTTCGATTGTGCGAAAGTAGAGGTCACCTCCTCATTCCGGCGGCACCGCAGCTCCCGGGTGGATTGCCCGGGCTCAGCCGTTCGGTTGTTTCGGTCGGAGCCGGACCTCTGTCGCTTGCTTCGACATGTGTGCAATCGGTGCCGCTTTTTCCAATAGGCCAGCCCCATCAACCCATCGGCTTTTCCGATGACGATAGGTGCTGAGCCGGCGTGCTACAGATTCAGGTGCTTGGCGCCTGGGTCGGGACCCTCGGCGTTATCGCTCTCGGCGCTTATTCATCAGCCCGCACGGTGTCTCTACGGCTTCACCGCGCTTCTCGTGCCCACTGCAGTGAAGCTGCCGATTTGGCGGAGCACGATCCGAGCCGCGACGACAATGTCGTGTTGCGCAACTCGCGCGAAAGAATGCGTCTCACGAGCAAGACGTCCCGCAGTAATCCCTTTATGTGCCTGCCGCTCCTGAAACGGGCCAGATGGTTCGGTGAACCGAGGCCTTGGGAAGTGTGCGAGAGGGCGGCGGGGTGGCCGTCCTTTCACCCATCGAGCGGTTGGTGGGCGACTCCGAGGAGTGCCGATCAGTTGATCTGGCTCGGTCATTCGTGAGACGAGCCCAGACCCCTTGCCCGCGCCTACCTCAGCGTTGCTTTTTTCCGCCAGTTTTTGCCCCGGCAGTCATTCCCGATCGAACTGCGAACGACGAATCTTGGGTTGTGGGCGCCTTGATTTTTGGCGATTTCGGCTTTCGCACTTCGCGATTGCCCTTTTGTTGGCCTTTAGCCATCAGTCTGGTCCCTCTCGGAAAACAAGTCTCTGGTGCGTTTGGCGGCTTTCGGAGGAACGCTGGGGCGGACCTCGGAGCCTCCATTAAATATTCTAGTTCAAGCACCATATCACGTTTCGAACGTGATTGATCTCGCAGAGCTTGCCCAAGGCTTGTTTATCTGTCCGGTCAATCCAGCGTGATCGCGAGCCCGCTCAAATCGGCATTGGCCATCAGTCCGTATTGCTGGCCGCTCAGTTCCAGAACCACGCCGTTCTGGTTGGTCAACACGATGGCGCGGGCGCCGGCGCCGACAGCGAGGCCCGCGCCTGCCGCGACGTAGACCCCTTCGACGTCGGACGGCTGATTGATGTTGCGGACGCGGCCGTAGAGCACGGTTTTCGAGCCGCCGAAGACGAGGCCGGCATCGATGCCGCCAGCTGAGACCCCGAAGCGCTGACCGCGAAAGTGGAGCGTGCCGCCGCCGCCGGAGCCGCCGATGATCCAGCCGGCCTTCCAGATCGTGAGCGTCATGGAGCCGTTTTCGGCGTGGCTGGCGGTCGACGCGCCCAGAATAGCAGCAAACACGAGTAAGGCGCCGCGCAGGCGCGAGATGATCGTCATGAGGCAACTCCCCCGAGTTGGTTCAGAGACGGCGGGTCGATCCTGCACGAATCGAACTCGAGAAGCCTCGCCAAAGGATGGGGCGGAAAAATGTTCCGTCCCATAGAGTTGCGAGATCAGGGCAATCCTTTCGGAGGCTCCGATCGAGCCTAACGCCCGGTCCCCTCGCTACACGGGACGGTCGCCCTTCTTCACCGTCAGCGCGGCACGGTTGTCGGCGGCCGGCAGCATCTTGGCCGGATCACGCGTGACCACCACGTCGATGATGGTCGGCGTGGACGTGTTCTCGAGGCCCTCCTGGATGGCGGCTTCCAGCTTCTCGGGATCAGACACGCGGATGCCGTGGCAGCCAAAGCCCTTCGCGATCTGCGAGTAGTCCATCTCGACGAGGTCCGACGACTGGTAGTTGCCGTGGCCGTAGACGGCATGCTGCAGCGCCTTCACGTAGCCGGACGCCGCGTTGTTGAACACGATACCGACGAAGCTGGTACCCAGTCGCCGCGCCGTCTCCAACTCGCCAAGGCTCATATTGAAGCCGCCGTCGCCGCACATCGTCACGACGCGGCGCTTGGGACCGGCCGCGAGCTGGGCGCCGATACCACCCGGTACGCCGTAGCCGATGGAGGCAAAGCCACGATCCGGCAGGAAATGTCGGCCAGCGGCCTTGGTGTCGAACATCAGACCGCCCCAGTGCCCCGCGAAGCCGCCATCGGCGACGAGGATGGCGTCGGCCGGCATTTGCTTGTTGAGCTGGTTCATGAGACGGCCGACGTTGATCGGGCTCTCCCTCGACTCGAGTCGATCCTTCGCGCCTTCGCGCCATTCGCCCATGCGCTTCGGCAACTCGGCGACGTACGCGGCCCGGCTTTGAGCCGCAGCCTTCCCATTGCCGAGGGCAGCGGCGAGGTCCAACAAGGTCAGCTTCGCGTCGCCCGCCAGCGCTACGTCGGTGCGCGTGGTCCGGCCAATCTCGCTCGGCTCGATCTCGACGTGGATCACCGGCTTGCCGGGCGGGATCAGCGCGAAGCGCTTGGTCGCGATCTCGCCGAGCTTGCAGCCGACCACCAGCAGGCAGTCCGACGCGCCGATCAGCGCGTTGGCGATGCGGTCGTAGCGGCCGAAAAGGCCTGCCGAGTGCGAGTGGTTGCACGCGATGGCCCCTTTGCCGCTCATGGTGTGCGCGACTGGTATTCCATAGGCTTCGGCGAACTGGGCGAGCACGTCCCAAGCCTCGGAAATATGCACGCCGCCGCCCGCGAGGATCAACGGACGCTCGGCCTTGGCGAGCAGCGCGGCGGCCTTTTCCACGCTAGAGCCGTCGGGGCGCGTGCGCCGCGCCTGCGCCTTCAGCGTCTCGGGGTCGACCCAGAAATCGGTTGCGTCGAAGTCGTGCTCGGAATGTGCGATGTCTTCCGGCACATCGAGCAGTACAGGCCCGGGACGCCCGCTGGTCGCCACCGCGAAGGCGCGACGAACGTGCTCGGGGAGCCGCTTGATCACCTCGACGCGGATCACCTCCTTCACCGCAGGCCGCAGGATCTCGATCTGCCGCGCCTCCTGCGTCATGTTCTTCCAGGCGTGTTCGCGGTTGGCGTCGCCCGCGATGGCGATCATCGGGATGCCGGCGTTGAGGCTCTCGATCAGGCCCGTTGTGAGGTTCGTCGCGCCCGGCCCCAGCGTGCCGTCAGCAACGGCCGGCCGGTTCGTGACCTTGCCCCAGGCATCGGCCGCGAAGGCGCCACAGCGCTCGTCGTTGATCAGGTAGTGCTTCAACGAAAGCACGCGGCAGGCTTCGTAGAACGGCAGCAGCTGAAAGCCACCCATGCCGAAGATCGGCCCGCAGCCGGTCAGCTTCAGCATCTCGGCGAGCGCCATGCCGCCGGTCATGCGGCGCACGGAATTGGGGATGGGCTGGTTCATGGGGCGTTGCCTCGTCTGATGCTTCGCGTTTCTGGGCGAGAGACTAGCAGCCCTGCGCCGCCGCGCCAGCGGATGCGGCAAGTGGCGTCGGCCAGACCCGCCTGTTGTGCACCTCGCCGCGAACTGCCTTACTGGCCGCCTCGCCCACACGCCGCCGGGACCTCAGCCAATGACCATCGCCGAAACGTTCGCCGGCTTTCTCGTTGCCACCCGCTTCGAGGACCTCCCCGAGCGGACCACCGATCTCGCGGCCATGATAATCGCCAGCACGCTCGCCAGCGCCGCGGCGGGGCGCCATATCCGCTCGGCACAGATCATCCGCGATATCGAAGTGGAGCGCGGCGGACGGCCGGATGCCTCGGTCTGGTTCGAGGGCGGCGTCAAGCTGCCGGCGGTCGGAGCCGCACGCGTCAACGCGCTGCTGAGCGATGCCGCCGCATCGGATGACAGCGATCTGCGCAACATCGTCCATGCAGGCACGCCGCTGACGGCAACGTCGTTGGCCCTCGCGGAAAAGCTCGGCGCCACGGGCGCAGACGTGCTGGCGGCCATCGTCATCGGCTACGAGGCCGCGGGCCGGATCGGCGAGGCGATCATTCCTCGGTTCGATTATCGCGGCCATCACGGCTGCATGGGCGCGGCATTCGGACCGGCCGTGGCGGCGGCACGCCTCCTCGGCCTCGACTCCCGTCAGACGGCGCATGCCATCGCGCTCACGGCCACCTCGATCGGCGGTCTTGCCAAGGCGGCGGCGACGAGCGTGGCGCGCGAGTACCATGCGGGCAACGCCACCATGCTGGGCATCGAGGCCGCGCAGGCCGCACAGCGGGGCTACACGGGCGAGCTGGCGATTCTCGAGATGGATCGCGGCTTCTGCCAGCTTTTCGGCGGCCCCGAGGCCGACGCGGCCGGCATCGTTCGCGACCTGGGCCGAGACTGGGACATCGCCACTGACCTCGCGTTCAAGCTCGTGCCGGGCGGCCACCCGTTCCATGCCTTTGGCGAGGCGGCGGCCAACGCGGCCCGCGACGGCGACATCGCCCCGGAAGAGATCGCCGCGATCATCGTCTCACGACCAGGCCTCACCAAATTGCCGGGTCCCGCCCACCCGACCGACCTGATCGACATGGCGCACAGCCCCGCCTACTTCACGGCGGCCGGCGCGCGCGACAAGCGTTTCGGCTGGGAGCACGCAGGCCCGCAGAAGATCGCCGATCCGGTCATTCACGCTCTGATCGACAAGATTCGCGTCGGCCCTTCACCGGCTGGGAACCCGGCAGCCTATCGCCAGGGCGCCACCGTCACCATCGTGACGACCGCCGGCCGCACCGTGGCGAGCACGGTCCTCGTTCCGAAGGGTGCGGCCTGTCTCGGCGCCGGCTGGCTCGATATCGAGGCGAAGTATCGGGCATTGGCACCGCTGTCACCGATGAGGTCAGAGCAAGTCGAGGCGAGCTTGGCCGCCTGCAGAGGGTTGCGCGCGGCGCCCGATGTCTCGGGTCTCATGGCATCGCTAGGGTCGGCGGCAGGCCGTTAACCCGGGCCCGTTTGCCGCGTAGCCCGGTTGCCGTCGGCGCAGCATCGGGACGTGGCCGCCTTTACCCCTGATCAACCGCATTCACGATCGCCGCTCGAATCGATGCGTGCGCTGAGTTATGCTGTCAGGAGTAGGGGCTAGCCGGCACTGTTGGGGGAGCGCAATAGCATGAACAGGAAGCACATTCTGGCCCTCGGCCTCGCCGTCTGCACGCTCGTACCCACGGCCACCGCGCAGCAACCTTATCCCCTGCGCGTTCCGGCCGAAGGCGGCGCGATGCCTGGTGAGATCCAGGTCGCGGTCAACTACAGCCTCGCCATCCCGCTGAAGTCGGAAGACGAGAAGTCCCAGACGGAGGCGCTGGAGAGCGGTCGCCGCATGCTCTACGGGATCGCCGCGAGCGAGTGCAAGGTTCTCCAGGCGACCATCGCCACCACCTGCCGCATCGAGCGCTTGAACGTCCAGAGCAACATCCAGCGGGGCTCTCGCGCAACCGAGCAGATCCACGTCAGCGGCAATGCCACCTATCGCGTGACGTTGAAGTAGCGCGGGGAAAGCATTGCCGTGCGCACCGCGCCGAAGGCGTGACGGGGACAACACCAACTGCGGGCTGTCCGGCTCCCATCGAGCAGACAGACCGACAGTCTTTTGAAAATCGTTGCTGGTGACTATGCACTCGCCCAATCGTTCACTTGGCCACCATGGCCATGATGCGTGCACAGTGGCGCAGGGTTCCCACGGCAGGTTGTGCTAATCTCGGCCCCTCAATGTTGACGGCAGGACTCTCCCCCGCCGTTCAACCAAGGCTGCGTTGGTATGGCCAATGCAGTGCTGAACGTTCCTGCAGCCACCATCAAGTCGCGCGCCAGATGTGCGTCGGACTCCGAGAGCATAGAGAAACAGCAATGGCCTCCGTAGCCCCCATCCTCCGTCCCGTCGACATCGATCGCATCGGTCAGGTCTGGGTGCGCGAAGGCACCAGCGATTACGCTGTGCTCGAGCAGATTTTCCACACTGAGGAGTTCAATATCAGCACGGCGCCGCAGTTCGCCTGGATTCGAGCCGCCTATGACAGTTTGCTTGAGGCTGGCGAGGTGCCTTTGATCGTCGATTGTGGCGCCAACATCGGGTTGAGCGCCCTCTACTTCGCCGCGCATCTGCCCAAGGCGAGGATCGTCGGTATCGAGCCGGCGCGGGACAATGTCGAGCTTGCGCGCAAGAACACGGGCAACAACCCATTGATCGAGATTGTTGAGGCCGCCGTGTACGATAAGGCGGCTACGCTGGAACTCGTCGATCCAGAGGCTGAAAAATATGCCTATCGGGTGCGGGAAGCATCCGTTCGCAGCGCGACGTCGATCGATGCCGTGACAATCAGCACCGTCATGCAAAGGCATGCAGCGAAGCGCAACCTGATCGTGAAAGTCGATATCGAGGGGGGCGAGGAGGCATTGTTCCGGTCCAATACAGGTTGGCTCGACCGAACCGATCTGCTCATCATGGAGACGCACGACTGGCTCTTCCCCGGCCAGGGGACCAGCCGAACCCTGTTTTCCGCCATTGCAGGCCGCAATTTCGAGGTCATTCAAAAGGGTGAATACATCTCGTTCTTCTTCCGCTGAAGGCTCGAGTCGCCTTTGCAAACTGCCGTCTCCGATGATCGATACAACCGTAGCGCGGATGGGTCGAGTTCGGGTTGGCTACCGTCCCGGATGCAACGCGACACTCCCGGTTGCCAAGTGGCGTGGCGCATGCTCAGTCGTGCCAGGAACCGACGACCGTGCGCAGCCGACCTCGACCGGCGTCTCGGCAATCAAGCGGCGTCCGCGACGGACGACGATGAACCTTGGAAGGACGCACCATGCTTCGGATCGGCTGCGGCGCGGGATTTTCGTCGGACCGTCTCGGCCCGGCCATCGATCTCGCGGAGAAGGGGCGCCTCGACTACCTCGTATTCGAGACCTGCGCTGAGCGCACGCTGGCCTTCGCCCATCGTGACCGCAAGCTCGACCCGAAGCGCGGCTACAACCCGCAGCTCCGCGCCCGTATGCGGGGCGTGCTGAAGGCCTGCAAGCGGAACGGCACGCGCATCGTGACGAATATGGGCGTTGCCAACGTGCCCGAGGCGGCGCGCGTTGTAATCGAGGTGGCTCGTGAGTTGGGCCTGAAAGGCCTGAAGGTCGCGGCCGTGATGGGCGACGAGGTGACCGATCTGCTCGGCCCCGACACCAAGCTGTTCGACCACCACGACAAGCGTATCGCCGAAATCGGCCTGCCCTACACCAGCGCCAACGCCTATCTCGGCCTGGATGCCATCTTGCCGGCCCTCGAGTCGGGCGCAGACGTGATCATCACCGGCCGCGTCGCAGACCCCTCGCTGTTCCTGGCTCCCATCGCCCACAAATATGGCTGGCGGAACGACGACTGGCAGGCCCTCGGCAGAGGCACGCTCGTCGGCCACCTGATGGAATGCGGCATGCAG
>LNFM01009096.1_pt1 | contig 14644 bp, 21 predicted proteins | sample 596031 | NCBI WGS metagenome assembly LNFM01 (sample SAMN04254537, study PRJNA301005) | activated carbon metagenome | isolation source: dual media filters at the Ann Arbor, Michigan drinking water treatment plant | place: USA: Ann Arbor
AAATTCATTTTCTATAACTTCAACCATTAAAGGATGACTAAGTACGTCTTTCCCGTAATTAACACATGTGGAGCAGCCAGGTATTTCTTGAAAAAAAAGCAAAATAGGTTTTTTGCTTTTTTTACTAATTTCTGTCGCAGCATCAAGATCTCTTAACCAACTTACACCGCCTAATTCTTTGGGTTGTTGTGTTTTCATATATTTTTTTATTACTCTCTTAATTTTTCATGTTTTTTGCTTTATACTTTACGGGAGATTCTCCGGTATTTTTTTTAAAAAAATTACTAAAAGCCTGGACATCCGTAAATTGAAGCTCATCCGATATGTTTTTTATTTGTTCGTTAGTGTACAGAAGCCTCCTTTTAGCCTCAATCAATCGCCTCTCGTTTATTATCTGAATTGGACTTTTATCAATATACATTTTAAAAAGATTAGACAGACTTTTAGGTGTTTTATGAAGCAGCCTGGCATAGTCTCTTACTTGGGTTAATCGCTTGTAATTTTTCTCAACTAAAAAATTAAACTCCCTTATTATCCCAATACCAATTTCAGTATTTTGATACGAAAAATTTTCCTTTTTGTAAATTCGAGTACATAAAATTAAGAATCTTGTTAATAATGATTTTAGCATCTCCAATGAGTAGGTATCTTGCTCTTCCATCTCCATGTATAGCATATCCCACATTATACAAAATTTATTAATGGAACTTTTCGGAATAACAATTTTAGGAACAGTAGAAGACCCAAAAAATAATAATCCTTTGCATCCAATATCTTCATCATGCTTTTCAACGCAGTGAAAATCACGGTTAAATTGAATTACATTTAACGTTTCAAAATTAAACTCTGTAACCTTATGAAATTCGGTGATAAAAATCATACAATCCTTCTTTAAGCAAATCTTCTGATCGTCAATAGTGAATTTAGCCTCTGCACCTGTATTCCATATCACGCTAAGGCCCGTTTTTAAATCGTCCTCAAACATATAAAGTTTTTCTGGCATTAAACTATTAACGAAAATTATTTCCTTTCTATTCCCAGTGTATTTCATTCAATTTTTTTTGAGAGTACAAATATAAATAATTGGCAGGAAATATTTACAAGAACCGATGAGATTTAAGCAACCCAATCCGACTATGCTCAACTTAAATTTGTAATAGAATTTTTATTAACGCTAAAAACAAATAAGACATGCTAAACTGGAAAAAAATTATCGATCTATCTAAACAAGGAAATTTAGAGCCAAATAAAAGAGTGGTTAAATCAAAAGAAGAATGGAAAAAACAACTCACAAATGACCAATACTATGTTACAAGAGAACATGGAACAGAGCCACGTTTTTCTGGCGAACATTGCAGCAAGTATGAGCCAGGAAATTATAGTTGTGCGTGCTGTAATGAACTACTATTTGCAAGTGCTGAGAAATTCGATTCAGGCACAGGCTGGCCAAGTTTTACGCAACCTTACCAAGAAAACAGTATCAAATATATATTAGACAACTCTTGGGGAATGGAAAGAGTTGAGGTGCAGTGCAATGTATGTGATGCTCATTTGGGACATGTTTTCCCTGATGGGCCGGCACCAAGTAAATTACGTTATTGTATTAACTCCCTTTCATTAAACAAAGAAAATTAGTCCAGCGGAAATATTTACAAGGTAACAGGAACTACGAGTAACGGGAATAAGTAAACTTGAATTTAAATTTGTTACAGAAAAGAATTAAAAAATGGGAAATATAAATTTTAAAACAGTAACTATTGGGGGTGGGTGTTTTTGGTGCATCGAATCACTGTTTCAAAACATTAAGGGCGTAGAAACAACAATATCAGGCTATGCAGGAGGGACCACCTTAGATCCAACATATAGAGAGGTTGCCAGCGGAAGAACAGGTCATGCAGAAGTAGTGCAAGTTGTATATGATGAAAATCAAATATCGTATGAAGAACTTTTAACTATATTTTTAACAAGTCATGACCCCACCACGTTAAATAGTCAGGGTGCAGATTACGGTAGTCAGTATCGCTCTATAATTCTGTTTAATGATAATGAACAAAAAATACTTGCAGAAAAAGTAATCAAGGATTTGAATCCTGTATTTGGAAATAAAATTGTAACAGAGGTAAAGGCATTAGATGTTTTTTATAAAGCAGAGGAATATCACCAAAACTACTATATTAAAAACCCCTATTCCGGTTACTGTATGGCGGTGATAAACCCCAAAATGAAGAAATTAAAAGAGATGTACGCTAAGAAAGTTAAAACAATTTTATGACACTAATACTAAAACATATATTATTAATAACTTTTGTTATTAGAGCCTTTTGCGGCTGCTCGCAGACAAATAAAAATAATTTAATTAAAAACACGGAGGATAAAATGAATCAAGCAAATGAAAAAATATACGGAATAGAAGGGCAAAGTGCACCAAATTGGAATGTGCCAATTTGGATTGATGCAAATGGAGAAAAAACAAATGAAGTGAAACTATCGGATTATAAAGGCAAATTTAAAGTTGTTTATTGTTTTCAAAGTTGGTGTCCGGGTTGTCATAGTGTAGGACTACCATCGTTGAAAAAAATGGTAGATGCCTTAAAAGATAACAACAAAGTAGCCTTTGTTGCTATCCAAACTGTTTTCGAGGGTAAAAATGCAAATACTTTTGAAAAACTGAAAGAAACACAGAAAAAGTATGAATTAAAAATTCCATTTGGTCAAGATAATGGAAACAATGCAACAAACGGTATTTCGGCAATAATGTATAATTATCATACCGGTGGAACCCCTTGGTTTATTTTTATTGATGAAAATGACAATGTAATTTTTAATGATTTTCATGTAAATACAGAAGGAGCAATTAATTTTTTAAAAACAATTAAATAAATAAATTATGAAAAACACAAGCAGATATCTATTTTTTGTTGCGCTGATCACGCTCACGCTTAGTTCATGTAGCCAAACAAATACCAATGAGCATGCAACAAAAACAAACCTGAATACAACAGAAAATGAATGGAAGAAAAAACTAACAGATGCACAATATTATGTGCTACGAGAAAAAGGAACAGAGGCTCCATTCTCCGGCGAACTCTTGTTAAACAAGGAAAAAGGGGTTTACAAATGTGCCGGTTGTGGCAACGAATTATTTACCGACGAGATGAAGTTTGACTCGCATTGTGGCTGGCCAAGTTTTGACAAAGAAATAGAAGGAGGGAAAATAATAAAAACAGTTGATAATAGCCATGGAATGAGTAGGACAGAAATTACATGTGCAAAATGTGGAGGGCATTTAGGACACTTGTTTGATGATGGACCAACAGCTACTGGGCAACGATATTGTGTTAATTCTTTATCGCTTGAGTTTACCCCTGTAAACAAGAAAGTTGTAGAAAATAATACTGACACTATAACTTTAGGAGGAGGTTGTTTCTGGTGTGTTGAAGCTGTATACGAAGAGCTAAAAGGAGTAAAAACGGTTGAAAGCGGATATAGTGGAGGAAATGTTAAAAACCCAACATATTCCGAAGTTTGCACAGGAAGCACAAATCATGCAGAAGTAACACAAATTGTTTTTGATAAATCACAAACATCGATTTATGAAATATTTAAAGTGTTTTTTAGCTCACACGATCCTACAACTCTTAACCGCCAAGGAGCGGATGCTGGCACGCAATATCGTTCTGTTATTTTTTACCGAAACGATGAACAAAAAAAGATAGCGCAAGATTTAGTTTCTGATTTAAACAAAACCGTTTACGATGGAAAAATAACAACCCAGATTATCCCGTTTAAAGCATTTTACAAGGCAGAGGATTACCACCAAGATTACTTTAAAAATAATAAAGATGAGCCTTATTGTAAAATGGTGATTCAACCCAAAATTGAAAAATTTGAAAAGATTTTTCACGACAAATTAAAAAATTAATAACAGTAAAAATTAAATAATATGGAAAAGTTTATAGATAAGATTGGTTTTTTTAGATTGGTTTATACACCTTTTGGTTTGGCTATTTTAATTAATGGCTTAGTGCATGGAATATTATTAATGGCACTGATTGGAGCTGGACTAACCTACTTAGGTATTCGTAATAGATGCCCACTTGGAGGTTCATGCGAATATAGACCAAAAAAACAACTTACAGTAGAACAGCTTGAGTTTGCAAAAAAATGTCGTGAAAACAGACACTTAGCAAGATTACAAAGAAACAAATTGAAATAATAAGAAATGACTTAGCACAGTATTTTATATACTGTGCTATAGTAGAACCAAGGTGCTCTAGAGCAATCGATGGTTATATTATATAATTAAAACCTATTACTATATAGGATAAAAAGGAGGCAAAAATATGAATGCAAATAAATTAAACGACCGCGAATTGATATCATTAATTAATTTGATTGATGATGAAGATAAAGACATATTTAACCATGTAAATAATAAAATTTTAGAACAAGGGTATTCTGCTGTACCGCTTCTAATCAATGCTCTATCAATCTCAACAAATATTATTGAAAAAGAAAGATTAGACAGTTTGATTGAAAAATTAAAATATGATAATTTACAACATGAAATTACTGAATGGAAGCGGCACGACTCTAATGATCTACTTAAAGGATGTATCGCCATTGCTAGATACGCATATCCGGATTTGAATGAGGAGGAAATTATAGAGAGCGTTAACGAACTTTATAAAAAGATTGAAGCGGAAATAAAACAAGTAAAACCATCGAGAGTTGAAATTGTAAAAGCACTTAATAAAGTTATCCTAAGTGATTATCAATTTAAGGGGAACAAACGAAACTATTCGGGTATTAACAATTCTTTTATTAATAAAGTTATAGAGGATAGAGTGGGAAACCCAATAATGCTAAGTGTAATTTACCTGCTAGTAGCCAAAAAATTTAATATCCCATTAATTGGCATTAACTCTCCAGGTCATTTTATTTTAGCATACATTAACCCTTTAATAGATATTAATAAGGCAGATAAAAATGAGTTAATGGATAATTTGTTGTTTTACCTAAGTCCGTTCTACGAGGGAGCCATGTTTCAACCCGCTGATTTTGATAAAATGCTTAGTGTTTATAATTTAACAGATTTTGATAAAAATGAATTGCCTGCAAATAATGTTGATATTATTAAGCGAATTATGAATAATGTAATTTTTGCTATTGATCAAAATGGGGATAAAAACCAAGCACTGCATTTACTAGAAATAATCGAAAAACTATAGTTTTATGGACGAGATATCATTTAACCATAATCGTGAGTTGCAGAGCTTCACATTAACAAAAAACGGAATAATTTCGTTTATCAATTATCAAGTAAGGAACAATGTTTATGTTTTATGGCATAGCGAGGTTCCTGCACAATTCAGAGGACAAGGCATAGGAAAAGAACTGGTAGAAAAAACCTTTGAATATATTATTGAGAACGACCTGAAGGCAATGGCAACATGTAGTTATATTCGCGCTATTGCAAGGCAAAATAACAAATGGCATAAGCACATTCAATTCTAAAAATAAAAAACACTATGAAACTCAATATAAACAACACATTCACGTCGCATCTGCCCGCCGACCCAATTGAAAACAACTTTGTGAGACAAGTACCAAATGCCTGTTTCTCCTATGTAAAACCAACCAGCCCAAAGAATCCTTCATTAATTCATACATCAGATGAATTGACTGACGCATTAGGGATTAATAAAGAAGATGTTTCTAATGAAGAGTTCTTAAACGTATTTTCGGGTAAAACAGTTTATAAGAACACAAAGCCTTATGCCATGTGCTATGGCGGGCATCAATTCGGTAATTGGGCTGGGCAATTGGGCGATGGCAGGGCAATTAACTTATTTGAAATATCACAAAACGATACTCAATGGGCACTGCAATTAAAAGGTGCAGGGAAAACACCCTATTCACGAAATGCTGACGGCTTAGCGGTTCTGAGGTCTTCCATAAGAGAGTATTTGTGCAGTGAAGCCATGTACCATTTAGGCGTTGCTACCACTCGTGCGCTTTCAATTTGTTTAACTGGTGATGTTGTTTTAAGAGATATGCTATACGATGGGCACGCCGCTTTTGAAAAAGGAGCCATTGTATGTCGCGTTGCCCCTAGCTTTGTCCGCTTTGGGAACTTCGAAATACTTGCAGCGCAAGGAGATGTTGATACATTAAAAAAATTAACTGATTACACAATCACAAACTTTTATCCGGAAATTGACTTAAATAAAGGAGTAGATGCTTATGTGGAATTTTATAAATCAGTTATGGAGAAAACACTCAAAATGATAATTGAATGGCAGCGAGTTGGCTTTGTGCATGGCGTGATGAATACAGATAACATGTCTATTCTTGGCTTAACAATAGATTACGGCCCCTATGGATGGCTAGAAAATTACGACCCAAACTGGACGCCAAACACAACAGATGCTGAAAAAAAACGATATCGCTTTGGTAACCAATCACATGTTGCTTTGTGGAATCTTGTGCAACTAGCAAATGCGTTATTCCCTCTTATTGGTGATGTTAAAATATTGGAAGGGATTTTAGCTATATATCAAAAAAAATATGCGGCTCTACATATTGAAATGATGTTAAATAAATTGGGAATTAATGAATATACAGAGGAAAGCAGTGTAGTAATTAAAGATTTGAAACATCTGCTAGAAGATAGTGAGGTTGATTATACTCTATTTTTCAGAAAACTAATTGATTTCGCTCCGGAGAGCCCTCAAACCTTTTTAGATGTACTTCCTCAAACTAGTTATTCCAATAACTTTGCATTACACGCGGGCAAATGGAGTAAATGGCTGGAATTATATGCTAAAATCCTTGTACAAGAGCAAGATAGTCTTAGAAAACTTAAAATGAAAAAAGTAAATCCCAAATACGTTTTACGAAACTATATGGCACAATTGGCGATCGATGCTGCTGATAAGGGTGACTATTCGGTTTTAAAAGAGTTGTTCGAACTACTAAAAGCGCCCTATCATGAGCAACCCGATATGCAAAAATGGTTTGCTTTACGTCCCGATTGGGCTAAAGAAAAAATTGGCTGCTCACAGCTGAGTTGTAGTTCCTAAAATACAGGAAAAATTTACAATAAAAATGTGTTTTTTATACACTCCAGGAAATAAAGTCCATGTATATTTAGCTCAAATAATTTATTTAAAAATCACCTAGAATGAAAATTAAATTAAGCATCATCGCAGTCATTGCAATTATATCACATTTGTGTAGTTGTAGCGATTCTGAAGAAAAAAAAACAGAAAATAAACAACCTGAAAAACTAGCACTAGGTTACATTTACACCACAACCAATGGTGAAGGCGAAAATAAGGTAATACAACTGACACGCTATAGTGATGGTAGTTTAGGAGATGAAAAGAGCTATAGTACAGGAGCAAAGGGAGGCTCTGACCATGCGGCTCCGGCACATGGCGACTATGATGCGCAAGGAGCTACAAAAATAGTAGGCAATTGCTTACTAACATGCAATACAGGAGCTAATTCAATTGCTGTTTTTCATGTCGATAAAAAATCAGGCAGTTTGCACTTTGTTGCAAACACACCATCCCATGGAACAAGACCCGTAACTATTGGATGGATGCCTGTTGCGGGGTCCGAAAACGAATTCTGGATTCTAGTGGGAAATCAGTGGAATACCCCTACTGTAATATATGATGGAGATAAATTACAACGCCTGCCAAGTGATGATTTCTTTAAACAAGACCTAACGAAACCAGATCCTACAGATAAAGAACGGACGGTTCAGCTTTTTAAATTAAACTCCAATACAGGAACATTAACTTATCAAAGCCTGGTAGGTGAATACAACCGCCAAAATGGCGGACCTTGTGATGTTAAATTTAGCCCTGATGGAACAAAATTGGCCGTTACATTATGGGGGGTGCCTCATTTTTTAACTGCAAAACCAATACTTAAAGAAACACGACCAAGCCGAGTGTATGTTTACGATTTCGATAATGGTAAAGTGTCTAATCCTCGTTATTTTGAAGAAGAAGGAATAATAGGCTCAGTAGGATTTAACTGGAGCAAAAATAGCGATATGTTGTATGTTTCCAACTTTAACCTGATTCCTGAAAAAATTGATCAGGGACTAATGATTTTAAAAGATGACAAAACAAAACTATCCAAAATTAAAACCTTTATAACAGGCATTGATGGTAATGTAGATGAAGCCTGCTGGACAGCCGTATCGCCTGATGCAAAAAGACTGTATGTGTGTAGTTTTTCTACAAATGTATTGGGAACTTACGAACTTGATGAAACAGGCATGGTTACAAAAAACATAGGCTTCGAAAAACGAGGAGATAACGCACCTATTGAAGATAGTAAAGATATTTATGTTACACCAGATAATAAGTTTGTTTACTTTTTAGGCTCACTTACATCATATTCAATTAGCCGTTTCGATATAACAAAAGATGGAGTTGCCTATAAATCGCTTTACAATATAGAAGCCACAAAAGATAAAATTGGGCAAACGGGAGTGTATGATTTAGGAGGCCTGGATGGCTTTGACATTGAAAAATAAACAACAGAATTAAAAAACAAGTTAAAACAAGAAAAATGGACAAGCAAAAAATTAAGGAAGCACTTATCAAACTGGAACAAAATCATATTGAATTAACAGTAAACGATTATGAAGATTTTTTAACAAACAGCACACCTAAGGTAGGGGAAGTAACAGACCCAGATGATAATTCTCATTTGAATCAAAGCCTAGATGTAGCGAAAAAAATTGACACTGTTATACATGAGCACGCGCATCATTTGGAAACTATAAAATCACTTAGCTTCGAGCCAACTACAATTGTTGAGCCTGGCGCTATTGTGAGTGTTAATGGTCGCTGCATGATAGTCGCTGTCTCTAAATCACAATTTGAAATTGATGGCCGTAAATTTATGGGGATTGCAACAGATGCGCCTATATATGGGTGCTTAAAAGGTAAAAAAGCAGGCGATGAATTCATTTTTAATCAAAGAAAATTTTTAATTGAGGCAATTAACTAACAAAAAAACATGGAAAACGTAAATAGAATTGGGCTTGACACCAAGAAGTCGGAGAATTTAGCAAATAAATTAAATACATTATTAGCCAACTACTCTATTTTTACTCAAAACACACGTGGTTATCACTGGAACATTAAAGGAGAAAAATTCTTCGAATTACATGAAAAATTCGAGGAACTTTACAACGACTTGTCTACTAAAGTTGATGAAGTTGCAGAACGTATCCTAACATTAGAACATGCTCCAAAACACAATTATTCTGATTACAAAAAGTTATCCACTATAGCTGAAGCAATAGAAACAAGCAATGGCATCGAAGGAGTAAAAGATGTTTTAAACTCTTTCAAAATTATAATCACCTTACAGCGCGAATTGTTAGAAATAGCAAATGATACCAACGATGAAGGAACTGCTTCGTTAATGAGTGAATATATTGCTTCTCAGGAAAAACTAGTGTGGATGTACTCATCATTCTTAAAAAACTAATATTATGAAAATACTCCATTTAGATAACTCTAATTTTGGCGAAGCCATTTTAAATAATGAAGTTCTGTTAATAGATTTTTACGCTGATTGGTGTGGCCCTTGTCAGGCTTTACATCCGGTACTCGAAAAAGTGGCTGCTCAAATGGCGGGAAAAGCATCTGTTGCAAAAGTAAACGTTGATAATAGTTCTGAACTAGCAGGTGAGTTTGGGGTACGAAGTATCCCAGCGCTTTTCTTTGTAAAAAAAGGGAAAATAGTGGCAAAAGCAGTAGGAATGCAAAATGAACAAAACCTTATCCATAAACTAAACGAAATAATTACAAATGGCTAATCATAAAAAAGCTTGGGATCACATCAAATCAAAAGAGGATTTGGGAAAGATTATTGACGAATCTGTGGTAAAACCACAAATTATTTTTAAGCATAGTACGTCCTGTGGAATCAGTGCTTATGCTTATGAAAAGCTGGCAGAAGGCGCAGGCTTGTTAGAGGAAAAAGCTGATTTTAATTATTTGGATTTACTAACCTATCGTAGCGTTTCCAATTATATTGCTGATGTACTTAAGGTGTTGCATCAGTCTCCGCAGATTATCGTATTGAAAGATAAAAAAGTAGTATTAACACTTAGCCATAGTAGTATTCAAGTGGATAAAATACTGTCTAGTTTATGATAGTGAACAGGGAAAATATTGAGCGATTTATTAATACTGAGCGTGCTGTTAGCAATATTGGAAGAATTTTGGGGGCTATCTCTAAAGCTTACATTGAACCTGAAGCTGACGATAGCCATACTAATTTTTTTTGGTGCAGCACTAATTTGCACCTAGAAACAAGACACATACATTTACCCAACGATGAGGTCTTAAGCGTTTCCTATCACCCTTCGCACTTTCACATACATTTTGAAACAGAGACGGAGACAAAACCAAAACAGGAACAACTAGTTCTTTTAAAGAACAATTCGTTAGATTATGTCCTAAAAAAAACTGCTGAAACTCTTTCAAAATTTGGATTGGACCCCAAAAAGTTCCATGATCACGTGGAATTCAGATACCCTGAACTCACTAATATTAATGGGAAATTATTTACACCAGAAAAATCATTAATTCACCAGTTTGAATTAATTCGATCATCAGCCAACAATCTGCTAATAAGTTATATTATTTCAAACAACATCCACGCTGAACTTCCTCGGGTATGGCCATATAATTTTGACACAGGTATTGTCTGTTTTTTAGATGACAATATTATTCAATATGCGGGATATGCACCGGCAGATAATGAGGTGTGTAAAGTCCCTTATTTTTATAACAGTTTTTATAAAAACAACCAGCAAATAATTTCGGATTCGGTTTTAACCGTTGGAGAATGGCAAAAGGAAGGATGGAAAGGAGCAATTCTACGAATGGATGATTTCAATGATAGTGCTGAATTCTTAGATGCTGTACTACCATTTATTAAGCAAAGTAGTGAACAAATTAATAAAACAATAAATTAAATGAATAAAGAGAATCTAATTTTTATAGTAGCAGATTTAATTGATCAAGGCTACAAAGAAGACTTTAAAATAAAGTGTAATATTCTTTATGCAACAGAAGCTAAAAAAAGCTTTAAGATGGAGGATTTTGATATAGATCTATCTTATAAAATTATAGAGAGCAGTGAGGCCGAAGATGGTGATGTACAGCGATTATTTGCCATAACAAGTAAAGATAAAACGCTAAAGGGATTACTTATAGATTCACTCAACAGGGTTGAGAGTATTGATTCTGAATCTATTCAGCATAAATTTCAGGAAAATTCTGAAACAAAAGTTATTGTTGACCAAGAGAGCGCACTGAAATACAATCTAAGAAAAATAACAAAAAATATTTATTTGGAAAATCCTGAAAGATTCTCTTTAAGAAAGGGATTCCCCGACTTTCCACGTTGCCCTTTCGGGAATAGTTTTGAAGCTTTAGGCTGGGATAAAGAAAAAAAGGAATACGTTTGGTTGGTAACATCAGTTATTAAGGACAAAAGTTTGAAAGTAGAGAATTATAATGAGGAAAATTAAAATAATTGACATTATATAATGGAGTGGTATCTGCCAATAACAATAATTCCGGGAGTCGGAGTATTAATAGTTTCCACAACTAATCAATTGCTTGGAGTAAATGAAGAAATTAGAATACTGCTCAGAGAAAAATGCGATGATTTTCAAAAAGAAATTATTACTCTAAAGATTGCACAACTTGGAAAGCTAACCCATGCAACTTTTTTCCTGTACTTATCTTGTAGCTTTTTTGTTTGTTCAGGAATAGTTGGTGCATTTTTACAGATGAATGAAGCTCCTAATGTTTTATTAATTTGCGGAACCGTTTCTTTACTTATTTCACTTGCCATATTAATTGTATATGGTTATAAACAAATTATCATCCGTAAAAAACAATTCAATAAAATCATAAATAAAGCATGACAAAAGAGGAACTATTAGAAAAAATAAAAAGCGAAGGCTATACAGTTAATCTGACTGTAGCAAACGATTGTTTGTATTGCTCAGCCACTGACACGAGCTACTATCTAAACCAGATAGAAATTATAGATGAGTTTACCTTTATTGAAAATAATGTAACAAAAACTCTGAAAACGGTCAAATCGTCCGAATACAACCTGAAAGGGTATTTTATTAACTAAACACTTACAAATATGAAATGGATTGATGTAATTAAAATTGCAAATCATGGCAACCCTAAGCCTAATAGACGCGTTGAAAAAACGAACGAGGAGTGGAAAAAAATTCTAACAGATGAACAATACAGAATAACCCGGTTAAAGGGCACAGAACGTGCGCATAGTTCAGAAATGTGCACTTTATTTGAACCAGGAGTATACGTTTGTATTTGTTGTAAAACACCTCTTTTCGATAGCACCACCAAGTTCAATAGCGGAACGGGTTGGCCATCATTTAGCGAGCCTATAAAAGAAAATGCAGTAGCATATTTTAAAGACACCTCTCACGGAATGTATAGAGTAGAAACTACCTGTAACACTTGCGATGCACATTTAGGGCATGTTTTTCAGGATGGCCCCATGCCAAGTGGTCTTCGCTTTTGCATTAATGCTGTATCTTTAGAAAAAGAAAAGTAGAATTATTGTAGTTAAATAATGAGTAAAAAGAAAGAACATAATTACGCCAGAAATACTTTAATACTAGGTGTAACACTTACTATTTTTGCTCCATTGCTTTTATCTGGCTTTAGTATTAGCAAAATAGGTTCGTACAGTAATATTGCTACAGCTATTGGAGGAGTTACATCTCCAATTATGCAATTAATGGGTTCTGTATTAATATTTATTGCCCTTAAAGATCAATTAGAAGCAAACAAAATAGCTCAAACTCAAATTGTAGAGAATGAAAAACAGCAAAGCAGAGAGCATGAGTTGCAACAAATACAACAGTTGTTTATTTTTTTTGATAATACCATAAAAGAATACACATACGTATCTTCAGATAACACTCTGGTTAACTCAGAGAAACCAATATTATCAGGGAGAAGAGCAATAAAATGTTTTTTACATGACATACAAACACTAACAATTGACGAAGAACATAACAAGGAACAAGTAATAAAGCGAGACGGTGTAAAAGAGATACTTAGTATTATTGATAGTGCAAAATTGTTTTTAGAAAAAATCGAAAATTCAAATGTGCCCAATGATGATAAATTATTTTACAAGAAACTAATTCATCACCAATTAATTTTTGGTGTTTTCCCAGATTCAGAACTAGATGTTTTCAGTAATACAAAACTAAAAGAATGTGAGATCTGTGACCTGAATCATGGTAACTATCCTCCACTTGTATATCAAGGAATTCTAGACATAAAAAAATATTTCAAATAATACAAATATGCCAACAAAAATTAGTGTCAAAAATTTACCCGAAGGGTACCAATCTATCATTACTAACGGAACACATAGTATTGTTGGTGATGAGCCCCTACTTAGCAAAGGAACAGATTTAGGGCTTTCGCCAACCGAAATGGTTTTAAGTGGATTGGCAATGTGTAAAGTAAGTACTGTACGGTTTATTGCAAGGAAAAATAATTGGGAAATTAGAGACGTAAAAGCAAATTTAGAACAAATTGTTACAAAAGGTGACGGTGGTTTAAAAACCACTGTTACTATTAATTTATCAATTGAAGGGGATTTAACAGCAGAGCAAAAAGATGAACTAATTAAACAGGCTGATAGATGTTATATACATAGAATACTTAATGGAGAATGGGATATCCAACCAATTAAAATTGAATAATTGTGTTTTAAAGTATTAACCAATGACTAAAAAAATTGCCAAATTAATAAATTACCTTACCCAATCAGCTTAAAACAACCCACTAGCTAGCATGTCAAAAAAAGTATTATCAAAATTCATTCTAATTATTGGTACCTTTTTGGTATTGGTATCCCCGTTTTTGTTTGCCTATATCATACCACTTGATGGGCTAAAAGAGGCAGGAACCATAGGGGACACAATTGGAGGAATAACCTCCCCAATAGTGTCTTTACTAGGCTCAGTATTAATTTACTTTGCTCTATCTGATCAGCTTGAAGCCAACAATTTGCTTTCCAAACAAATTGAAGATGCTAAGCAGCAGGAAACAATTCAGAATGACCTAAGGCATGTATCAGAGTTGTACAGATTGTTTGAAAAGAATATTGATACCTTCCAGTTTGAACAACGCATTGAAAAAATGAATCAAAGTGACGATTCTGATATTATCATTTTCAATGGCCCAATTGCGATCACACATTTTGTTGACCAACTCATAATGTCTGATTTAAATCCTCATGACGAAAGTTTATATAAAACAAAAAGTGGAGTTAAAGAATTTAGAAGTATTATCAAGAGTGCTGAGTTACTTATTGATAGAATTGCTGAATCAAACATCCTTGCTAGAGACAAAATGTTCTATAAAAATTTAATTGTACACAAAATCGAATATAATCTTTCCCCTGATTTCGAGAGATTACCAGCGTCTAAAAAACAATATATAAAATGCAATGAATGTGGACAAGATCACGGAAGTTTTCCTGCGATTTTGTTTGACGCCTTAAGAGACTTAAACGAAAGAGC
>LNFM01011909.1_pt1 | contig 14641 bp, 15 predicted proteins | sample 596031 | NCBI WGS metagenome assembly LNFM01 (sample SAMN04254537, study PRJNA301005) | activated carbon metagenome | isolation source: dual media filters at the Ann Arbor, Michigan drinking water treatment plant | place: USA: Ann Arbor
CAGCAACAGACCGTAGCTGATGCCGTTGAGCATGGAGATGATGAAGAACTCCATGAGTTCGCCTTTCGTGGCTGGTGTGTCAGCCGTCGGAGCACGTTGAAAACAAACCAGCGCCTGAAACGGCGCTGGTTCTACCCAAGGCAAGCACCGTGCACGAAACCGGATTCGTGCGCGGCGTCGCAGTCGATCAGCCTGGGCGCTTCATCTGGCAGCTGGTGGGTGTGCTGGAGATGTAGGAAGGGTATTCCTTCACAGGGGCCAGCGTCATGCCGGTGTTCTCCGGGCTGTACGGAAACTTGCCACCGGCCTTTTGCCAGACCGCAACGAACAGCGGCTGCTGCAACTGGTGATCCAGCTTGCGCATTTCCACTTCGCCGTTGAAGCCCTTGAACTTCAGGCCCTCCAGGGCAGCCGCCACTTTCACCGGGTCGGTCGACTTGGCCTTGGCCATGGCTTCGGAAACGGCCATGTAAGCCAATGGGATGGCGCCGGTGTACATGTCGTCCTTGTACTTGGCCTTGAACTCGTCGGCCCACTTGCCCATCTGGCCGCCCATGTTGTAGTGCTGGTAGGCCACCTGGGCCCAACGCGGTGGGGGTGCCCGTCACGCCGGTGTAGTAGGTGTAGAACTTGCCGTTGTAGCCGCCTTCGTTGGCCGCCTTGATCAGCAGCGCGAGGTCGGAACCCCAGTTGCCGGTGATCACGGTGTCGGCACCGGAAGCCTTGATCTTGGCCACGTAGGGTGCGAAGTCGCGCACCTGGGCCAGCGGATGCAGGTCTTCGCCGACGATCTTCACGTCGGGGCGCTTGCGCGAGAGGTTTTCCTTGGCAAAGCGCGCGACCTGCTGGCCATGCGAGTAGTTCTGGTTGAGCAGGTAGACGTTCTTGACGTCCGGCTGGTCCTTCATGAAGGTCGTCATGGCCTCCATCTTCATGGAGGTGTCGGCGTCAAAACGGAAGTGCCAGTAGTTGCACTTGCTGTTGGTGAAGTCGGGGTCAACCGCGGCGTAGTTCAGGAAGATCACTTCCTTGCCGGGGTTGCGTTCGTTGTGGCGGCTCACCGCGTCGATCAGCGCTCCGGCCACGGAAGAACCGTTGCCCTGGGCGATGTAGCGCACGCCCTGGTCGAGTGCAGCCTTGAAGTTGTTCAGGCTCTCGGCGGGGCTGAGTTTGTTGTCGAAGCCGATCACTTCGAACTTCACACCGGCCGGGTTGGACTGGGTGAATTTCTCGGCAAAGAACTGCCAGCTCTTGAGCTGGTTGTTGCCCACAGGACCCATCAAACCGGTCTGCGGGTCGATCAGGGCGATCTTGACGGTCTCGCCTTTCTGGGCGTGTGCGCCGAGTGCGCAAGCGAGTAGCGTGGCTGCGGTGAGGCTCTTGATGGCGAAGTGCATTGTCTGTCTCCGATGGTTTGGGGAAGTCGCGCATGCAGCTTACAAGCCTGTTGCGGTGCAGCACTCAGGGATACCCCCTAGGGGGTATCGCACTGGCGACTTTCATCGAAAAAACAAGGCGTCGGCGGGCCTCAGATGCCAGGCAACACGTAGTCCTTGAGCTGTTGACGCAATGTCATTTTTTGCATCTTGCCGGTGGCGCCCAGCGGGATCGCGTCGACAAACACCACGTCGTCCGGGATCTGCCACTTGGCGGTCTTGCCTTCGAAGAACGCCAGCAATTCCTCGCGGGTGACCTCGGCGCCCGGCTTCTTGACCACGACCACGATGGGACGCTCGTCCCACTTGGGGTGGCGCATACCCACGCAGGCCGCCATGGCGATGGCCGGGTGGGCCATGGCGATGTTCTCCACGTCGATCGAACTGATCCACTCGCCGCCGGACTTGATCACGTCCTTGCTGCGGTCGGTGATCTGCATGAATCCGTCGGGATCGATGGTGGCCACGTCGCCGGTGGGAAACCAGCCCTGGCCCTGCGCGTCGTAGCGAAGCGGGTCGCCGCCCTCGCCCTTGTAGTAGCTCGCAATGATCCACGGGCCGCGAACCAGCAGGTCGCCGTAGCTCTTGCCGTCCCACGGCAGCTCTTCACCCGCCTCGTCGACGATCTTCATGTCCACGCCGTACACCGCGCGGCCCTGCTTGAGCAGTATCTTGTGCTGCTCTTCGGCGGGCAGCGCCATTTGCGCGTTCTTCAACGAGCACACCGTGCCGAGCGGCGACATCTCGGTCATGCCCCAGGCGTGGATCACGGCCACGCCGTACTGGTCGTTGAAGGCCTTCATCATGGCGGGCGGGCAGGCCGAGCCACCGATCACGGTGCCCTTGAGCGTGCTGAACTTCAGGTTGTTGGCCTGCAGGTGGCCCAGCAGCATCTGCCACACCGTGGGCACGCCCGCGGCCATGGTCACCTTTTCGCTTTCCAGCAATTCGTAGATCGACTTGCCGTCCATCGCCGGGCCGGGAAACACCAGCTTGCAGCCGGTGGCGGCGGCCGAGTACGGCAGACCCCAGGCGTTGACGTGGAACATGGGCACCACCGGCAACACGCTGTCGCGCGCGCTCAGGCTGAGTGCGTCGGGCAACGCGGCTGTGAACGCGTGCAGGATGGTGGAGCGGTGCGAATATAGCGCGGCCTTGGGGTTGCCGGTGGTGCCGCTCGTGTAGCACATGCTTGAGGCCGAGTTTTCGTCGAACGTGGGCCAGTGGTAGGTGTCGGGCTGGTCGGCAATCCACGCCTCGTAGCTCTGCAGGCCGGGCAGGCCGCTGTCGGCGGGCAGCTTGTCAGCGTCGCACAGTGCAATCCAATGCTTGACCGTGGGGCATTTCGCCGCCACCGCCTTGACCAGCGGCAGGAAGGTCATGTCGAAACAGATGACCTTGTCCTCGGCGTGGTTCACGATCCAGGTGAGCTGGTCAGGGTGCAGGCGCGGGTTGAGGGTGTGCAGCACATGGCCGGTGCCGCTGACGCCGAAATACAGCTCCAGGTGGCGGTAGCCGTTCCAGGCCAGTGTGGCCACGCGGTCACCAAAGCTCAGGTTCAGCGCGTTCAGCGCATTGGCCACCTTGCGCGAGCGCACGGCGATCTGGCCCCAGTTGCTGGAGACGATCTCGCCGCTGGCGTGGTGCCGCTCGGCGTGCACGATCAGTGTCGAAATCAAAAGAGGTTGGCTTTGCATCTGGCCGAGCATGGGGAATCTCCGGTGTGGTTATGGTGGATCCGAACAATCGGCCGATCATGCCGCAGACGCTTGCGATACCCCACCCGGGTTGGCCCGGATAGCCCGGAAGGCAGTGGGTGCAAGTCGTCTCGGTGACAATCGAGGGCATGAGTTTCCCCTTGGCCTGGACCCACCGCTTCGCCGATCTCGGCCCCGATTTCCACACCGAACTGCGCCCCACTCCCCTGCCCGATCCGCACTGGGTCGGCCAGAGCCACACAGTGGCACGCGAACTCGGACTCGATGACGCCTGGATGCAGGGCGACGAAGCCCTGCAGGCTTTCACCGGCAATGCGGTACTGCCCGGCATGCGGCCGCTGGCCAGCGTGTACAGCGGTCACCAGTTCGGCCACTGGGCGGGACAGTTGGGCGATGGCCGTGCCATCCTGCTGGGTGAATTGCCCGGGCCGTCCGGTCCGCTGGAAATCCAGCTCAAGGGCGCCGGGCTCACGCCCTACTCCCGCATGGGCGACGGCCGCGCCGTGCTGCGCAGCTCCATCCGCGAATTTCTGTGCAGCGAAGCAATGCACGCGCTGGGCATCCCCACCAGCCGTGCACTGTGCATCACCGGCTCACCCGGCCTGGTGCGGCGCGAAGAGATCGAGACCGCAGCGGTGGTCACGCGTGTGGCGCCCAGCTTCATCCGCTTCGGCCACTTCGAACATTTCTCCCACAGCGGTCAACATGCCCAGCTGCGCATCCTGGCTGATTTCGTCATCGACCACTTCTACCCCGCCTGCCGCGAGGCGCCGGGCAACCCGTATGCCGCGCTGCTCGAAGCCGTGAGTGCGCGCACCGCCGGGATGGTCGCGCAGTGGCAGGCCGTGGGCTTTTGCCACGGTGTGATGAACACCGACAACATGAGCATCCTGGGCCTGACCATCGACTACGGTCCGTTCCAGTTTCTCGACGCCTTCGTCCCCGGCCACATCTGCAACCACAGCGACACCGGCGGGCGCTACGCCTACAACCGGCAGCCCAACATCGCCTACTGGAACCTGTTCGCCCTTGGCCAGGCCCTGCTGCCGCTGATGGACGAACAGCAGCAGGCGCTCGACGCCCTGGAGCCCTACAAGGCCTTGATGCCGGCCGCGCTGCAGCGGCGTATGAACGACAAGCTGGGACTGGCCCGGGTGGAAGAAGGTGACGCCGAACTCACGGAGTCGCTGATGAAGCTGATGGCGGCCGACGCGGTGGACTTCACGATCGTCTGGCGCCGGCTGAGCCACGCGGTAGCGGGCATCCTGGAGCCCGTGCGCGACCTGTTCCTGCAGCGCGAGGCTTTCGATGCCTGGGCTGTGCGGTGGCAAGAGCGTCTGCAGGCGCAGCCCGACTTCGACGCCGCTGCCACCCAAGCGCAGATGCTTCGCACCAACCCGCAGGTGGTGTTGCGCAACCACCTCGGTGAGGTCGCCATCCAGCGCGCCAAGGAAGGCGACTTCAGCGAAGTGGCGCGGTTGCAAAACGCGCTGAAGCACCCATTTGAAGAGATTGCCGGTCACGACGACCTGGCCGCTTTCCCACCCGACTGGGCCAGCCAGATCGAAATCAGTTGCTCGTCGTAGGAGAACCCAGATGAACTTTTCCGTCCAGAAAACCGACGCCGAGTGGCGTGAACTGCTGACAGCCAAAGGCGCCGAAGTGCGCGCGTTCGACGTCACCCGCCACGCCCACACCGAGCGGCCGTACACCGGCAAGTACGAGCAGGTCTGGGCCGATGGCAGTTACCACTGTGTCTGCTGCGGCAACACCCTGTTCGACGCCAAGACCAAGTTCGACGCCGGCTGCGGCTGGCCCAGCTTCTCGCAGGCCCTGCCCGGCGCCATCACCGAAATCACCGACCGCACCCACGGCATGGTGCGGGTGGAGACCGTGTGCAGCCAGTGCGGCGCCCACCTGGGCCATGTGTTCGACGACGGCCCCACCGACACCGGCTTGCGCTACTGCATGAACTCGGCTTCACTGGAGCACTCGCCCACCAAGGACACGCCATGAAAGCCAACACGATCCTGCAGACCATCGGCAACACGCCGCACGTGCGCATCCAGCGCCTGTTTGGCGACGCCACGCAGCAGGTGTGGATCAAGTCCGAGCGCAGCAACCCGGGCGGCTCCATCAAGGACCGCATCGCCCTGGCCATGGTGGAAGCGGCCGAGCAGACCGGCGCATTGAAACCTGGCGGCACCATCGTGGAGCCCACCTCGGGCAACACCGGCATCGGCTTGGCCATGGTGGCTGCGGTCAAAGGCTACAAGATCATTCTGGTCATGCCCGACAGCATGTCGGTGGAACGCCGTCGACTCATGCTGGCCTACGGCGCCAGCTTCGACCTCACCCCGCGCGAGAAAGGCATGAAAGGCTCGATCGCCCGCGCCGAGGAGATCGTGGCCAGCACACCCGGTGCCTGGATGCCACAACAGTTCAACAACCCGGCCAACGTGGCGGTGCACGTGCAGACCACGGCCGAAGAGATCGCAGCCGACTTTCCCGAAGGTATCGACGCCATCATCACCGGCGTGGGCACCGGCGGTCACCTCACGGGTGTGGCCCGCGTGCTCAAGGCGCGTTGGCCCAGGCTCAAGGTCTTCGCCGTGGAGCCGAGCGCCTCGCCGGTCATCTCGGGTGGTGCGCCCTCGCCCCACCCCATCCAGGGCATCGGCGCGGGCTTCATTCCGGGCAACCTCGACATGAGCGTGCTCGACGGCGTGATCCAGGTCGAGGCCGACCCGGCGCGCGAGATGGCCCGCCGATGCGCGCGCGAAGAAGGCATGCTGGTCGGCATTTCTTCCGGCGCCACACTGGCCGCCATTGCCCAAAAACTCCCGGCGCTGCCAGCCAACGCGGTGGTGCTGGGCTTCAACTACGACACTGGCGAACGCTATTTGTCGGTGGATGGCTTCCTGCCTGCCTGACCCCATGAAAACACTTCAAGACATCCGCCTCTCCATGCTCGACCTGGTCGCCGTGCGCCAAGGCGGCACCGTTGCCGACGCTCTGAAAGTTGCGCTGCGCACCGCGCAACACGCCGAGTCGCTGGGCTTCACCCGCTACTGGCTGGCCGAGCACCACAACATGAGCGGCATCGCCTGCTCGGCCACTGCCGTGCTGGTGGGCCACATCGCGGGTGGCACCCAGCGCATGCGCGTGGGCTCGGGCGGCGTGATGCTGCCCAACCACGCGCCGCTGGTGGTGGCCGAAGCCTTCGGCACGCTGGCCGAGCTCTACCCCAACCGCATCGACCTGGGCCTGGGCCGCGCTCCCGGCACCGACCCCATGACCATGCGCGCCCTGCGCCGCAACCGCACCGAAAGCGAAGACGACTTTCCGCGCGACGTGGCCGAACTGCAGCACCTGCTGGGCCCGGTGCAACCGGGACAACGCGTGATCGCCAACCCCGGCAGCGACACCAACGTCCCCATCTGGCTTCTGGGCTCCAGCCTGTTCTCGGCGCGTCTGGCGGCCGAGCGCGGCCTGCCGTTTGCGTTTGCGTCCCACTTTGCGCCGCGCATGTTGCTGCAGGCGCTCGACGTGTACCGCAGCCATTTCAAGCCATCCGCCCAGCTAGCCCAGCCTTACGTGATCATCGGCGTGCCCTTGATCGCTGCGCCCACCGACGACGAAGCCGAGTTTCTTGCCAGCAGCACCTACCAGCGCGTGCTGGGCATCCTCACCGGCCAGCGTGGACAGTTGCCGCCGCCGGTGCAAGGCTTCATGCAGCGCCTGCACCCGCAGGAACAGGCCGGTATCGCCGATTTCCTGGCCGCGGCCGTGATCGGGGGGCCGGAGACGGTGCGCGAAGGTCTGCAGGCGCTGGCCCACGCCACCGACGCCGATGAATTCATGATCGTGAGCGACCTGTTCGACCCGGCGCTTCGCCTGCGCTCGATGACAATCACGGCGGAGGAGATGACGTCCTCCACAGCGGTGGCAGCCTGAACGCCAAAGGGAGGCCTTGGCCTCCCTTGTTTCTGGTGCCCGATTGCACCCGGGCCAGCCGCGCGCTCAGTTGCGGCTGAGCTTGCGGACGAAGCGGTCCCACTCGAACACCAGCAGATCACCTGCAGCGTCGAATGCAATACCGGTCGGGTAAGAGAACCGCGCGTTGGCACCGGTGCCGTTGGTCGAGCCCTGGGCTGTACGCAAGCCCGCAATCGTGGTGATGGTGCCGTCGGGATCGATCCGCCGCACCATGTGGCCGAAGTTCTCGGTCACGTACAGCCGACCGTCGATACCGATGGCCACGCCCACAGGCTCGTAGAGCGAGGATGTAGCGCTTGGTCCATCGACACCGGCGCCCTGCCCGGCCCGACCACCCACAGTGGTCACCGCTCCGCCGGGGGTGATTTTGCGGATCGTGGGGCCGTTCTGGTCGGCCACGTAGATGTGGCCATCGGCATCGATGGCCATAGCGGCCGGGTTGTAAAACGAAGCGGCCGTGCCCTGTCCATCGTTGGTGCCAATGCTGCCCGTGCCCGCAAACACGGAAACCGCGCGCGTGTTCGCGTCGATCTTCATGATGTGTTGGCTGCCCTGCTGAGAAACGTAAAGGTTGCCCGCCGCATCGCCCACGATTCCCCTGGGCTGGTTGAGCAAGCCGCTCAGGTTGAGGTCAGTCGCCGCGCCAGTGACCGGGTCGACTTCGTAGACCGTGTCAAGGCTGTTCACCACCACGTAGATGCGCCCCTGGTTGAAGGTCACCCCCTCGGGGACGCCGGGAAGCGCTGCCAGCGTCGTCACGTCCCCCGTGGGGCTTATCCTGCGCAAACTGTTGTTCTGGCGATCGCTGACCAGCAGGTTTCCATCCGCATCAAAAACGCCGGCGATGGGCGCGTTGAAACGCGCATTGGCCAAGGTGCCGTCAAGGTTCCCGGCAGTGGTGCCCGCAAAAGTGCTGACGAGCACGCCCGTGTCGGCGCAGGTGATATTCACATTGGTGACATCCGCGCTGCCGATAGTGCCCGTGCCGTTGCTCACGGTGCAGCGCTGGAACGGCGGGTTCAGCCGCACCGTGACGTTGTAGTTCGAGCCCGCGCTCAAGGTCGATGCAAAAGCGAAGCCGCCGTTGTCGATCAGCCTCAGGTCGTCTGCACCATTGTTTTGCAGCACCAGCCCGGCCGTCATGGCCGACACGGTGCCGCCCACGATCTGTGTCACGACGGGAGCCGACGCCACGGGTGCCTCGATGGAGGAGGAGCCGCCGCACGCTGCGAGCAGCGAGACCAGACCCAGAGAACCGCAAGCAGCGCGCGAGAAAAAGAAGGGCATGTAGGAACCGATGGTGGTTGTTGTGACAACCCACCTTATCCAAGCTCGATAACTTCAATCGCCGAATAAGCGGCAGGAATGCGGCCAGCGCCGCAGCCGCTCAGACCCCGCCGCGCACCATCTGCATGATCTGCCCTGCGTCCAGCGTTGCAGCCTTCTGGCGGATCTGAGGCAGGTACTGCGCCTGCATCTGTTTGGCCGGACCGAGCAGGTCCTGGAAGGTTTCCTGCAGCAGTGCGGTGCTCATGACGCGTCCGCCGGCGTAGTAGCGCTTGGCCACCTGGCCCAGCGCGTAAGTGGTCGCGAACGAAAACGCCATGCCGGTGGCTGCGCCGCCGATACCGCCGATGGCACGGCCCGCGACCTTGCCGAGCAAACCGCCCAGCAGCTTGCGACCGAACTGCTCCAGGTACTGCGATGTCAGGCCCACGCCCACGGCCGCGATGAATTCGCGGATGTGGCCCTGGTCCAGCTCCACGCCGTGCGCCTTGCCGATGGCGTAGACCATCTTCACCTGCAACGGAATGATGGCCATGGAAGCCCAGGACTGCGGCAACAGCTCCAGCGCGCCGTTGAGCAGCGCGTAGTTCAAGATCGATTTGTCGAGGTCTACACCGGCGGCCACGGAGGCGGCCACCACCGGGGCCGCAGCCACCGCCGCGGGCACCGCGACCGGTACGGCCTTTTCCGCTGCATCGACGATGGCGTCGGCCTCGCGCTCGAAGGCAGCGGCGGCCGTCGGGTCGAGCTTCAGATGCGTTTTCAGCTCCGCCAAAAATGCGCGTTCAAGCTCGCTTTGTCGGCCATCGGCATCGCAGACGCACACCGCCATCTCATAAGCCAGCTGGCGCAGCCCGGCGTCTTGCAGGTTGGACGTCGCTGTGGCCAGGGACACGCGTCTGAGCAGGACGTCCTGGTACAGGCGTGGCAGGCCGGCTCCTGCGTCTTCCTGTCCGAGTGAATCAGCCATGCGCCGGATCGCCTCGCGCTCACTGTCGGCCTTGTGGCCATCGGCAAAGCCCGCCAGCAAGGCAATGGTGAGGATGGATTGTTGTTCTTGAGGGGACATGTCGGTGTTGCTCCTGGAGACTGAGAGTGGATGCGCGAGTCGTATGGAGCCCCGATTGTGGTGCCGAGTTCCGAAGGCTTGCACCCGCTTGACCCCTGTCAACGGTGACTGGAGTGCACAGCGGATAATCCCGACATGCGTTTCCTCATCGACTTTTTCCCTATCGCCCTGTTCGTCATCGCCTACAAGATGGCGGACATCTACACCGCCACCGCAGTGCTGATGGCAGCCACGGTGGTGCAGACCGGCATCATTTACGGCATTGACCGCAAGCTGCAGACCTTGCAGAAGGTCACACTGGTGCTCATCCTGGTGTTCGGCTCTCTCACCCTCTTCCTGCAGGACGAGCGCTTCATCAAGTGGAAACCCACGGTGCTGTACGCCAGCATGGCCATCGTGCTGGCGGCCGCGCTCTGGATCTGGAAGAAGAACTTCCTGAAGCTTCTGCTTGGCAGCCAGCTCAGCCTGCCCGATGGTGTATGGGCCCGGCTCACCGTGGCGTGGGTGGGCTACTTCCTGTTCATGGCGGCGATCAACGCCTGGGTGGCGGCCTACTACTCCACCGAAGACTGGGTGAATTTCAAGCTCTGGGGCTATGTTTTCCCGGTGGTCTTCATCATCGGGCAAGGCCTGTACATCTCGCGCTTCCTCAAAGACGACCCGGTGGAAAAATCGTGAGCGAGGCTGCCACACCCACCGCGACCGCCATCGATGCGCAACTGCGCGCCGTGCTCTCCCCCACCGAGCTGGAAGTGATTGACGAGAGCGCGGCCCACGCGGGTCATTCCGGCTCCAACGGTCTGGGCTTCGGAACCCACTTTCGCGTGCGCATCGCGGCACCCGGTTTTGCCGGTTTGAGCCGGGTGGACAAACACCGCCTTGTGTATGATGCGCTGCAAAAATTCACCGACGCGGGGCTGCACGCGTTGGCCATTGAAATCAAGGCCTGACGCGGCTTCCAGGCACGCCGCTACGTTCTGATACGAGTCTGCTGAACCCCGCCGGCACCCGCAGCTCCAACCCCTTTTCAACCCCGAGGATCAACATGAAATTTTCCCGCTCAGCCCTGACCATGGCCGTGCTTGTTGCCGCTGCCTTCAGCGCCACCGCGCAGAACATCGCCATCGTCAACGGCAAAGCCGTGCCCACCGCACGCCTTGACGTGCTGGCGCAGCAGATCGCAGCCACCGGCCGCCCGGTGGACGACACGGTGCGCGCCCAGCTCAAGGAAGAAGTGGTGCTGCGCGAGATCTTCATGCAGGAAGCGCAGAAGCGCGGCATCGGCGCCACCGACGAGTTCAAGAATCAGCTCGAACTGGCCCGCCAGACCATCATGATCCGCGCGCTGTTCTCCGATTTCCAGGCCAAGAGCCCGGTCACGGACGCCGACATCCAGGCCGAGTACGACAAGTTTGTCGCGGCCAACGGCGGCAAGGAATACCGCGCGCGCCACATCCTGGTGGAGAAGGAAGAAGAAGCCAAGGCCATCATTGCCTCGCTCAAGGGCAAGGGCAAGTTCGAGGACATCGCCAAGAAGCAGTCCAAGGACCCGGGCTCCGGTGCCAACGGTGGTGACCTGGACTGGGCTGCGGCCGCCAGCTACGTGCCCGAGTTCTCCGAGGCCATGGTCAAGCTCGAAAAAGGCCAGACCACACAGGTGCCGGTGAAGACCCAGTTTGGCTGGCATGTCATCCGCGTCGACGACGTTCGCCAGGCCGAATTGCCCAAGCTGGAAGACATCAAGCCGCAGATCGCGCAGCAGATGCAGCAGCAAAAGCTCACCGAGTTCCAGAAGACCTTGCGCGAAAAAGCGAAGATCGAATAAGGCCCCAGGGGTTCCAAACACAAAAAGGCGCGGCGAGACCGCGCTTTTTTGCGTTTGGCGCTTGCGTTGATAGGATGCGGCCACGCACCATCCGCCAACGCCCCCGCCCCAAGGAGACGTCATGTTGCCTCAGGCCACCCTGATCCGCCGAATCCTCTGGCCCAAGCAGGCGTCGATGTTCGTGATCGTGGGGGGTGCAGCCGGGCTCATGGGCGACCTGACCAGCTTTTTTGCGGCGTTCATCTCCCCGTTGTTCCTGGCCCTGCTGTTCCTGCTGGTGGCGGTGTCCACTGCCTGCATGTGCCTTGCGAAAGCCTCGCGTGTTGACACCTCGGATGAACAAGCCGTCACCGATGTGGTCGAGTGCGGGGTCTGCGACGCCCTGCGCTTCAGCCTGTTTGCCGCGGTGGCGTTTTCCCTGTTCATGTTCATCGGGCAGGGGCAGAGTGCCACAGAAACAGTGGGCGAAAGATTGGGACTGATTCAGAAGGATATGTCCGAGATCTCGGGCAATGTTCGCCAACTCACAGACATGTCCCAGTCGCAGCGAATCCGGGCGAACCCCAGGACGCCCGAAGACTATTTCGCCAACGCCTGGATCCAGTCGAACATCCAGCGCGACCAGTCCAGCAGCCACGCGTCGCTGGTGGCGATGTACGAGCGCTTTGGTCCACGCAAGCTTGATGCGGCTGAACTCTTCTTCAGCTCCGGACGCGACATCAAGGGTCGCAACGAACTGGTGGCCCAAATGGAACAACTGGCTCTGCGCCAGAAAGACGCCACCTTGCTGGTCGTGGCCGCCCGCAATGCGGGTTCGGATGAGCAGGCCGCCCGGTTGGGTGCTCAAGCCAGGCAACTGGATCCGGATCTGCCCTTTGCCTGGTGGGACCTGCAAGCCATGACCCGCACCATGGCCAGCACCGGAGTCGACGCGCCGTCACAGTCCGCCATGATCCGCCGGCAGGTGGAAGATCTCAAGGTGTTTCTCGCCAAGATCGGCGACCAGCCTGCGGGCCGTCATTTTTTCCTGCCTCAGTATCAGGGCGACCACGAGCTGCTGGCCCGCCAGACCCTGACCAACTTCGAGAGCAACCTCAAGACCTACGAGCGAATCGAGAAGTCGCGGCCCGTCACGCGCTCCACAACACCATGACCAGCCAGATCAGCCCCATCAGCACTGGCTGGTGCAGCAGGTAGTAGCTCAAGCTCCAGCGCCCCAGAAACACCAGGGCCTTCAACCCACCCCGGGCAGGCCTTGCGCTGCCCAGCCATGCAGGCCGCTCCCGCACCGCCCAGTGCCCGGCGGCCACACCCCACCACATCACACCCAGCCAGGGCAGCAACGGCACGTAGTCCTCGGTCACCGGCTTGCGGCTGATGAGGCCCAGCCAGTTGAGCCAGGGGGTGTTGAGCACCTCCAGTGCGGGAACCGCCTGGATGAGCGTGGGCGCGGCGAGCGGGATAACAACGGCCAGCGCACCCAGCAGCCACAGCCACGTGCCCCATCCCGCGGTCATGCGAACCACGATGAGCATGAGCGCAATGCCGTGGAGCACACCGAAGTAGATGAAGCTGTTCGGGAACATCAGCAGCGAGCCGGCCGTCACCAGCAGCGCCGCGCCAGCCACCTGCAACCAGCGGCGCCAGAAGCGCGTCCAGGTCTGCCCCTGGTGCACGGCCGCCGCCTGCGACAGGCCGGCGGTGAACAGGAACAGGCTCACGATGGCGGTGCGTTGCCAGGTCCAGAACGGGTCGCGGTAGAAGTCTTCGCGTATCAGGCGGAAGTAGTTGAGATCGAAGCAGAAGTGGTAGGCCGTCATCCACAGCATGGCCGCAGCGCGCAACTGATCGATGCGGTCCAGGCGCTGGATCATGTGAACCTCAGGCAGTGGTTCGGTGGTTAATGCCGAGCAGGATCTGGCTGAGCGCCGCTGGCTCGCTCACCATCGGGTCGTGGCCGGTGGCCATTTCCACCACGTTCCAGCCGGGTTCGCTGCGCACCCGCACGCGCGAGGGCGCGATGGTGGCCAGCGCCGGTTGGGTGCAGTCGATGAACGTGCGCGGCACAGCGGCCACCCGCTCGGCATCGAAGTCCAGCGGTTGCTGGTACAGCTTGAAGGGCTGTGGCGTCTGGCGCCGGTTGACCCAGTCACGGTCGGCGCCGCTCAGGCCGAACAGGCTGGCATCGGGCGGCGGAAAACTCAAGCCCCCGCTGGACTCGGCTGCCGAGATCCGGGCCTGCTTTGTCTCCGCCGAATGGTGGCTGCTCCAGCTGTCACCAGGGTACGGCAGCGCAGCATCCAGATACACCAGGTGCGCAAGCAGGCCGGGCTGTTCAGCCTGCAGCCGATCGGCCACGCCGGTGATCACCATGCCCGCGTAGCTGTGTCCCACCAGCACCACGCGCAGCAGTTCTTCGGCTTCGATCAGGCCGATGACGTCCTGGATGTGGGTGTGCAGATCGATCGTGGGCGCCATCAGGTGGGCGCGTTCGCCCACCCCGGTCAAGGTCACGGCGTGGCTGTCGACACCGGCACTGCGCAGCAGCTGCAACACCCGGCACCAGCACCAGGCGCCGTGCCAGGAACCGTGCACAAGCACGATGGAAGTCTGCGTGGGGTCGGTGGCTGCGGTCAAGGCGGGTCTCCGGTGTGGTGGGCGCCACCGGATTCTGCCTTGAGGACGCGGCGCCCTCAGATGTAGGCGTTCGGCTGCGGCACGCGGCGCATGTGCAGCGACATGCCGAGTGCAGCCATGTGGTTGCTGTTGCGGCCCAGGATGGTTTCGGACAAGGGCAGAAACTCCGTTTCCTCAAAGCCTGCGTGGGCCGCATAGGCGGCCACGAGCTGGTGCAGATCCTCCACGTCCAGGTCGGCATCCTGCCCCTTGCCAACGCGCTTGAGGGCTTTCTCCAGGCTCTTCCACAGCGTCTCAATGGCGCGGTGTTCGTGGGTCAGCCGCTCGGTCATGGCCCGCACACGGTCGCGCTCGGCGCCAGGCTGGGCGCTGGCGAGCACGGCCGGAAACAGGTCGCGCTCTTCGTCGAGGTGGTGTTCAAAGATCGCTTCACGGAAGAACGCCAGCGAGTCCACTGCGATCTGGCGCGCCTGCGCGGCGGGTTCCAGCAGCGCAGGCAGGGCATCAAGCGATTTCAGTCGTTTGAGGATGCCGACATGGCAATCGGTGAAGTTGGTCAGTGGTGCGTCGGCACGCGCGCCGGCTTCAAGGTTGTGGGTGGCGGTGGTCATGCGGTCTCCTCGGCGTTCATCGGGCAAGGTGTCCCGACGGATACCCCCAGTCTAGGCAG
>LNFM01009099.1_pt1 | contig 14640 bp, 14 predicted proteins | sample 596031 | NCBI WGS metagenome assembly LNFM01 (sample SAMN04254537, study PRJNA301005) | activated carbon metagenome | isolation source: dual media filters at the Ann Arbor, Michigan drinking water treatment plant | place: USA: Ann Arbor
AAGCTTCCATTCCCGAGAGGGCCCGATGACTGAGGGACAAAAATATCCAACCAGCCCCTTGACCGTTCAGCGCTCATATAAGGATGAGGTAAGTACTTGAAGCGATTGAATTCATTTCCAGTCAGCCTCTCACGAAACCATCCAGCGAATGACGATGCTGAACGCCAGCATTGCCAGCGCCTGAGTCACCGACAGCAGCCAATCCCGATGCCGACGCGATGGGGGTTCGCTGGTCCGGCCTGCGTTCGACATGCGTCCTCCAACGGCATTCCGCCTGTCGAGCAGATCAGGGAACAATCGGGCGCGCAAGCGTCGGCGTACGCACGCGAGGCGCCGTAAAATAATTTTCTTCTTGGAAACAGGCGCAGAGATTAACCTTTCCCCGGGAGGAACGTGATGCCGAAAGATGGGGAAGCGACCGACGATCAACAGGCAGCGGGCCTGAACCTCCACGCTTCCAGCGCCGACAAGATCACGCACACCACCTGCTACATGTGCGCCTGCCGCTGCGGCATCAAGGTTCATCTGAAGGACGGCCGCATTCGCTACATCGAGGGCAATCGCGACCATCCGGTGAACAAGGGCGTGCTCTGCGCCAAGGGCTCGGCCGGGATCATGAACCATTATTCGCCCGCCCGGCTGCGCAAGCCGTTGCGCCGGGTCGGGCCGCGCGGCAGTGGCGAATACCAGGAGATCGAGTGGGACGAGGCCATGGCGACCGCCACGGATTGGCTGGGCGCCATCCGGCGCAGCGATCCGCGCAAGCTGGCCTTCTTCACCGGGCGCGACCAGAGCCAGGCCCTGACCGGCTGGTGGGCGAGCCAGTTCGGCACGCCCAACCATGCCGCCCATGGGGGGTTCTGTTCCGTCAACATGGCGGCAGCCGGGCTATACACGATCGGCGGCTCATTCTGGGAGTTTGGTGAGCCGGACTGGGACAATACAAGGTATTTCCTGATGTTCGGCGTGGCCGAGGACCACGATTCCAATCCGATCAAGGCCGGCCTCGGCAAGCTCAAGACGCGCGGCGCCGCCAAGTTCGTGTCGGTCAATCCGATCCGGACCGGCTACTCGTCGATCGCCGACGAATGGATCGGCATCCGGCCGGGAACCGACGGCCTTTTCATCCTGGCGCTGATCCAGGAACTGCTGCGCGCCGGCAAGATCGACGAGGAATATCTCTGTCGCTACACCAATGCGCCGTGGCTCGTGATCCAGGACGAGGGCGCCGCCGATCACGGCCTGTTCGCCCGCGACGCCGCGGGCCAGCCGCTGGTGTTCGACAGCGCGACCCAGACGGTCGCCGGCGCAAACCGGATCGATGCCAGGCCGCAGCTGACCGGCAAGGTCTTCCTGGCCGACGGGCGCGCCGCGGTGCCGGCCTTCCATCTCGTCGCCACCCGCTGCCTCGAGCCGCAATACGCGGCCGACGCGGTGGCCGCCGAGACCGGCATCGGCGCCGATACCATCCGGCGCATCGCCGCCGAACTGGCGCATGCCGCCTTCGAACAGACCGTCGTGATCGAGCAGCCCTGGACCGACTGGGCCGGGCGTCACCACGACAGGATGATCGGCCGGCCGGTCGCGATGCATGCGATGCGCGGCATCTCGGCCCATTCCAACGGCTTCCATACCTGCCGCGCCATCCACGTCCTGCAGATGATGCTGGGCGCCGTCGATTCGCCGGGCAGCTTCCGCTACAAGCCGCCCTTCCCGCGGCCCACGCCCCCCGGCGTGAAGCCGACCGGCCGCGCCGCCGACGTCCAGCCCGGCAAGCCGATGCCCGGTCCGCCGCTCGGCTTCCCGACATCGCCGCAGGAGCTGCTGGTCGAGGCCGACGGCACGCCGCGCCGGCTCGACAGGGCTTTCTCGTGGGAGGCGCCGCTGGCAGCCCACGGCATGATGCATCAGGTCATCCGCAACGCCTGGGCCGGCAATCCGTACAAGATCGACACGCTCTTCATGTTCATGGCGAACATGAGCTGGAACTCGTCGATGAACACGGCCGGCACCATCGAGATGCTGACCGACAAGGATCCGGAGACCGGCGACTACAAGATCCCGCGCATCATCTATTGCGACGCCTATGCCAGCGAGATGGTGGCCTATGCCGACCTGATCCTGCCCGACACGACCTATCTCGAGCGCTGGGACTGCATCTCGCTGCTCGACCGGCCGATCTGCGATGCCGACGGCGTCGCCGATTCGATTCGCCAGCCGGTGATCGCGCCCGACCGCGACGTGCGCCCGTTCCAGGACGTGCTGATCGACCTGGGCGCCCGTCTCGGCCTGCCCGGCCTCATCAAGGAGGACGGCAGCCCGCGCTATCCCGGCGGCTATCCCGACTACATCGTCCATCACGAGCGCAAGCCCGGCATCGGCAGCCTGGCCGGCTGGCGCGGCGCGGCCGGCGACAAGCATGGCATCGGCGCGGTCAACGAGGGTCAGCTCGACGCCTACGTCGCCAACAAGTGTTTCTGGCGGCACGAGATTCCGGCCGACGCGCGCTACTTCAAGCATGCCAATCGCGCCTATCTCGACTGGGCGGTCGGCATGGGCCTGATCGACAAGCCGGAACCCATCGTCCTGCAGCTCTACAGCGAGGTCCTGCAGAAGTTCCGCCTCGCCGCGGACGGGCATGGCGAGGTCCAGCCGCCGGACGAGCATCGCCACCGCGTAAGGACCTACTTCGATCCGTTGCCGCTCTGGTACATGCCGTTCGAGGAGGCCGAGGTCGCGCGCGACGCCTTCCCGCTGCACGCGATCACGCAGCGGCCGATGGCGATGTATCACGCCTGGGGCTCGCAGAACGCCTGGCTGCGCCAGATCCACGGCGACAATCGCCTTCACATCCATCACGCGACGGCGGCCAGGCTCGGCATCGCCGAGGGCGACTGGGTCGCCGTCACCAGCCATCACGGGCGCATCAAGGTCCAGGCCAAGCTGATGGACGGCGTCAATCCGCATACCGTCTGGACGTGGAACGCCATCGGCAAGCGATCCGGCGCCTGGAACCTCGCACCGGACGCCGCGGAGTCGCAGAAGGGCTTCCTGCTCAATCACGTCATCTCCGAGCTGCTGCCCGAGCGCGGCGACGGCCATCGCTACGGCAATTCGGATCCGGTGACCGGCCAGGCCGCGTGGTACGACCTGCGCGTCCGGATCGAGAAGGTGCCCGCGGAGGAAGGCGTGAGCGAGCCGCAGTTCGCGACCCTGCCGGTGCCGCCCAATCTGCCGCAACGTCCCGACGTGCTGCGCTACGGTGCCGGCTTCAGGGCGGCGGCCAACGGAGAGGTCAAGTGACCAGCCTGCCTGCCGCGCCCGCGCAGAAGCGCCTGGGCCTCGTCATCGATCTCGACATCTGCGTCGGCTGTCATGCCTGCGCCGTGAACTGCAAGGAGTGGAACAGCGGCGGTGTCGCCGCGCCGCTGACCGATCTCGCGCCGTACGGGGCCAAGCCCGACGGCGTCTGGTTCAACCGCGTGCACACCTACGAGGTCGGCGAGGGCGCTGCCGGCCGCACCGTCCATTTCCCGCGCTCGTGCCTGCATTGCGCCGAACCCGCCTGCGTGACCGTGTGTCCGACCGGTGCGTCCTTCAAGCGCGCCGCGGACGGCATCGTCCTCGTCAACGAGGACCTCTGCATCGGCTGCAAGCTCTGCTCCTGGGCCTGTCCCTACGGCGCCCGGGAATTCGACGAAGATGCCGGCGTCATGAAGAAGTGCACGCTCTGCATCGATCGCATCTACAACGAGACTTTCGATCCGGAGGATCGCGTGCCGGCCTGCGTCGCCACCTGCCCGGCCTCGGCGCGCCACTTCGGCGATCTCGGCGATCCCAACTCCGCTGTCTCCAAGCTGGTGGCCGAGCGCGAAGGCTTCAACCTGATGGAAGAGCTGGGCTATGCGCCCACCAACAAGTATCTGCCGCCACGCCCGCGGCAGCAGACGCAGGGCTGCACCGGTGCGCCGCCCCGGCTCGAGCCCGCGCAACCGGCGGCCGCCGGCGGCCTGCTGGGATGGCTGGACCGGCTGCTGTCGGCATGAACAACGAACAAACTGATCCTTCGGAGACGACGTGCATCCCTCGCTGTCGGTGATTTTCTTCACCACCGCCTCAGGCGCCGGCTACGGGCTCCTGACCCTGCTCGGCGTCCTGGCGCCGTTCGGCCTGCTGCCGGCGGATCCGCGGTTCGGTCTGGTGGCGCTGGCGCTCGCGCTGGCCGCCATCACCGCCGGCCTGCTCTCCTCGACGTTCCATCTCGGCCAGAAGCAGCGCGCCTGGCGGGCCTTCTCGCAATGGCGGTCGTCGTGGCTGTCGCGCGAGGGTGTGGCCGCCGTCGCGACCTATCTGCCGGCCGGGCTCTTCGGCATCGGCTGGGTCTTCCTCGGCACCGTCTCGAAGACCGCGGGCGTGCTGGCGGCCCTGGGCGCCGTCGCCACGGTCTACTGCACGTCGATGATCTACCAGTCGCTGAAGCCGGTGCCGCGCTGGCACAATGGCTGGGTCGTGCCGAACTACCTGGCGCTCGCCCTGATGACCGGCCTGCTCTGGCTCGCGCCGGTGTTGCAGGCCTTCGGCGCGCCGCCGCAACTCGGCGGGCTGGTGCCCGTGCTGGTGCCCGTCTCGATCGCGCTCGCGGCCGTGCTGAAGCTCGGCTACTGGCGCTTCATCGACGAGGCCCCCGCCACCAGCACCGCCGGCACCGCGACCGGCCTCGGTCGTTTGGGCACGGTGCGTCTGTTCGAGGCGCCGCACACCTCCGAGAACTATCTGCTGAAGGAGATGGGCTTCAGCATCGCCCGCAAGCATGCCGCCAAGCTGCGGCGCATCGCGATCGGGCTGGGCTTCGGCCTGCCGTTCCTCCTGTCGCTGGTCCCCTTCCTCGCCCCCGGCTGGCCCGCCATCGCCGCGACCTTCGCCGCCGCGATCCTGGGAACGGCCGGCGTCTTCGTCGAACGCTGGCTGTTCTTCGCCGAGGCGCAGCACGCCGTCACCCTCTACTACGGCCAGGCGGCGGTCTGAGATTCCGTCGCGCCATGCCGCGCTAGGCGCTGCCGCGTAACCGCCTCCGGACGAGAGCCCAGGCAAGCAGCGCAACCACCAGCTTGTCGGCGACCTCGATCGGCAATCCACCGATCGTCGCGGCGCTCCAGGGACTTCGACCGGAGCCGACGGCAGCGGCATCGATGGCCGCAATTGCCGAAGCCATTGCCGCCACGACCGCGACCGACGCTCCGAGGATGACGGCTTTCCACAGTCGATCGAAGCCGATGAACCGCATGACCGCGAGCGCGGCAACCACCACCGAAATCTGGGTGACGATGTAGTCCGGATACACCGGACTGATGACCGCCCAGCCGAGAGCGGCCGTGACGGCGCCGACCGCGATGGCAAGCGCGGGGGGAAGGAGTGCCGCTCCGGTCACACTGCCGATCGTATCCAGAGGCAGCGGCAGGGAGAGCAGGCTGGCGATCTTTCCGACCGCCAGGTTGAGGGCGACGCAGGCGGCGGCGATGGCCAACTCGTGCCGAGGGGGAACTTTCAGCATCGCTCGCGTCCTTCGAGGCGCCGCCACTTCCCGGCGTTTCCTCATCCGCGCAAACCTACACCGAACGCGGTCCGCACCCCGGCGTTACTTGCAGTTGTTGTGGCGGCGCCACATCGCCGGGTCATGTCCCGCAGGCACGTTCCTGCACGGGTCGCCCGCGCCGTAGCCGCGCAGGACGTTGTAACGGTCGATCTGCTCGGGGGTCAGCACGGGCAGCGTCTCCAGATGCCGGACCAAATGGACAAAGCGCAGTTGCGCGCGGGCCTCAGCCGAGGCGGCGATCAGCTGGCGCAGGCGATCCGGGGTCAGGTTTCTGTCGCGAAAAGCAGCCTCGATCGCAGCTTCGGCCGCAATGAAGCGCCTGCCCGCCGCCTGTGCCTCGGCCTGCATCTGCGTAAACAACGCTTCCAGCACCGTCACCTGTGCGGGTGCGAGGCCGATCTGCTCCTTCAACTCCAGGAGATGCGCCGGCCCTGGCACGCCATTCAGTTCGGCGACAAGGGCAAGGCCCCATCCGCGGCCAGCCCGCAGGTCGTCGAGATCGGCCTCGGACAGGCTCTTGATCTCGCGGGATTCCTTGCCCGCGTACGGGGAATGGCCGTGTGGCTGGGCGGCTGCCCCGACGGGCAGGACAATGGCGCAAAGTGCGAGTGCAAGACGGATCATCGCGAGGCTCCCGAGGTACCTCGCACCCCTGTCGCATATGCGGACCGCGCCGCATATGATCGCAATCATGTCTGGAAATTTCGAGCGGCTGTTTGCCGATGCCGGCTTGCGCGATTTTGCCCCCGGGGAGGCCCTGTTCCGTGCCGGCGACGCGGTGGTGTCGATGATCCTGCTGCGCTCCGGGCACGCCGAACTCGTCCGTCACACGGGTCACGGGCTGAGGATGATCCTGCAGCGTGCCGGCCCGGGACAGGTCCTCGCCGAGGCCTCGGCCTGGTCGGACGTCTATCACTGCGATGCCGTCGCTCGCGGGCCTTGCAGGGCGGCGGTTCTGTCGCGCCGCGCTTTCCGGATGCGGCTGAAGTCGGCCCCCGATCTTGCGGACACCTGGGCGAAAAACCTCGCGCAGGCGGTTCAGGCAGCGCGCCTCCGGGCCGAGATCCGCTCCCTGCCGCGCGTCGCGGACCGTCTCGGCGCCTGGCTCGCCGAGGGGAATCGATTGCCTGACAAGGGTCGCTGGCAAGAAGTGGCGGCGGAACTCGGTGTCACGCGTGAAGCGCTATACCGCGAACTGTCTCGGCGCCGGCGAGCCGGGTGATGGCCGCTGCGTCGGGGAAGGTGCCAGGACCACCACGTCCGGCGGCGTCGTGCTATCGCGATTTCGGCGGCTTCCGGGCAAAAAGCTCGCGATGCGCTTGCAGCGCCGCTTCCAGGCCTTCGTCGGTGAAGACGACCGATTTGGCGCGGCTCGCCGGGTTGGAGATGAGGCCCCTGGCATGCAGCCGGTCGAGCGCGTCCCAATCGAAAGTCTTCCAGGCGCGCGCCTCGTCATGCAGTCCATGCAGGAGCAGGGCGAGAACGGCCTGGTCGATGCGATCGGGATCCGGTTCGTAGTCGAGTTCGGCATCCCGAGGATCGTCTTCCTGCCCGAGGGCGATCACCGGAGCATCGGCCACCCAGGCCTTCGCATCCGGCGCGGCATCCCAGGCGCCGGCAGCGGAATGGACATAGGAAACGGCCTCGGTCTCGTCGCCCATGCCGATGTATTCCGGCAAGGTCGGCGGAAGCGGCTGTGCGCCGAGCAGATAGGCCGCCACGTGACGGTTGGCGTCGACGGCCCGGGCCAGCGCCTTGTTGGCGGGTGCGCTGTTTCCGGTGCGTCGAAACTCCAGTAGCGCTGCCGACCAGGTCCAGTGAGCCGAGCCATCGTTCTTGTAGCGCTTCAGGAGCGCGCCGGCGTCTGCCTCAAGGCCGAGTTCGAGCAAGGCATCGATCAACAGGTAGCGGATGCCCTGATTGTCGCCGAGATTGAGGCGCAGCATTTCATGATAGTGGCCGACGGCTTCGTCGCGGTGACCGCGGCGCCAGAGGGCCAGGGCCAGCTCATGGCGCGCGCGCATGTAGGGTCGGGTCTCGAGCAACCCCCAGAACGAACCGGCATCGTCCTGGAAAGCGGTCTCGCCCAACGCTTCTGCGCCGACGGCGACAGCTCGCCGGTAGAGTTCGAGCGCCTCGTTGGCATCGGAGGTCTCCCGTGCGAGCACGAGATAGGCGTCCGAGCAGAGCGGCGACAGCGCCAGCGCCTCCCGCGCCAGCGCGATCCGCTCTTCGGCCCGCGGCGCCTCCATCGCCTCGAAGGCCTTCTCCTGGGCGAGATCGAGGACTTCATCGCCGTCATCGTCCTCCTCCAGCAGCCGCATGAACGAGGTCACCAGCGCGTCCAGGTCGGACTCCGAAACCGGCAGAGCGCGGGGGGCCTTCGCCTTGGCCCGGCGGCCGGCGCTCTTTCGCTTCGTCTTTGCGACTCTCGCCATGCACCCTCGCGTCTGATCTGCACAGACTACAATGAAAAATGACGTTCGTGGTCTCAGGCAAGGTCACCGTTGTGGACAAGAAGGGTCTGAACAAGAGACCTGGACCGCCGGACGGTTGATTGCATTGCAATCAACGCTTAATACTGCAGGAACGAGAGGTACCCCATGGCGAGCATCACGATCCGCAACCTCGAAGACGATTTGAAGCGTCGCCTTCGCATCCGCGCCGCCGAACACGGGCGCTCGATGGAAGAGGAGGCGCGGGCCATCCTGCGGCTGGTCGTGACCGAGACCGCCCCGCCCCGAAATCTGGCCGCCGCCATTCGCTCGCGCGTGGCGCCGCTGGGCGGCGTGGAACTCGATCTGCCGCCCCGAGACAAGATGCGTGCCCCGCCGCGCCTCTCGGGAAAGCGCGCTTGATCGTACTCGACACAAACGTGCTGTCCGAACTGCTGCGACCGAACCCGGCACCCCGAGTCGAGGCGTGGCTCGCGGCCCAGGATGGCGCGAGCGTCTACTTCACGACCGTTGGAGAGGCGGAACTCCGCTATGGCGTGGCGATCCTTCCGGCCGGTCGCCGCCGCACCACGATCGGCGCCGCCATCGAGGGCATTCTGGACGAAGATTTTCGCGACCGCGTCCTGCCCTTCGATCGCGAAGCCTCGCGCGCCTATGCCGCCATCGCCGCCGAGCGCCGCGCCGCCGGCCGCCCCATCAGCCAGTTCGACTGCCAGATCGCAGCGATCGCCCGCGCCCATGGCGCCAGCGTGGCCACGCGAAACACCGGCGACTACGAAGGCTGCGGCGTCGAGGTGATCGACCCATGGGGTCACGCCAGGGCGAGATGAACCGGTCCGGTCAGGAAGTCTACCCCGAAGTCCCCGCCGCCCTCGATCTCTTTCCGGGTCCGCGGCGACCGAAGAGAACGCCGGCTCAAAGGGCACTGGCGGTGCGAGTGACCCTGGCATCCGCTCCCTCGGTCGATACTTTCCTGGCCCGACGAGATGAGGCGGGGCCGCACTTGCGCCATGTCAAATGTTTCGGCGTTGCATCCTCTAGGCTCGGGTCCGGCATAGGAGGCAGGCGGCCAGCAATGAAGTCCATTTCCGACAAGGCAGAGGTTTCGGTCGATTTCCCCGACAAGACCTACATGGGGTCGTTCGGGCGGGAGGCGTCGTTCGACGTGAAGGTCGAGCCCGACGAGGTGATGCTGCGCCTTGTACGCACCGGTGAGGAGCGGCGCGAGATCACCGTCCACCTGCACTACTACCTGCTGGCCGACATGCTGAAGGAGATCGGCCAGGGGCTGATGGCGCATGATTTCCTCGACGAGTCGCATCGCGAGGCGCTGGGCGTCGGCGTGGCGGCGCTGGCGGCCGCGCTGAAGCCGCCGGCGACGACCAGGCGCGGCAGGAAGAAATAAAAGCCTGGGCACGGACAGGTATGTGGCGCGCCGATCTGCTTCGCGTTCGCGGAGAGATGCAGCCGAGCGGTTGCTGGCGCAGATAACGTGCGAAACAATCCGACCGATGCAATGGAGCGTGCGCATCGGAAAATGCCTGGACTGGGCCCGTGACCTGTAGCGTCAGAGCATTTGGCGTGGCGATCGGCGTGGTCATGGGGTTGGCATTCGACCTGTCGCCTCGTCCCTCGATTGCCCAGCAAGCGGCCGCCAGTCGCCCTGGTCCAATCACCCTCGTCTATCGGGACGACATCAGCAATGTCAGGCAGCTGAAGGGGGTCGCCCACTACGGTGGCGTGCTGGGGCGCGATTCATCTGTCTCCTTCACGGTCGCCAACGAAGCCGGAGAACAGGTGTGCAACGGCAGCTTCACCGTGGACTCTCCGCGCACGGGAAAGTTCTCGCTCGCGTGCTTCAAGGGCTCCTTCAGCGGCAATGGGACCTACCAGCGGAAGGCAGGTGACCGGCGCGACAGCTTCGTGGCACGAGGCCAGACCGCACGCGGTCAGCGCATCATGCTGGTCGTCGGGAAGCCGTCCGGCATCACCGATGGTCAGTTCCTGAGCCCGTGAGCAGGACCTGCTCCCGAACAAGCCCCGCAAGCCGGTCGTCGTACTCGATCCCGCCCGTCACGCCGGTGGATGGAGTCCTTGGCAGGGACAGCCTCGAAGATCGCCGCCCGGCAGGCCTTACTGAATCGAGGGCCTGGTGCCGAGGATGATCATCTCGAGCACCTGATCCTTGGTCACTGCACGCGTCGGCGCAGTGCCGACCATCTTGCCGTTCTTCATCACCGCCACGCGATCGGCCAGATCGAAGACGTCGTGGATGTCGTGGCTGATGAGGAAGATGCCGATCCCCTCGCGCTTGAGCTGCAGGATGAGATCGGCGACCTGCTTCGTTTCCTGCGGCCCAAGCGCCGCGGTCGGCTCATCCATGATCAGGATACGGGCGTTGAAGTGGATTGCCCGGGCGATGGCCACCGCCTGGCGCTGGCCGCCCGAGAGGGCGCGCACAGGTTCCTTGAACTTGACGAAATGCGGATTGAGGCGCGCCATCACCCGGCGCGTCTCGGCCTCCATGGCGACGTCGTCGAGCGTGCCCCAGGCGGTCCTGAGCTCACGGCCGAGGAACAGGTTGGCAGCGGCGTCCAGATTGTCGGCCAGCGCCAGCGTCTGATAGATCGTCTCGATGCCGTGGCGACGCGCATCGCGCGGGCTGTTGATCGTGACGGCTTGCCCATCGATGCGGATCTCGCCCGCGTCGGGGTGATAAGCGCCCGACAGCATCTTGATGAAGGTCGACTTGCCGGCGCCGTTATGGCCGAGCAGGCCCACCACCTCGCCGGCGTGGAGATCGAGCGATACGTCGTCGACCGCACGGACGCCGCCGAAGCTGATGCTCATGCCGCGCATCGCGACGAGCGGCTGCGCCGCACTCATGCCGCGCCCTTCAGCGTGCGCGAGCGGTAGAGCCGATCGAGCCACACGGCGACCACCAGAACCAGACCGACGACGATGTTCTGCAGGGGCGTGTCGAGGCCCATCAGCACCATGCCCGACTGCAGGCTCTGCATCACCAGCGCGCCCAGCATGGCGCCGGCGACCGTGCCGAGGCCGCCGCCGAGCGACGTGCCGCCGATCACGGTCGCGGCGATGACATAAAGCTCGTCGAGCGTGCCTTGCGCGTTCGTCGCCGCATTGAGGCGCGCGGTCGAGATCGCGGCCGCGACGGCGCACAGCACGCCCATCAGGACAAACACGAGCACCGTGATGCGCCGCGTGTCGACGCCCGACAGCTCGGCAGCCTCGGGATTGCCACCCAGCGCGAAGACGTAGCGGCCAAAGCGCGTGCGCCGGGCCAGGAAGGTGACGACGATGCCGGCGCCGACCGCGATCAGCACCGGTACGGCGAGGCCGTGCGCGATCGACAGGCCTTCCGGCGGCACCACGAGGCCGCGCGCGGCGGCGATCCGCTCGGCGACGCGCGGCGGCAGGTCATAGCTGTTGGCGACCAGCACGACCGTCAGCACACCTGTGCATGCGAGCCCGGCCACCACGACTTCCGCCCACACCGGGCGCACCGCGAAGCCAACCTGCTGGCGGCGCCGACGGGCATGAAGGGCGCGCAAGACGATGGCGGCGACAGCGAGCACGCCCACCACCCAGGTCCAGGTCGAGCCGATCGCGCCCTCGACACCCCCGCCCATGCGGCGGAAGGCATCGTCCATCGGCGCCACGGTGCGGCCGGAGGTGATCCACCAGGCGCAGCCGCGCCACACCAGAAGGCCGCCCAGCGTGACGATGAAGGCCGGCACGCCGAGATAGGCGATGATGACGCCATGCAGCAGGCCGATTGCGGCGCCGACGGCCACTCCGGCGGCAAGCGCCAGGATCCAGATGAACGGGCTGTCGTAGCCCATGAGGCGGGGCAGGAACTCGGTCTGGGTCACGCCCATCACCATGCCGACGACCCCCAGGACGGAGCCGACCGACAGGTCGATATGGCGCGCGACGATCACCAGCACCATGCCGGTCGCCATGACCATGACCGACGCGGTCTGGACGGAGAGGTTCCAGAGATTGCGCGGCGTGAGGAAGGCGCCGCCGGAGAGGATGTCGACGCCGACCCAGATCAACACCAGCGCGGCCAGCATGCCGACCAGGCGGGCGTCGATCTCGGTGGCGCGGAGAAACCTCAGTTGCAGACCTTGGTGCTACCGGGCTTTACGCCGCGGCAAACCACGTCCTTGCTGACCCAGCCGCCCTGGATGACCACATCGAGGTTGTCCCGGGTGATCGGTACGGGCGTGAGCAGGATCGAAGTCATCGCCACCTTGCGCGGGCCATCGCCCCACGTGACGGTGCCCGGCAGGCCGGAGAGCTTGGTGCCCTTGGCGAGCCTGATCGCCGCCTCGCCCGCGGACTTGCCGAGCACGCGGGCGTCCTTCCAGACGCTCACGGTTTGGGTGCCGAGTGCCACGCGGTTCAGGGCAGCGTGATCGCCGTCCTGGCCTGACACGGGCACGGAGCCCGCCAGGCCCTGCGCCGCCAGTGCCGCGATCGCGCCGCCGGCCGTGCCGTCGTTCGAAGCCACGACCGCGTCGACCTTGTTGCGGTTGGCGGTAAGGAACTGCTCCATGTTGCGCTGGGCGTTGGCCGGCAGCCAGGCGTCGGTATAGGCGTCACCGACCACCTTGATCTTGCCGCCCTTGATCGCCGTCTCCAGCACTTCGCGCTGGCCGGCATAGAGGAAGTCGGCGTTGGGATCCGACGACGAGCCCTTGATGAAGACGTAGTTGCCTTCGGGCCTCACCTTGGCGACTTCACGTGCCTGGATGCGGCCGACTTCCTTGTTGTCGAAGGTGATGTAGAGCACATCCTTCATCTCGATCAGGCGGTCGTAGCCGATCACCGGGATGCCCTCGTTGAGCGCCTTCTCGATCGCGGGGCGGATGGCGTTGGCGTCCTGCGCCAGCACGATCAACACCTTGGCGCCGCGCGCAATCAGCGCCTCGATGTCGGTCAACTGCTTGGCGGCCGAACTCTGCGCGTCGGCCGAGACGTAGGTGCCGCCGCCGGCCGCGATCGCCGCCTTGATGGCTGCTTCGTCGGTCTTCCAACGTTCTTCCTGGAAGTTCGACCAGCTCACCCCGATCGTCTGCGCCTGCGCGGGCAAGCCGGCCAGGATCGCGGCGCCGGCAAGGGCCGCGAAGAAGCTGCGCACCATGTTTCCCCCAACTTATTCGACATTGCCCGGATGAACCCGTGGACCGGCACAAAGCCTATCATTGCGCTGGGTAGCGGGGAACCTCCGGTCGGCCGGCGCCGATTTGCCGGCACTCGTGCCGCGTTCACCGCCCAAAGCGACGCCTGATCGACCAATCTGGCTCTTTATCCTCGCCATTAGCGGGCTGGCCAAGCTCACGGCTCTCTCATTCGAGCGCCTTTAGCCGGGCCGCCATGTTGCTGGCGAAGCCAGGCTTCCCGCTGTCGTGCTCGGCCTTCTTCATCCGTTCGTTCAGGTCTGCGCCGCATAGCCGATCTTGGACGCGATCGACACCACCGTCGCCCACCGCGATCCGTGTTCAGCCTCGTGATCCAGCGCCAGCTGGATTGCCCGCTCGCGCACCTCGGTCGAAAACTCGTTTGCTGTCTTGCTGTCATCTCTCCACTCTCTCAAGGGTTGGAGCCTCCGACAAACCCGGGGCGGTTCAGACCGCCCAACCGAGAACGGACGCGACAGCTCCGACGCGCCCGGCACGATCACGGCATTCGTCGAGGCGCCAAACGCGCCTTCGGGTTCCCTTGTCCGTCAAGTCCAAATTTCTGGGACCGGAGCAATTCAGGCCTGCCATGCCGACAGCTTGGCTTGATCCCGCCGCACATCGTCGCATAGCCTGCGGGCAACAAAACACGAAGGGGCGGAGACACCATGGATCGCAGGCAGTTCATCGGCGCATCGGCTGCAGCCGGGCTCGTCGCATTTGGCGGCACCAACGCTGCGCGGGCGCAGCAGATCCTGAAGTTCACGATCACCTGCGGCCACCCGCCGGTGTTCAATTGGGTCAAGGTGCTCGACGAGACGTTCCTCGGCACGATCGACCGCGAGCTCGCCGCCGCCGGCTCGCCAGTGAAGATCGAATGGACCAAGGCCTATGGCGGCACCGTGGCGAAGCTCGGTGCCGAGAGCGATGCGCTCAAGACCTCCGTGTCCGATGCAGGCCTCGTGTCGCAGATCTTCGAAGCCGCCAAGTTCCCGCTGCAGCAAGTGACGCTGCAGGTGCCGTTCGGTTCGCCGGACATCGCCACCGTCAGCGCCATCGTCGAGAAGCTGAACGGGCAGTTCACCGAGATGAACGACGCCTGGTCGAAGAACAACATGATGGTGCTGGGGATCGTCGCCATCGACGGTTACCAGCTCATCACGAACTTTCCGGTGAATTCCGCCGCCGACCTCGCGGGCAAGAAGATCTTCGTACCGGGCCCGATCGCCAACTGGCTGCAGGGCACCGGGGCGGTCGCCGTCGCCGGCAACCTCAACACCTACTACAATGGCATCCAGACCGGTGTCGCGCAGGGCGCGATCGTGTCGATGTCGCCGGTCTGGTCGGCCAAGCTGCATGAAGTCGCGCCGCACATCACCCT
>LNFM01009100.1_pt1 | contig 14640 bp, 13 predicted proteins | sample 596031 | NCBI WGS metagenome assembly LNFM01 (sample SAMN04254537, study PRJNA301005) | activated carbon metagenome | isolation source: dual media filters at the Ann Arbor, Michigan drinking water treatment plant | place: USA: Ann Arbor
GTCCACATCAGCCGGCTCCCGCGAATCGTGATCGACACCATCGAATCACATCCGATTCCCAGGACTCAACATGTTCTTGGACGGACACTCAGTGAGAACAGTGTGGATCTTGTAGGGCACGGCCTCGAGCAGATGCTGGAGGAACTCCCAGGCGGTTCGCCTGTCAGCGACTTCGACGAGTTGGGCTACGGCGAACTTGGCGGTCCGGTCGATGCCCACGAACAGATAGAGCTTTCCCTCGGACGTAAGCACCTCGGCGATGTCGATATGAAAGAAGCCGATGGGATAACGCTTGAACTTCTGCCGCTTCGGCTTGTCCCCTTCGACGTCGGGTAGCCGCGAGATGCCGTGTCGCTGCAAGCATCGGTGTAGGGCCGACCGGGTCAGGTGCGGGATCGTTGGTTGGAGGGCGTAGAGACAGTCATCCAACGGCAGAAGCGTGTGGCGGCGGAACGCAACGACCATAGCCTCATCGGCCTCGGTGAGGACCGTAGACCGCGGCTCTTTTGGCCCGGTCTTAAGGTCCTCGACCGTTGCCCGCTTTCGCCATTTCGCGACCGTCTTGGGGTTGATGCCCAGTTCGCGGCTCAGCTGCGAGAGCGAAGCCTGCGATCGCTGTATTGCAGCTCTGACGGCGTGCGTGGTCGTGGCGCTGCCGTGACGAACCTGGCCCATAGTGCCTCTTTCCACTCGTTCGAGAGGATCGCACCATCAAACTGTGGGACCAAACACCTAACGCAGGATCTCGGCCTCGAGCGTCTTCTTGCCGAGCAGGCGGTGCAGTTCGCGGATCTGCCCCTGAAGCGCGCGATAGTCCGAGGCTGGCACCACCTCCTCGCCGGCCGCCGCCGCGGTGAAGGCGCCGTGGGCGGCCAGCCTTCGCCAGGTGAAAAGCTGGTTCGGGTTCACGTCATGGCGCCGCGCCACCAGGCTGACCGAGGCGCCCGGCTCCAGGTTCTCCTCGACCATTCGCATCTTCTCGGCGGCGTTCCAGCGCCGGCGCCGCTGCACGGAGGTGATGACCTCCACCTTCTCTGGATCGTCAGTCATACGCACGGTCATACTCCTAACCCTTACGGGAGTTGGAGACCGTGCCCGGGCAATTCGGGGGCCGCTTCAGGAACAGCCATGCGGAACATGGGGTATTACTGACTCACTCCTCCGGGCATCATCACTGATTTTGACCGGTCAAGCCGCGCAGCATCCGTCGACCATATTTCATCGCATGACGGAGTGCATCTATGCTGCTGACGCAGTCGCAAACAGCCGAGTACCGCAACCTCTCGCCGCGGATTGCAAAGACTGCGCAACTGAAGCCAAGGTAGACCAACTAGCTTTTTTACTCCCCGCAGTGGCTGGGAGTAACAATTTTGTTGTGACTCGATCCCGCAGCGGACTGCTACAAAATGTCTCATCAACAACGTACCTGATGGCGTATTTTTGCCGTAGCTCACTTCCCAAGAAGGCTAAGTCCGTCGATCTTTGAGTGCGTCGACCAGTCTATAGCCGTCTGCTTAATCACCGTTAGGCCCACCGCTCTCGCATACTCGGCCATCATTTCGACTGACATAAAATTACGGGAAGCGGGGTTCTTGCGCCAATCTCGACCGCCTGTGTAGTTTGAATGATGAAGAAAGGCTTGTCCTCCAGGCCGCAGAGCCCTTTTGATGTCAGCCAGGTAGCTACGCACCACTTCAGGCTCGAAGTGCACCATTGCGTCAAAAGTATAGATGAGAGTCGCCCACTCGTCCGCTACCTCAGCTATATCGAAGCCATTGTTTTTAAAGAAACGTGCTTTGGGCTCGGAAGCGAAGCGCTGACGACAGACGTCAATGTTCGATTCTTGAAAATCTATGCCGATCAAACTCTGCGTAAGAGGTATTATTTTCGCACTGTTTCGGCCATGGCCGCAGGCAAGATCCACTACGTTCGTAAAATCACATTGCATTATAAATGGATAAATTAACTTTTCCCAAGATCGATCCATGGCGGTCTCTGCGTGGGCAAAATACTTGTTACTCGCCTTCCAAGGTTCGCCGGAATAGGCAGCTAACCTTGCCAGTTCCTCACGATTCGGTTCAGTCGCCATCTCATCCTCCGCCTAGCTTTGTAATTTCGTCGTACCGTCTATGATTATCGTCACAGCGCAAGACCTGACTTGAGCAGAGTTCATAGAAAGTTACCAGAGGGTAGGGTTTGTTTGTTGGTGGTCACACTCTGTGGAGTGGTCGCCCCAGCCGCCCGCCTCAGCCACATCTCGCCCGCATCCGTATCGATCGCCCCCGCCAGCCCCCGCAGCAGGTACCGCCCGAGCATCTGCTGTGCCGGCGGGTGCCCATTCTCCGCCGCCTGCCGGAACCAGTCCTGGGCGCGCACCCGATCCTCCGGCACGCCATGGCCACCGCCCAGCAGGGCGCCGGCGGCGAACATCGCGCCAACATGGCCCGCGCCGGCCGCAGCCTCGAAGGTGCGCAGCGCCTGTTCGATGTCGCGGGGGCCGCCGCGGCCATTCGCCAGCATCTCGGCATAGGCCACCGCAGCCTCCAGAAGCCCTTCCTCCGCGGCCCGCTTCAGATAGCCCCGCGCTTCCTCCAGCGCTGCCGCATCGCCCAGATCCTCGATCAGCAGCCGCGCGTACCAGAACTGCGCATTCACCACACGCTCCGCCGCCACACGCAGCAGGCGCCGCGCCTTGTCACGGTCCAGCGGCGCGCCGAGCCCCAGCGCATGGCAGACCGCCAGGTTGTAGGTCGCCACCGGGTCGCCGGCCTCCGCCGCCACGGCAAACCAGCTTTCGGTCTGGATCGGCTCCGCCGCCAGTTCGAAGCCCGCGAGGGCAAGCCGTGCCGCATCTACCTGCGCCACGGCATCGCCCTGGGAGGCCGCGAGCGCCAGAAGCCTTTGGCCCTCCTCCTCATCCCGCGGCATCCCGAGTCCGAGAAGGGAGAGCGTTGCCAAGGCGCGCGCTGCCTTGGCATGACCCTTGTCCGCAGCCAGGCGGAACCATCGGGCCGCCTCCAGGTAGTTCGGCGGCAGGTTCTCGCCCCGGGCATACAGGTCACCGACCAGTGCCGCCGCTTCCGCATCGCCCGCCAGCGCTGCCCGTCTCAGCCAGGTCTCGGCCTCGAGCGGGTCTTCCACCGCGCCGGCGCCATCCAGCAACGCCAGTCCCAGCCGCGCCTGGGCAGGCCGGACACCCTGCTCCGCCGCGCGGCGCAACAGCAGAACGGCCTGTTCGGCATCCTGCGCCACGCCCTGCCCCCTCTGCAGCATGACGCCCAGCACGTAACACGCCGTGGCCAGGCCCGCCGTTGCCGCGCGGCTGACCCAGCCAGCCGCGGCCTGCACTTCGCCGCGCGCGCTGAGTATCAGGCCGAAGCCAAGCTGGCCCTGCGGACAGCCCGCCATTGCGGAAACCCTGTAGTGCCGCTCCGCTTCAACAGGGTCTCGCAGCGCCTCCGGTCCGCTGGACAGAATGTAGCCAGCGATCGCTTCACCCTCCGCGGAGCCAGACGCCGCGGCACGACGCGCCCAGGTGAGCGCCTGCTCGAAATCAGGTTCGCTGGCCTGGGTGCCGTCCTGGAACAGGGTGGATGAGGCTGAACCTTCCTCCGTCGCGGCGAACGGCATGCCCTTGAGGAAGAGGGTCGCCAGTAAGGCCTGGGATCGGCCCTGTTCGGCGCCACCCGCCCTCTCAAGCCACGCAGCAGCCTCCGTCAGGTTTGGTGGAACACCGCGACCCTCAGCATAGCAGAGACCGACCTCATGCTGCGCGGCAGCCAGGCCGGCCCGCGCGGCACGAAGGTCCAGGCGAAAGGCATCTGCATCACGTCGCGCGATCCGAAGCCGCTTCGCTGCGGCGTGGCATGCGGAGGGTGAGGCCAGTTTCGGCAAGCGCAGCAGGACACGATCCGCTAGTCGCGCCTGCACAGGGGGCGAGACGACTTCCACAGGCGGCATTGTTACGGCTCCCTAAATGCTTCGGTCGCCGGGGGCAGGAAATTCTCGAAGAAATAGCTGACCAGATTTCTTTCGCCGACGCGGATATCCACGGAGACGGGCATGCCGGGCACCAGCCGGAAATCGGCTGGCAGGTTCCTGAGCTCGATCGCATCCAGCGTGACCCGAACCCGATAGAACGGCGAGACGGTGCGCCCCTCATCATTGGCCCGGAACGCGTCGGCGCTGAGCACGCGGACAGTTCCTCGGGCCTTTCCATGTCGGATGAACGGAAAGCTCTCGAACTTGATATCGGCCTGCTGCCCGACCCGCACGAAGCCACTGTCGGCACCGCTGACTTCGGCCTCGATCTCAAGCGCTGCATCAAAAGGGATCATCGTGATCAGCTCATTGCCTGGCGCCAGAACCGATCCAACGGACGTCCGGCCGACGGAAAGGACGATGCCGTCGCCGGGCGCGGTAAGCTCCACGAGTTCCCGCCTGAGACGCGCCTTGTTGATCTGCTCCCGAACGTCCGAAAGGTCCCGCTGCCGCATGACAAGGTCCTGCGAGGTTGAGGTGCGCCATTGCTGTTCATAAGCGTCCCGCTCGGCCCGCACGGCACGCATATCGTCATGGGCGACACGGATCGTCGCTTCAGTACTTGCCAGGGAGCGGGTCATCTCCACCCTGGTATCGGTCGCAATGAGGGCATTGAGGCGGCTCCCGACCTGGGCACGTTCCAGCTCGCGACGCATCGACTCAACCTGCGTGGCCAGTTGAAGGCGCTGCCGCAAGAACTGTGCCTCCGCCTCGCCGCGCGCAATTGTGGATTCGTAGCTGGCAAGCCGCTGGCGGAAGCTTTCCATCCTGAAATCGCGTTCCGCGCTTCGCTGGCGAAATAGGCTGGCTTGCAGAATGGCTGCGGGTGATTGCTCAACAGGCTGGTAGACGCGCCCTTCGTTCTCCGCCTCAAGCCGAGCGGTCTCCAGGGCAAGAACGCCCGCGCGATCCTCCAGTGCAGCCAGGTCCGCCGCGGCAAAGGTCGGGTCCAGTCGCGCCACAACATCGCCCGCGCGGACCACTTGGCCGACGCGGACATCGACGGAGCGGACAATCGCCGCCTCGAGCGGCTGAATGTTCATGGTCGGGCTTTGGGAAATGACGCGACCCGAAGCGACCGCGACGCGATCGATGGGAAGAAAGGTACCGATGGCAATCATGCTTGCCACCAGGCCAAGGATAATCAGCGGCAGGCTCCGCGCCATGACCGGCGGCCGAAGCGTGAGCAGCGCCGAGGATGGCGATTGAAACTCCAGAAGGACCAGGTCGTTTCGACGCCCATCCGCCGTGACATGCCCGCTCATGATGCGTCCCTCTTCAGCGATTTGCGCCCTGCTGCATCCAGAGCTTGCGGTAGGTGGACGATTGCTCGAGCAGCTGATCATGCGTGCCGACTGCTTCAACGCCCCCCTTATCGATCACCACGATGGCATCGCAGTTGACCAGCGAAGCAAGCCGATGCGACACGATGATAAGAGTGCGGCCAACTGCCATGCGCCGAAGTCCGGCGCTGACCAGCGCCTCACTCTCTGGATCCAGAGCGCTTGTCGCCTCGTCCAGAATTAGCAGCCGCGGATCGTTGATCAGCGCGCGCGCGATGGAAAGACGCTGCCGCTGACCGCCAGACAGGTTCGCCGCACCCTCCTCAATCAAGGTATTGTATCCAGCAGGCAGGCGCTCGATGAACTCTTCCGCGCCAGCCAAACGCGCAGCACGAATGGCGTCCTCGACCGTCACATGAGGCCGTCCAGCTAAGATATTTTCCCGAATTGAGCCGCGGAACATAAAACTATCTTGCAATACTACGCCAGTACTGCGCCGAAGGTGACCAAGGTCAATCTCACGCAACTCAATGTCATCAAACTTGATCAATCCTGAATAGCCGCGCGTAATGCCCTGAAGCAGACGAATTAGGGTACTTTTTCCCGAACCGCTGCGCCCAACAACGCCTAGCACCATGCCGGGATTTATAAGTAGGTTAATATTTTGCAGTGCGGGATTTGCCGCGCCTGGGTAAGTGTAACCGACATTCTCAAAACTGATCGCACCTGTCAGCTTGGGGCGCGCTCCGAGCACGCCGTGTGGCGTTTCTGGCTGCGCGTTTAGTATGTCCCCCGATTGCATGACCGACGCGCGCACATCTTCAATGTCAGTTAGCATGCGTGAAAAGCTAACGAACGGCGCAGCGACTCGCATCGACAGCATCATAAAAGCGACTAGCGTCCCCAGTCCTATAGATCCTGGCTGGATGATCGCAAGGTAGGCGCCAAATAGAAATATGCCCCGCGCCATAAATTGCTCGATTGGCAGTGCAAGCAGGGTCGGCCAAACGGCAAGCCGGCCAGCGCGTACACGTCCCTCCGTCGCATCAGCAACCTGGACATCCCATTCTGCTCGACGATGGGTTTCCATCGCGAGGGCTTTGATGGTTCGTATGCCGTGAACTGTCTCAACCATGAAGGCGTTTTTGCGCGTCTCGGCTTTCATGGCATCTGAAGAAACCCGACGCATTGCCGGCACAAAAATAAGCGTCAATAGCCCAAGGAGAATGGCCGCCACACAAACAAGCGAGGCTAGAAAAGAATTCAAAACAAAAAGAACTGGAAGCGCAAATAATAATACTGCGCTGTCCAGTACCGCCGCGGCAATTCGGCCGGTGATGAAATCACGTACACGCCAAACCTGGCTTAGGCGATGTGTAATATCACCTGCTGGGTTGCGCTCAAAATAATCTAGGGGAAGCCTAAGAAGGCGTTCCAAAATATATAAATTCAATCGGGCGTCGATGCGGGCAGATAGCGTGAGAAGAAGATTATGCCGTGCGTAAGTAAGGCCGATCTCGTAAAGTGTGACGACCACAAAAAAAACGACAATCATGGTGAGGGTCGATAGACCCTCCTGCTGGAGCACCCGGTTGAGGGTGGCCATGACCATTAGGGGCGCTGCCAGTCCCAGCAATCCAAGAACAAGAGCCGCAACCATTGTCCCGCGGATAAGAGCGCGCTGCTGCAGCACAAGGCGTAGAACCCAACCAAAGTCAAAGGCAGGATCCTCACGTCTATCTGCCTGCCCTCGTCGGAGCAGGATTGTAGTCCCGTCCCAGAGGGCTGCGAGGCGTGCCTCATCCACGGCCGTTGGCCGCGTACCCTCTGGTGCTGCCGGATCTCGTAAAAATACCGCCTCGCCGGACGGACTAGCCCCAAGCAGGAGCGCGGCACTGCCATCCTTTAGCAGCAGTACCGCGGGGCCGTGCACCGGTTCTGCGATCAGGTGCCGCCACTTCAGTCTTGCTGCGCGGGCCCAGAGGCCGTTGTCGCGTGCCCAGGCAACCAGGGCTGCTGACGACGACCCATCACGAGGCGCCAGCGAACTGGCGGGGTCGAGCTCGACCCCGTGAAAGCGAGCTGCGGTAACCATCGCCATCAGGCGCTTGCTACCCGGCCGTGGCGGCGCTGGGTTACTGACCTGCCCTGCCGTTCCGTCTGGAGGAGACACTACCGGCTACCTTCTGAATGACACGCAGGGAGACCCGCTGCGGTGCCTATATCCTGTCCTTGCCTCGCAACATAGCGACTGCGCCGATTTTCGGAAAGCGTATCAGTCTCTCTCGCCCAATACGATGACTGCTGCAGAAAATTAGCAAATCCTCCAATCGCAGAAAGCGATACGCGCGATCATCGTGCATTATGCCGCGTTCGATCTGCATGAATCGCTCTCTGCAGGCGCTATGCGACTGCAATCACTGATTGGGGGCGGCATTAAAAGCCAAGCTCGAAGAAGTAGATCCTCTGCCAATCTCTGGCGGTATATTTTTGAGCCCAGCAAAATCTTAATGCGGTTTTGCAGTTGGGCGCGATGAGTGGGCATTAATATCTCGATAAGATTCGAGTTGATGGCGGGGAGCTCACCAGCATACGGATTAAGAGCCTCAAGATGATCTGATAAAATCTGCAAAAACCCGTGCGGACCTCTTACTAGAGCGCGCAAAGCCCTTTTCAGCATACTGTGCTCAGCCCCGACGCTGTTGGCCTCATGTTGTCTGTAGAGAATTGTGGGAACTGGATCATATATCACCTTACCGCCAAGCGCGGTCACCACGATATAAGACCACCAGTCGTGCCATGTGGTGGAAGGTGCAGTAATTCTAAGTATCGCCTCCCGCGCCGACTTATTCAAAAGAACCGTGCAGCCTGTCGCAACATTTTGAACGATCGCATTATGGAAATTGAGCGGCCTTTTCGGTAAGGGACTCAATCCAAGCGGGACCAAATTTCGATCAACGAGTTGCTGCCGGGAGCAGTAAAGCGCAGGAATTTCCGGTGGAATTTTGGATAAAAAGGTTATGGCGCGATTTAGTTTGTCGGGAAGCCATACGTCATCCTGATCCGAGAAGGCTACAAATTCTGTATCGGCAGAAACCTGAGCCAGAAGAGAAAAAAAGCTGGGTCCAATACCTAGGTGTCCGGAGTGTTCTCCTGGGGCCTTTGCTACCTTTGTCGGAAAAGCGAGGCTAAACCGATGCATTGTCAGCGAGGTCGAGGCCAAGTCTGCAGGCGTATCATCACGCCACAAAAGGTTCCAATCGACGCCAATTTGCGCGCCGATGCTGTCGAGTTGATCTTGCAGATACGCGCCTTCTTTAAACAAAGAAAGCAATACAGTGACAGATTTGTTTTTCACGGCAGGCGTCGCTGCAGCTACCGACATGCTATAATATCTTCTTAAAGAAGTTTTGCATTTGCCCGGAGCCCTCTAATTTCTGAAGATTGTTTGACTGTTTTGAGCGCTTCACTTGGAGGTCGCGCTCGAAGAAGACTGATGTCTTACCGTAGGCTGTGCAGCATCATGTACCAAGGGAAAACGCCCGCGTCAGCATGCCGCCGCGGGCACTATCGGATGCCGTGTCCGGCGACGAGATCGATCCAAGTCGTTCGTCTTGTGATGGGGGGAGCGCCCGTTTGGCAGGCCGCCTGCTTAGATGTAAGCTAAACCTGCGCATGTGAGCCGGCACGGACTGGACAACGCAGCACGGTTGTTGCTGGTGTCGCGGCCTACACGCGCCGACGTAGGGTCGTGTGTCGCTTGGCCAGGTACGCAACCCGGCCATGACATCCAGCACGGCTCAAGGAGCAGGCTGGCCAGTCCGCCAGGATTTTTCTCGCATCTACGGAACGTGTACAAAACATCATGACCGAACCTGCCGCAAAAAACTGCCCCAACTGTGGTCATGCTGTGCCGCTAGGTTCGGTCGTGGAGCTTCGAGATCTTAACTTGCCCCAAGGGCAGGTTCAGCCGCAACTCTTGAACTGCCAGGCCTGTGGCTGTGCTTTCTTCGACCCGCAGCCAGCTGCGGACTATGCGAAAGAACCCAACGGTGGCCAGGCTGCCCTGGCATTCTATCTACAGCAGGGCGCGGGCATCTGGAGCATTGCATCAACTTTGCTACCGCTCGATCTTCCCGGGCCGAGGCGAATGTTGGAGGTTGGCTGCGGTTTTGGTTTTGGCCTTGATGTCGCCCGGTCCGTCCGGGGTTGGGAAGTCCAAGGCTTCGATCCATCGCCTCTCGCCGCTGCTGGCGCCGTTCAACTGGGGATCCCTGTCCAGAATCGATACTTTGACGCAGAGAACTTTCACGACGCACCTTATGATGTGGTCGTCTGCTCGGAAGTCGTTGAACATCTCCACTCACCGGTTGAATTCCTGCGCCTACTGCGCAAAGCGCTACTGCCAACCGGCGTACTGGTGCTAACAACGCCCAACGCCGGAGCCATCACGCCCGAAACTAGTGACGGTATTCTTATTCCTCTCCTTTCCGTCGGATACCACACCGTTATCCAAACCTCATCCAGCCTTTCATACGCCCTGCGCGAGGCTGGCTTTACCAATGTTGACGTCGATGACCGTGGGCCTTCACTCCTCGCGCGCGCAAGTAACGCACCATTGCCGTGGAAGCCAGTTGATGAGCCAATGCGTCTCTCTTTTCGCCGGTACCTTGAAACCGCAGGTGAGCGGGTTGAGGCGGCGTCGGATTTGGGCATTGGGCTTTTAGTGCGCGGTTTCAGGGAGGCCGTTGCAGCGGGAGACTTAGCGTCGGCCGAGCGCCTACAGCCGCGAATTTGGCGCGATATTGAATCCCGTTTCGGGGCCACCCCGGAGGCGCTTGGTGTCGGCACGGCGACAACTTTGGAAGAATTGGTGCGACAGGAGCCGCTTTGCCTTGGTCCCCTGCTTCAAACACGGGCAACGCAGTTGGCGCTAATCGGGACGAAAGCTAAGTTATATCTACCACTTTTGGCACGTGCTGCTTCTGCAGCCGACCGTGTTCGCGCTGCCCTAAATAAAATTGGCGTTGACGATGCCGATAGCGAAGACATCGCATGGGTCGCTCGAGCCACACTTCTATTCGAGGCCGCTCAGGCCGGCGAGCGAAACATTAACGAGCGCCTCGCCGAGCTTGGGCCAGCGCCTGGTAGCACAAGCACCTCGCGCCAGCGGGGGGCAGTGCTCCGACGCCGCTGTTTTGTTGCTCTAGTAAACTGTAATCAGCTGGAGGCAGCCACGTCCCTGGCCGACGTTATACAGGAGTGTGTTTCTCGGTTGGGCGGGCATGAGACCCTCCGTGACGACGAACTTGATGCGCTTTACTGCGGGGCAGTTCTTTCAGCTAATCTTCCTCCAGGAGATCTGGAGACAGCGCTTAGTCGCACCCGAGATCTGCGCGCCGCATGCTTGGCGAAGCTGGCGCAAGAGCAGGGTGGATCCGCGGCAGGTTTGATTTGGCCCGGTTTGGCTTTAGAAGCGACCATGCTGCGTCGTCTCAACCGTCGTGCTGAGCTCAGAGATTTGACTCAACATCTGGTGCCTGCGCTCGCTTCGCGGCCGGGAGTGCCTCCGCGGCCATTATCTGGCGAAATAAGAGCGGCGATTGGCATTTGAGGCTAGGACACTGTCAGTCCTGGTAGAAATCTGATCAGCGTCGCCAGCAGCAGCGGCAAACCTTTGCCTCCTTCGCGGATCTGGCTGGAATGGCATGAATGTTGACCTGGTAAATCTATTAACGAGCATCAGCAGGGTTGCAAAGATGGCTCCTTTGTCCGCTCGAAGGTACTTGTCTCGTGTGGCCCTGAAATGGCCGTCGACGGCCACATTGGCTTCAAGCCTGAAAGTACTCCAGTGAGTCTGATCCGAATTGCATTTCGCTTGGCCGTCCGTGCCTTCCGAGGCGGGACAGAGCGGCTTGTCTCTGCCCTTGCTGGTGTCGTGGGACGAGCCGAAGCATCGCGGGTCACAAAAATATTTGACCGTGGGGAACTCAATCCTCTAGGGCCTCGGGTAGCAGTTTTTTGCCACTGGGACAGGCGGGGTCGCATCGCAGAGCACGTTCGAAAATATGTAATTGCTCTTCATGCGGAGGGCTTATCTATCGTTCTGGTATCCAACGCTGAGTATCTCGAGACAGAGGATTTGGTTTGGGCCGAATCTATATGTGTACGCATTATTGTGCGTCGAAATCTCGGTTTTGACTTCGGGGCTTGGCGCGAAGGGCTAGAGGCATGCGCCCTGCCCCGGCCAGATACGACGCAGATTATTCTTGTTAATGATAGCATGTATGGTCCATTTTGGTCGCTCGCACCTATCTTCCGGCAGGTTGAACAGCGCGACGTACTTTGGGGCCTTACTGATAGCTGGCAGCGCCGCTATCACCTTCAGTCGTATTTCCTGGTAGCCGGACCGGCAGTTTTCCGAAGCCGGGCGTGGCGGATGTTCTGGGAAGGCGTGCTTCCGGTGCGCTCCAAATCTTATGTTATCCGACATTATGAAATTGGATTAACTCAATTTTTGCTTCGATCGGGAATAGAGTGCGACGCTATCTGGCCTTATGAGAAAATAATTGATGCTGTGCGCAATGGCGAATCTGCAGATGATCCGAGTTTATTAATGAATCCGCTTGAGAGTCGATCAATAGAAGCGCGGTCCCGCATCCTAAAGGCTATGGCTGGACGAAATGCCGTAAACCCCACTGCTGAACTTTGGTCTGCACTGCTTGAGCTTGGCTTTCCGTTTTTAAAGCGGGAGCTGATCAGGTTAAACCCGGGGCGAGTACCAGACACTGCGATGTGGCGCCCATTGTTGCAGACGCTTGCTCCGTCCGAGGTCGAGATTGTTCGTCGTGACCTGATGCTCAATATGCGCAACCGTTCTCCCTGAGGGCCGGGATCAGAGGGTAATCGGTATAAGACTAAGCATCGAGGCTGCAGCACGCAGTGGTCCGCTGCACCGTCTTGATACGGACGGGGCTGAGGTACTGCATCTCGCGCCGGGTAGGCCTCGGCATGTTCCGGCATCTCGTCGAAAAATTTTGGTCGTGCGAGGCACAGACCTCGGGTTGTTTGAACTGCGGCTCGGTGAGGTGGCGGCTAGCACTACGGAATGGTCTGCGGACGCCAAGGCGCGGATTGTGGCCGAGATACTGGAGCCCAGCGCGGTCGTGGCGGAGGTGGCGCGGCGTTGGAAGATCAGCCCGCAGCAGGTTCTCGCATGGCGGCGGGAGATGCGCGCCGCCACCGCTGCGCGAGTGGACTTCGTGCCGATTGTGCCCGCGATATCAATGGCCCTACCCGAGCCGCCAGGCGCGCCGGCCTGCTCGTCTCCGTCGATTGAGGTGGAGGTGGCGGGCGCCGTGCTGCGCGTTACGCCCGGCGCGGACGCCGATCTGCTGACGACGCTGCTGCAGGCGCTCCGGGTGTCGACTGCATGATCGCGGCACCCGCCGGCGCGCGGATCCTGCTGGCGACGAGGCCCATCGACGTCTGCAAGGGTGCGCACAGCCTTGCCGCGCTTGGCGCCGATCCATCCTCGGGCGCGGTGCTGGTGTTCCGCTCGCGTCGTGTCGACCGGGTCACCATCCTGCTCTGGGACGGCAGCGGCCTGGTTCTCGTCTGGAAACAGTTGGAGGCTTCCGCGTTCTGCTGGCCGGCGATCGTAGACGGCGTGGTGCGCCTGACACCGGTGGAGTTTGCCGCGCTGTTTGACGGTATCGACTGGCGACGCGCCCAGGCCAATCGTCGTCGTGCTGGCCGCGGCCGGTTGCCGGCGTACCTCCCGCGTGCTGGCGCCCGAGGCGACGGCATGTACCTGCTGCCAGGGCCCGCTGCTCGAGATTGGCGTCGACGCCGCTGAGCGGCTGGACGTGATCCCCGCCGAGTTACGCATCGTCGTGACCGGGCGCCTGAAGCTGGCCTGCCGGGCCTGCCCAGGCATAGTCTTGCAGGAGCACGCGCCCGCCCGCCTAATCGAGGGGTGCATGCTGATCGAGGCGACGGTCGCCCACGTCCCGGTCTCGCGCTACGCTGATCACTTGCCGCTTTATCGCCAGTCACAGATCATGGCATGGCATAGGATCGAGATCGGCCGCGAGGTGCTGGGCCTCGGCGATCGCGCGCGACGACCGGCCCTAGGGCGGGGGCGACACGCCGGCAGTGGTGTTCCATGACGCGCCAGGCCGCGGTGCCGAGCCTGCGAAGGCGTTGCTGGCCGGCTACCACGGCATCCTTCAATGCGACGGCTACGCCGCCTACAAGTCGCTGGCCGCGGCGGATCTCGGCATCACGCTGGCATTCTGCTGAAGCCATGTGCGACGGGAATTCATCGATCTGGCAAAGGGCAAGACCGCGCCGATCGCCACGGAGACGCTGCGGCGCATTGCCGCCCTCTACACGATCGAAACCGACCTGCACGGCAAGCCGCCCGACCTCCGCCGTGCTGGCAGGTAGGAGAGAAGCCGCCCCTGGTCGAGGACCTGTTCGCCTAGCTCTCGGCTTAGCTAGCACGCCTGCCCGACGGCGGGCGACATTCGCTAAGCGCCGAACCATCGCGAGGGCTTGGTGAGGTTCCTGGAGGACGGCCGGATCGAACTCGACAAGAACACCGTCGAGCGCGCATCCGGCCGATTTGCCTCAGCCACAGGAATGCACTGCTCGCCTCGGGAAACGATGGGCGCGCAAGCTGAACGGCGTCGATCCGCAGCGCTATTTAACCGACGTCCTGAGTCGCCTCGTCAACAGATGGCCCAACAGCCGCATCGACGAGCTCATGCCGTAGTGCTGGGCGGGCCCCGACAAGGCCTGGCCGTTACGCCATGCGCCATGAGCCTCGTCGCTGCGCTTACGCTTGAGCACCTTCGCCTCGAGCTCGCGGCCACCTCATACTTGTCCGCTTTGACCGCCTCAAGGCCACCCTCGGTAATGCGTCTCATCTACTCGAACAGCAGGCTGGGGGATGCGCCACGGAGCCGGGCTATGGTGGATACCGTCATGCCGGGCTGCATCGTCTCCTCGACCAGCCGGACCTCTCCTAAGCACTGTATCGCCTCCGGCGCTCTCGGCCGGTGATGATTGCGACGCGCTCGATATGCTTCGACATAGACGCCCGCCTAGGTCCCCACGGTTGCGCCGCCTGCCCGGTCGAATTGGGGGCCGCTCCAACGACGCCGTGGTGTGCGACGCCCAGGATGGAGATCCGGTATGTGCTTGTAAATCGAATTGCACTGAGTGTCCGTCCAAGAACATGTTGAGTCCTGGGAATCGGATGTGATTCGATGGTGTCGATCACGATTCGCGGGAGCCGGCTGATGTGGAC
>LNFM01009101.1_pt1 | contig 14639 bp, 11 predicted proteins | sample 596031 | NCBI WGS metagenome assembly LNFM01 (sample SAMN04254537, study PRJNA301005) | activated carbon metagenome | isolation source: dual media filters at the Ann Arbor, Michigan drinking water treatment plant | place: USA: Ann Arbor
CACCACCGAGGTCGGCGTGATCTCGCTGGGCGGCATGGTCTACAAGGGCAGCGTGCGCGTCGGCGGCGACCGTTTCGACGAGGCCATCATCAGCTATATCCGCCGCAACTACGGCATGCTGATCGGCGAGCCGACGGCCGAAGCCATCAAGAAGAACATCGGTTCGGCCTTCCCCGGCTCCGAAGTCAAGGAGATGGAAGTCAAGGGCCGCAACCTGTCCGAAGGTGTGCCGCGCAGCTTTACGATCTCCAGCAACGAGATCCTCGAAGCCCTGACCGACCCGCTCAACAACATCGTCAGCGCCGTCAAAACCGCGCTCGAGCACACGCCGCCCGAGCTCGGCGCCGACATTGCCGACCGCGGCATGATGCTGACCGGCGGCGGCGCGCTGCTGCGCGATCTGGACCGCCTGCTGGCCGAGGAAACCGGCCTGCCGGTGCTGGTGGCCGAAGACCCGCTGACCTGTGTGGTGCGTGGTTGCGGCATCGCGCTGGAGCGCATGGATCGCCTGGGTTCCATCTTCACCTCGGAGTAAGCATCTCCCTCGATGCAGCCGGACGGGCGCATGATTGACCGCAGACCATGCCCTTAGGAACCCTCGACAGAACCCCGCCGCCCTTTTTCAGGGAGGGGCCGTCGGCCTTGTCCAAGCTGATGTTTTTCAGTGCGCTGGCGCTGTTCCTGATGGTCGCCGACATGCGCTTCAAGGTGACCCAGCCGATCCGTGCCGCCCTGGCGACCGCGTTGTATCCGGTGCAATGGCTGGCCCTGCAGCCGGTGCGCGCCGTGCAAAACAGCGGGGCTTATTTCACGGCCTTGAGCCAGGCCAAAACCAGCGAGGAAGACGCCCGCAGAAAACTCGCACTGCAGTCGCTGCGCGCCGGCCAGGTCGAGCAGCTCTCTCTGGAGAACACCCGGCTGCGCAAGCTGCTGGAGCTGCGTGAGCAGAAAGCCATCGACGGCCTGGCGGCCGAAGTGCTTTACGACGCGCCCGACCCCTATACCCGCAAGGTGATCATCGACAAGGGGCTGGCGCACGGCGTTGAACTCGCTTCACCGGTGGTGGACGAGTCCGGGGTGCTGGGCCAGGTGACGCGTGTGCACCCGCTGGTCAGCGAGGTCACGCTGGTGATAGACCGCGAACTGGCGATCCCGGTGCTCAATGCGCGCACCGGCGCGCGCAGCGTGGCCTATGGCGAGCCGACGGCCTCCGGCGGCGGGCTGGAGCTGCGCTTCATGGGAAGCAACTCGGATGTCCAGCAGGGCGACCTGCTGACCACCAGCGGTGTCGACGGTGTCTATCCGCCGGGGTTGCCGGTCGCTAAAATCGAGCGCATAGAGCGCCGTGCCGAATCGGCGTTTGCCCGTATTTATTGCACGCCGCAAGCCCAGGTGGGGGCGGCGCGGCATGTGATGGTGATCAAGCCGGTGTCCGGGCAGATCCCGCCACGGCCGGCCGACGAACCCGGCCCGGCGCCCGCACCGGCCAAAAAAGGAGGCAGCAAGTGATCATGCCCTCAGGCCAGCAGCTGCTGCTGCCGGCCAACCCGGTTTTTATCTGGACCAGCCTGATCGTGGCCCTGCTGCTGGACATGCTGCCGCTGGGGCGTGTGCCCTGGATGCCGGATGTCCTGGCGCTGGTGCTGGTGTTCTGGAATGTGCACCAGCCGCAGCGGGTGGGCATTGGCCTGGCCTTCATGTTCGGCCTGGGCATGGATGTGCACCAGTCGGCGCTGCTGGGCCAGCACGCGCTGGCCTATACCGCCCTGAGTTTCTTTGCCACCATGATCCACCGCCGCCTGCTCTGGTTTTCGGTGCCCTCGCAGGCGCTGCAGGTGCTGCCGCTGTTTGCACTGGCGCACGGCGTCGAGATCATCATCCGCATGAGCAGCGGTGGCATCTTCCCGGGCTGGACCCTGCTGCTGGCGCCGCTGGCCGAGTCCCTGCTGTGGCCTGTGGTCAGCGTGATGCTGCTGGCGCCGCAGCGCCGGGCGCCCAATCCTGACGAACACAGGCCTTTGTGAATATGGCCCCCACGCTTGTCACTTCGTGTACTGCGCTGCCCCCCGAGGGGGCGCATTTTTCCTTGGGGCGGCCCGGCGGAAAAACCCGACCCCCACGTTCGCTCACTGCGTGTAGCTCCCTGCACCTTGCAGGCCGCCGAACCCGGACCCGCGGCCCCCGCTTGGTTGAACAGCCCGCACATTCGCCTGTCGCGTGCCGTTCTGGGTCCTTCGGGCACTTTTGGGCCGGGGTGGGGTCCGACTGGCATGACTGAACTCAGGGACATCGAAGCCGACCTGTCGCGCTTTCGCGTGCGGGTGCTGGTGGTGGGCCTGGTGGTCCTGCTGGCCTTCTCGCTGGTTGCGGCCCGCCTGGTCTACCTGCAGGTGCTGCGGCACGACGACCTCGATGCCCAGGCCGAGAGCAACCGTACCGCCGTGGTGCCCATCGTGCCCAACCGCGGCCTGATCCTGGACCGCAACGGTGTGGTGCTGGCCACCAACTATTCCGCCTACACACTGGAGATCACGCCGTCCAAAGTCGGCGACCTCGACGAAACCATCGAGGCGCTGGGGCAACTGGTCGAGATCACGCCGCGCGACAAGCGCCGCTTCAAGAAACTGCGCGACGAGTCCCGCAATTTCGAATCCCTGCCCATACGTACCCGGCTCAGCGACGAGGAAGTCGCGCGTTTTGCGGCCCAGCGTTTCCGTTTCCCCGGCGTGGACATCAAGGCCCGGCTGTTCCGAAGTTATCCCTACGGCGAACTCGCCAGCCATGTGGTGGGCTACATCGGACGCATCAACCAGGGCGAAAAAGAACGTATCGAGGAAAACGACGAGGAAGGCAATTACCGCGGCACCGATTACATCGGCAAACTCGGCGTCGAGCAGAGCTTCGAGCAGCAACTGCACGGCAACACCGGGGTCGAGCAGGTGGAAACCTCGGCCGGCGGCCGGGCCGTTCGCAAGCTGACCAGCAGCCCCGCGACGCCGGGTGACACGGTGATGCTGTCCATCGATATCCAGCTGCAGAAACTGGTGGAAGACCTGTTCGGCGAGCGGCGCGGCGCGCTGGTTGCGCTGGACCCGCGCAACGGCGAGGTGCTGGCCTTTGTCAGCAAGCCGACCTTCGACCCCAACCTGTTTGTCGATGGCATCGACAGCGAAAGCTGGCAGGCGCTCAACGAGTCCATCAACAAACCCCTGCTGAACCGGGCGCTGCGCGGCACCTACCCGCCGGGCTCCACCTACAAGCCTTTCATGGCCCTGGCCGCGCTCGAGTCCGGCAAGCGCCAGCCCGGCACCATCGTCAACGACACCGGCTCCTGGATGTTCGGCGGTCACCAGTTCCGCAGCCACGGCTCGGCGCTCGGGGCGGTGGACATGTACCAGAGCATCGTCAAATCCAGCAATGTGTATTACTACGCGCTGGCCAACGACCTGGGCGTCGATGCCATGCACGACTTCATGCAGCCGCTGGGTTTTGGCCAGTTCACGGGCATCGACATCCACGGCGAGGTGCGCGGCGTGTTGCCAAGCCAGGCGTGGAAGCGCGAATACTTCCGGAAGAAAAACGAGCAGACCAAAAAATGGTATCCCGGTGAAACCATCTCGCTGGGGATCGGGCAGGGTTACAACAGCTTCACCATGCTGCAGCTGGCCCAGGCCACCGCGGTTCTCGCCAACAACGGCGTCAAGCACAAGCCGCGCCTGGTGATGGCCACCCAGGACTCGATGACGCGGGCCATCCACCCGGTGGTGGCCGATGCGCCTGAAAACCTCGGCTACAAAGCCGAGAACCTGGCCGTGATCCGCAAGGCCCTGGTGGGGGTGACACAGGAAGGCACCTCGACACGGGTGTTTGCAGGCGCCGGCTACCTGAGCGGCGGAAAAACAGGGACAGCCCAGGCCTCAACCGTCGGGCAGAAGGACAAGTACAACAGTGCCAAGCTCGAGGAGCATCAGCGCGACCATGCGGTGTACATGGCGTTTGCCCCGGCCGACCAGCCCAGGATTGCGCTGGCGGTGATTGTCGAGAACGCCGGCTGGGGCGCCGGTGTGGCAGCGCCGATTGCGCGGCGCGTGTTCGACTATGTGTTGCTGGGCCAGTACCCGAGCGAAGAGGACATGCTGGCCGTTCAGAAGGGGCTGGCGGCCGCGCCGATTGGCAAACCGCGCCAGGCGGCCGACATGGCCGGCCTGCTGTCTGCCGGTGCGGCCTCCGCAGGGCCGGTGAGCGCGGCGGCTGCCCAGGCCAAGGCGGCCAGGACGGCCGCTCTGGCGGAAGCCGTGGCCAAACTGATCCCGAACGCGTCGGCCGTCGAAACCAACGCCGACTAGACCGGTACGCCGGGCGCTATTTGAGGAAGGCGTCGAACCCGGTTTTGAGGATCAGCGCGCTCACCACCACGATGAACACGACGCGCACAAAACCCGCGCCGTGTTTCAGCGCCAGGCGGGTGCCCAGCACGCTGCCGATCACATTGGCCACCGCCATGGTCAGCGCAAAGTGCCACCAGACATGGCCTTTCCACGCGAACAGCAGCAAGGCTGCCAGGTTGGTGGAGGTGTTGAGCAGCTTGGCGGACGCCGAGGCGTTCAAAAAGTCGTAGCCCAGCCAGCGCACGAACAAAAAAACAAAAAAACTGCCGGTGCCCGGGCCGAAAAAACCGTCGTAAAAACCCAGCACCAGCCCGATGCAGCAGGCCGCGGCGGTTTCAGCGTGCCCACTGAAGCGCGGCGCATGGTGGCGGCCCAGTTCCTTTTTGGCCAGCGTGTACAGCAGCACCGCCAGCAGCACAAAGGGCAGCGCCTTGCGCAAAAAACCCGGCGAGATGACGGTGACCAGCCAGGCGCCGGCCAGCGACCCGGCAAAACCGGCGGCTGCCGCCGGCAGCAGGGCCGACCAGCGCATGTCGACCCGGCGCGCATACTGGGCGGTGGCGACCGCCGTGCCCCAGACCGAGGCGCCCTTGTTCACGCCAAACAGGGTGGCAGGATGGGTGGTGGGAAAAACGGCAAACAGGGCGGGCACCAGAATCAGGCCGCCGCCACCGACGATGGCGTCCACAAAACCCGCCAGCAGCGAGGCCAGCGTCACGATCAGCAATTCCATCCCCGGATTGTCTCATCGGGCTGCAGGGCCGGCAGACCGGCGCGGTCCCTCAGACGGCGCCGTACGACAGAAAAAAAAAAGCGCCGGCAAGCCGGCGCTTTGTAAAAAACATCCCGAAGGATGCCGATTCTGTTCTAGTAATCTGTTTGTCTCCTCGGCCCCTTTGCGAGCACGAGGCTCGTCTGCAGGTCAGCCAATGTAGGCTGCGCACCCAGTTAGTGCATCAGGATTTTCCCTGCCTTGCAGGGCGTTGCAGCGAGCGCGGGTCATTGGCATGACTTATGCCTGTTGTTACCAGTTGTAGGGAAATTTTGCACAAAAACGGGAATCACTATGTATCAACTGCGTGTTGTCAGGCTGGGCTTGTGTTTTTTCTTGGCATCGGCGGCCTTCCAGGCGGGCGCTCAGGCCCCTGCAACACCCGCAGCAACCGAGCCGGCCGCTGCCAGCGTGACGGTCCCGGCATCGGCACCTGAGGTGCCGCCTGCGCCGGTGGTTGCCGCCCTCCCGGCAGCTCCCGCGGCCCCCGTGGCAGCGCCCGCCCCCGCTGCGGCTGCACCGGCCCCGCTGACCCATCCCTCCCTCGTGGCAACCGACACCATCAACGGCGCTGACACCGCCTGGATGATGACTTCCACCGCGCTGGTGCTGTTGATGACACTTCCCGGGATCGCGCTTTTTTACGGCGGCATGGTTCGCAAAAAAAATGTGCTCAACACCATGGCCAGCGTGGTCGCCATCTGCGCGGTGGTCAGCCTGCTCTGGTTTGCGCTTGCTTATTCCCTGGCCTTCACGCCCGGCAGCGGCTCGCTCGGCCATTTCATAGGCGGCACCGAGCGGCTCTGGTTCGCCGGGCTGGATTACGTCAAGGACACACAGAAGGTGGCGGTCAGCCATATCGCCCCGGCCATTCCCGAGTCGGTCTACGCGATGTTTCAGCTGACCTTTGCCATCATCACCGCTGCGCTGGTGGTCGGCGCCTTCGTCGAGCGCATGCGTTTTTCCGCGATGCTGTGTTTCATCAGCCTGTGGACGGTGGCGGTGTACGCACCGATTGCGCACTGGGTCTGGGAGCCCAACGGCTGGCTGGCCCAACTCGGGGCGCTTGATTTTGCAGGTGGTTCCGTGGTGCATATCAATGCGGGTGTGGCCGGGCTGGTGTGCGCCTACGTCCTTGGCCCGCGCACGGCCTACGGGCGTGAGGCCTTCACCCCGTTCAACCTCGGCCTGACCATGGCCGGCGCCGGCCTGTTGTGGGTGGGCTGGTTCGGCTTCAATGCAGGCTCGGCCGTGGCCTCCGACGGTCGTGCCGGTCTGGCGATGGCCGTGACGCATATCGCGGCGGCCGCGGGCGCGCTGTCCTGGATGTTTGCCGAGTGGATGGTGCGTGGCCGTCCCACGCTGCTGGGCTTGTGTTCGGGCCTGGTTGCCGGTCTCGTCGCCATCACGCCGGCCGCAGGTTTTGTTTCCCCACGCGCGGCGCTGGCCATCGGCCTGGTTGCCGGCGTGTCCTGTTATTGGGGAGCCACCGGCCTCAAACGCCTGCTCAATGCCGATGACTCGCTGGACGTGTTCGGCGTGCACGGTGTTGGCGGCATCGTCGGCTCGCTGCTGACCGGGGTGTTTGCCAGCAAGAGCATCTCGGGTGTGGAAGGCAGCATCGTCACCCAGGCCATCGGGGTCGGTGCCGTGCTGTGTTACAGCCTGCTCATGACGGCGGTGGTGCTCTGGATCACCTCGCTGTTTTTCAGCCTGCGCGTCAGTGAAGCATCGGAAGCTGACGGCATGGATATCGCCCTGCATGCCGAGCGGGTTGCCTGATGGAAGGAGAAGCCATGTCCTCCACCGAAAAAATTGCCATTGCCGCCCATCTGCATGTGCTGCTGCGCCGCAAGACCGGGCGCGTCACCGACACCGAATGGATGGCGACCAACCTCGAATATGCCGCCGAGATCGTCCGCTTTTCACGTGAAAAAGCGGGCGAGGATGGCCACATCGACCTGGGAGTGTGGGCGGACAGGCTGGAGGAAATCATGGCCACCCCGGACGCCAGGCACCGCGTCCCGCTGGTCAGGATGATGGCCGACGCCGTGAAGGAACGCGCCACGGGCGCCCATGTGCCGGCCGCGCCGGGCCCGTCATCGGGTGCCGACCAGCAAAGCGCCCGCACGGTGGACACCGAGGAAGAGGTGTATCCGGAGTCCGGTTTCATCGAATCGACCTTCGGGTCCATCTTTGGCGACAGCGAGACCCACCGGCACAAGGAGCGGCGCGACCCGAATGCACCGCGTTACGTAAAGGGTTTGCGCTGAGTCCCTGATGCAGGTGCCCGTATCATGGCTGCGGGCCCGCAGCCGCGGGATCGCAATCCTGCCGGCAACCTGGAGACCTATGGGCAACAACAGTGCAGACAAAGCGGGCCGTGGCGGCCTGGCCTGGGGCCCGCTGGCCATTGTGCTGTTCTGGCTGGCCGTCATGGGCATGCTGTATGCGGTGATGAGCCAGGTGCTCAAGCCACCGCCGCTGGTGGTTTCGGCGACCGGGGATCTGTCCATCGACCGGGCGCGCGATGGGCATTTTTATGCCCAGGGCCAGATCGAGGGCAAGCCGGTGACCTTTCTGGTGGACACCGGCGCCTCGCTGGTTGTGGTCAGTGAGGCCTTTGCCCGGGAAGCCGGGTTCGCCGCCGGTGACCCGACCACGTTCCGCACGGCCAATGGCGAGCTCAAGGGGCGGATCGTGCCCGGCCTCAGCGTTTCTGTGGGCCCGGCCCGTGTCACCGGCCTGCGTGTCGGCGTCGGACTGGTCGGCACGGACCCCTCGGTTGCCTTGCTGGGGCAGAGCTTTCTGTCCCGGTTTGAAGTGCTGCTGTCCGGGGACACCATGACCCTGCGCGCAAAGTAGGCCTTGTGTTCTACACCGACCCGTCGCTCCGCAGACAGCCGGTATTAAGTTACTGCCGCTCCGGTAATTGATGACTGACGCGCTGCGCGTCGCTGCCTACCATGGGCTTCTGTCTCAGTTCTCCTCGCGGAGCAGGAAGTCATCATGTCACGAGCCGCTTTTGCCTTTTTTGCCTGTGTGCTGATGCACGCCGTCATGCCGGCCGTGGCGGCCGACATCGTGGCCCACCGCCAGGGCGTGCTGATCCAGGGAAGCATCCAGAAAGGTGACTACGCCAAGATCGTCCAGTTTGTCCGCCACCCCGACAATTTCGGGCGGTTTGCACGCTCTGTTTTCCTGGACTCTCCCGGAGGCGACCTGGTGGAGAGCGTCCGGATCGCCCATCTGCTGGAAAAAAGTTATGCGGCGACACATGTGGAGGCTGGCGCCCGTTGCTACAGCGCCTGCTTCATTTTGTGGATGAGCGGTGTCAGCCGCAATGTGTCGCAGGGCGCGACCCTGGGTGTGCACCGCATTCATGTGAAGGTCGATGGCGAGGCCATGGACCCTGCGTCCGAGCGCTTTGCAAGCATTGCACGCCGCGTCGAGTACTACATGGCGGGGTTGGGAACGCCGCGCACCATCCTGGACAAGATGAATGCCACGGCGTCGGCGAGCATGTTTGTCATCAGCCCACGCTGGCTGGCCGAGCAGCGCCTGCTGGCGGCCGTCTCCTACCGCCGAGGCTTCATCGATGCCGCCCAGACCCAGTGCGGGCCGGAACCGTATGCGGCCGCCGTCAGTTCGACCGCACCGATGAGTGATGAGGAAGCCCGGCACTGGACGGCGTCGGTCAGCAACTGGATCCGCTGTGCCGATGGTGTGCGCGCCAGCAACCAGCAAATCGACGGTATGCGCATTGCGGCGCTGCTTCACGAGCCGGACGCAAACCCGCGCGAGTAGTTCTCCGCGTCGCGCGACAGGCTGTTCAGATGCCTTGCTGAATCCACGCCGCGGCTTTTTCCGCAATCATCAGCGTCGGTGAATTGGTGTTGCCGCTGGTGATCAGCGGCATCACACCGGCATCGACCACGCGCAGGCCCAGGATGCCGCGCACCCGCAGGTGCGGGTCCACCACGGCCATGGCGTCGTCGGTCCGGCCCATTCTGGTCGTGCCCACCGGGTGGAAAATCGTGGTCGCGATGTCGCCGGCCAGCCGCGCCAGATCCTCGTCGCTCTGGAACTGCACGCCCGGGCGGAATTCCTCGGGCTGCCAGCCTGCCAGCGCCTTTTGCCCGACGATGCGGCGCGTGATGCGCAGCGAGTCGGCCGCGACCTGGCGGTCCTCGGCCGTGCTCAGGTAGTTGGGCGCGATGGCCGGCGCATCTTCGAAACGCGCGCTCTTGATCTGCACCGAGCCGCGGCTGGTCGGGTTCAGGTTGCAGACGCTGGCGGTGAAGGCGTTGAAGCTGTGCAGCGGCTCGCCGAAAGCATCGAGCGACAGCGGCTGCACGTGGTATTCGATGTTGGGCCAGGGCTGGTCCGGCGAACTGCGTGTGAAAGCGCCCAGTTGCGACGGCGCCATGCTCATCGGGCCGGTGCGCCGCAGCGCGTATTCGAGGCCGATTTTGGCCTTGCCCCAGACCGAGCTGGCGAGGGTGTTGAGGGTGAAGTTTTTCGCCCGACTGCCAGCCGGGGCGTTGACCTTGTAGACCGAGCGGATCTGCAAATGGTCCTGCAGGTTGGCGCCCACGCCCGGCAGGTCGACCCGCACCGGGATGCCGTGCTGCTGCAGCAGCGCTGCCGGGCCGATGCCGGAGAGCTGCAGGATGTGCGGCGAGCCTATGCTGCCGGCGCTCAGGATCACCTCGCCGATGAAGCTGTCCGCGCGTGTGACGCGCGCCGTGTGGCTTTCGTTGCCGGTGTGGACCTCCACGCCGGTACAGCGCTGGCTGCCGTCGTCCTGGCGCTCGATGAGCAGTTTGCCGGCCTGCGCGCTGGTCCACACCACCAGGTTGGGCCGGCCGTCACAGGCGGGCCGCAAAAAGGCCTTGGCGGTGTTCCAGCGCCAGCCGGCTTTCTGGTTGACCTCGAAGTAAGCCACGCCCTCGTTGTCGCCGGTGTTGAAGTCATCGGTGGCGGGGATGCCGGCCTGCTGGGCCGCGGCGGAAAAGGCGTCCAGGACGTCCCAGCGCAGGCGCTGCTTTTCAACCCGCCATTCCCCGCCCGTTCTGGGCAAACCGCCGCTGTCGGTGTGCTGGCTGCTGTGGCCGTGCAGGCGCCGGAAGTTCTCGTTGGCCGCTGCTGCGGCCGCGCCTTTGGGAATGTCAAGCTTGTAGTGGTCTTCGTGTTTGCGGAAGGCCGGCAGCACGCTGTCCCAGCGCCAGGCGTCTTCGCCGGTCAGGGCCGCCCACTGGTCGTAGTCGCGCGCCTGGCCGCGCATGTAAATCATGCCGTTGATGCTGGAGCAGCCGCCCAGGGTCTTGCCGCGCGGGTAACGCAGGCTGCGCCCGTTCAGGCCGGCGTCGGGCTCGGTGTTGTAGAGCCAGTCGGTGCGCGGGTTGCCGATGCAGTAGAGATAACCGACCGGCACGTGGATCCAGTGGTAGTCGTCCTTGCGGCCGGCCTCGACCAGCAGCACACGTTTGGACGCATCGGCGCTGAGCCGGTTGGCCAGCAGGCAACCCGCCGTGCCGGCGCCGACGATGATGTAGTCAAACGTGTTGTCGCTCATGCTTGTTGTCTCATTTTTTTTTGCCCAACTCTGTTCAGCGCCATTTGAGCCGGGGCGCGCCTCAGTGCCAGCGCGAATCTGGCTCCGCCAGTCCGCAGATGGCGCCCCCTTGGGGCTGAGGAGCCGCGGCTCCAAGCCTGCCTGCGCAGGCTTGGACGGCTCCGAAGAGTCGCCGCCGAGTCGCCGCCTCTGGCGGTGGCACCGGGCATAACAGGCCGCTTCGGGGGGGAACCTATTTGGCGGTGGGCATGACGAATTCGGCCCCTTTTCCAATACTCTCCGGCCAGCGCTGCATGATGGACTTCTGCTTGGTGTAAAAACGCACGCCTTCCTCGCCATAGGCATGCATGTCGCCGAACAGGCTTTTTTTCCAGCCGCCGAAGCCGTGCCAGGCCATGGGCACCGGGATCGGCACATTGATGCCGACCATGCCGACCTCGATGCGCCGGCTGAACTCGCGCGCCACATTGCCGTCGCGCGTGAAGCAGCTCACGCCGTTGCCGAACTCGTGCGCGTTGATCAGTTCCACGGCTTCCTTGAGGTCCTTGACACGCACACAGGACAACACCGGGCCGAAAATTTCTTCCCTGTAGATCTTCATCTCGGGCGTGACATGGTCGAACAGCGTGCCGCCCATCCAAAAACCGTTGTCGCAACCGGCGCCGGCGCTGGCTGCGCTGAAACCGCGCCCGTCCACCAGCAGCTTCGCGCCTTCCTTCTCACCCTGGCCGATGTAACCGGTGATGCGCTCGTGCGCGGCGCGCGTGACGATGGGGCCCATCTCGGCAGCCAGGTTCTCGCCGTCCAGCACCTTGAGGGTTTTGGCGCGTGCGACGAGTTTGGGGATCAGCCGCTCGGCCGCATCACCGACCAGCACCGCCACCGAAATCGCCATGCAGCGCTCGCCGGCCGAGCCGTAACCCGCGCCTATCAGCGCGTCCACCGCCTGGTCAATGTCGGCGTCGGGCATGACCACCATGTGGTTTTTCGCGCCGCCCAGGGCCTGCACACGTTTGCCGTGGCGCGCGCCGGTTTCGTAGATGTAGTTGGCAATCGGCGTGGAGCCCACAAAGGACACCGCCTTGACGTCGGGATGCAGCAGCAGCGCATCGACCGCTTCCTTGTCGCCCTGCACCACATTGAAGACGCCGTCGGGCAGGCCGGCCTGCCTGAGCAGTTCGGCGATGTAGAGGCTGGGGCTGGGGTCGATCGGGCTGGGCTTGAGCACAAAGCAGTTGCCGGCCGCAATCGCCACCGGGAACATCCACATCGGCACCATCACCGGGAAGTTGAAGGGCGTGATGCCGGCGACCACGCCCAGCGGCTGGCGCAGCGTCCAGTTGTCGATGCCGGTGCTCACCTGGTCGGTGAAGTCGCCCTTGAGCAGCTGCGGAATGCCGCAGGCAAATTCGACGATGTCGATGCCGCGCGAGACCTCGCCCTGGGCGTCGGTGAACACCTTGCCGTGTTCGGCGGTGATCATGTGGGCCAGCGTGTCCTTGTTCTGGTTGAGCAACTCGAGGAACTTGAACATCACGCGGGCCCGGCGGATGGGCGGCGTATCGGCCCAGGCCGGGAAGGCGGCCTGGCCCGCAGCGACCGCGGCATCCACTTCGGCTGCATTGGCCAGTGCCACGCGGCCGCTGACGGCACCGGTGGCGGGGTTGAAGACGTCTTGGCTGCGACCGGACTGGCCGGCGACCGGGCGGCCGTTGATCGCGTGGCCAATCGCCTGGACGGCGGGGCTCATATTTGGGCGGCTCATATCATTCATCGTCTATCTCCAAGGGTGTGCCACCAGATTACCGGACTCTGACCAGTAGCGCCAGTTTGAATTTCTCAGAGATGGTATAAATATTACTCATAATGGACATCCAGACACTCCGGATCTTTGCGGCCGTGGCGCGCGAGGGCAACCTCTCCCGCGCCGCCGGAAAACTGGCCCTGAGCCAGCCCGCTGTCAGCCTGCAGATCAAGGGCCTGCAAGCTGCCACGGGTTTGACGCTGTTCACCCGCAGCGCGCAGGGCATGAACCTGACGCCGGCGGGCGCGGCCCTGCTGCCGCTGGCCGACAAGGTGCTGGCGGCGCAGGCGGACTTCAAAAACGCCGCCGCCGGCCTGCACACCCAGGTGCGCGGCCGGCTGCGCATAGGCACCATCCTCGATCCCGAGTTCACGCGGCTGGGGGCTTTTCTGAAGGTGCTGGTGGAAACCGCGCCGCAGGTGGAGACCGAGCTGCGCCAGGCCATGAGCGGGGACGTGCTGGCGCAGATCAACAGCGGCGAACTCGACGTGGGCTTTTACCTGGGCGGCGCCGGGCCCAGCCCGGCCCACCCCGGTAATTCTCAATCAAATCGGGCTGCAGCCTATGCCGGACATGGGGAGCAAGCTATGAATTCAGGAGCAAGCCTGCGCCACGCCCTGGCGCCCCAGTTTGCCGTCCGCGAGCTGATGCACTTCACCTACCGCGTGCTGGCGCCGGCGGGCTGGGGGCCGCGGGTGCTGGGCCGGGACTGGAAGGCGCTGGCGGCCCTGCCATGGATTGCCACGCCACCGGCGTCCGCCCATCACCGCCTGCTGGCCAGTGTGTTCGAGCCGCTGGGTGTCGAGCCCAGGCGCGTGGCGCTGGTGGACCAGGAGGCGTCGATGCTGGACCTGGTCAAGTCCGGTGTCGGTCTGAGCCTGGTGCGTGATTCGATTGCCATGCGCGAATCGCAGTCCGCCGGCATGGTGATCGCCGACCAGGTCAGCCTGCAAAGTGTGCTGGGGTTTGTCAGCCTTCAGTCGCAGCGCCATGCCCCGGTGGTGGCCAGCGCCTGGCAGGCGCTCGACGCGGTCTGGTCGTGAAACCAGGCTCTGGCCCTTGTCCCGCAAGGCCAGGCAGCTATTCATTCAGGAGCATCTGACTTTCCGGCGGGAAAGGCCCGAGCCGGCGCTGTAGGACAGGAAGACGGCTGTTTGGCGCCAAATGCCTGTAGCCGCGCAGCCGGGTGCTGGATTACCATTGTTTTCACTCAAGGCTCGCTGCGCACCGTGCGCAGGGGCTGTCTCCTGGCCCATTTCCCGAGCACACGCACCATCACATCCATGCCATCTCCGCAGGACAGCGCTGCAGGCGAATCCGCTCCGCACATTGATTCCCAGGATTCGCCCGAAGGCGCCTCCTGCCGTGTGCTGGGGGGCTGGACCGCCAGTGAGTTGACGGCGCGTCCCGTCTGGGAGGCGCTGACCGCCAGCCTGAAGGCGCAGGGCAGCGATGCCGGACGCGCCGTGCGCTGGGATTTGCGCGGCATCGGCCAGCTGGACCACCTGGGCGCGCAGGTGCTGTGGAACCACTGGGGCCGGCAATGGCCTGAAAACATCGAGCTTGAAGAAGCGCAGCGGGCCGTGCTGGAACGAGTCGCCGAATTCAGCGTGGACCGGCCCGCCGTGCCCGCGCCAGGTTTCAAACAGGGCTTCCTCAAGCTCGGCGAGGGCCTGCTCGAAATCGTCCACCACTTCACCGACCTGGTCGCGCTGGTGGGGCGGCTGATGCTCAACCTGGCCAAGCTGGCCAGACGCCCGGGCGACGGCCCCTGGCGCGACCTGTCTGGCCACCTGTATCACATTGGCGCAACGGCGCTGCCGATCACCGCGCTGGTCGGCTTCCTGATCGGGGTGGTGCTGGCCTACCTGATCTCGCAGCAGCTCAAGCAGTTCGGCGCCGATGCCTTCATTGTCGACATCCTGGGCATCTCGCTGATCCGCGAGCTGGGCCCGGTGCTGGCCGCCATCCTGATCGCCGGGCGGTCCGGCTCGGCCATCACGGCGCAGATCGGCGTGATGCGCGTGACCGAAGAACTCGACGCCATGCGTGTCATGGGCATTGCCCACAGCTACCGGCTGGTGATGCCGCGGGCCA
>LNFM01009103.1_pt1 | contig 14637 bp, 14 predicted proteins | sample 596031 | NCBI WGS metagenome assembly LNFM01 (sample SAMN04254537, study PRJNA301005) | activated carbon metagenome | isolation source: dual media filters at the Ann Arbor, Michigan drinking water treatment plant | place: USA: Ann Arbor
CTCGGCAACGGCCAGGATCGCGCCTCCAAGCTCGGCAAGATGCTGCGCATCGACGTCAACGGCGATCCGTACTCCGTACCGAAGGACAATCCTTTCGTCGGCAACAGCGACTACGCGCCGGAAATCTGGGCGATGGGCCTGCGTAACCCGTGGCGCTGCTCGTTCGACATGGGCGGCAAGCGGGAACTGTTCTGTGGCGACGTCGGTCAGAACAGCTACGAAGAGATCAACATCATCACCAAAGGCGGGAACTACGGCTGGCGCGCGATGGAAGGCAAGCACTGCTTCGATTACGTCAACCCGAACACCCACCCGGCCAGCTGCAACAAGACCGGCATGACCGACCCGATCATCGAGTACAAGAACTGCAGCAACCCGGCGTTCGCGATGAAGAACGACTGCGAAGGCATCTCGATTGCCGGCGGTTATGTTTACCGCGGTTCGCACAAGGCTTGGGACGGCATCTACTTCTTCGGCGACTGGAGCAAGTCCTTCCAGGTTGCTGAGGGCGTGCTGTTTGCCGGCAAGCGTTCGGGCAACACCTGGACCAAGGAAAACGTTCGCGTGACCAATATTCCGGGCTTCAACGACTTCATCCTGGCGTTCGCGCAGGACAACAAGGGTGAAGTGTATGTTCTCGGTACCCGCATCCGCGGTCCGAACGGGGAGCAGGACAAGATCTACAAGATCGTCCCCTGAGAGGTCGGGCTGAATGAGCGGGCTGCCGAATGGCGGCCCGTGATTGCCGGGGCGCGGGCACCATGCCGTGCCCCGGCGTTCTTGTAAAATCTGAAATGAGTCAGAGAAACGAAACGATGAACAGATCGAAAACCCTGCGCGTGGCGCTGGTCGTTGCCGCGCTCGCCATGGCCACCGGATTGCCGGTGCTGGCCCAGGATAATGCGTTGCCGCCGTTCCCCAAGGAACTGCTGGACCAGCCCGAGCAGGTCACGCTCGGCGTGGACGTATTCCAGCGTACCTGCAAGTTCTGCCACGGCAAGACCGCGTATCCGGGCAAGGCGCCCAGTCTCAAGCCCAGCCGCTACCAGCCGGAATTCGTATACGACCGCGTTACAAACGGCTTTCGGGGCATGCCGCCGCTGAAGGACATGCTTTCCGAAAAGGAACGCCAGGCGGTGACGGTCTATATCATGAGCAAGGATTTCAGCAACTAGCGGCGCTTCGTCGCACAGATGCCGGACGCAGGGACCGGGGCGGTGCTGGCCGGCTGCAATGCGGGCATTGGAGACCGACGGGCGGCAAAGACCGTCCCGCGAGGAGGAGAAAAATGACGGTTCGAATGGGAACTTCGAGCCCTGATCGAGGGCTCGCGTTGGTATCGACGCGCGCCGCAGGTGCGGTCGGGCGATGAACCGCACCCTGGTCCTGAACGTGGTGGGGATGACACCGGCCTTGCTGGCCCATGCACCCAACCTAAAGACCCTGGCGGAGGGCGGCGCCATGCGGCCGCTCGACACCGTCCTGCCGGCGGTGACCACCACCGTGCAGTCAACTTTTCTCACCGGCGTGCTGCCGCGCGAGCATGGCATCGTCGCCAACGGCTGGTATTTCCGCGAGCTTTCCGAGGTGCTGCTGTGGCGCCAGTCGAACCGGCTGGTGCAGTCCGAAAAAATCTGGGATGCGGCCAAGCGCCGTGACCCCGAATTCACCTGCGCTAACATGTTCTGGTGGTACAACATGTACTCCAGCGCCGACTTATCGGCCACGCCGCGGCCGATGTATCCGGCCGACGGCCGCAAACTGCCCGACATCTACACGCAGCCACCGGGCCTTCGCGAAGAACTGCAGGCGAAGCTGGGCCAGTTTCCGCTGTTCCATTTCTGGGGGCCGACCGCGGATATCGTGTCGAGCGAGTGGATCGCCAGGGCTGCGCTGCATGTATTCGAAAAGCAGCGTCCCACGCTTACTCTGGTATACCTGCCGCACCTGGATTACAACCTGCAGCGACTCGGGCCGGATCATCCGCAGATCGCCCGCGACGTCGCCGCAGTGGACGCGGTCTGCGGCGAGCTGATCGAATCCGCCCGCCGCGCCGGCGCCCATATCATCGCGCTTTCGGAATACGGCATCACCGCCGTGTCGAAGCCGGTACACATCAACCGCGCGCTCAGGGAAGCGGGTTTGCTGAAAGTGCGGGAGGAACTCGGGCGTGAGCTGCTCGACGCCGGCGCATCCGACGCCTTCGCCATGGCCGATCACCAGATCGCACATGTCTACGTTTCCCGGCCGGAACTGGTCGGCCAGGTGGCGCAGTTGCTGCGCGCGTTGCCCGGTGTGGAGCGGGTTCTGGACGAGCAGGGCAAACGCGAAGTCGGCCTCGATCACCCGCGTTCCGGCGAGCTGGTGGCAATCTCCCGCGCCGACAGCTGGTTCACCTATTACCATTTTCTCGACGATGCGCGGGCGCCGGATTTCGCCCGCACCGTCGATATCCATCGCAAGCCGGGCTACGATCCGGTCGAGCTGTTCGTCGATCCGGCGCTGCCGCTGGCGAAGCTGCGCATCGCCACCCGGCTGCTGCAGAAAAAGCTCGGCATGCGTTATCTCATGGACGTGATCTCTCTCGACGCCAACCTGGTAAAGGGTTCCCACGGACGCTCGACCGATCGCGCCGGCGAGGGCCCGCTGTTCATCAGTTCCGTTCCCGAACTGGTCGGGGCAGGGCCGGTGAAGGCGACGGCGGTAAAGGACCTGATGCTGGAGCATGTATTCGCCAAACCGAAACCGGAAAGGGCTGCGGCATGACACCTGAAAAACTATTGCACCAGTGGCTGGAGCGACGTCTCTCCGTCGAAGCGCGCGACTGGCTGAACCAGAGCCTGCAGCGGTTGCGCGGCGCCGAGGGCGATGCCGATCTGTTCCGGCTGGTCAGCCTGGTCACCCGCAAACTGGGCAAGGCGGATCTGACGCCGTCCGCCGAGGAATTGCGGGAGGCCGAGGCCGCCCGGTCGGGCTGGGACCCGCGCGACTGGAGCCTGGATCAGGCCGGCCGCATCCTGCTGCTGCTGGCGGGCGGCGGCAGCGGTGAAACCCTGGTCCGACGTCTGGATCAGTTGTGCGCCACCGCCGACGTCGGCGAGCTGGTGGCCTTCTATCGCGGCCTGCCGCTTTATCCCGATCCGCCTCTGCACCGGTTGCGGGCGGCCGAGGGCCTGCGCAGCAACATGAAAGCGGTGTTCGAGGCGGTGTCGCAGCGCAATCCTTATCCTTCCGAACATTTGCCCGATGCGGCCTGGAATCAGCTGGTGCTCAAATCCATTTTCATCGGCAGCCCGCTGCAGGAGGTGGTTGGCCTGGACCGGCGCGCGAACGGCGAGCTCGCCCGGATGCTCTGCGCTACCGCACACGAGCGCTGGGCGGCGGGCCGCCCGGTGACTCCGGAGTTGTGGCGCTGTGTCGGGCCTTACGCGCGCGGCGAAATGCTGGCCGACCTGGGCCGGGTGCTGGAAAAAGGCACCGAACCCGAGCGGGCCGCCGCCGCTCTGGCGCTGGCCAGTTCTCCCGATCCCGCCGCGACCGGGCTACTATGCGCGTATCCGGAACTTTCGGCTGCCGTCAACGAGAACAAACTGAACTGGAGATCGCTGGCCTTGCCAGGCTGAGCCGCCGAAGCCGAATCATCAGGAGAACAGAGATGCGATTCATCGACCCCCATATCCACATGACCTCCCGCACCACCGACGACTACGAACGCATGGCGGCGGCGGGCATCGTTGCCATCGTCGAGCCGGCATTCTGGCTCGGCCAGCCGCGCACCCAGGTCGGCTCCTTCGTCGATTACATGTCCAGCCTGGTGGGCTGGGAGCGTTTCCGCGCCGCCCAGTTCGGCATCCATCACTATTGCACCATCGGGCTGAACAGCAAGGAGGCGAACAACGAGGCGCTGGCCGAGCAGGTGATCGAGATCCTGCCGCGCTACCTCACCAAGGAGGGCGTGGTGGCAGTGGGCGAGATCGGCTACGACGACCAGACCGCGGCCGAGGACAAGTATTACCGCGCCCAGCTGGCGCTGGCGAAGGAGTTCGAGATGCTGGTGCTGGTGCATACCCCGCACCGCGACAAGAAGCGTGGAACCATCACCAGCATGGAAGTTGCGGTGGAGATGGGCCTGGCGCCGGCCGATGTAGTGATCGACCACAACAATGAGGAGACGGTGCGCGACGTGCTCGACCGCGGGTTCTGGGCGGCTTTCACCATCTACCCGCACACCAAGATGGGCAACGAGCGCATGGTCGAGATCGTCCGGCAGTATGGCTCGGATCGCATCATCGTCGATTCCAGCGCCGACTGGGGTGTTTCCGATCCACTGTCGGTACCGAAGACGGCGAGCCTGATGCTCGAACGCGGCATCGCGGCGAAGGATGTCGAGGCGGTGTGCTACGGCAACGCGCTGGCCGCCTATGGCAAGACCGGACAGATGAAGGAAGAGGATTGGCTTAATCCCGCGCCGATCGATCAGCGGGTGCTGTTCGAGGGCAATTCGGTCCTGCGCGGCCAGGCGCCGCGGGTCGGGGAATTGCCGAAGATCACCGAACAGGTCGATAACCTGATATTCAAGTGATCCGCGGCAATCACGGGCCGCACGCAGCAACGGGGACGGGAATGAAAACCAAACCACAGAAAGTTGTCAGCCTTCCGGTTGGTGCAGCGGTCTATCAGCAGGAGTTCGCGGTTCGTTACGACTATCCGGTGTATTTCACCGAGCACCTGTTCGCGCGCGACAACCCGGTGTTCGCGCAGGTGCTGGCACGGCGGGAGCCGGCCAAGCGCCACCGCTTCGTCGCTTTCGTCGATGCCAACGTCGCCTCCACCTGGCCGGCGCTGGTGCATGACATCGAGTCCTACGCGCAGGCGCACGGCGAGGCGATGCACCTTGTCGCCCGGCCCGAGGTGGTTTCCGGCGGAGAACAGGTCAAAAACGATCCGGCGCTGGTCACCCGCCTGCAGCAGCGGCTGGTGGAACTGGGCGTGGACCGCCATTCCTACGTCGTCGGCGTCGGCGGCGGGGCTTTCCTCGACATGATCGGCTTCGTGGCCGCCACCACCCACCGCGGCGTGCGTCATATCCGGGTGCCCACCACGGTACTCGGCCAGAACGACTCCGGCGTCGGCGTCAAGAACGGCGTCAATGCCTTCGGGATGAAGAACCTGCTGGGCTGCTTCGCGCCGCCGTTTGCGGTGCTGAACGATGCCGCGTTCCTGCGTACCCTGCATCAACGCGACAAGGTCGCCGGCATTGCCGAGGCAGTGAAAGTGGCGTTGATCCGCGATGGTGAATTTTTCGACTGGCTGGAGGCCTCCGCCGAGGCGCTCGCCCAATGCGAGCCGAATGCGATGGGGCGCATGATCCGCCGCTGCGCGGAGCTGCACATGCGCCAGATCGCCCATGGCGGCGATCCCTTCGAAACCGGCAGCGCCCGTCCGCTCGATTACGGCCACTGGTCGGCACACAAGCTCGAGGCGCTGACCCACCACGAATTGCGCCACGGCGAGGCCGTGGCGATCGGCCTGGCGCTGGATGCCCGCTACTCGGTGCGCGTCGGCATGCTGGCCCCGGGCGGCGAGGAGCGGGTCTACAAGCTGCTCAAGCGCCTGGGGTTCTACCTCTGGCATCCCACCATCGAGGCGCGGGACGACAGCGGCCAGTGGGTGATCCTGCGCGGGCTGGAGGAGTTCCGCGAGCACCTCGGCGGTGAACTGACGATCACGCTGCTGCGCGACATCGGTCGCGGCGAGGAAGTGCATCACATGGACCAGGACGAAATCCTGCAGGCGATGGCCTGGCTGCGCCGGCGGGAGACCGGGGAGTGAAGCTCGCCGCCGGCGCGGCGCACCTGACCTACTGCAGCAATATCCATCCCGGCGAATCCTGGTCCGAAGTGCGTGCCAACCTGGCGCGCTACGTGCCGGCAGTGCGCGACCGGGTCGCGCCGGGCAAGGCCTTCGGCGTCGGCCTGCGTCTGTCGGCGCAGGCGGCGCGCGAACTTTCCGCGCCGCGGCAACTCGCAGAGTTGCGCGACTTCCTGGCGCGCGAGAATCTCTACGTATTCACCATCAATGGTTTTCCCTATGGCCCATTTCACGGCACCCGGGTAAAGGAAGGCGTTTACCTGCCGGACTGGCGCGATCCCGAGCGCCTGCGCTACACCGACGAACTGGCGGACCTGATGGCGGCGCTGCTGCCGGACGATCCGCGGCTGGAAGGCAGCGTCAGTACGGTGCCCGGTGGATTCAAGCCGCTGGTGCGCGAAGCGGCGGACATCGAACGCGTCAGCGAACATATGCTGCGCCACGTCGCCCATCTGGTGGAAATCCGCCGCAACAGCGGCAAGCTGGTGTCGCTTGCGATCGAGCCGGAGCCTTACTGCTTCCTTGAAACCGTGGACGAGACTGTCGCATTCTTCAAGCGCCACCTGTTCGGCGCACCGGCGGTCCGGCGTTTGGGTGAACTCACCGGGCTGGACCCTGCCGCGGCCGCGGCGGCGCTGCACGACCATATCGGGGTCTGCCTGGATCTTTGCCATGCCGCAGTCGAGTTCGAGGATCCGGCCGGTTGTCTGGCCAAGCTGAGCGACGCCGGCATCCGCATTGCCAAGCTGCAGATCAGCGCCGGGCTGCGGCTCGAGCAGGTGACGCCGGAAACGCTGCAAGCCCTGCGCGGTTTCGACGATCCGGTTTACCTGCACCAGGTGGTGGAGTCCGGTCCGGCTGGGCTGACCCGTTTTGTCGACGTGCCGGAGGCGCTGGCGAGCCTGGCGCAGAGCCCCCGCGCTGCCGAATGGCGGGTGCACTTCCACGTGCCGATCTTCCTCGACAAGCTCGAGGCGTTTTCCTCCACCCGCGACTTCATCGAGCAGGTGCTGGCGCTGCATCGGGTGCAGCCTTTGTCCCAGCACCTTGAAGTGGAAACCTACACCTGGACCGTGCTGCCGCCGGCATTGCGCGTCGACGCGATCGAGAATGCAATTGCGCGGGAGCTCTCCTGGGTCAGGGAGACACTCGCAGCATGAAGCTGGCGACCGCGCTGAGCCTCGGGCGCATTTCCAACCTGCCGACGGTGTGGACCAACGTGCTGGTCGGCATGGTGCTGGCGGGCGGTCTGGCGCTCGATGTGCGGCTGCCGCTGCTGCTGGTGGCGCTGTCGCTGTTCTACGTCGCCGGAATGTTCCTTAACGATGCCTTCGACCGCGAGTTCGACGCCCGCAACCGGCCCGAGCGTCCGATCCCCTCGGGAAAGGTGACCGCGTCCACAGTCTTCGCCTGGGCCTTCGCCATGCTGGCGATCGGCGCCGCGCTGCTGGTCTGGCTCGGTTATGGTTTTGAACCCCATACGCAATGGCGCCCGGTGGCAGCAGGTGGCGCGCTGGCCGGCGCGATCGTGTACTACAACGCGCGACACAAGGACAATCCGCTGAGCCCGCTGGTGATGGGCGTGTGCCGGATGCTGGTCTACGTGACCGCCGGCTTCGCGGTGAGCAGTGCATTGCCGGCGGGCCTGTATCTCGCGGCTGTCGTTCTGCTGTGTTATCTGATCGGTTTGACCTACGCCGCCAAGCAGGAACATCTGAACCGCCTGGGCGCGGCCTGGCCGCTGGCCTTCCTCGCGGTGCCGGCGGTCTACGGCGCGAGCCTGGTGCCGGCGGTGCCGCTGGTGCTGCTGCCGCTTGCCCTGTTGTTGGTCTGGATTTTCTATGCGTTGTTTCTGCTGCGCCGCCGCAGCAAGGGCGACGTCCCGCGCGCGGTCATCAGCCTGATTGCCGGAATTTCCCTGGTGGACGCGGTGCTGCTCGCCGGCAGCGGTGCGCCGCTTTTTTTTGCGGCACTGGCGTTCGGCGCCTTCCTGCTGACCCTGGCCTTGCAGCGCTGGGTATCGGGCACGTGAGCGTTGCGGCAGCGGAATTCATGAGTCCAGGTCGGGTGAAATTCCCGATCCATTGCAGAATTGAACTCTTCTGGCCGGAATGCCTCGAAGCTTATGCTTGATCTCGATGGATACACCACCATCGATATAACCTCTCGTTAACAAGGCCGACCTCGTGTCGGCCTTTTTTTTTGCCTGTTCGCCGCGCGGGTCCTGTGATAAAAGTCCGGTCCATGGACAATGAAAAGCAGGACAAAAGCAATCCTGGATGCGGGCCGGCAGCCGGAGTTTTCCGGCCGGAGATCGACCGCAATCGCTGTGAGGGCAAGGCGGTCTGCGTCGCGGTCTGCCCCTATCAGGTCTTCAGTCTGGGCAAGCTGGCAGCAGAGGACAGGCGCGGCCTGTCGCTGCGAGGAAAGCTCAAAGGATTCGGCCACGGCTGGAAACAGGCGTTCACGCCGAATGCCGCCGCCTGCCATGCCTGCGGCCTGTGCGTCGCCGCCTGCCCGGAACAGGCGATCACCTTGAAGCGCGCCTGATCGGACACTGTTGCCGCGCCGCATCTTGCGCGCGTCGCTTCGACCGCCATCGCGGCCGGTGCCGGTCAACGGTTTGCCGCAGGAGGTCACTGCTTCCGCCGGCTCCGGTAGAATCAGCCTCCGGTAGAATCAGCGCTCGTCACAACACCGGCAGCCCAGGGCCAGTCAGAGCCCGTCATCGCGAGGAGAATCGAAATTATGGCAAGCAAGAGCATCAAGAAAGACCCGTCCAAACTGCGTTCCCGCCAGTGGTTCAAGAATCCGGACAACCCCAACATGACCGCGCTCTACCTCGAGCGCTACATGAACTGGGGATTGAAGCGCGAGGAATTGCAGGCCGGCAAGCCGATCATCGGCATTGCCCAGTCGGGTTCCGACCTTTCGCCCTGTAATCGCCATCATCTCGAGTTGGCTCACCGGGTGCGCGAAGGCATCCGTGAGGCCGGCGGCATTGCCTTCGAGTTTCCGGTGCATCCGATCCAGGAAACCGGCAAGCGCCCGACCGCGGCGCTGGACCGCAACCTCTGCTACCTCGGCCTGGTGGAAACGCTCTATGGTTACTTCATCGACGGTGTGGTGCTGACCACCGGCTGTGACAAGACCACCCCGGCACAATTGATGGCGGCAGCCACGGTAGACATCCCGGCGATCGTGCTCTCTGGCGGCCCCATGCTCAACGGCTGGTTCCGCGGCCAACGCACCGGCTCCGGCACCATCGTCTGGAAGGCGCGCGAACTGCTGGCCGCCGGCGTCATCAACGACGAGGAGTTCATCGACCTGATCGCCTCCTCGGCGCCGTCGCCCGGACACTGCAACACCATGGGCACCGCCTCGACCATGAACTCCCTGGCCGAGGCGCTGGGCATGTCGCTGCCCGGCAGCGCCGCGATTCCGGCGCCGCACAAGGATCGCGCCGTGAACGCCTACGAGTCCGGCAAGCGCATCGTCGAGATGGTGTGGGAAGACCTGCGGCCGTCGAAGATCATGACCCGCGAGGCCTTCGAGAACGTCATCGTGGTCAATTCCGCAATCGGCGGCTCAACCAATGCACCGATTCACTTCAACGCGATTGCCAAACACATCGGCGTCAAGCTCGACAATAACGACTGGGAAAAGGTCGGCTACGATATCCCGCTGCTGGTGAACCTGCAGCCGGCGGGCGAGTATCTGGGTGAGGAATATCATCGCGCCGGTGGCGTGCCGGCGGTGGTGAACGAGCTGATCAAGGCCGGTAAGATCCGCAAGAACGCACTCACCGTCAACGGCAAAACGCTTTATGACAACTGCAGGAAGACGCCGGTGCAGGACGAACTGGTGATCTGGCCCTACAAGCAGCCGATGAAGAAGGCGGCCGGCTTTCTCAATATGAAGGGCAACCTTTTCGACAGCGCGATCATGAAGACCAGCGTGATCTCGGATGCGTTCCGTCAGCGCTACCTGTCCAATCCGAAGGATCCGAATGCCTGGGAAGGCCGCGCCATCGTCTTCGAAGGCCCCGAGGATTACCACCACCGGATCGACGATCCGAAACTCAAGATCGACGACAACTGCATGCTGTTCGTGCGCGGCACCGGCCCCAAGGGTTATCCGGGCGCGGCGGAAGTGGTGAACATGCAGCCGCCGGCGAAGCTGATCAAGCAGGGCGTGACCGAATTGCCCTGCATCGGCGACGGCCGGCAATCCGGCACTTCAGGGTCGCCCTCGATACTGAACGCCTCTCCGGAAGCGGCCAGCATGGGCGGCCTGGCGATCCTGAAGACCGGCGACCGGGTGCGCATCGACCTCAACAAGCGCACAGCCAACATCCTGATCAGCAAGACCGAGTACGCGCGGCGGATGAAGGCACTGGAAAAGAGCGGCGGCTTCAAGAGCCCGGCCAGCCAGACGCCGTGGCAGGAAATCCAGCGCGGCATCGTCGATGAGTTGTCCAACGGCATGGTGCTCAAACCGGCGGTCAAGTATCAGCGTATCGACAAGAGCAAGGGCGTGCCGCGGGACAACCACTGAGGAGCGGTGACTGGTGATAGGTGACGAGGAACGGGTAAAGGCAGGACTTTAAAGCTCGGGCCCAGCTCCGCCGGATACCGGGCTTCTCGCCCCTAACTCAGGACTCGGGACTTCCAAGTCGGGACGCAGTGAGATGCGGTGGCTGCTGATTCGCGGCTTGCGAGGGCGGGCCACCGCGGTCCCTTTCAGGGGCATCGTTCGCTTAAAGGGAGCGAGCCTGTTGGCCGATTCGTTGGAGGCCGAGTTCGATCAGAACCTGTACCTCACGTCGAACCCGTATTCCCGTGTCTCGTTCTTTGGTTCGAATACGCTGAAGCCGAAGCCGATGGGCACGATATTCGATTCTTCAATATTCCAGTATTGCATCCAGGGGCCGAACGCCCACGCCCCTTGCTCTGCCATCAGCGAAACGCGATAGCCGTAACCGTCGTCCTGTCTGTTGGTCGCATCTTCATAACCAAGACGGGTATCGGAGAGCTGTGAAACCTGTTCTCCTTTGATGAAGAAATCGTACTCAAGGGTAGGGGCAATCACCAGACTATCGTTGAGCTTGAAGCGCGCGGTCAACCCCAGAGGAGCATACAGATACCTGGAAAAGCGCTGGTAACCGACCGCACCGGTGGAAGTCGTGCCCCTGAGATCGTTGTAGAGGTTGCGGTAGCCGAATCCTGCGAAAGGCGATAGTGAAATCCGGCTGCCCGGCAAGAAATCCTTTCCGAGGACGCCTCGCATTTCGAATATCCAGTTGGGAATCGTGTCCAGCGTGCCGGAGCCCTCGTAATCGAGAGAGCCGTACGCAAGGCGAGCGTCCACCCTGAAAAACAATTTTCGCGCGCCGGAAAACGTATAGGCGCCGGTTACCCCGGCATTGGGTCCCCGGATATTTACGCCGTGATCCGGCTCATCAAAGCGATAGTTCGAGAGTTGCCCGCCGAGCTCCCAGCCGTGCCAGGTGCGTCTGGGATCGGCCGGTTCGCCTGTTTGTGCAAAAGCGACTTGAGACAGGACACCAAGAATCGCTGCGGTAACGAGCGTTTTGCTCATGAGATCTCCACGCCATGGACGGCGCATTCAGCGGCAGGATCAAGACGGGAAGGACCCCTGTGATCCCTCGTCAAGTGAACGAATGAGGGTCGTCGAACAGCCGACTCCGGTCAATGAGCGGATCGGCTTACGGCGCGCGTCAGCCAGCGGGTAGTGCACTTCTCGGGTTTTCGCGGCACCTGGCACGGTTTGCCGGTATACCGGGGCGGCATGGCGCTGGCCGAAAAAACGGAGCAAACCGGCTGGTCCGTGCATTTCCGGCTGGGGGGGCATCATGCGGCTTTCGACGGTCCGAGGGTGCGGCTGTCGAGCACTTCGATGGAGTTGCCCGCCGGGTCGGTGATGTAAACCGAAGCGCTGCCGTCGCGGTGTCGGGTCAGGGTGCCGAAATCGGCGGCGCGCGGGGTGGCAAAGCCGATGTGCGGCGGATGCTGGCCGGGCGTCACCAGCGCCAGCTTGATATTCTCGAACTCGATCAGTGCCCAGGTATCGTCCCGGTAGGCGACGCTGCAGCCGAAGTGGCTCTCATACCAGTCGACCGCCTCCGCCAGGTCCCAGACCTGAATCGCGATATGGTGCAGGCGATCCATTGGGATCACGGCTTCTCGGCAAGCAGGGTTTCAATTTGCCGGACGATCTCGCGGCTCTCAGGCTGGGTGCGCGAGGAATAGCTGTAGGCGCGCTGGCCATCGCGGGCGATCAGGTACTTGTGGAAATTCCAGCCCGGGGTTTCGCCGGTCATTTTCGCCAGTTCCGCGAACACCGGATTGGCCTTGCCCGGCACCACGCTGGATTTTTCCATCATCGGGAATTTCACGCCGTAGGTGAGCTCGCAGAATTCCTTGATCTCCTTTGCCGTGCCCGGCTCCTGCGAGCCGAAATCGTTGGCCGGGAAACCGACCACCACCAGCCCCTTGTCCTTGTACTTCTGGTAAAGGGATTCCAGCCCCTTGTACTGCGGAGTGTTGCCGCAGAAGCTGGCGGTGTTCACTGCCAACACCACCTTGCCGGCGTAATCGCACAGGTTGACCGCTGCGCCGTCCAGCTTTTTGGTTTGCATATTCAATACATTGGGGCAGGCCATGGCGCTTCCTCCGAGGGCGAACAGGGAGAGCGCGGACAGGGCTGCGAGCAGGGCGGGTTTCATCCGGATCTCCGGTTAGGGTGGGTATACCTAAAAGACCGGTTGTCCAGCCTGCGAGTTCCGGGCCGGGAAGGCCATGACGATCGATCGGGCTAGAATCCGGGCATGGGACCACTCAAGGACATCAAGGTACTCGAGCTCGGCACGCTGATCGCCGGGCCGTTCTGCGCGCGGATTTTCGCCGAGTTCGGCGCCCAGGTCGTGAAAGTGGAAGCGCCCGACGGCGGCGATCCGCTGCGGCAGTGGCGCAAGCTGCACCAGGGCACATCGCTGTGGTGGTACCTGCAGGCGCGCAACAAGAAATCAGTCACGGTGAACATGCGTGAACCGGAAGGCCAGGAGATCGTGCGACGGCTGGCGACGGACGCCGACATCGTGATCGAGAATTTTCGTCCGGGTACCCTGGAAAAGTGGGGCCTCGGCTGGGAGCGGCTGTCGCAGGCTAACCCCGGACTGGTGATGGTGAGGCTGTCCGGTTACGGCCAGACCGGGCCTTACCGTGAGCGCGCCGGATTCGGCGCCATCGGCGAGGCCATGGGCGGCCTGCGCTATGTCACTGGTTATCCGGACCGGCCGCCGGTACGGGTCGGCATCAGCCTTGGCGACGCGGTGGCCTCGCTCTACGGCGTGATCGGCGCATTGATGGCACTGCGGCATCGCGAAGTCAGCGGTGGCAACGGCCAGGTGGTGGACGTGGCGCTGTACGAGTCGGTATTCAGCCTGATGGAAAGCCTGCTGCCGGAATACGACATCGGCGGCTTCGTGCGCGAGCGCAGCGGCGCCTCGCTGCCCGGGATCGTTCCGTCCAACACCTACACCACTCGCGACCGCAAATACGTCGTCATCGGCGCCAACGGCGATTCCATATTCAAACGCATGATGGGCGCGATCGGGCGCGAAGATCTGGCCGACGATCCGTTGCTCGCGCACAACGATGGCCGGGTAGCGCGCACCGAAGAACTCGACCGGGTGATCGGCGACTGGTGTGCCGCGCACGACCTTGATCAGGTCTTGAAGGTGCTGGCGGAGGCCCAGGTGCCTTCCGGAAAAATCTTCGATATCGCCGACATCGTCAACGACCTGCAGTACCGGGCACGCGGCATGATCGAACAGGCACGGTTTCCCGACGGCACGCCGCTTAAGGTGCCGGGTGTAGTGCCGAAGCTCACGCAGACTCCGGGCGGCACCCGCTGGCTCGGCCCGGCGCTCGGCGCACATACGCGTGAAGTGCTGGAAGAACTCGGTTACGATGCGGACAGGATTGCAGAACTGAAGTCCCGTGGCGTGATTTGAAATCCCCGACAGCCCTCCCTGAGAGGGGGCAGAAGAATGGAGGAGGCGCATGCTGGTCAAGGACATCCTCAAGATCAAGGGCGGCCAGATATTCAGCATCGACCCCGATGCGCTGCTGCCCCAGGCCATTAGCCTGATGGTCGAGCACGACATCGGCTCGCTGCTGGTGATGGAGAAGGGCCGCATGGCCGGCCTGCTGACCTTCCGCGAAGTGCTGGCCGCCGGACACCGGCACCGCGGCGACATCCACGAAGTCAAGGTGTCGGAAGTGATGGTCACAGACCCGATCTGCGGCCACCCGAACGACACCGTAGACCAGATGCGCGGCGCCATGATCGAGAAACACGTGCGCTACCTGCCGATCATGGAAAACGAGATGCTGGTCGGCATCCTGTCCTTTCACGACATCGCCAAGGCGGCGCTGCGCGAAGTGAATTTCGAGAACAAGCTGCTCAAGCAGTACATCAAGAACTGGCCGGAACAAAATAAAACCTGAAGCCGGACGCTTAACCTGCCTTTCTATTCAATTTGTTAACATCATTCCCCACTGTCGCGTGACGCTCCAGGCAGTTCGCTGCCACTTCTTGCCACACTGAGCCCCAATTTAACCGCAGCGACAAGGTCGTGCCCCTCGATCTCGTGTGCATAGACCCTGGCGCACATGTTCGAGCTATGACCTAGACGCGTGGAAACTCCGGGCAAACTTTTGCCTTCGACGAGAGTTGTCA
>LNFM01009104.1_pt1 | contig 14637 bp, 16 predicted proteins | sample 596031 | NCBI WGS metagenome assembly LNFM01 (sample SAMN04254537, study PRJNA301005) | activated carbon metagenome | isolation source: dual media filters at the Ann Arbor, Michigan drinking water treatment plant | place: USA: Ann Arbor
AAACAATGCACAGCGTCGCGTTGAACAGGTTCTCGATGGTGTGCGACTTGGCGGCAAAACTTGCCAAAAATTGGCTGATGTCCGCTTCGGGTCAAAAACGGCCCTGATTTCCCCGAAACGAGGCTTCCGGTCTTTCGCTAACAACGGACATCGTCTGACCAGCGCGGTTCGTCCGGTTCGTGCCAAGAGCAGACATGAGCATCTCATTCGATGACCCCGTCGGCGCGGCCGAGCAGCGTCGGCGGCACACCGAGGCCGAGGGCTTTCGCGGTCTTGAGATTGATCACCAGCTCGAACTTTTCCGGGGCCTGGACGGGCAGTTCGCTCACCTTCGCGCCCTTTTAAGATGCGATCGGCATAGATTGCCGCGCGCCGGAAAAGCTCGAGTTGGTCAGTTCCATAGGAGAGCAACCCGCCGCTTCAGCATAGAACCGATAGGCATAGACCGTGGGTAAATGGTAGCGAGCCGCCAGCGATGTTACCTCCAGACGATGCCCGGCATGTAGGCGTCAGGTATCACGACAAGACCGCCAAGGGGCGCACGTGCGTGTGCAGCGACGGCCGATTCGAGTTCGGATGTGTCCCGAATGAAGGCAGCGCTCGCATCAATTCCAAGGAACGCAGCGGTGGCTCTCAAGAACCCCAAGTAATATTTGGCAGTGGATATTGTGTGAAGCGAAAAATATCGCTCGACTGAACTATCTTTTGAAGGCCGCCAATTTCATTCCTTGGTTGCGACTCGAACGGGACAGGGACTTCTAGCTACCTTGCAGCACTCGGAATATGTGAAGCGTTCGGGAAATTGCGTCGTTCAATGTGCCAGCGCCAATAGCGCAGACTCGATTCAACGTAGCATACTTGCCGTCGGGATTGGTTTCGAAGTATGGGGTTATGAAGAACTCGACTTGGCCCGGCTTCAGGTCTTGTGGCCGGTTTGTCGCCATAGCGAGCTCGACAGTTGAATCTCCTTTACCATGTCGGAGACCCATCCAACTCGCGTAGATTAGATTCTTTCCGTGTGGATCATCTGCCGCTCGGAGTACCATCCGAACATTAATTTCCCATACGTGATCAGCTTCGCGGATAAGGGTCCAACCGAAAGCTGTCTCGATGTTCCCTTCGACGCCTTCAAGTTCTCCGCGTCCTTCGAAACGTCCCTGAGCAGAGTGCACAATGCGTCGCGTCCCGTATGGCGTCTTCCCGAGTTCAATGAGCTTGAACGTTGGTTTGATCACCATAAGGGGTTCCATCGCGATCTTCGTCATTTCCATCTGAGCCATCCTCCCTGACGTAAGTGTCTGCCCTCGCGTTCTGTGATGGCAGCGAGCGGTGTCTTAAGTCTATCTGACAATTCACGTTTTGGTAGTGCTTGCCGCATGTTTCGCAATCTGGTTGGGCATCTCGGTTACCAATCGGGCGCAGCTGATAGCATCGTTCATTCGAAACGGTCGTAACCCGCACCCGCCGGTGGGTCTTGGCATACCTAAGTACAACCCTCGCGACGTGATGTCACAAAAGCCGGCAGTACAGTTTCCTGTCGCAAAAACAATATCGTACTAAACCGCTACACCAGACCTGCCCGGCAGGTCCGTTTGGTGCCACGAGCGGAAGTCGCTCGGCTTATTTGACCCCTCAGAGGTGCTGTAGCGGGCACCTTATTGATATGCCCGAACGATGTGGGGACCGGGCCCGATCGTGATGTCCCGTCCCAGGTCACCGTAGAGGCGCTCGGCTATTTCGGGAAGACCTAGATCTTCAACGGTTTTGAAACCCTCGCCGCGCAGCAGTTCGTGCAGCTCGGCAGGATCGAAAAGACTTAGCCAGGGCTCACCCCGCGCCGCCGCACTTTCGGCAACGGCTTTGACACTGGCGCGGCGTTCGGCTGGATAGTTCTGAAAAGGCTCGGCGTAATCGAAGACAACGACGGCTTGCGGTATGTTGGAGATGAACTTTAGCGTGGACGAGACCGCTTTTTTTGTCAGATACGGTACGACGCCAAGCCACTGGAAGAACGCCGGCTGGTTCAGCCTAAACCCCACTCTCGTCAGGCCCTCCGAGAGGCTTTCCCGCTCGAAGTCAGTAGGCGCAAAGATGAGCGACTGCGGCTCGATGAGACCGGCCGCTTTTATCCGCTCGCGCTTCCATGATTGTGTCGCATCGTAATCAACTTCGAATACGCGAACGCCGAGATCGACAAACGGATTTCGCAACGAGAACGTGTCAAGACCAGCACCCAGCACCACGACCTGACGTACGCCGCTCGCGACGCAATTTGCCATCGTATCCTCGGAAAATCGGCTGCGCGCAGCGATGAACAAACGCCATGGCCGGAGCGATTCATCGGCCGCCATTTCATTCAGGGAGGCCGCTGTCTGCTCGTCCAGTATTCTCGACGCGAACGGGTCTTTGAAGATTGCTCCGCCTTCTAACATCTGATGAACAGCGCGATAGGCGGCTGCGCCTCGAGCCGTCTGACTGAGCTGTCCGGAGCGCATGCCAACCATCCCCTCGTGGTACGTCTAGTATTATTCTCTGGCGCGGCCAATATCCGCAACGGGTCATTTTTGGAAGTCGACCCGCGTGCGTCCTTTGGTCCCCAGACAGCAGACATCGCCGAGAAGTGCCAAAAGCTGCCATCAGTCAACGGCTGCATACCCTACTCATCATGCACCAGCCTTCCAATCCAGTTCGCCTCGCGCATTCACCGTCTCATAGAGCGGACCGCGAGCGAATGCTTTGCCAAAGCGATCTTCGCGTCCATCGTATATGAACGCCTTGGTCGGCAGGCGCTCGCCGCTGGCGATCGGTAACGCGACGTCGATCAGCTTACGGTCATAAGAACTGCCTTCGCGCTCAAGTTGGTCGAGCCGGGCAAGGGTTTCGCCATCGACATGGTAGATTTCGCCGCAGACCGGCTGGCCGTTCGGATCATCAAGGATCACGGGGAACATGCCGGAAGGGTGAAGCATCGTAAGCATTCGGTAGGTGCTGATCGTGGCAACGTCATCGAAGAACTCCCTGACGGTCGCAAGCATCGGATGGTTTGAGTAACCTCGTTTGAGGGTGCCGTAGACAAATACGCGGTGCGTCATTGGGGTCATGGCTGGTTCTCTTCGCGGGTGCCTTAGCTGACGTTGCGCCCAAAGTCTCTCCTACGCACGCTTTTTTCAGTATCGGACCGCGGACTCATGTTAAGATGCGACCAAGGGGCAGTCATCCAGGGATACGACAATTCCAAGGAGATCATTGATGGCCGAGCGGGAAATCCGCTTCGACGACGGGGCTGCCTACGAGCAAATGATGGGGATCTGGAGCCGGATCGCAGGCAACATCTTTCTCAATTGGCTCGCTCCGCGCTCGGGCTTGAGCTGGATCGACGTTGGATGTGGCAACGGTGCCTTCACGGAGTTGATTGTCGCAGGCTGCGCTCCTGCTGAGGTCCACGGTATCGATCCATCCGAGGGGCAACTCGCTTTTGCCCGCACGCGGCTCGCAGCGGACGTAGCTCGGTTTCATCAGGGCGATGCCATGGCTCTTCCTTTTCCCAACGACAGTTTCGACGCAGCCGTTATGGCGCTGGTGATCTTCTTCGTCCCCGATCCGACCAAAGGCGTCGCTGAGATGACGCGGGTGGTACGACCGGGCGGCATCGTCTCGGCTTATGCCTGGGACATTCCGGGTGGCGGCCTTCCCAATGCACCGATTCAAGCTGAGATGCGCGCCATGGGTATCGAGCCAGTGCTACCGCCGAGTGCCAACGTGGCGCGAATAGATGCTCTGCAGGAATTGTGGATGCGCGCAGGTCTGGAAGCGGTAGGGACACATGAGATCGCTGTTCAACGAGACTTTGATAGCTTCGACGACTACTGGATGAGCTGTTTGCTCGGAGGCGGTATCGGCCCGGTAATCGCCGCAATGCCGTCCGGTGATGTGGAATTGCTTAAAACGCGGGTTCGCTCGCGCCTGCCGGCAGATGCGGTTGGGCGTGTTACAGCCAATGCGCACGCGAACGCGGTAAGAGGTCGTATGCCAATGTGATACGTCCGTTGTGGGTCAAAAGCGTCGGTTTGACCCTCTGCCAACCGCTTCTGGTCTACCCCGAACAACGGACATCGTCAGACCGGCCCGGTTGGTCCGGTTCGTGCCATGAAGAGACATCGCACCTTCAAAATGAAAAATACCTCCGATTGATGCGGCCAATCAATAACCGAGATACCCGGATGCCCCGCATCCAAACCGACGAACCAGCGCCGAAAGGCCGACCGGACCGACCCGGATGCGGGTGATCGAAGCCCGACGATTTCTATCAGGCGGGCTTATAACCTTTGACGACGGACTCCGACTTCTTCAGGGCCGCCACAAGTTCCGCCCCGGTCATCAATGCAGTGGTATGGCTGGACTTGATTGCGCCACCCGCCGCAATCGCTACGGCGATGGCAGCCATGCTCTCGATGTTCGGCACGTCCGCGATCAGAATAACGTCATAATCGCCTAAGCAGTACCAACCACCGATCACTTTGCCTCCGACGGCCTCAGTCACCTGCCGTCCAACGGATTCAACGCGGTTTTGAGGATTCTTCATTTGCGCTGCCCATGATTCTGCTGTGTAGGCTGCCTGATACATATAGAGCGGCATGTTCGAACTCCCTTAGCAGACATTATCCTGACCTTTCACCGGAAGAAGAGCGCGAGCTTCGCCGTTTTCACGGCACGGGCTAACTTTATTCGCGCGATGACGCCGGCGGCGATCTGCATGGTAGCGCCGATTGCCCAACTCAAAAATATGATGCCAGCCGTGCTGGCTTCCACGGTTTCACCCAGAACGATACTGGAGATGGACACCACCGCCGCCACCGCGGTGAGGAAAATGCCGGCCGCAGTTAGCAGCTCCAACATTTCCGCACTGGTGCCGAGCCCGCGCCGTGGCGGCAGGTGCATGTGGTGATCGGGAGGAGCCTGAGGCAGATCGATCCCGAGATAGAAGCCGGCGGCCCCGTAAAGCATCACGGCGAGCATGGCTTCAACCGAACCAACCAGGTCGATGCGGGCACTTACCTGGGCAACGAACAGCCCACAGGCGGTCCCGGTCAAAGCGAGTCCGATCCGTGCGATGACGTGGGTCGACCTGCTGAGGGTCGAGCGGGCATGCCATGGGACGCTGCGTTTAATGATCATTTGATACTCCTGTCCGTTACCTTCTCGCATGCGCAGGGGCCGTGGGCATGTCTCAAACGTGCCAAACTCAGACATCAATGCTGGCAGTGCTTCATTGCGCCCGCTTCAACGGCGACGCAGTCCACTTTCCCTTCAACGCTTCTTTTTTCGGCCAGTAGAGGCGCATGGCCGTGAAAGTCGAGCTGGCCTAAAACCCGAGCAGCGCCAGACCAATCCAACTAGCCAAGCGCTCTGCCCTTGATATCCCTTGCGCCTGAGCCTGACGAGGGGAGCCCATGGACGATCGCTCTATTCCCGGACGGATTTACGTCGCGGCGCGGGGCAAAAGGTTCAATTGGTTCAGCTAAAAAGACACAGCCGCCGAGTGAGCATGTTCGCCTGACGGCTTCCTAGGCAGTCCGGGACGGGAAATGTCCGGGGAGGCATTACTAGCAACGCCCGTGCGCCCCTTATATGAACCATCTCACAGACCCCCGAAAAAGGACCGCCCGAAGTCGCTCTCTTTTTGATCAGATCACACGGTAACTGACGACCAACAGGCGGCTCCGGTTCATTCGGGGCCGCCATTTTTTGGATCTAGGGCTTATAGCCACTGTGACCGCAGACTGATGCTTGCCCCACGCGGCAGGTCACAAGGTTCGGAGAATTGCTGCCGATATCCGAAATGGGTCAAGAGCTAACCTGACGGCCTCGAAATGCGACTTCTGCCATACCCTCGAAAGCAGACTCAACTCGGACATCCTGGGCGAAGGCATTGCCGCAGCTATTTTAACGATAAGACGACTAGACCCGCCACCGGGTCGGTAACGCCGAGTCTGCCGCCGAGGTCTTCGAGCGCATCGCGAAAAGAATCGAGAGTGGAAATCATATTCGGCCGCGCCTGAATGCACGCGTCCATGTCTTTCCACTGGGCGATGATGCAGTAGGAACGGTCACCGGTCTTGATAATGTTGGCGTGCACCAAGCCTACCCAAGTTGCCCCAATTGTCTTGTGGGCATCCAGAAACTCCTGATCGCGTCCCGGCTTCACTCGAAAACGCACAACATTGAAAGCGGTCATCGGCCTTCTCCTATAGTCTGTGAGGTGCTCGAAGATAGCCTGTACACAGTTCGGAACTTAATCGGGCACGCAATTCGCTGCCCGCGTCCGTTTTGCAGGATGCGCAATAACTAGGACGCGTGACAGCGGCCTATTGGGTCTTGATCATCTTGGCCAACTCCTGGCGCAATTCTGAACTATCATGATGACCATGCACGGCCACCGCATGCTGAACGGCTGCTTCTAAAAGTTCGTTCTTGGTATCCGCGGAAATCGCGACCGTGCAATTCATCTCGCTTGGATAATCCCGGCAATCCACAAACATTCTGGCCATATGGGCCTCCCCTTGGCACGCGGTTCGCAGCATCCGCAACTTAACAGGCCAAACTAACCAACTGGAAGACGGTGAAGGTCCGGTCGGACGAAATATCTTCCGAGGTCGCCGACTTCGGAAGTGGGTCATTAGCATCGTCCTGACCGTTTGCCAGCCACTTCCGGTCCACCCCGAACAACGGACATCATCGGACCGGCACGGCTGGTCCGGTTGGTGCCAAAAGCGAACTTCTAGCTTATTGAGCGCGACACTATCGGTGTCCCGCAGCAAACAGCTTGACCCTTTCTTCCAGGCCTTTTAGGCGGTGGCTACCTTCATCGCGAAAACGAATGTTTGATCCTGCGACAAGGTCACGGACCGTGCTCGACACGAGAACCTGCCCAGGCTGTGCCATTGCCGCAATGCGCGATGCGATGTGGACTGCAATACCGCTTAGGTCATTGTCCGTCATTTCGACTTCGCCCGTGTGAAGTCCCGCCTTCACCTGCAAGCCAAGATCCTCGACGGCCTCGCTTATGGCCAACGAACATCTGATTGATCGCGCCGGACCATCAAAGGTGATGAGAAACCCGTCTCCGGTCGTTTTCACCTCACGCCCACGATGGCGTAGAATCTCTCGCCGTACGATCTCATTGTGTCGATCGAGCAAATCATGCCAGGCCCGATCCCCAATTGCCTCCGCTCTCTTTGTCGAGCCTACGATGTCGGTAAACAGAACGGTGGCAAGCACACGGTCGGGCTCTGGTGTATGCCGCGACCCCGTCAAGAACTCCTCGACCTCGTCCATCACCCGTTCCGTGTTGCCGGCCCACAGCAAGTGATCATTTCCAGGCAACTCGACGTATTTCGCGTTTGGGATTTGATGAGCCAGAAACCGCCCCGCTTCAACGTTGACGCGAACATCTCCTTCTCGATGGACAATGAGCGTGGGCACTCGGATTGACGGGAGAATTGGACGAATGTCGATTTCACTGTTCATGCGCATGAGTGCAGCGGCCGACGACGGGCTCGCACTTAGGCGCTCGAAGCGTGCGTAACGTCGCTTGTACGCGTCGTCAGAGACCAGATTAGGGGCGAACAGAGCAAGACTTTCACCCGTCCCCCAGTTCTTCACCAAACGTTCAAGGGCTGCCTCAAGTTGGTCTGGGCGCACAACCCACGAGCTGAAGTGGCTAAAGGCGCCATACAACACCAACGCCTGGGTGCGGTCGGGATAGGTGGCTGCGAACAGCATTGACATCGCGCCACCATCCGACAAGCCGAAAAGAGCCGCCTGGCGCGAGCCAACTGCATCCATCACTGCGCGCACATCGTCCATTCGCTCTTCAAGTGTTGGCACTCCACCTATTCGGTCGGATAGCCCGGTACCCCGCTTGTCAAACAAGATAAGGCGCGAGAAGGCAGCAAGGCGGGTCCAGACCTGCGCCCGGGCTGGGTCCTCCCACGCCAGATCGAGGTTGGAAATAAAGCCAGGAACAAACACGAGATCGAACGGTCCGTCCCCCACGACCTGATAAGCGATGCGAACGTGACCGCTCTTGGCGTATAGAGTGTCCGGAACCAGCATCGGGACCTCCGCGCGAGGCGTCAGGCCTTCGAGCTTACTACTTTCCGACGCGGTTGGCACCTGCGCTGGGCCTAAATCCCCGGCCCCAAGGTAGGACCAGGGAACGCAGAACACTTTGCCCCCGGATAGGTGCAGTTCAGACTGAGGGTTAATCGATCACCCTCGGTTCCGTTGATGTCGATCTTAATGGGTCATCCCTCGGCTGCAGATGATGGTGGCGCTGCTGGCCGTATGGTTCACAATCGCCACAGACGCGATCAGGCTGCACGTCCGAGTTGGGTCAATCGCGTCGATTCCGCGATGCACCCAAGGAGTCCGGTTTACCCCCGATAGCGGACATGCGGCGACTACAGCGGCAGGTCCGTTTCGTGCCATGAACGGACCTCGTCAGCGTGACACATGCCCGAAAAGTCCCGTTGGCCGCCTCAATATAGGCAAGCAAAAAGTGCGTTTCGCATCGCTACCCTGCTCACTCGTTCAACGCGTCGGCGCGCTTCGAAGGACTCTTGGAGCAATCAGCAGGCTAAGCGTCAAAACCAGTGAGTACGCCGCCGTTGTATGGGATCAAGCAATTTATGCCGGTAGGTCCAGGGTGCCGAACATCGCCACTGAGCAGTTTCTCTCCGTTTGGACTCCAATGAACCCCAGCAGAGCCGAAGTGCGTGAGCACACCGCCGTTGAACTCGATCATCTCCCCAACGAATGCAGTGCCTGCGTAATATTTGGCGGCATCTCCACCGCCCAGATTCTTTCCATCTTCACTCCGGTGAACAACGTAATCGTTTTCACCTCGCGTGAACGCTGTGAGCACGCCACCTCTGTACGGCAACATCCAGTTCACCCGTGAACGGCCTGCGTAATACTCGATGGCACCTCCACTGCCCAGATTCTTTCCATCTTCACTCCGGTGAACCACGTGGTCCTCCTCTGGATCCGTTGGTCGCCGGTCAAAGGCAGTAAGCACGCCGGTGCCGCTAGGGCTGGTGTAGACTGTCATCGCCGTCACTTGAGAACTGCCTGCATAGTAAGGTGCGGGATCTCCATTCCCAATAAGATTCTTTCCATCTGGACTCCAGTAGATCGTGTGGTTGCGGGGTTCACGACTGATTATAAAGGCCGTAAGCACACCAGCGGTCCCGCTAGGGTTGGTATAGGCGACCATGGCCGCTAGCCTCGGGCCGTTGATGCTGTGCCTGACGTCTCCACTTAACAGGTTCGTTCCATTGCTCCAGTGAACCTCGTACCAAAAAGTATCCCGTCTAAAGGTGGTGAGCACACCACCGGCGTAAGCGATCATGTAAACTGCAGGCCAGTCACCTGTATAGCGGACATCTCCACTGCGAAGCTTCGTTCCATTACTTTGACAAAAATGAACTTCGGCCATTGCTCATCTCCCTACCTCACAAGGAATAATGTTCAGTCCGCAACGGGTCCAAAAGCCGCAAGGTCGCACTGAGCATAGCCGGCGTTCTACATACCAGCAGCGAAGATATCGCCCTGAAAACGCTGTTCGAGCCCAAGCTGTTGGTCGCCGTTAATCAGCTTTGTCAGGCGTTTGTCGACGTAGGCAGTAAATTCGCTCATCGAGATCCCGCCGTCATGATTGGCATCGCCGGAAGCGGGCAGGGCAAACAATGCAGGACACTCTGCGAAGCGAAGAATTTTCATGGTCGTCTCCCGAGGGAAAACATGCCACATGAAAAATATTGCCCCCGGTTCAGTGTGCATCGTGTGGGGGTCTAGATCACGTCTCTCGCCAGAATAGAGAGCGGAATTAGCTTTGCAAACTGTGCGCGAGTCTTTGTGACCGCGACGAATTGTCTCTTGTGGGTCAATCGCTACAGGCCGTTTGCCGCTGGGCCGTACCCGAAGCCCGCTTTGGCCCGAAAACCGACCTGATTCCAATGCCCAACCCGGTAACACATGCTTCTCGCCTCTGTAACCGAGCCGAGGAGTATGGCCATGCAGGATCAAGTGAATGCGAGCCCCGCGACCAAGCGAGTGCCGTGGAACAAGGGAAAGCTGACAGGGGCAAAGCCACCCCTGCGACCCAAACACGTCTGGTCGATCCGGACAAAGCTCCAGATCGAGGGCCGCGCCCGCGACCTCGCCATGTTCAATCTGGCAATCGACAGCAAGCTTCGTGGCTGTGATGTCGTCGCCATCCGGGTCGAGGATGTCGCCGCCGGCGGATACACGGCAGATCGCGCAACGGTCCGGCAAAAGAAAACCGGACGGCCCGTTAGATTTGAATTGAGCGAGCAGACCCGCCAGGCGGTCGACGACTATCTAAAGGCCACCGGCAAACGGCCCGGCGAGTTCTTGTTCACCGGCCGTCGCGGTCCTGACCGCAACATGACAACGCGCCAATATGCCCGGCTCGTGTCTGAGTGGATCGGAAGCGTCGGGCTGGACCCGAGGCTATTTGGGACGCATTCACTGCGACGCACAAAAGCTACCTTGATCTATCGGCGGACTGGCAACCTGAGGGCTGTCCAGCTCTTACTCGGGCATACCAAGATCGAAAGCACGGTCAGATATCTCGGCATCGAAGTCGATGACGCGTTGGCAATAGCGGAACAAGTTGATGTCTGAAATCCCCGGGCAGAGCGGACATGCTCTGCCCGACCTCAAACCGCCGGTTTGTGCCAGAAGCGACGCTGCCGCAACTCATATCGTTGTCGAAGGCAGCAAGTGTCTTATAGTAGTTCGCTCGCACTCACTTGATATTGAATGTCGTTCTCAGAAAGCTCTTCACGCTCGCGAGCGTCGCCTCGTACGCAACGGCGTTGTAGCCAAATTGCCACCCTCGTCGGGCAGCTTGTTGCGGGGCATTTGACGAGCCTATCTCGAAGTTGCTGCCTCGAATTCTACTACTCGGTCAGCAAAATCAAAATCGTCTTTGCGCGGGTAACATTCTGAACGAGGCGACTCTCTCGAACTACAACCACAGAGAGGTTCATAGCCGACACTGTTCCGGTCGAGGAATTGAAGATTTCAATTTCCTAACAGGAAGGTGGTCGATCGGCAGCCGAAGCTCATAAATCGCGCAGGGAGGGGTCAGGCTGGGCAATGCCTCACTGATGCAGCCCATCGACCGCTCCCGGAACGATGTTCGCGTGGAAGCCGCTACGCTGCAGCCCGAACGTTTGCGGCAGCGATCACCGCGGCAACCTTTGCAGGTGGAGTCATTATGTCTCCTGTTCTCAGCCAACGTAGTTAGTTGGCCATCTAAAAGATGTGTCGCGCAACTTGCCCTGTCAAGTGGCTGTCTGCATCGCCTCGGACGCTGGTGAAAATTGCTTCGGCTACATTGCCCATCAGGAATAGGCTGCGCCAAAATTAGTTTTGATCAATACTTTCCAGTTGGGGTGTCTGCGTCATACAAACCATAAATGCCTGTAGGAGAGCGGCCATGATCGATACGCCATCGTCCACCGATTCACAGGCCTATCTCGAAAATCTCATGCGCGTCGGGCAAGACGCGATGACACAATTCGACCATGCTCTCGCGTCGGCTGCGGGAGTGGGCAGCAAGGAATCCCTCTCATCAGGGCGCCTGTTTTTCCCCTTTGCACTGATCGCGGATATCCAGCGGGAATATTTCAAGCAGCTATGGCAATTCTGGAACTCTATGTTTCTTCAGACATTCGCCGGCGGCGCGCATTCAAGTGTTGCGTTGGCGGGGGGCGACAAGCGTTTCAAAGACGGTGCCTGGCGGGAGACGCCCTATTACGATCTTCTCAAACAATCCTATCTGATTGGCTCGAGGCAGCTGCATGAATTCGTTGATGGGGCGCAGGTCGATGATAAGACAAAATTGCAGCTCCGGTTTTATGCCCGCCAATTTATCGATGCGATGAGTCCATCGAATTTTCCCGCAACCAATCCTGAAGTGATCCGAAAAGCGATCGAAACCCGATCTGCGAGCCTTACAGACGGCTTGAAGAATCTTATTGATGACCTCCAGAAGGGGAGGATCACGCGGGTCGATGAGGCAGCCTTTGAAGTGGGAGGCAATCTCGCCGCCACTCCAGGGTCCGTGGTTTTCGAAAACGAACTTATTCAGTTGATTCAATATGTCCCGCAAACGAACGAGGTTGAGAAGACGCCTCTGTTGATCGTCCCGCCATGCATTAACAAGTATTATTTGCTCGACCTTGGCACCGGAAACTCGTTCGTCGAGTACGCAGTTGCGCAAGGCCATCAAGTCTTTCTGATTTCGTGGCGCAGCGCAGCATCAGAAACCGGTCATCTGACGTGGGATGATTACCTTGAAATGGGGCCTCTTCGGGCACTTGACGTCGTCCTGGACATTACCGGTGCCGAGCGAACGCATGCCCTTGGATTCTGCGTGGGAGGGACGATCCTGAGCTGCGCCGCGGCAGTCCTGGCCGCGCGGCAACAGGACAAGCTTGCGACACTCACGCTGCTGACCACCATGCTGGACTTTTCCGACACGGGCGAGATCGGTCTTCTGATAGACGAGGGGGCCGTCGCCTTGCGCGAGGCAGCGATCGGGAGGGGTGGCATACTTCCCGGAAAGGAGTTGGCCTTTACCTTTGGAACTCTACGCGCGAACGATCTGGTCTGGCGCTATGTCGTCGACAGCTATCTGAAGGGTGCAACGCCTGATGCGTTTGACCTGTTATATTGGGATTCTGACAGCGTCAGTCTTCCGGGTCCGATGTACTGTTGGTATATGCGCCACACGTATCTCGAAAACAATATTAAAGAGCCGGGAAAGACAACGCAGTGTGGGGTGCCGATTGATTTGTCCAAGGTAAAAGTACCGCTTTATCTGCTCGCGTCCCGCGATGATCATATTGTGCCCTGGAAAACGGCCTACGGGTCGAAGGATCTGATTGGCGGCAATGCGCGCTTTGTCCTCGCCGCAAGTGGCCACGTCGCCGGCGTTATCAATCCACCCGCCCGCAACAAGCGCAGCCACTGGCTGAACGATGAGCTCGCGTCTGATCCAGATTCTTGGTTCGAGAAAGCAGAGGAGAAATCTGGGAGCTGGTGGCCGGATTGGGATGCATGGATGAAGCTGCATTCCAGCGGAACTGTCCCCGCAACGGAGCAGGGTAACGCTCAGTATCAAATAATCGAGCCTGCGCCCGGTCGGTATGTAAAGCAGAAGTCGAATTAGGAATATGCAGCGAATGTCCGCCGATCGCATCTGCCTCCATGCCGGGCAAGACTTTTCGCCAGCCAACGTCGATGGCGCGGTGATCCCTCCGAATTGATACGTTTGGTCTCCAGTTGCAGCGTGGGATCGACGTCCACTCTGGGTCCAGAGCCCTACCGCGCGAGCGGTTTAGTCCTTTGACCCGGAACGGACATTAGGTGGGGAATGCCGGTCAAGAGCGTTGGTGCTCGCGAGACTAATGAACAAGCTGCGTGATGGCGGGAGCGGGGCCGAAGTGCTAAAAGAGATTTTCGGTAAAACGAGAGGAACCAATCATGGCGTCGATCACCGCAACAGCCAACGATTTCTTTGCCGCTTGCGAGACTGGAAAGGGTTGGGAGGTCTGCAAGACCTACTGTGCTCCCAACGCGTCCTTCGCCGCTCAGGCCGAACCGCTTGCAGATATTAAAACTCTTGCGGAATACGCGGATTGGATGAAGGGGCTAATGACCATTACGCCGGACGGCAGCTACGAGGTGAAATCCTTCGCGATCGATACCGAACGAAACAACGTCGCTGCCTATGCTGTCTTTTCGGGAACTCATACCGGTCCCGGTGGTCCGTGTGAGCCGACAGGCAAAAAGACGAATTCGGACTACGTATACGTGATGCAATTTACTGGCGACAAGATCAGCCACATGACCAAGATATGGCATTCTGGTATGGCACTAAAGGAACTGGGCTGGGCTTGAGCGGGGCCGCTCGTACCTGTGGCCGCGCTGCTGCAAATATGAACGTTCTTAAATGAGACTTGGGCGATAGGAATTGATACATTAGTTGCCGGGTGAATGTGGGGCATCCGGTGAACGAAGGATTTTGATCCGCCACGGCGAGAAAGCCGGCATGAGCAGGAAGCCAGTCACCCATTGGACCATCGATGAATTGAATAAGACGGTCGCCCGAAAAATTGAGACCGCGAAAAAATATCAACCGGGACCGAAACGCCAAAAGCTCTTGCAAGAAGCCAAGCGGTATCAAAGCCTACTCGAAGCAAAAGAATGGATTTCGAGTGGCTTGGAGCCACCCACCTAGCAATTCCGTTGTATCCGTCCGGTGAAGCTTTCAATTACCCACAAGTGCTTGAATTGATTGCGAGGTCTCAATCGAAAATTCTTGAATCGGATGAATCGTTTGTGATTCATTGCTGAGCACCTGAATCGCGGCAGCGAGGTGCTTCATGCGTTTAAACAGCGTGATATCATCTCGTGCGGGGTCCCCGATTGGACGCCAGGGCCATCCGTCGGAAGAAGAAACTGGACGTTCGCCGGCTCCGATGAGGGCGGCCGGCGCGCCGCTGCCATCTACACCCTCGTCGCTACCGCCAAGCTCAA
>LNFM01009107.1_pt1 | contig 14630 bp, 7 predicted proteins | sample 596031 | NCBI WGS metagenome assembly LNFM01 (sample SAMN04254537, study PRJNA301005) | activated carbon metagenome | isolation source: dual media filters at the Ann Arbor, Michigan drinking water treatment plant | place: USA: Ann Arbor
CGCGTGCTTCGGCATCGGCTAGTGGCGTATCGATGAAGATTTCAAGGAACTCGCCCGCGGGCAACATCCCGCGCACCATTTCGCGTTCGGCACGGAATGGTGAAATAAAGGCCGTGAGAACAATAAGCCCTGCATCGGTCATCAGTTTGGCAACTTCGCCAACGCGGCGGATATTTTCGATGCGATCAGTATCGGTAAAGCCCAAATCCTTGTTCAGCCCGTGGCGGACATTATCGCCATCGAGAAGAAAGCTGTGCCGTCCGAGCGCGTGCAATTTTTTCTCAACCAGATTGGCGATGGTCGATTTGCCTGACCCCGATAATCCAGTGAACCAAAGCAATTTCGGTGATTGGCCTTTTTGCTTAGCATGTGCCTCGCGGCTGATCTCGATGGCCTGCCAATGAACGTTTTGCGCGCGGCGCAGGCTGAAGTTCAGCATTCCTGCTGCAACCGTGGCATTGGTGATTTTGTCGATCAGGATGAATCCGCCAAGTACGCGATTGTCGGCGTAGGATTCAAACACCACCGGACGGTCGGTAGTCAGTTCTGCAACGCCGATCGCATTCAGTTCGAGCGTCTTGGCGGCCAACTGCTCTAGCGTATTGACGTTGACCTGATATTTCGGCGACTGCACGGTCGCCGACACGGTCTGTGTGCCGAGTTTAAGCCAGTAAGCGCGACCCGGCGTCAGCGCTTCATCGGCCATCCAGACAAGATTGGCTTCAAACTGGTCCGCGCTCTGTGGCGGATTGTCCGCAAGCGCAATCACGTCGCCGCGCGAGCAATCGACTTCATCGGCGAGGCACAACGTAACTGACTGGCCCGCAACGGCCTCGTCGAGATCCCCATCGAACGTGACAATGCGCGACACTGTTGAGGTCTTGCCGCTCGGTAAAATTCGCACCCCGTCGCCTTTATAAACGACGCCGCTGGCGATCTGCCCCGCAAAGCCGCGAAAATCGAGATTGGGACGGTTGACCCATTGCACCGGTAGCCGGAACGGCTTTTGCTGGTCGCCCGTAACATCTAGCTCGACACTTTCGAGCAACTCGATCAGCGGCTTGCCCTTGAACCAAGGCATATTGGGTGAGGGGGCAATGATGTTGTCGCCCTTAAATCCCGAAATCGGAATGGCAGTGAAGTCGGTGATCCCGATATCGCGGGCGAAACAGCGATAATCTTCGACGATATGGTCGTAGCGCAGGACATCATAATCGACCAAATCCATCTTATTGACGGCCAGAACGATATTTTTGATGCCGATAAGATGCGCCAGATAGCTATGCCGCCGGGTCTGGGTAAGCACACCCTTGCGCGCGTCGATCAGAATGATAGCAAGGTCTGCGGTAGACGCACCCGTTACCATATTGCGCGTATATTGTTCATGGCCGGGGGTGTCGGCAACAATGAATTTGCGCTTTTCAGTCGTGAAGAACCGGTAGGCGACATCGATAGTTATGCCCTGTTCGCGCTCGGCGGCGAGGCCATCGACCAATAAGGCGAAATCAATATTCTGTCCTTGGGTGCCAACGCGCTTGCTATCGGCTTCCAGCGAGGCAAGCTGGTCTTCAAAAATCATCTTAGAATCGTATAGTAACCTACCGATTAGTGTAGATTTTCCGTCATCAACAGAGCCGCAGGTTATGAACCGAAGCAGCGATTTATGCTGATGTGTAGCAAGATAAGCATCGATGTCCGATGCGATCAGCGCGTCGGTTTCATAAGCAGAGGACATCAGAAATAGCCCTCCTGTTTTTTCTTCTCCATGCTCGCTGCCTGATCATGGTCAATAGCGCGCCCCTGCCGTTCCGACGTGGTCGTGAGCAGCATTTCCTGAATGATTTGCGGTAGCGTTGTCGCTTCGCTCTCGACCGCGCCCGTAAGCGGATAGCAGCCCAAAGTGCGAAAGCGTATCGAGCGGTCCACCGGTTCCTCGCCATCGCGAAAACGGAAACGCTCGTCATCCACCATCAACAGCATTCCATCACGCTCAACCGTTGGACGTGGCGCACTGAAATAGAGCGGCACGATGGGGATATTTTCGAGATGGATATATTGCCAGATATCGAGTTCGGTCCAATTCGAAATCGGAAAGATGCGTATGCTCTCGCCCTTCGCCTTGCGCGCATTGTAGAGGTTCCACAATTCGGGCCGCTGGTTTTTTGGATCCCAACGGTGGTTTGAAGAGCGGAAACTAAAGACGCGTTCTTTGGCCCGCGATTTCTCCTCGTCGCGACGCGCACCGCCAAAGGCCGCATCGAAGCCATATTGGTCGAGCGCCTGTTTCAGGCCTTCGGTCTTCCACATATCGGTGTGGAGGCCGCCATGATCGAACGGGTTAATTTGGCGGGCGACCGCTTCGGGGTTCTGCCAAACCAGCAATTCCATCCCCGCATCCTTGGCCGATTTTTCCCGCAGGTCGTACATCGCGCGGAATTTCCAGGTCGTATCAACATGGAGAAGCGGGAACGGCGGGGGGGCAGGATAAAACGCCTTTTTGGCGAGATGCAGCATCACTGCGCTATCCTTGCCTATGCTGTAAAGCATCACAGGGCGCTCAGCTTCGGCCACGACTTCGCGCATGATGTGAATGCTTTCGGCTTCGAGCCGTTGCAAATGGGTCAGGTTACCAGACATGGGCTGCTATTTACGCCCTGTTTGGTATGCCGCAACAAGCAAAGGCTTGGCGGGCTTCAACTTCTGCTTGGCCGGTGCAGGCTATCGCCCAACGCTGGAATAAGCAAAACCTGCCGCTTCGGCCTCGTTTGCGCGATAGATATTGCGCAAATCAATGAGCGCATTGCCTGACATTGCCGCCCGCAATTTTCCTAGGTCAAGCGCACGATACGCGTCCCATTCAGTGACCAGCGCAACGGCATCTGCGCCCTCCGCCGCCGCATAAGCGCTTTCGCTCATGATTACTCCGGGCAATAGCTTTGCAGCCTCTTCCATGCCTTCGGGATCATGCGCATGGATTTCAGCGCCAGCATCAATCAAGGTTTGAACAATCGCAATCGATGGAGCGTCACGCATGTCATCGGTATTTGGTTTGAAAGTCAGGCCTAACAATGCAACTTTCTTGCCGCGTGCATCGCCGCCCAGGGCATTGATGATCTTGCGCCCCATTGCCCGTTTGCGCAAGTCATTGGCCTGCACAACGGCTTCAACGATCCGCACCGGCGTATCATTGTCCTGCGCTGTTTTGAGTAATGCGAGCGTGTCCTTCGGAAAGCAGCTGCCACCATAGCCGGGTCCGGCATGCAGGAATTTGCTGCCGATGCGATTATCGAGACCAATCCCGCGCGAGACATCCTGGACATTCGCACCCAGTTTTTCACATAGATCGGCCATTTCGTTGATAAACGTAATCTTAGTCGCAAGAAATGCGTTAGCAGCATATTTGATCAACTCGGATGAGCGCCGGCTGGTGAACAGCAACGGGGATTCATTGAGGAACAGTGGACGATAAATCGCACGCATGACATCGCGGGCCCATTCGTCATCGCTGCCGATGACGATCCGGTCAGGGCGTTTGAAATCACCGATTGCCGCACCTTCGCGCAAGAATTCAGGGTTGGAGACCACAGCAAATTCAAGCGCAGGATTGGCTTCGCGAATAATTCTTTCGACCTCGTCACCAGTTCCCACCGGAACGGTCGATTTTGTAACGACGACAGTTTTTGGGTCGATCGCTGCAGCCAGTTCTTCGGCAGCAGCATAGACATAGCTAAGATCTGCGTGGCCGTCACCGCGACGCGATGGTGTGCCGACAGCAATGAATACCGCGTCGCACCCTTTTACTGCACTGCCAAGATCGACCGAAAATTTCAGTCTGCCTGCATCAGCGTTGGTTTTTACCAAAGCAGCAAGCCCGGGTTCATAAATTGGCATGACATTGGCGTTGAGCCGTTCGATCTTGAATGCGTCCTTGTCGACGCAAATGACGTCATGGCCGAAATCGGCAAAACACGCACCCGAAACAAGGCCGACATAGCCCGAACCGATCATTGCGATTTTCATGGTTGCACCTTCTGCATTGTGTCGGCGCGACCGTTATCTAGCTAACGGACATTGTACAAGTGTGACCGTTTGATTCTCAAAAGTATTAGGATATAACTGGGCGTGCGAAAATCGGTGAAATTGAAGCTATCGCGATGACGATGGGCTGTGGATGAAATAGCGGGCTGTCAATTATCGCCGTGTTGCCAAAAAATGTATGAGCGCAGCCGTGGCCGCAGAGGTTAATAAGGCACAAAATCATGCAGATAATTTCGCCAGCGCAGCACGGTGCGACGGAAAGTTTTGCGCGCAGCCGGCAATGAAGCGGTCGATCTGCTCCATGTCTGCCAAGTCCATCCCCTTGGTCGATGCAACCAGTTTTGCCGCTGGCGGGAAGGTACCATAGCCTGCGAGCAGGCAGTGCCATGACAGTGAGCTGTAATAGCGGCCAATATCGAGATTGTGAATTTCTGCGGACAGATCGGCACCTGTAAACCACGCTGTCATTACCGACTTGAGATTATCGGACAATTTTTGGTTTGAAGCATTGTCGCGCCAATAGTCGCTGTCGCTGCGCTGGTTCATCCGGTAATGCGCGACGATATAATCGCGGATTCCGTCATAGCGGCGACCAATATTTTCGTTGAACCCGGGCGCGTGTTTGCCGGTCATCCCGCCATCTTCAAAGGCCTGGATAAAACCCTCTATCGTGGCCTGCACGATATGTAGCGCGGTGGCCTCCAACGGTTCGATAAAGCCTTGTGAAAGGCCGACAGCAAGGCAGTTTTTTACCCAGCTCCGCTCGACGCGCCCGACATTCATCTGCAAATGGCGCGCCTCGACGCCGCTGTCGAGCAACCCCAGATGCCGCCGCAGTTCTGTTTCGGCGGCATCGGCATCGATATACCTCGATGAATAGACATAGCCATTGCCTGCTCGGTTGGTCAGCGGAATGCGCCATACCCAACCAGTGGAAAGTGCAGTAGCGCGGGTTTCGCTCGGGAGGTCACCTTTGTCATTTGGCGTCGGCATCGCGACCGCGCGGTCGTTGAACAGATTTTCGGCGAACGGAATGAATGGCTCGTTCAACGCCTTTTGAATAATCGCACCGCGAAATCCGCTGCAGTCGAGGAAGAAGTGGCCCGAGATATCTTCGCCGCCCTTGACGCGAAGGGATGCGACCCTGCCTTGCTCATCCAGCATGACCTCGGACACCGTGCGCTCGAGATGAACCACGTTAAGCTTTGATGTGGCATGTTCCCGCAGAACACGGCCAACCAAGACGGCATCGAAATGGTAGCCATAACCGATCTGGAACGGGAAATTGTCAGGCGCTATCGGCGCGCGTCGTTCGGCGGCAACTCGCGCTGGCAGAAAAAACCGGTCAGGATGGGCAAATACATCACGCCCCGTACGCCGCGCGCGGGTGTGGAAAGCGAATTGTGGCTCGGTAAAGCCGTCGAGCTGAGTGTGGAACGGGTGGAAATAGCTTTCAAACCCCGGCCGCTCCGACCAACCGTGGAAACTGATCCCGGCCTTATAGGTCGCGTTGCATTTTGGCATCCATTCCGATTCTGCCAAACCCAGTGTATCGAAAAACGCCTTCAATTGCGGCGTCGACCCTTCACCGACACCGATGATGCCAATGTCGGGCGATTCGACAACGGTCACCCGATATTGCGGCCATTTTTTCGCGATCAGACAGGCGGCCATCCAGCCAGCCGTGCCGCCGCCCAATATCACGAAATGATGCGGACTATGGGTCAATCATTTACCTTGAACGAGCCGGATTGCAAAGCCTCCACCCGGGGCGATTCGTAAAGTCAGGCTGTCAGAGCTGGTCAGCGTTTTGTTTTCAATTACAATCGAATGGCGCTTCTCGGTACGATAGTCGGCATCGGCGCCGTCGCGGTAGATTTCGGCCTTGTAGCTTTTGCCGGGCGTCAGGAAATCGAGCTTGAACGAGACGTCGCGCGCTTCTTCGTCGCTGACTCCGCCAATATACCAATTGTCCCCGCCGCGTTCCTTGCGCGCGATGGTCACGAAATCGCCAATCTCGCCATTCAGTACTTTAGTGTCCTGCCAATCGGTCGGAACGTCGCGGATGAACTTCATTTCCGTTGGAAATTTTGCGTAATTTTCGGGCGTATCGGCTACCATCTGCACTGGCGAATAGATGACGACATAAAGCGCCAGCTGCTTGGCAATAGTCGACAGAATATCGCTGTCACGTTCACCCTTAAGGCTGAGGATGCCGGGGGTAAAATCCATCGGCCCTTCAAGCATCCGCGTGAACACTACATTGGCTTCATGCTCGGGCGGGTTTTTGCCGCCCCACGCATTATACTCCATCCCGCGCATGCCTTCGCGCGCGACCCAGTTGGGATAGGTACGGTGAAGGCCCGTGCCCTTGACCGGCTCATGGCTGTCGATGCCGATTTTGTATTTTGCCGCAGCTTCGAGCACGCGGAGCTGATGGTTCACCATCCACTGGCTTTGATGCCACTCGCGGTATTTCTTGCCGTCCGCGTCTTCGCGCTCCATCTGCCCGGCGTCGGTGACATAGCCTGTCTTGACCACCATATAGTTACGGTCGGCGGCGAATTTGAAGGCTTTGTCGAACTGGTTTTCATAATGCGTCGCAGCACCGCCGGTTTCATGGTGGCCAACGAGGCGAACACCTTTTTTCCTGCCGTAAGCAACGAGCATATCGGCGTCGAAATCTTCGGTCGGCTGAGCGAAATCCATGTCGTGGCCGTTACCGAACCAATCCCCGTCCCAGCCAACATTCCAGCCCTCGACGAGCAGATGAGGGATTTTATTCTCGCTAGCGAAATCGATATATCGCTTCACATTGACATTGGTAGCGCCATGCTTTGGACCACGCGCCCATGACCATTCGCCCTTGATCATGTTCCACCAGACGCCAGCGAATTTGCCGGGTTTGATATAACTGACATCGCCTAATTTGTTGGGTTCGTTGAGATTGAGCATCAGATGGCTGTGGTACACGCCCGCCGCATCGTCAGCGATAATCAGCGTGCGCCATGGGGTACTCCAAGCACCCTTTTTCTGGACCTTTGGTTCACCCGCACCGGGATGGAGCGCGGCGCGGAGTGTATTGCCCTCGGTCCGCGCCACTGCCATGCCCGAATAATCGACCAAAGCTGCCTCGTGCAGGGCAACATGCGTGCCGTCGGTCATCTTTATTGTGACCGGCGTATCGGCATTGGCAACGGCAGACAGCGGCGTTTTATTGTACAGATATTCCTCGCGGTTCCACAGAAACGCGGGCTTCCACCAAGCTGTTCCGTCACCGGCGAACGCAAATTCGGTCAGCTCATCGGCGATGTTGGTGTTTGCCATGTTCGGCTGCTCGGGGAATTCATACCGGAAACCGACGCCGTCTTCATAAAGGCGGAAGGTCACGGTGAAAACGCGGGCAAGCGCGGTGGTCTCTTTCAGATGCACCTTTAGTTCGCGGTAGCGGTTGCGAATATTCTGCCATTCGCCCCAAGGCTGAGTCCAGGTCTCGTCGAAATCGCGCACTACCTGGCCAGTAACGGTCAAGCGGCGGTCTATTTTTACCGCGTCGGTCAGCAGGAAGCCAAGCTTCGACGGCGCCAAAATCGGCTTGCCCTTTCGGGTTACGGCATAAGCGGCGCGCCCATCACCATCGATCGTTACAGACACGCTGACCGCGCCATCGGGCGAGGATGCCTGGGCGACCGGCTGTGCGTTGGCGGAAGCCGCAGCGAGTAACACACCGCTAAGCGCAACAACCGAATGTTTGATTTTCTTACTGCCCATATTCCGGATCCTTAAGCGATTTTTTCCATGAACTTCGCGCCGTAAGGCGCAAGAGAACCGGGCTTGGCGTCATTGACCGATTTTACCATGCGCCAGCGGTCAGGCTGCGCCGGTTGCCAGTCGATGGCTTCGCCGCCCATGTTAAATGCACAGATCAGGTGCTGGTTGGCACTGCGGCGCTCGAATACCAAGAGATCAGATTGGGCTTCGATGATGTGCAGGTCACCGATCAACATCGCCTCATTGGCGCTACGGAATGCGATGAACTTTCGCGTTAAAACGAGCATCGAATTTGGGTCGACTTCCTGAAGATCAACCGACATCGCCTGATGATCTGGGCCGAGGGGCAACCATGGCTCCGCGATGCTGAAACCCCCATTCAATGCTTCCGCTGACCAAGGCATTGGAGTGCGCGTCCCGTCGCGGCTGAGCGTCAACGGCCAGTTGGCAATTGCTTCGGGGTCCTGCAGCTTATCGAATGGAATATCGACCTGAGTCAGGCCAAGCTCTTCGCCCTGCCACAGGATGACGTTGCCGCGCAGGCAGGCAAATAACATCATCACCATCCGGGCATAGGCCTCCCGTGCATCTTCGGGTGCCCAGCGGCTGATCCAGCGCGGCGCATCATGGTTTGAAAACGCCCATGATGGCCAGCCAATACCGTCCGCGTCGGGCCAAGCCTCCAACGCCTCGCGCACCAATGCCGGCGTCAGTTGTTCGGCATAAAGGAAGTTGAACCCGTAGGCGCTGTTGAAGTGGGATTCACCGGCAGTGAATGCCTTCATTTCACGATCTGGGTCAGGGCCACCGACTTCCGCGACGGTAAACCGGTCGGGATAGCTGTCGGTCAGTGACCTGATGCGTTCAATGAAACCGGGAATGTCCGGATGCGACTGGTTGTTGACCTTCAACTGGAAGTCGAAAGGCCGCGTCCGGATCCCGTTTCCGGCTGGGGCAGGCGGATTATCCTTGAGTTCAGGGTCGTGCATCGCGAAGTTGATTGCGTCGACACGAAAACCGTCGACACCGCGGTCGAGCCAGAATTTGGCGACGCCCAACAGCGCATCCTGGACCTTTGGATTATGCACATTCATCTGCGGCTGGCTGCTCAAGAAATTGTGCATATAATATTGGCCGCGCCGGGCGTCCCACGTCCAGGCCGGGCCGCCGAATACCGATTGCCAATTATTTGGCGGAGTACCGTCCGCCTTCGCATCGGCCCAGACATACCAATCGGCCTTTGCGTTATCGCGGCTTGCCCGGCTTTCTGCAAACCATGCGTGCAAATCCGAGGTATGCGAATAGACCTGATCGATCAGGACTTTGAGCCCGACTGAATGTGCTTTGGCGACGAGGCCGTCGAAATCATCGATCGTACCGAAGATCGGATCGACGCCGCAATAATCGGCGACGTCATAACCGAAATCTTTCATCGGAGAGGTGAAGAAGGGTGACAGCCAAACCGCATCGACGCCCAATGACGCGACATAATCGAGCTTGCCAGTTATCCCCGGCAAATCGCCGATACCGTCGCCGTTGGAATCGGCAAAGCTGCGCGGATAAACCTGATAAATGCTCGCGCCACGCCACCACGGTCGTTCGGCTTTAACTGCTTCTATGGGGAGGGGATCACTCATTTTACTTTGCACACCATATAACCAAAAGCAGGAAGGGAAATCGCGACCGAGCCGGGCAGGCGCGGGGCGGTCGGGCAACTACCGCGCAGCGGGGTCAATGCTGTGGCTGCTTTGCCAATTTCGACATTGGCGTTGAGCGGCGCGTTGGACGTATTGAACGCGACGAGCACTTCTTCGCCCGATGCAATGTCGACCCGCGATACGGCAAACAGCCCGGGTTTCTCGCTATAGTTGCGAACAATCTGGTCGCCGCGGCGCAACGCGAGCTGTTCGCTGCGCAGTTTGGCGAGGTCGGCGATGGCCTTATAGATAGGGTGGCCGGTATCGAAATTGCTTTCGGCGGTGGTGGCGCTCGTCCCGACAAGTTTATTGTCATTGTAGATTGCGACCTTCGACGGGAACATATCCTCGCGCGCGTCCTGATCATTGCCGTCTCCGGCAAAACCTTGCTCGTCACCCGAATAGATTGTCGGCACCCCGCGCAAGGTCATGAGCATCGCGTGGCCAAGTAGAACGCGCTGTAATATCTCGGCATCGTCGGCGTTTGGATGTGCCAGCCGCATTTCGCGCGCGAATCGGCCGAAATCATGATTGCCAAGGAATGTCGGCAATTGCTTCGCGGTCGCCTTGCCGCCTTCATACAAATCATCGCCTTCGAACATTGTGGCGAACAGGTCAGTGCCTGCGCGCCCTGCGACGGTTTCAATCGCCGCGCGGCGGAATACGAAATCGAGCACCGAGGGAAATTTCGCAATCCGCGTATGCAATGCTTGTGCCTGCACATCCATTCCGTCGGACGCGACTTCGCCGAACACATGGAAGTTCGGGATGCCTTTGGCCTTGGCATATTCGACGATAGCGGGCGCGAATTTCACCCAGAATTCGGGATGGACATGGCGCGCGGTATCGATCCGGTAGCCGTCGATGCCGAACCGGTCGATCCAGCCTTTATAGACCTCGATAAAGCCATCGATGACGCGCGGGTCGGTGGTCGCAAAATCGTCAAGGCCGACAAAATCTCCCATCACCGAATTTTCGCCCCTGAAGGTCGTGTCGCCGCGATTGTGGTAATATTGGACATCGTTCATCCATGCGGGGACTTTGCTGTTCTTTTCGGCTTCCGGAACGACGGGGGTGTAGGCCATGTCGGGATAGTCGGCGCGGCTGCGATAGGTGCATTTCACACATTCGGCATATTGGATGACGTCGGCGCTGTGGTTGGTGATGATGTCCATATAGACTTTCATCCCGCGCTTATGCGCCGCGTCGACGAACGCCTTGAATTCGGCATCAGTACCGAAATGCGGATCTACGGTGGTGAAATCGGTCACCCAATAGCCGTGATAGCCTGCAGATTCCTCGCCTTTGCCGCCTTGCACCGGTTTGTTCTTGAATATCGGGGCAAACCAGATCGCGGTCGCGCCCATGCCCTGGATGTAATCGAGCCGTTTGATGAGTCCGGCCAGATCACCGCCGTGGAAAAAGCCTTTGTGCGTCGGGTCGAAGCCATGCTGCATCTTGCCGCCCTTGATGCCACCTTGGTCATTCTTGACATCACCATTTTCAAAACGGTCGGGCAGAACGAAATAGATAACCTCGTCTTCGGGCAGGCGGTCGCGGTGCGATTGCGCGGCGAGCGGTGCGGTGAACACACTCGCCAACATGCTGGCGGCGAGCCATAGTTTTTTTGACGTCATCGCAGAGCCTTTTTCATTTCGAGGTGAGGGGCCGCGCAATGTGCGGCGATATAATCCTGATGGAGCGGCATTTGCGCGGCGATATGCGCGCCGTGTTTGTGTGCGACGGCCATAAACTCTGCGAGCTGTTCGGGAGTTAGTTGGTCGGCGAGCGGGTGGTAACCTTTGGGCCGTAACCCTTGCCCCCACATCACTTGCAACCAACCAAGCTCAGTAAACAATTCTTCGCCCACGCGGACGATACGACCGTTGGTTTTGAACAAATCGATCTTAGCGGCAAGGCTGTCGGGTATCGCCATCTCGCGGCATTGCTTCCAGAATTCTCCGGGACGATTGTTGGCCTTATAATGCAGAATGATGAAGTCGCGGATCGAGCTAAATTCGAAATCCATCTGCTCGTTAAAGGCGTCGATGTCGGCTTGTTCGAAGCCGTCAGTAGGGAAGAAATTGAGCAATTTGGCGATGCCAGATTGAATCAGATGGATGCTGGTCGATTCTAACGGTTCCAAAAAGCCGCTCGACAGCCCCACAGCGACGCAATTCTTCTTCCAGATTTGACGCCGCTTGCCTGTAACAAAGCGCAGCTGGCGCGGTTCGGCCAGTGCTTCGCCGTCGAGATTGGACATCAACGTATCTGTCGCCTCGGCATCGCTGATAAAATTACTACAATAGACGTAACCATTGCCGGTGCGGTGCTGCAGCGGGATTCGCCATTGCCAGCCGGCCTCGCGCGCGGTCGATCGGGTGTACGGCGTGAGCGGATTGACCGATGCGCACGGGACAGCGAGCGCGCGGTTGCAGGGCAGATAATTCGACCAGTCATCATATCCGCTTTGCAATGCCTGCTCGATCAGCAGTCCGCGAAAGCCCGAGCAATCGATGAACAGATCGCCTTCAACCTTCTCACCAGACATCAATTTTACCGCATCGACAAAACCTGTCTCGGTATTCAGATTGACATCAACGACTTCGCCTTCGGTTCGAACAACGCCGCGCGCTTCTGAATATTTGCGCAAGAACTGCGCGTAGAGGCCAGCGTCGAAATGATAGGCATAAGCCACACCGCTCGGCAGGCTTCCGGGCTTTTCCTGCGGGCGGGCGAAGCGGTTTTCTGCGGCTGCCAAGGCGGTCGGGGCGTAATCCCACAGAGATGACGTGCTGCCCTCGTGATAATGGCGCAACCAATATTGATGGAACGGCAAAAGACCCAACGGCCGCCCAATCTGTCCGAACGCATGGATGTAGCGATGCCCGGGCTCGGTCCAATCGGCGAACTCGATACCCAGTTTGAACGACCCTTGCGTGGCGCGAATAAATTCGTTCTCGTCAATGCCAAGGCTCTGGTTAAACAGCTGGATGGCGGGGATGGTCGCCTCTCCAACGCCCACAGTGCCGATGTCGTCGGACTCAATCAGCCGTATCGAATAGCTCGCTCCGAGAAAGCGAGCGAAAGCAGCCGCGGCCATCCAGCCGGCCGTTCCTCCTCCAACTATCACGATCTGTTTCAGAGCGCTCTCCATGCTCTCCACTTACCGACAAAAAAGGCCCCCGCCACGTCAGGATTTCCTGATCCGCGGCGGGGGCCGATGATTAGCTCATCAGAACTTGAAGGTGAACCCGGCGAGGAACCGGCGACCGTAGATCTGGTAATCCAGAACGGTCAGCGGTTGATCGGTATTGGCGACGGCTGCAAACCGTTCGTCGGTAAGGTTCTGGCCTTGAAGATAGATCGACAGGCCCTGTAGCGCGCTGCCTTCCTGGAAATCATAACCGATTTGTCCATCGACGATCAGCTCGTTTAGTGCCGTGCGTCGGACCGGGCTGCCGCCGAAGCCTGAGAAGTCACCAAGGAACGTCGAACGGTACCTCACGCTGCCGCGCGCATTGAAACCCCATTTTTCAAAAAAGGCCGTGCCGTTGGCAACCCATTTCGAATAGCCGGGAATTTGATCGATATTGCCTTGCGCATCCTTGATTTTGGTCTTGGTGTAACCGACGCCGCCGGTTACGCCGAAGCCGTCGAGCGCCTCGCTGATGTTGCTGAACGGCAGGGTGACCGCCAGTTCGGCACCATATAACTTACCGCCGCCAGTATTAAACGACGATTCCAGCCGTCCGATCAGCGTTGCAGGCGCTTGGCCAGCGGGCAGCGGATAGCCGTTATAATCGAACGGGAAGCGTGTCCGGTCGATATAACTCTTGATGTCTTTGTGGAACAATTGCACCGAAATGACGCCTGACTGGCCGAAATATTTTTCGAAGTTCAGGTCGAATGCATTGGCGCGATAAGGACGAAGCTGCGGGTTGCCACCGCTGCCATCGATGAATGGCGTGAGGCCGGTCGGGCTGTTAGCAACGTTATCGCTGATGCCGTAAGAAACCGCAACGCGAAGATCATCCAAACGCGGCCGCTGAATCTGACGCGATGCAGCGAAACGAATGACGAAATCACTGTCGAACCGCATCGACAAGTTCAAGCTTGGGAGTACATCCCAATAGCTTGTGCTGGCACGAACAAAACGAGCGACATTGTTGGCAAACACTGTGCCTGTAGAACCTTGGTCGGTATGGATTGCCTGCACGCCAATGTTGCCGGTCAGGGTTGCATTGCCGAGCTCTTGTTCAATATCGGCCTGCAGATATGCGGTCATCAGATCTTCGGTGACATTATACGCTTTCGCAGGGATATCCGGCGACGTGTTGCGCTCAAGCCGCAAAGTGCCGTCTGCGATCAAGTCGCGCGCATCGTAACTGACAACGGGGCCGAGGCCGAGATAGTCGAGATTCGTCGAACGAAGCAGTGCATCGGCCGGGATCGGCAGTTCAAGCGCAGTGCCACGAAGCCGAACGAGAAACTCGTCAGGCGTAAGGCTCTTTTGCCGGTCGGTGTAATTCAAACCGAATTTGATAGCGGAGAAAAAGCCTTCGACTTCTTTTTCGACACCGACGCGATACTGTTTCAATTCGTCATCGATGATGCGGTTATTATAGTATCCTGCCTGTGGAACCGTACCGCCGCCCCAGCCAAGCGGGTCGGTCAGACGAATGAGCGCAGGGTTACTGTAATCGAGCGATGGCGTAAAAACCGTGCCGGCTGGCCCGGTTTGGAATCCGATTGTCCCTGCCGCGCCGTTGCCGGTGCCGTCACCGTCGAAACCGGTGCCCGAGTAGCTTTCGATGCTCAGCTCGTTGCGATCGGTGCGCGAATAGCCGATGTCCACAAAGGCATTCCAGCCATCGTCGCCATCATATTCTGCATTATAGCCGAACGAATATAATTTGGCTTCGCGTTGGAAGATGTCGTTGCGCACTACCCCGCGGACGTTCCTGAAAATCCCTGACGTTGCAAACCCGTCGGCTACGGTAAAGTCGGCTGGATTGCCGGTCACGCCAAAGCCGCCACCAAACGCAAGCGGCAGTTCGATACCGCGCTTCGACTGGTCGTCTTCGAAATTCGAATAGAAACCGTCAAAGGTCATCCGAACGG
>LNFM01009108.1_pt1 | contig 14629 bp, 13 predicted proteins | sample 596031 | NCBI WGS metagenome assembly LNFM01 (sample SAMN04254537, study PRJNA301005) | activated carbon metagenome | isolation source: dual media filters at the Ann Arbor, Michigan drinking water treatment plant | place: USA: Ann Arbor
TGATCGGCGGGCTGATGCTGATGTGGCCCTGCGACCTCATCGTCTGTTCGGAGGACGCCGAGTTCCTCGACCATTCGGTGGCCATGGGCGTGGGTGGTGCCGAGTTCTTCGCCCATCCCTGGGAGATGGGCATCCGCAAGGCCAAGGAGTTCCTGTTCACCGCCGACTGGATAAAGGCGGCCGAGGCGCATCGCCTCGGTATGGTGAACCACGTCGTGCCGCGCGCCGAACTCGAGTCCTTCGGCCTGGCGATGGCCGAACGCATCGCCCAGAAGCCGCTGTTCGCCCTGAAGCTCGTGAAGCAGGCCATCAACGCGGCACAGGACGCACAGGGCCGGGTCGGCGCCATGCAGACCTCGTTCGCACTCCACCACCTGGCCCATGCGCACAACATGCTGGCGCACGGCAAGCTGGTCGACCCGACCGGCCTGATGCCGGCCATCAAAAAGCACGAGAAGGCGAGCTAGGACGCCAATCCGAGATCCAGAAGAAGTTCCTGGCCCGCCGCGTTGTTACGGCGGCGCTAGCCTATGCTCGGATCGACCACCAGAATGGTCTTGCCCGTTCCGTCACCGGAGAGCGCATACTCGAGCGCTTCGCGGTATTCGCCGAACGGGAAGGTTCTGCCGACCGGCACGTCGAGTTCGCCCTTCGCGACCCAGGCGAGCAGCTCCTTGAGGTCGCAGGCGGCGGCGTCGGCCTCGAACACGGCGCCGAACTGACGATAGTCTACGCCGACGAGGGCTGCTCCTTTGAGGAGTGGCAAATTCACCGGCAGGGCCGGAATGTCGCCCCCAGCAAAGCCTACAATGAGGTAGCGCCCGCCCCATCCAAGCGACCGGAACGCAGGCTGCAGCAAGGGGCCACTGACCGGATCGAAGACGACGTCGACGCCGTTCGGGGACACTGCCTTTAGCCTCTCCCGCCATCCGTCAACGACTCGGTCGAGGGTCGCTCCTGCACCCGCCTCTTCAACGACGACGCGCTTGTGCGTGGTCGAGGCGACACCGATGACGTTCGCGCCGAGTAACCGACCGACCTGGACTGCAGCCAGTCCGACTCCGCCGGCAGCGCCGATCACCACCAGGGTCTCCCCAGCTTTCAGTGCAGCTCGATCGCGAAGGCCGTGCAGGGCCGTGCCGTAGTTGACCCGAAAGCCGGCGGCCTGGTTCATGCTCATCCGGTCAGGTATGCGGCTGACGGCCCGTTCGGGGGCAATCGCGTGCTCTGCAAACCCGCCGCGCGCCTGCGCCAGGACACGCTCTCCTATTGCGACTCCCGTGACCCCTGGCCCCAGCGCATCCACCAAGCCCCCGATCTCGGCACCGGGCACGTGAGGCAGGGACGGCTTGACCTGGTAGCGGCCCAGCGCAACCAGGGCGTCGACGAAACCGACCCCGCAGGCAGCGACCCTGATACGAACTTCGCCCTCGCCTGGCTGGGGCGCGGGCAGGTCGACCGGGGCATAGTTGTCGATGGAGCTGAGATCAGCGGTCTGTACGGCCTTCATTGAGACGAACCTTCGTTTTGAGAAATCCGGCTATGCCTTGCAGGCTGTGTTTGACGGTGGTGAGCGGCCGCTGCATGAGCGCGCCCGCCCCTGATCCTGATACAGCCGGGCTAATAGCGCACTTCGACCTCGGTTTGGCCGTGAAGGGGCGAAAAGCTCCGGATCATCGCGGGCATGATCAACCCGTCGCGGCCATACGCCGCCTGGATCGCCGCCAGCTCATCCGAACTTGCGAGTACCGCTGCCAAATCGTCGAGGAACGGCATTTCTTCATGCGGCAATGCGTCGATGGGCATCCGATCAGCAAGGCCCCAATAGTCCCACGGAAGCACCTCGACCTTGTTGAGAGCGGCGAGATCCCGCAGGAGGCTGCCGCGGATGAACCAGAGACCCTGGATTCCGATGCTCGGGACGCCAAAGCGATCGGGATCCGCCTGTCCACTACGCGCCAGTCGCCAGGCATTCGAGGCGACTAGAAATTCGTCGCAGCTCAGGTCGAGCTCGTTCGCTGTAACACCGACCTTCGACTTGACGACTGGATCGACGTTGGCATCGACGAGCAGCCAGCGCCTTTGGGTTTCATCCCAGTATTCGCAGACGCAGTGGTCGCTATATGAGTCCGGGTTTTTCGAGAAGTATGTCGCAAAGCCGAAGCGTATCCGCGCCGGTATCCCGAGATGGCGGAGCATCGAGCACAGGAGCAGTGCGTAGTCGCGGCAACTGCCGACGAACCGGGCGGCAGGTTCGCGCGCCTGCAGCAGCGGTCGTCCATCCTTTGCGAGAAGCCGTTCGAGGATATTCGGGAGATAGCGGGCGTCGACTTCACCAAGGCGGTCGCGGTCTGCGAGCGCTAAGCCGTAGAGGCCGACGAAGTCCTTGTCGACGATGAGTCCCTGGACGCTGCTGACGAGCGCTGAAACCTCCAACGGCAGACCGGCATAGAGGTGTGCATGCTGGCCTGGATCCGTCGCTTTGCCGTTTGCGCGGTAGTAGGTGAGGAGACCCGGTTGCATTCGGGAATCCTATCACACTCTGATCAGGCAAAGAGGCGCCAGCTCGGAATCATCCCACGCGGTAGCCGATCCGCTCGAAGAACTTCGCGATCTCCGCGGCGGCGAGATCGGGCTGCTCGTAGTGAACGAAGTGGCCGGCATCTTCCGCAATGCCGGCTTCCACGTCCTGGAAGTAGTTTCCGACGACGTCGATCCAGGCCGACTTCAGCACCGGGTCGTGGCGGCCCCAGAGGACGCGCGCGGGCTGGGTGATCATGGGCGGCTTGGCCGCGGTTCCGGCCATGACCGCGAGGCGGCCGGCATTCTGCGAGATGTACCAGTTGAAGCCGCCCTGGAGGTTGCCGGGACGCATGAAGTTGTCGACCCAGCGCTCCAGCACGCCGTCGAACGCGTCCTTGCGATGGCACCAGTGGGTCAGGAAATGCCGGAAATAGGCCCGGCACGCATCGCGCGAGGCGCCGACGATGGCAGGCGCGAACGGCATCTGGTGGAAGGTCTGGTACCAGATCTCGTTGATCTGTTCTGGGTCGCGCCAGCGCGCGCCGACGCCGTGGGTGCCGCAGTTGAAGAAGAAGAGCCCGGCCACCCGGTCGGGATGCCGGATCGCCAGCCGCTGCATCACATAGGCGCCGACATCGTGGCCGACGAAGCCCGCCCTGGCGATGCCCAGCCGGTCGAGGAGGGCCACGATATCGTCGGCCAGCACGTCGGGGCCGGCCTGGTCCGAAGCTCCCAGGGTGGGGTTGCCGCTCTCGCCGAAGCCGCGGAAGTCCGGAGCGATCAGGCGGAAGCGATCGGGCAGCCGCTCGAACATCGGCTCCCAGGTCGCCCAGAATTCCGGCCAGCCGTGCAGAAGGAACAACGGCGCGCCTCTGCCGGCCTCGGCCAAATGGGTCGGAAAACCGCGCGTTTCGACGAAAGCGTGCCTGACCTCGCGCATGTCGAACCTCTCCGTCAGCCTTTCCTGACCATGGCCTCGATCAGCGTCGGCCCGTCGGTCCGCGCCAGCGCCCGCTCGAGGGCGGCGTCGAAGCCTTCCGCCGTGTCGACCCGCTCGGCCGGCAGACCGAAGCCCTCGGCGATCTTGGCGATGTTCATCGGCGGATCGTTGAAGTCCATGCCGATCGGCGTGTCGTTGCCGTGGAACAACTTCAGCCGGTTCTTGAGGATCTGGTAGCCCTCGTTGTTGGTGATCAGGAAGATCACCGGCAGCTTTTGGTTGGCCGCGCTCCAGATCGCCGAGATCGAGTACATGGCGCTGCCGTCGCCGATCACGGCCACGACCCGGCGCTTCGGCTCGGCGATCTGCACGCCGACCGCGGCGGCGATGCCCCAGCCGATGCCGCCGCTCACATTGCCGAAGAAGCTGTTGCGGTCGCGGAAGGGGAAATAGCTCGGCAAGGTCGCGGTGCTGGTGAGGCCTTCCTCGACGATGATGGCGTCCTTTGGCAGCTTGTCGCTGAGACGCATCATGAGCCATTCGGCGGGCAGGGGGCTGGTCGTGGGCGTCGCGACCTTGGCTGCCTTCTGCGCGCGCTGGGCGCTCCAGTTGCGCGTCGCAATCTCGGCGAGCGACGCCTTGGCCTGCTCGGCGAGCTTGGCGCCGCCCAGCTTCTTCAGCAGCGGCACCAGAGCCTTGAGCGTCTCCTTTACATCGGCGCGTAGCGCGATCTCGGCCGGGAAGTTCTTGCCCATCTCCCAGTCGCGCAGGCCGATCATCGCCACCTTGGTGGTCTCGGGCAGTGGCTCGGTCTCGCTCCACACCGACATCTTCAGCACGTCGGAGCCGACGCAGAGCATGAGGTCGTAGTCGGAGAGCATGCGGCGCACGTATTTCTGGTCGCGGTTCAGCGCGCCGAGATAGGCGGGATGCTCGGAGGGGAAGTGGGCGCCCCAGGCCACGGTCTGTTGCAGCACCGGCGCGCCCAGCGTCTCGGCGAGCTCGGCGGCCTCAGCGAAGGCGTCCGACGTGGCGATCTCGTGGCCAGCCAGGATGACGGGCTTCTTCGCCGAGAGCAGGCGCCTGGCGAGCTGTTCCAGTGCGGCGTCGCTCGGGCGCACTGCCGTGTCGACGCGGGTCACCTCGCCCATGTCGATGGCGGCTTCGTTGTTCAGGATGTCGCCTGGCAGCGAGATGAAGACCGGGCCGGTCGGCGCGGTCATCGCGACCTTGGCGGCGCGGCGCAGGATGCGCGGCAGGTCCTCGATGCGGTTGACCTCGGTCGCCCATTTCACGACCGGCTGGGCGATCGGCACCAGCGGCGCGTAGAGCAGGGGCTCGGTGAGCCCGTGGCCCTGTTCCTGCTGGCCGGCGGTCACGATCATCGGCGTGCCCGACATCATCGAGGTGTAGATCGACCCGATGGCGTTGCCGAGGCCGGGCGCGACGTGGACGTTGCAGGAGACCAGCTTGCCGGAGGCCCGCGCATAGCCGTCGGCCATGGCGATCACGACGGCCTCCTGGAGGGCCAGCACGTAGCCCATCTCCGGGGCCGAGGAGAGGGCATGCATGATCGGCAGCTCGGTCGTACCGGGGTTGCCGAACATCTTGGTGACGCCCTCGTCCTTCAGCACGCGCAGGAAGGCATCGCGGCCGGTGATGGTGTTGGGGACGTTTGCGTCGGGCATTCATTTCCTCCTCGAGAAGGGCGCGAGGGTAGCGTGCCGCCGAGGCTCGTGAAATGATCGAGTGCATGACGGTTGGAAGACCACGCGCGATGCGAAAAGCCCGTGACTGATCTCGAACGGAGAATCGCCGGCCTGACGTGTTGGCGCGGCCCGGTGAAGATGGCGCCGCTGCTGGGCGGGCTGACCAACCTGTCGTACGTCGTCGAAGACGCGGGCGAGAAGTTCGTCGTGCGCATCGGCGACGACATTCCGGTCCATCACGTCTTCCGCGATCGCGAGCGTGCCGCGTCGATCGCCGCCCACGCCGCGGGCCTGTCGCCCGAGGTCGTGCACACCGAGGCGGGCATCCTGGTGATGCGCCACGTCGACGGGCGGACCTTTGCCGAAGCCGATCTGCGCGCGAACATCCCGCGCCTCGTGCCACTGCTCCGGAAGTGCCATCGTTCCGTCGGCACGCATTTCGCCGGTCCCCCGAACTTCTTCTGGGTCTTCCACGTGATTCGCGACTACGCGCGCACGATCGCGGGTTCGGCGAGCCCGTTTGCCGTCGACGTGCCGCGCTTCCTCGAGGCGAACCGGGTGCTTGAAGCGGCACAGGTGCCGATGCCCATCGTCTTCGGCCATCACGACCTTCTGCCGGGCAACGTGATGGACGATGGCAGCCGCCTCTGGCTGATCGACTGGGAGTATGGCGGCTTCGGCACTTCCCTGTTCGACCTGGCCAACCTGTCGGCAAACGGCGCCTTCGGCGATGCCGAGGATGAGGCGCTCCTGGATGCCTATTTCGAGGGCAAGGTCCCGGCCGACCTGCGCCGCGCCTTTCAGGCCATGAAGGCGGCCAGTGCCCTGCGTGAAGCCATGTGGGCCATGGTGTCCGACATTCACCTGCAGATCCCCGGCGCCGACTACAAGGCGCATGCGCGGGACTATCTCAAGCGCTTCGAGGAATTGATGGCCCGCTGATTGCATATCGCTTCCGGGGACTGACTTCAGGAGCACATGCATGAGCCTTCGCCGATTCCGTCTCGCCGTGGCACTGGCCGCCGCGTCTCTGCTGCCGCTGTCAGCCGCGCAGGCGCAGGAGAAAACGCTGCGCATCGCCATGACGGCGTCGGACATCCCGACCACCACGGGTATGCCGAACAACGGCTTCGAGGGCATGCGCTTCCTCGGTTTCCCGATCTTCGAGGGCCTGATCCTGTTCGACCTTTCGAAGTCGGATCAGCTCGCAACCTTGCGGCCGGGTCTTGCCGAGAGCTGGAAGCAGGCTCCCGACGACAAGAAAACCTGGATCTTCAATCTGCGTAAGGGCGTGAAGTTCCACGACGGCACCGACTTCAACGCCGACGCGGTGATCTGGAATCTCGAGCGCATCTTCAACAAGGACAGTGCGCAGTTCGAGGCAAACTCCGCCGGCATCATGCGCTCCCGCGTGCCGATTCTCGCGGGCTACAAGAAGATCGACGACAACACCGTGGCGCTCACCACGACCGTCGTTGCCTCGTATTTCCCGTGGATGGTGCCCTACATCCTCACCGCCTCGCCCACACAGTGGGAAAAGGCCGGCAAGGACTGGAACAAGGTCGGCGCCGCCGGCGGCGCCGGCACCGGACCGTTCAAGATCACCAAGGTCGTGCCGCGCCAGTCGGTCTCGCTGGGCCGCAACGACGGCTATTGGGATGCCGAAAAGAAGGCCAAGGTCGACGCGATCCTGCTCTTGCCGATCCCCGAGGCGAACACGCGCCTGGCGGCGCTGCGCTCGGGGCGGGTCGACTGGATCGAGGTGCCACCGCCGGACGGTATCCCGTCGCTGAAGCAGGCGGGATACGTGATCTCGACCAACTCCTACCCGCACGTCTGGCCGTGGTTCTACAACATGGCCGCCAAGAACAGCCCGCTGGCCGACGTCCGTGTGCGCCAGGGGCTGAACTACTGCATCGACCGCAATGCCATCGTCACGATGCTGAACGGCACCGCCGAGCCCTCCGTTGGCTGGCTGAAGCCCACGGATGCCGCGTTCGGCAATCCCCAGAACCGCTACACGTTCGATCCGGCGAAGGGCAAGAAGCTGCTGGCAGAAGCCGGCTTCACGCCGCAGAAGCCGCTCTCCTTCAAGGTGATGATCTCGACCTCGGGCTCGGGTCAGATGCTGCCGTTGCCGATGAACGAGGCATTGCAGGAGAACCTCAAGCAGGCCTGCGGCGTCGACATCCAGGTCGATGCCGTCGAATGGCAGGTGCTGCTGAACGCCAGCCGCGCCACGCCCGATGCACCGTCGCTCAACGGCGCGATGGCGCTGAACGTGAGTTCGCCGTCCAGCGATGTCGGCATGATGTACCGCTACTTCGCCGCGGCGAATTTCTCGCCCATGGGATCCAACTTCGAGCAGTGGAACGACGAGAAGTTCGAAACGGCGCTCAAGACCCTGGCCGAGGCGACGGACGAGGCGACGATCCTGCAGAACTTCAAGGTGGCGCACGAGCGGCTGGTCGACAACCCGCCCTGGCTCTACATCGTGCACGACCTGAACCCGCGCGCCTTCAACAAGAACGTCCAGGGCTTCGTCCCGGCGCAGTCCTGGTTCGTCGACCTGACGAACGTCAGTTTGAAGTAGAAGTCCTCAGAATGTCCTCTCCGCCCGCGACAGCGGGGGGAGAGGAAGGGGCCCCGCGCGTCAGCGTGGGGTAGGTGAGGTGGGTCTTCACTGCGGTCACCCCCTCACCTGGCCTCTCCCCCTGGCGGGGGCGAGGAACATGAAAGGGAGGGGCAATTTTGGCCTCAACGCACGCAGAGCTTCGGGATCTTCGACAGAACCTCGATCGAGCAGACCTCGGTCGGGAACAGCGCCCAGACGGCGGCGAGGATGACGGCCAGGAAGATGAAAGGCCGCAGGACGCGAAACACCACCGGCAGGATCAGTTGCAGTACCCAGTAGCCGACGAGCAGGCCGACGACCACCGCGAGCACGCGGTACTGCATGCTCCAGCTGTCCCATGGGCCGAGATTCGCGCGGGCGAGCAGTTCGTTGAGGTATCCCACGATCAGTCGCGGAACGGATCGGTCATCAGGATCGTGTCCTCGCGCTGCGGGCTGGTGCTGAGTAGCGCCACCGGGCAGCCGACCAGTTCCTCTATGCGCCGCACGTACTTGATGCAGGTCGCCGGCAGCTCGGCAAAGGAACGCGCCCCCTGGGTGCTTTCGCTCCAGCCCTCGAATTCCTCCCAGATCGGCTTCAGCCTGGCCTGAGCGCCCATGGTGAAGGGAAAGCGCTCGATGCGCTTGCCGTCGAGTTCGTAGCCGACGCAGACCTTGATGACCTCCTCGCCATCGAGCACGTCGAGCTTGGTGAGGGCGATTCCGTCGATGCCGTTCAGCTTCACCGCCTGGCGCACCATGACCGCATCGAACCAGCCACAGCGGCGCCGGCGGCCCGTATTGGTGCCGAATTCCTTGCCGCGATCGCCCAGGCGCTGGCCGATCTCGTCGGTCAGCTCGGTGGGGAAGGGGCCGTCGCCGACGCGCGTCGTATAGGCCTTGGCGATGCCAAGCACGTAGCCGACCGAACCGTTGCCCATGCCGCTGCCGATCATGGCTTGCGCCGCCACCGTGTTGGACGAGGTGACGTAGGGATAGGTGCCGTGGTCGATGTCGAGCATGGTGGCCTGGGCGCCCTCGAACAGGATGCGCTTGCCGGCAGCGCGCAGCCCGTCGAGGCGCTCCCAGACGTCTTCCGCGAAGGGCAGGATCTTTGGCGCAAGCTCGAGCAGCTCGGCGGTCAGCTTGGCGGCGTCGATCTGCGGCTGGCCCAGCCCCTTGCGCAGGGCATTGTGATGCGCGAGCAGCGTGTTGACCTTGAGCGGCAGCATGTCCGGCTCGCCGAGATCGCCCACGCGGATGGCGCGGCGGCCGACCTTGTCCTCGTAGGCGGGGCCGATGCCGCGCCGCGTGGTCCCGATCCGGATGATGTCGGGCGCATCCTCCCGCCAGCCGTCGAGGTCGCGATGGAGTGGCAGGATGAGAACGGCATGGTTGGCGATCTTCAGGCTGTCCGGCGTCACCGACAGGCCCTGAGCGGTGACCTTCTTAACCTCGTCGAGAAAGTGCCAGGGGTCGATCACCACACCGTTGCCGATGATCGAGAGCTTGCCCGGGCGCACCACACCGGACGGCAGCAGTGCCAGCTTGTAGGTCTGGTTGCCGATGACCAGCGTATGGCCGGCATTGTGACCACCCTGGAAGCGCACCACGACCTCGGCGCGCTCGCTCAGCCAGTCGACGATCTTGCCCTTGCCTTCGTCGCCCCACTGGGCGCCGATCACTGCCACATTGGCCATTGCATTATCCTTCGGCCGGTTCCCTTCACACACGAAAACGCCTCCCCGGGGCCGGTTCCGGAGAGGCGTGATGTCGGATAGCACTTCCCCCCGCCCGGAGCGAGGCGAAATCCATCCTCAGAGGGGAACGGCCTGTCCGTCGATCAGGGCGTGGCTACAGCGCAGCCGCTTTGCTTCGTCACGCGGCTCGGATGCTGCGACCACGGCGCGCACGACGGCATAGCCCTTTGCCTGCCAGAACGACGCCTCGTCCCACCGCGTTCCCATCCCGACATAGAGCCGAGGCCGTTCCGGCGGCGGCTCGGAGGCCGCCAGCACGGCGTCCATGTAGACGGTGAAACCGGTCGCCGGTTCGCTGACGCCGTCCTCGGGATAGCCTGCGGAATAGCGCCCGCCTCGCGCCAGCTCCTCGCGGCCCTTGAGGGCGAAGACGGAGAAGGAGACGCCCGTCTGGTACTCAAGGCCGCGATACTCGACCGGATCGATCGTCAGCGGCAGGTCGGGCTCGGCGGCGACGATGAGCTTCACGACGTCGGCGAGCCGGGCAGCCTCCGCAGCGGCCGCCTCCGGCAGCTCCAGGGCGGCGAGCTGGGCGATGCCCTTGTCGGCAGGCCCGGCGGCGCGCAGGAGGCCGGCGAATAGATCCGCCACCTTCTTGTCATCGGCAGCCTTGGCGATGCCGCCTTCGTCCTTGCGATCGAGCGCCCGCCGCAGGCGGTTCAGCGCCTCGCCGGACTGCTTCAGGCCGTTCGCCACCGCGGCGACCAGAGTCGGCAGGTTGAGATCGACAGTCAGGTCGGAAACGCCGATGGTGCGTAGAGTATCGACCGACAGCAGGACGGCTTCGGCATCCGCTTCCGCGCTGTCGACGCCGATCAGCTCGGTGCCGACCTGGGCGAACTGCCGCTCGGGCTTGAGCGCGCTGCCCCGGACGCGGATCACGTTGCCGCCGTAGGACAGGCGCAGCGGCCGGGGTTCGTGCTTCAGGCGGGTCACGGCGATGCGCGCGACCTGGACGGTCATGTCCGGCCGCACGCCCATCATGCGCTGCGAGACCGGGTCCATGAGGCGGAAGGTCTGGGAGGCGAGCGCGGCGCCCGGTCCGCCCAGCAGCGATTCCTCGAATTCGACCAGAGGCGGCTTCACCCGCTCGTAGCCGAACGCGGCGAAGCGCTCGATGGCGACGTCGATGGCGCGTGCTTCACGCGCCGCGTCGGGAGGCAGCAGGTCGGCGAGCCCTGCCGGCAGCAGGCCGCGATGGTCGTTGTCGTTGGTCATGGTGCCGCTTGATAGCCGATTGCGCCGTCCTTGGGGAGACGGATGGCAGGGGCGACGGGGCCGCTCGTTTTCCCGCCGCGCATGGGCTATTGCTCCCCGGCTATGAGTTCCGCACCCCGTCCGGCCGTTTCCGTGGTCGCGCCCTGCTACAACGAGCAGGACGCGCTGCCCGAATTCCTGCGCCGGGTCGGCGCCGTTCTGGACGGGATCGGCGTTTCCAGTGAAATCGTGCTGGTCGACGACGGGTCGCGCGATCGCACCTGGGATGTATTGGCAGAGGCGGCCCATCGCGATCCGCGCATCATTGCGGTGCGCCTGATGCGCAACCATGGCCATCAACTCGCCCTCACGGCCGGGCTTTCGGTATGTCGCGGCGAGCGCATCCTGATCATTGACGCCGACCTGCAGGATCCGCCCGAATTGCTACCCGACATGATGGTGCTGATAGATCAGGGGGCCGACGTGGTCTACGGCCAGCGGCGCCAGCGCGAGGGCGAGAGCCTGTTCAAGCGCGTCACCGCCGCCGCCTTCTATCGCCTGATCGCCCGCCTGACCGACGTCCAGATCCCGCCCGATGCCGGCGACTTCCGCCTTGTGACACGTCGGGTGCTCGACCTGTTGCTTGCCATGCCCGAGCGCCATCGGTTCATTCGCGGCATGGTGGCCTGGATCGGCGGACGGCAGGTGCCATTGGTCTACGACCGCCACGCGCGGGTGGCGGGCGAGAGCAAGTATCCGATCGCCAAGATGGTCCGCTTCGCCGCCGACGCGATTACGTCTTTCTCCGTCGTGCCGCTGATGGCCTCGATGACCATCGGCTGGATCATGGCGGCATTGGGCTTCGGCTTCTTCATCTACTCGATCGTGGGCTGGTGGGGCGGCCACACGCTGCCGGGCTGGACCTCGCTGATGGCCGCGGTCGGCCTGCTGGGCGGCATGCAGTTCCTGATGCTGGGCATCATCGGCGCCTATCTCGGCCGCCTCTACGACCAGAGCAAGGGACGGCCGCTGTTCATGATCCGTGACATCGTCGGTGGCCCGAACGGGGGGCCGCCGTGAGCGCGCCCGATCCGCAATCCTGGTCGGGCGAGCCGGCGGAGTTCGACGACTACGCAGCCGAGTACGAGGGCGGCCTCGACAATCCCATCAAGCGCTTGTTGGGCAGCTCGCCCGACCAGTTCATCGCAGTGAAGGCGCGCTGGCTGCTGCGCCAGGAACCTGCGCTGCACACCGGCGGGCTTTCAGTGCTGGACTATGGCTGCGGCGTCGGCAGCCTGATGCGCGTCCTGATCGGGCTCGGCGCCAAGGGCGCATTCACCGGCTGTGACATCTCGACCGGCATGCTGCGCCAGGTCGAGAAGCGCTGGCCGCGCGACCTGGGCGCGCCGCCGCAACTGGCCCCGCAGCAGGGCGCCCGCACGCCCTTCGCCGACGCAAGCTTCGACATCGTCATGATCAGCGCCGTGCTGCATCACGTCCCGCTCGCGGATCGGCCGGCGGTCTATGCCGAGCTCGGTCGCGTGCTCAAGCCGGGCGGCCGCATCTACGTCTTCGAGCACAATCCCCGAAATCCGCTGGTGCGGTATGTCACGGCCCGCACGCCGATCGACCAGAACGCCATTCTGCTCGACGCGACCGAGGTGCGGCACGGCTTGCTCGACGCGGCGCGCTACACGCTCGATACCGACTACCTGATGTTCATGCCGCCTGGCCTCGCCTTCCTGCGGGGCGTCGATCCCCTGCTGGCCTGGCTTCCGATGGGGGGGCAGTATGCCATCAAGGCACGCAAGGCGGCTTGAGGAGGGATGGATGGATCGCCAGGTTTTCGAGACCGAGCTACAGCGTGACGGCTACGACGAGATCGTCACCGGCACGACCCAGGGGCCCAAGCACAACGCCGAGCACAGCCATCCCTACGACGTGAAGGCGATGGTGGTGGAGGGCGCGATCACGCTCGCCTGGGAAGGCAAGACGCATGTCTTCCGCCCCGGCGAGGTCTTCACCATGGCCCGCGGCTGCCCGCACACCGAGACGTTCGGCCCGGAAGGCGCCGTGACGCTGGTCGGCCGCAAGCACTAGTGACGAGGACGGCGCCAGCCTGGCAGCTCCTGCTGGCGTTCGTACTGTCGCTGGCGGTGCTCTGCGGCCTGATCGGCTGGCTGCAGAACGTCCACATCATCAGTTCGAACGGGATGTACAAGAGCATCCAGGCCGAGCCCTGGATCGCGCGCCCATCGACCGCGCGGCTCGACCCGTCGAACTATCTGTTCTTCCCGCTCTATGGAATCAGCGCTCGATTGCTCGACATGCTCGGCATCCTGCGTGGCGTGCCGTGGAAGCAGTTCGCCTATCTCAATGCCTTCTGGGCGAGCCTCGGCACGGTCGTCGTCTATGCCTTCGTCCATCGTCTGACAGGCAGGGCCGCTGTCGCCGCATTGTCGTCGGTGTTCCACCTGGGGTGCGGCTTCGTGCTGCTGCTGTCGGTCATCAGCGAAGACATCATGCCGGGCTACGTGCTGGTCCTCGGTTCGATGGCGCTGGCGGGGCTGTGGTTCGACCGGCCGACATGGAAGCGCATCGCGGTGGTCGGCGTGCTGTTCACGCTGGGCTGGCTGATCGAATGGCGGCTGATGTTCCCGACCCTGCCGGCGCTCGTGCTGGCGCTGCTGGTGGCGCCGGAACCGATCGGGCGACGCCTCGGCCATGTGCTCGTGCTGGTGGCGTCGATCCTCGCGACGTCGGGCATCGTCCAGCTCTCCTGGGAAGGACACAACGGCGCCATCGGCCTGCACGACATCCTGTGGACCGGGAAGGGCGTCGCCACCGGCTGGGCGGGGCTGAGCTGGGACAAGGCCTGGATGATGCTGTCCGGGATCGGCAATTATTTCCTGCTGGTCGGCGGCTACGTCGATCCGCGCTCGGCGCGCGAGGCCCTGTTGCCGCTGTCGCTTGCCGTGCTCGCACAGGCCGCGATCTTCGTCGCGAGCGTGATCCTGTTGTGGCCACGCCGTCACGAGCCGCGACTGCGCGCGGTCGCCATCGTCTTCCTCGGCACATTGGGAGCGGGGCAGGTCCTGAACTTCTATTCTCAGCCGCAGGATCCGCAGATGCAGCTCAACGTCATGCCGTGGCTCACCGTGGCCTGGGCGCTGCTGCTCGCAGCGCTGCTGCCGTCGCGCCGTGGCATCGCCATCATGCTCGCGGTCCTGTCGTTCGCGCCGTTCGCCTGGAACGTCGCGGCGCTCGCCAAGTGGCGCGGCGACGACCCGCGCTGGCTCGCGGCGACGGCGGCGCTGGAGAAGCGCTTTCCGCCCGACTCGAGCGTGTTCCTCTATTTCGGCTACGAGCCGATCACGACGTGGAAGTACGCGCTGTGGAGCCGCGCCTGGGATTGGGACAACAAGGTCGCGATCCCGCCGGCACCCTCGGCAGAGCCGAAATTCAAGTGGATCGCCGTCAATGCCGGTGCGATCCGCCATCCCGGCTGGACGGGAGCCGAGCACGCGGCGGCGCTCAAGCGCGACATCGAACTGGCACTGGATCTCGGCTATCGCGTCATTGTCTCCGACATGTGGGCCTGGTCGCCCGATGTGCTGGCGGCCTATCTCGGCACCGTTGCCGCCGCCGGGCGCACTGATGCGATCTACCGCATGCTGCATGACGACTTCCGCGCGACCGAGGCGTTCAGGGATCAGACCGGCGGCACCTATTACGAGTTGCAGCGCCGCTGAGGCGACGCGCGACAATCTCTCCACATTGACGGCACACCTGCCGGCCCGTATATCGGCCGCGGGCCACGCTCCCCCACCGGAGTGCATTTCTTCTGTAAGGGAGAATGACAATGACGAAGCCGTCCATGCGTCCTG
>LNFM01009109.1_pt1 | contig 14627 bp, 12 predicted proteins | sample 596031 | NCBI WGS metagenome assembly LNFM01 (sample SAMN04254537, study PRJNA301005) | activated carbon metagenome | isolation source: dual media filters at the Ann Arbor, Michigan drinking water treatment plant | place: USA: Ann Arbor
GCGATTGTTATGATCGCTATTTGGTGCGCATGGAAGAGTTCAGGCAGTCAAATCGTATTATCAAACAATGTATTAATTGGTTGCGCGCTAACCCTGGACCTGTGATTACTACTGATAACAAAGTGGCACCGCCAGACCGTGAAGGCATGAAAACCAATATGGAAGACATGATTCATCACTTTAAATTATTTACTGAAGGCTTTCATGTGCCAGCAGGTGAGGCTTATGCGGCGGTAGAGCATCCCAAAGGCGAGTTTGGTATTTACATGGTGTCTGATGGCGCCAATAAGCCGTATCGCCTAAAGATTCGCGCGCCAGGTTATCCACATCTTGCGGCTTTAGACGAAATGACCAAAGGCCATATGATTGCCGACTTAGTAGCCATCATCGGCACGCAAGATATTGTATTTGGCGAAATAGATAGATAATGAAAAAGCAAAATTTCGTCACAATACTCCGTTGCTTCGCTAAAAAATCGGCTTGCATAGTACAGCTATGCGGCGCAAATTTTTTTGCTGTGCTACTCGTCTTGTTTAGACATTTTGATTTTTCAAGATTAATGAATAACGGATTGCAACATGCTTAGTAAAGAATCCATCACAAAAATTGATTACGAGCTCACCAAATACCCTGCGGATAAACGTCAGGCGGCGGTGATGAGTGCGTTGCGTATTGTGCAAACCGAGCGCGGCTGGCTATCAAAAGAGAGTATTACCGAAGTCGCTCAATATTTACGCATTCCAGAAATCGCGGCGATGGAAGTAGCGACTTTTTATAATATGTATGATTTGCAGCCAGTTGGAAAATACAAAATCAGTATTTGCACCAATATTTCCTGCATGTTGCGCGATTCTGATTCAATCGTGAATCACTTGCAAACTAAGCTGGGTGTTGGGTTTAATGAAGTAACGCCAGACGGTAAATTTTGCTTAAAAGAGGGCGAGTGCATGGGTGCTTGTGGCGGCGCACCTTTGTTTATTGTGAATAATCATACTATGCACGAGTTTTTAACTGTTGATAAGGTAGATGCTATTTTAGAGGCTTTGGAGTAATCATGGGAACATTGACGGAAAATGTTGTGATGACTGATTTAAGTAAGCAAACCCTGCTTACTTTGCGCTCGTTAACTGAAAAAAATCCAGCCTCGTTAGACACCTACATTAAGCTGGGCGGTTATGCGCAGCTAAAAAGAATTGTTACCGAAAAAACAAAAGCCACCGATATTATTGCGCAAATTAAAACCTCTAATTTGCGCGGCCGTGGCGGCGCTGGCTTTCCCACAGGCCTTAAATGGAGTTTCATGCCGCGTTATTACGACGGCACAAAATATCTGGTTTGTAATAGCGATGAAGGCGAGCCAGGTACTTTTAAAGACCGCGATATTATTCGCTACAATCCGCACCAATTAATTGAGGGCATGGCGATTGCCGCTTATACCTTGGGCGCGCGTGTTGGTTATAACTATATTCACGGCGAAATTTGGCAAGATTACGATATCTTTGAAGCCGCGTTGCATGAAGCTAAAGCAGCCGGTTATTTAGGCGAAAATCTGTTCGATAGTACTTTTAGCTTTGATTTATATGCTGTACATGGTTACGGTGCTTATATTTGTGGCGAAGAAACCGCATTAATCGAATCGATTGAAGGCAAAAAAGGCCAGCCACGCTTTAAGCCGCCTTTCCCAGCCAGTTATGGCGTATTCGGCAAGCCGACTAATGTGAATAACACGGAAAGCTACAGCAGTATTCCGTGGATTTTGCAGCATGGCGGTCAGGCATTTGCTGATTTAGGTGTGCCTAATTCGGGTGGTACAAAGTTGTTCTCGGTATCTGGCCATGTAGAAAAACCAGGTAATTACGAAGTGAACATGGGTATGCCATTTGCTGAGTTATTGGAATTGGCGGGCGGCATTTGGAAAGGTCGCAAGCTAAAAGCAGTGATTCCTGGCGGACCATCTACTGCCGTGATGACAGCTGAAATGATTCAAAACGCTACCATGGACTATGACGGTTTAAGCAAGGCGGGATCTAGCTTAGGCGCGGGTTCTATGATTGTGATGGACGACAGCACTTGTATGGTTAAAACGCTTAAACGCTTAAGCTATTTCTTCTACGAAGAAAGCTGTGGTCAATGCACGCCTTGCCGTGAAGGTACGGGTTGGGTGTATCGCGTGATTTCGCGCATTGTAGATGGCAAAGGAAAAATGGAAGATTTAGACTTGCTTACAGACGTGAGCAATAATATTTCAGGCCGTACTATTTGTGCGTTAGGCGATGCAGCAGCAACGCCGGTATTAAGTTTTATTAAACATTTCAGACCTGAATTTGAGTATTACATAACCCATGGTAAAAGCATGGTGGATGGAAAATAACGTATGTTAAATATTGAAATAGACGGCAAACCATTAGAAGTCGAACACGGCAGCACTATTATCGATGCGGCTGATAAGGTCGGCATCGAAATTCCGCGCTTTTGTTATCACAAAAAATTATCGGTCGCGGCCAACTGCCGTATGTGTTTAGTTCAAGTTGAAAAGTTTAATAAGCCGTTACCAGCATGTGCTACGCCAGTAGCCGATGGCATGAAGATTTTCACGCGCAGCAAATCGGCGGTGGAAGCACAAAAAAGCGTGATGGAATTTTTGCTGATTAACCACCCATTAGATTGCCCAATCTGCGATCAAGGCGGTGAGTGTGATTTGCAAGATATTGCCGTGGCTTATGGCGCTAGCGGCTCTCGCTACGCGGAAGAAAAACGTGTGGTTTTAAATAAAAACATCGGCCCATTAATTAGTACCGATATGACGCGTTGCATTCAATGCACACGTTGTGTTCGCTTTTTGAAAGAAGTCGGCGGCATGCAAGAGTTAGGCCTTGTTGGTCGTGGCGAGCATGCCGAAATCACGGCTTATGTCGATAAATCCGTTAACTCTGAATTAAGCGGCAATATTATTGATTTATGCCCTGTGGGTGCACTCACCAACAAACCATTCCGTTATTCAGCACGTAGTTGGGAGCTGACGCGCCGCCCCAGTATTGCGCCGCATGATGGTTTAGGCTCGCACATTGAAGTGCATGTAAAAGATAACAAAGTCATGCGCGTATTGCCGCGCGAAAAAGAAAGTATCAACGAATGCTGGTTGTCAGACCGCGATAGATATTCCTACGTTGGCCTAAATAGCCCAGACCGCCTAAAAGTGCCGATGATTAAGCATAACGGCGCGTGGGTAGAAACCGATTGGAAAACCGCATTAGAGTTTGCTGCTGGCCAGATTAAAGATATCACCAATCAACATGGTGCTGATTCTTTAGGTGTATTGGTTTCACCTAACAGTACGATGGAAGAAGGCTATTTAATCAAGCAATTAGCCAATGGCTTAGGTTGTGGCAATGTGGATTATCGCTTGCGTCAAACCGATTTTAGATTAGATGGTAAACGTGTTGGAACGCCTTGGATGGGCTGCAATATCCAAGAAATTGAAGAGTTAGACCGTATTTTGATTATCGGCTCTAACTTGCGCAATGAGCATCCATTATTGGCACAACGATTCCGTAAAGCGGTTGCCAATGGCGCCGAGCTATCGATTGTAAGCCCGCTAGACAATGATCCACTCATGAAGATTGCGCACAAAGTGATTGTGCGTCCGAATGATATGGTGAATGTTTTAGGTCAAATTTTAAAAGCCATGTCTGGCTTACAACGTTTGTCGCTTTGTTTGCCACCATCACTCAATGCATTGTTAGAAACGATTACCGTGCGCCCGAATACGCAAGCCATGGCTGAAAGTTTAGCGGGTTTGGCTGGTGCAAACGGTACGGTCGATTTGGTTGCGCCTAAAGTTGGACTTTTCTTGGGAAATATGGCGTTAAGTGACCCACGTTTTACCGAAATGTATAGCATGATGGAAGCGATTGGCGGCATTTGTGGCGCCAAAGGTGGCATATTACCAGCGGCGGCTAATAGTACGGGTATGCACTTAATGGGCGTAATGCCAAATGCTACCGGCATGCATGCGCGCGCCATGTTAGAAGTGCCACGCAAATCGTATTTATTATTGAATGTTGAGCCGGAGTTGGATTGTCAGCATGCCGCTTTAGCAAAAATCGCTATGGCTCATGCTGAATGTGTAGTGGCGTTAACTGCTTTTAAATCTGAAGCGCTAGAAAATGCCGATGTTTTGTTACCAATTGCGCCTTTTACCGAAACATCTGGTAGCTTTATGAGTATGGAAGGGCGCGTACAAAGTTTTGCAGCTGTTGCTAAACCGCTTGGCGAATGCCGCCCTGCTTGGAAAGTGTTGCGCGTTTTAGCCAATACGTTAGGCTTAGAAGGTTTTGATTTTGATAGCAGCGAAGCCGTTAAAAATGCCATATTTAATGGTGAAAAACCATCTACAGTGGTGTGGCGTAGCTTAAACAATAATCTAAAAGAATTAGTTGAAATTGAAGTTAATATTAAATCGGCTGGTTTGCAGCGTATTGGCGAAGTACCGCAATATGAATCCGATCCAATCGTGCGTCGCTCAACACCGCTACAAAAAACCAAGTACAACATTCGCCCCATGGCGCGTATGCGTGCCGAACAAATGGCGCAATTAGGTTTGGTTGAAGGCGATATTGTGATGGCCAGCCAAGACAAAGGCAGCGCCGTGTTGCAAGTCAAGCTGGATAATCATGTGGCGATGGGCTGTGTGCGCGTAGCAGCTTCGCATGAGCTCACCACAGGCTTGGGCGATTTGATGGGCGATATTACGATTGAAAAAACCAGCAAAGAGCTCTACAAACCTTACGAAACAACCATGATGAAAGTGGTGGCGTAATGGAGTTTTTAGCGAATTTGTTTGGTAGCTACTGGCCTGCCGTTGAGCTAACGAGCTGGACGCTGATTAAAATTGTGGCCATTGTGTTGCCGTTGATGATTGCGATTGCCTATTTAACGCTGGCTGAACGCAAAGTAATTGGCTATATGCAAGTGCGCATTGGGCCCAATCGTGTGGGTTACTTTGGCTTGTTGCAACCATTGGCCGATGGCGTAAAGCTATTATTTAAAGAAATTATTATCCCTAGCGCTTCTAATAAAGCGCTGTTTTTAATTGGCCCAGTGTTAGCCATTGCGCCTGCCTTTGCGGCGTGGGCGGTGGTGCCATTTGATGCAACGCTGGTATTAGCTAATATTGACGCGGGCTTGCTCTATATTTTAGCCATGACATCTGTAGCGGTTTACGGTGTGATTATTGCAGGTTGGGCATCTAACTCTAAATACGCCTTTTTAGGTAGCTTGCGCTCTGCGGCGCAAATCGTGTCTTACGAAATTGCCATGGGCTTTGCACTAGTGGGCGTATTAATGTGTGCTAACTCACTCAATTTGGGCAAAATTGTCATGGGTCAAACGGGTGGTTTTTGGCATTGGTATTTCATCCCATTATTCCCCTTATTTATTGTGTATTTTATCAGTGCCGTAGCCGAAACCAACCGTGCGCCATTTGATGTGGCTGAAGGCGAATCGGAAATTGTGGCAGGTTTTCATGTGGAATATTCAGGCATGGCGTTTGCCATCTTTTTCTTGGCTGAATACGCCAATATTTGGTTGGTTTGCGCATTAGCCGCCACCATGTTCTTGGGTGGTTGGTTATCACCTGTGCCATTTTTACCTGATAGTATCTTATGGTTCTTGGCAAAAATGGGCGCACTGGTGTTCTTCTTTTTATGGTTTAGGGCGACATTCCCACGCTATCGCTACGATCAAATTATGCGTTTAGGTTGGAAAATATTTATTCCAATTACCTTGGTGTGGATTATTTTTGTAGGCGCGATGATGCAAACCAATCTAGCTTATCTGTTTCATTAAGGCGTACTTGTAAAATTAATATGTTTAATACGATTAAAAATACACTTGGCAGCTTAATGCTATGGGAACTGCTAAAAGGCATGGCGCTGACTGGCCGTTACTTTTTTGCGCGCAAAATTACCATTCAATATCCAGAAGAGCGCACTCCGCAATCCAATCGCTTTCGCGGTTTGCATGCGCTACGCCGCTATCCAAATGGTGAAGAGCGTTGCATTGCTTGCAAATTGTGCGAAGCGGTGTGCCCAGCAATGGCCATCACTATTGAATCGGAACAGCGCGAAGACAATACGCGCCGAACCACTAGATATGATATTGATTTAACCAAATGTATTTTCTGCGGATTATGCGAAGAATCATGCCCAGTAGATAGTATTGTAGAAACGCGTATTTTTGATTACCACGGTGAGCAACGCGGTGATTTGCTGTACACCAAAGAAATGTTGCTAGCTGTAGGCGATAAGCATGAAAAACAAATCGCCGCTGACCGCTTGCAAGATAAAACTTTTAGGTAATGATAACGAAGACAAAATCTGATGATATTTAACGACTTTATTTTCTACGCTTTAGCCGCTATTTTGTCGTTTGCTGGCATACGTGTTATTACCACACGCAACCCTGTGCACGCCGCTTTGCATTTAGTGCTGGCATTTTTTACAGCCGCTGGTATCTGGTTGTTATTAGAGGCGGAATTTTTGGCGATTGCTTTAGTGTTGGTGTATGTGGGTGCGGTGATGGTTCTATTTTTATTCGTGGTAATGATGCTGGATATCAATATCGACAAGCTACGCGAAGGTTTTTGGGAGTATCTCCCTATGGCTGGCACGATTGGCTTGTTGATGGCAGTTGAGATGGTAATGGTGTTAAGTGGTAAGTATTTTGCAACGTCACAAGTTGTGAATAAGCCAGCTGATTACAGCAATACGGCAGAACTGGGTCGCGTATTGTATACCGACTATTTGCTGCCGTTTGAGTTAGCCTCAGTGGTGCTATTAGTAGCCATTATCGCAGCCATCGTCTTAACCTTAAGAGATCGTCAAGATAACAAATCCATGAATCCTGCAGAACAAGTATTGGTTAAAAAACAAGATAGATTACGTATTGTAAAAATGGATGCGGTGGTCGAAGCGCCACCTGCAGAGTCACCAAAAGCTGAAAAGGATAACGCATAATGGCATCCGTTGGCTTATCGCATTACCTTGTGTTGGGCGCGTTGTTATTTGCGATCAGCGTGATTGGTATTTTCTTAAACCGTAAAAATGTGATTATTTTGCTAATGGCCATTGAGCTGATGTTGCTGGCTGTGAACCTTAATTTTATTGCATTTTCGCACTATTTAAACGATATCGCTGGCCAAGTATTTGTATTTTTCATATTGACGGTGGCCGCGGCAGAGTCAGCAATCGGCTTAGCTATTTTAGTCGTCTTATTCCGCAATTTACGCACCATTAATGTAGATGATTTGGATGCATTAAAAGGCTAATTAGCTTAAAAGTTGATGACTTAACCACTAAAAATACTCAAAAAATGACGCTGCCACAAATATCCTTACTCATTGTTTTATTGCCTTTAATTGCTGCCGCTGTTGTTGGCTTATTCGGCCGCCATTTGCCACGCGCCGGTGCACACTGGTTAACGATTGCAGGTGTAGGCGCGGCGTTTGTGTTGTCTGTGATTGTGTTTAAAGCGACTTTAAACGGCTACACCGCCAATTACAATTTGTACACATGGCTCACTTCTGGCGATATTCAATTTAACGTTGGATTTTTGATTGATAATTTAACCGCCATGATGATGGTTGTAGTGACATTTGTATCGTTGATGGTGCATATTTACACCATTGGCTATATGCATGAAGACCCAGGCTATAGCCGCTTTTTTAGCTATATCTCATTATTCACGTTTTCAATGTTAATGCTGGTGATGAGTAATAACTTTATGCAACTGTTTTTTGGCTGGGAGGCAGTGGGCCTAGTTTCTTATTTGCTGATTGGTTTTTGGTACACAAGGCCTACGGCTATATATGCTAATTTAAAAGCCTTCTTAGTCAATCGCGTGGGCGATTTTGGCTTTCTGTTAGGCATCGGTATGGTGTTGTATTACACAGGTAGTTTGGATTATGCAATGGTGTTCCAAGCGGCGCCATCGTTAGCTGAAGTGCAAGTGTACTTATTGCCGAATGTGTCATGGTCGCTTATGACAGTAACTTGCATCTTATTGTTTATCGGTGCCATGGGTAAATCGGCGCAGGTGCCATTACACGTTTGGCTGCCCGATTCAATGGAAGGCCCAACGCCAATTTCAGCCTTGATTCACGCTGCAACTATGGTTACGGCGGGTATCTTTATGGTGGCGCGTATGTCGCCGCTATTCGAGTTATCTACTACTGCGCTATCATTTGTGATGATTATCGGCGCGATTACGGCTTTGTTTATGGGCTTTTTAGGCATCATCCAAAACGATATCAAACGTGTGGTGGCTTATTCAACGCTTTCTCAGCTTGGTTATATGACAGTCGCCTTAGGTGCATCGGCCTATTCAGTTGCCATATTCCATTTGATGACGCATGCATTCTTCAAAGCCTTGCTGTTCTTAGCGGCGGGTTCTGTGATTATGGGCATGCACCATGATCAGGACATCCGCAACATGGGTAACTTGAAAAAATACATGCCTGTGACTTGGGTTACTTCGTTAATCGGTTCGCTAGCCTTAATCGGTACACCATTTTTTGCAGGTTTTTACTCAAAAGATAGCATTATTGAGGCGGTTAAGTTTTCAACTATTACTGGAAGCGATTTTGCCTATTTTGCGGTATTAGCAGGCGTGTTCGTCACAGCATTTTATTCATTTAGATTGTACTTTTTGGTTTTCCACGGCAAAGAGAAATGGCGTCACGTTTCTCATGCGCATGACGCTCATCGTGATGACGCACACCATGATGGTGCGCATGACCATCATCATGGTTTAAGCCCAACGGATGATCCGCATGAGCCAGGCTGGGTAGTCAAGCTGCCGCTGATTTTATTGGCCATCCCTTCATTATTAATTGGCTACATCGCGATTGAGCTTATGCTGTTTGGCGACTTTTTCAAAGGTGTGATTTTTGTGAATAACGAAGCGCACCCTGCCATGGAAACGTTAGCGCATCACTTTCATGAAATACTGCATTCGCCAACCGGCATGGCTTTGCACGGTTTGATGACATTACCATTTGCGTTGGCGGCTTCTGGTGTACTGTTATCTTGGTTCTTTTATATGAAACGTCCCGATATTTCAGCCGCGATTCAGAAAAAATTTAGTCTCATAAACCAAATTTTAGAAAATAAATACGGTTTCGATGCATTCAATGAGCGCGTATTTGCCGGTGGCGCGCGCATGCTGGGTGAAAAGCTTTGGAAGTTTGGCGATATTCAGTTAATTGATGGCGCAATCGTTAACGGTACGGCGCGCTTAATTGGCCGCCTATCTGGCAAGGTACGTCATTTGCAATCGGGCCTGATTTATCACTACGCTTTCGCCATGATTATTGGCTTATTTTTGTTCTTAACCTTTTTTATTAAAATAAATTAAGTGATGACTATTTAAATGATGACTATGGATTTTTTAAATAGCCATGTGCTAAGTTATTCAATCTGGCTGCCAATTTTGGCTGGCGTTGTGGTGTTGCTGTTAGGTAACGACAATAAACCAAATTTCACGCGTTGGCTTGCCTTGGTACTCAGTTTGGCAGCGTTTGCAGTGACCTTGCCGTTGTACACGCATTTTAATTACGCCGATGGTGGCTTTCAGTTTCAAGAAATGGCGCGCTGGATTCCAGCATTCAATGTCAATTATCACTTGGGTGTAGATGGTATTGCAGCGCCATTGATATTGCTGACCAGCTTTACCACCGTAATTGTGGTGATTGCCGCGTGGGAAGTCATTACCAATAATATCGCGCAATACATGGCGGCTTTCCTGATTATGAGCGGCCTGATGATTGGCGTCTTTAGCGCATTAGATGGCTTACTGTACTATGTGTTTTGGGAGGCGATGTTAATCCCCATGTTCTTGGTGATTGGCATTTGGGGCGGCGAAAACCGCGTTTATGCGACCATTAAATTTTTCCTCTATACTTTGCTTGGCTCGCTGCTCATGTTGGTGGCCTTTATCTACTTATATCATCAAACGGGTAGTTTTGAGATTGTTGATTATTACAAATTGCCATTGCCACTCAATGTACAAGTATTGATTTTCATGGCATTTTTTATGGCATTTGCCGTCAAAATCCCCATGTGGCCAGTGCATACCTGGCTGCCAGATGCTCACGTTGAAGCGCCTACTGGCGGCTCTGTGATACTGGCGGCGATTATGTTGAAACTGGGCGGCTATAGCTTTTTGCGTTTCGCCATGCCAATCGCACCCGATGCCGCGCATTATCTATCTGGATTTATGATTACCTTGTCATTAATTGCCATTGTGTATATTGCCTTGGTGGCATTAGTGCAAAAAGACATGAAAAAGCTGATTGCCTATTCATCCATTTCGCACATGGGTTTTGTCACTCTAGGCTTCTTCCTGTTCAGTCAATTAGGCCTAGAAGGTGCGATTGTGCAGATGATTTCACATGGCTTTATTTCTGCCGCCATGTTCTTGTGCGTGGGTGTGTTGTACGACCGCATGCATAGTCGTCAAATCGCAGATTACGGTGGAGTTGTAAACACTATGCCCATTTTCGCAGCATTTGCTGTCTTGTTTGCTATGGCTAACAGCGGTTTGCCAGCTACATCAGGCTTTGTGGGCGAGTTTATGGTGATTTTGGCGGCAGTTAAATACAACTTTTGGGTTGGGTTCTTGGCTGCAACCACTTTAATATTTGGCGCAGCCTACAGTTTGTGGATGGTTAAGCGCGTTTTTTATGGTGATGTTGCTAATTCGCATGTGGCGGAATTAAAAGATTTAAATAAGCGCGAATTGCTGATTTTAAGCATATTGGCTTTGATGGTAATCGGCTTTGGGGTGTATCCACAGCCCCTTAGCGACTTTACCCATGCCACGGGGGCACAATTTTTGAATCACATGGCAATCAGCAAATTGCCAGTTGCTGGGCTATTGCCTTAAGTTACTAGAAAATAATATTAGAAAAAACGATGGAATATATCAAAACCGATCTGATTACTGTGTTGCCAGAACTCACCGTGCTTTGCATGGCTATGTTTATTTTGCTGCTGGATTTATTTATTAAGCCAAAAAATCGTATTTTGATTTACGGTTTGGCGCAATTTACGCTATTGGCAGCCGCTTATTTTACAGTCAGTACCTATAATCCAGCCGTTGGATATGCGTTTTCGAATATGTTTGTAGACGACCCATTGGCGGATGTACTAAAGCTCATGACATATTTGGGTACATCGATGATGCTGGTTTATACGCGTCAATATATGCAACAGCGCGGACTATTCAGAGGCGAATATTACGCCATGGTGTTGTTTGCCATGCTAGGCATGATGATCATGATTTCTGGCCAAAGTATGCTCACCATTTATATGGGCTTAGAATTGCTTTCGCTTTGTTTGTATTCCTTAGTTGCATTTGACAGAGATAACGCCCGCGCGACCGAAGCTGCGATGAAATACTTTGTATTGGGTGCGCTGGCTTCAGGCATGTTGCTATATGGCATGAGTATGATTTATGGCATGACAGGTAGCCTAAATATTTCAGAAATCAGTAGTGCATTGCTGGAAACTAATCCTAAAAACCCTGTATTGATTTTAGGCTTAGTATTTATTGTAGCTGGCTTGGCGTTCAAATTTGGGGCGGTGCCGTTTCAAATGTGGGTGCCCGATGTTTATCAAGGCGCGCCAACGTCTATCACCATGTTAATCGGTTCTGTGCCAAAGTTTGCGGCATTTGCCATTACTATTCGCTTGCTGGCGCAAGGCTTATATCCGCTAGCAATCGATTGGCAAGATATGCTTTTAATTATGGCGGTACTATCCATCGCCATTGGTAACATCACCGCCATCGCGCAAACCAACTTAAAACGCATGCTGGCATACTCCACTATATCGCATATTGGCTTTTTACTATTCGGATTGATGAGCGCTAATTTAAACGGCTTCGCGTCCAGCATGTTTTACATAACAGCCTATGTACTAATGACACTTGCAGGATTCGGCATGATTTTACTGTTAAGTCGCCAAGGGTTTGAGGCAGAGAATCTAGATGATTTGAAAGGTTTAAATAAGCGCAGCCCATGGGCCGCCTTTTTAATGTTAATTACCATGTTCAGTATGGCCGGTGTGCCTCCAACGCTTGGCTTCTATGCCAAATTCACCGTGCTACAAGCGGCGCTACAAGCGGGATTTTTGTGGGCAGTGGTGTTTGCAGTATTAATGGCTGCAATCGGCGCATTTTATTATTTACGCATTGTAAAGCTTATGTATTTTGATGCGCCAAAAGACAACTCTGCAATCAATTCACCTGCTGATATGCAGTTGGTATTAAGTATTAATGCTGTTGCTTTATTGCTGCTAGGAATTATGCCGCAAACTGTGATGCAGATTTGCGGTGTGGCTATCTCACTCAGCCTTCAATAGTTTGTATTAAGTACTATTCAAATGATCAGCGAGTAATTACATGACGCAAATTATTATTCTATTGTTGGCATTTGTTGCAGCTAATTTACCTTGGCTTTCAAATAAATTATTTTACGTTGTATCGCTAAAATCAAATGTAAAGAGCTTGGCTTGGTGCTTGTTAGAACTTATCGTTTTGTATTTTATCGTCGGCACCATAGCTCAATATGCAGAGCACGTCACTCTGGGTCAGGTTTCAACGCAAGGCTGGGAATTTTATACTGTTACTTTTAGCTTGTTTTTAGTGTTTGCTTTCCCAGGATTTATTTACAGAGTATTGTGGAAAAAATAAAGTCCAGCTTACAAAGTAAACTGGACTTTTCTTGATTACCAAACTTAATTATAAAATGACCTGCCATCACATAGCAAATGGGCATGCGCGTCTTTTCTAGCATTTAGACAATTCTTAACAATCCCAGCCATTGTCGCTTCATCCCAACCATTTACCCAGTCCGCATGCATGGAATAACCAGCAGCAGCAGTTTTTTCATAATTATCACTTGCTAACCTCCAATTGCCCTCTTGAGCAGCTTTAGTCACAGTAAAGCTAGTAACCATTGAAACTTGAGGGATAACTACAGGGTGAGTTGCCGGACAAAACCAGTTATTTGGTGGTGCAACAGGTCTGTGAGTTGGAAATACTACATGATCTTGATGGCTCGGGCTGTCTAAATTCACACCATCCCAACATTGTGGAAAGGATATGTCAATCGTCAAAGTGTCACCCGCTTCACATTGATCGCCTTTCGGAATGTGAGGATTCCAACCGTAGACTGTTCTTTTTGAATTTGGTCCTGGATAACAAATCATCGAATTAAATTTAACGTCTGCTGCACTTTTTGCCTTACTGTTGCCAGTAATCATTCTCAAGCCTTTTGGCGGCGCTTTTACTAATGAAACATCCACAGTAGATTTATAATAAAATATTGTAGATGTAGGTACGATTGGCGTATTGGTTGAGGTGTCAATAAGAGATGGTATCCAATAAGCACTACGATTCATAATACCACCAGCGCAGGTAGAGTTGCCTGTGGCAGATAGATTTGACAAATTGCTTTTGTAGTCTAAGCTAACATTACCAAAAAATGTGTGGTGGTGAGCTGCACCTTGTTGGTTAGGATACACGATAGGATCATCATTGCTCATATGACTAGGTGCGCATGAAATTCTAAACGCACCTGTATGACTGTTAGGCGTAACTTCAGTTGTTGGGCTAATTTTTAATAGATTAGAACCAGTGGCATGCACCATATTTTTACTAATATCAACAGCAGGCATTAGACCAACTTGAATAAGATTGGGTGAAGCGTTCGATATAACTGGTAAGGGTGCTGGAGTATTTACGGCCACTTGTACAGGCGGTGCTACTACAATTGGCGCAGGTGCTACTGCAACAGGTGCTGGAGCGGCAACTGGCGCTGAGGGCACGGTAGCGGCACGTTGAGTTAAAAAACTAGAACCAGAATTTTGCTTGGCTCTAGGTATGCCAAACACAGTTATATTGCTACTACCAGAATTAATAGTCGTTGGAATACCTAAAGGTGATGTTTGGTTAGCTGCAGGTGTACTAGTTGTGGCTGGACGACTGACAGTTGGAACGCTAGCAGTAGATGTAGGTTTAACTGAACTAACTGGGCTAGAAATTGGGGTTGAAGCTACAGAGCCAGCGTTTGTAGGTCTTGACCTAGCAGTATTAGTTACAAAGCTCCTTGTGCTTGCAGCGCGCGCATCAGGAATGCCGAAAAAATTTGTACTAGCGGTGCTTGTTTTGTTTACGGTGAAGTTAAAAAATGTATTTAAATTTTTTGCTGATGCAACCGATTTTTGAATTGGGCCTATCGTACATAAATCTTTTGTTTGCAACGCATTCACCATCTCGTTGCGCGTCACTTTTGTGAAGTTGCTGACTGGTGGACGATCGGAATATTGTGTCACGCCTCGGTTATCACGCCATTTATAAATCTCTGCGTTTGCAGGATAGCTAGCCGCAATCAGGGTTAGTAATGGCAACGTAATTAACATTGCTGGATGACGAATAATTGAATTTAACATAGTGATGTCCTACTATTAGTCTATATGAGCTTACATATTAGTTAAGAATAAGTCGCTAAGTCAATGAATTAAAAATAAATAGTCTAAAACATAACTTTTAAATAACTTTTAAGC
>LNFM01012964.1_pt1 | contig 14625 bp, 9 predicted proteins | sample 596031 | NCBI WGS metagenome assembly LNFM01 (sample SAMN04254537, study PRJNA301005) | activated carbon metagenome | isolation source: dual media filters at the Ann Arbor, Michigan drinking water treatment plant | place: USA: Ann Arbor
CGGCGCTGGGGGTGCAGAGCACCCTGTCGATGATGCCGATCTACCTCTTCGGCAGCGACGAGCAGCGCGAGCGCTACCTGCCGGCCATGGCGCGTGCCGAGCGGCTCGGCTGCTTCGGCCTGACCGAGCCCGACCACGGCTCCGACCCCGGCTCGATGAAGAGCCGGGCGCGCCAGGTCGACGGCGGCTGGCGGCTGAGTGGCAGCAAGACCTGGATCACGCACGCGCCCATCGCCGACCTGATGGTGGTGTGGGCCAAGGACGACGACGGGCGGGTCGGCGGCTACATCCTCGAGCGCGGCATGAAGGGCTTGAGCACCTCGACGATCGAAGGCAAGTTCTCGGTGCGGGCGTCGCCCACCGGCGAGATCCACATGGACGACGTCCTCGTGCCCGAGTCGCAGAAGCTGCCCGGCGCGCGCGGCCTGGCCGCGCCCTTCGCCTGCCTGAACAACGCACGCTTCGGCATCTGCTGGGGCGCGATGGGCGCGGCCGAGTTCTGCTGGCACGCGGCGCGCCAGTACACGATGGACCGCCGGCAGTTCGGCCGCCCGCTGGCCGCCAACCAGCTGGTGCAGAAGAAGCTGGCCGACATGCAGACCGAGATCACGCTGGGGCTGCTGGCCTGCCTGCACCTGAGCCGCCTGCGCGATGCCGGCCAGGCCAGCCCGGAGATGATCTCGCTGCTCAAGCGCAACTGCGCCGGCAAGGCGCTGGACATCGCGCGCGCCGCCCGCGACATGCACGGGGGCAACGGCATCGCCGACACTTACCACGTCATCCGCCACCTGATGAACCTCGAAACCGTGAACACGCTGGAAGGCACGCACGACATCCACGCGCTCGTTCTGGGCCGCGCGATGACCGGCATCTCCGCTTTCAATTGAAGACCCCATGACCCGCGCCGACGCCATCCACGGCCTGATCCACCCGCGCTCCATCGCCATCGTCGGTGCTTCGGCCGAGCTGTCGAAGATCAACGGCCGGCCGCTGAAGTTCCTGCTCGAGAAGGGCTATGCGGGCCGCATCCTCCCGGTGAACCCGAAGTACGCGCAGATCGCCGGCCTGCCCTGTTCGCCCGACATCGCCAGCCTGCCCGAGGCTGCCGACCTCGCCATCGTGGCGGTGCCGGCGCGCGAGGTGCTGGCCAGCATCGACGCACTGGGCCGGCGCGGCGTGCGGGCGGCCGTGGTGTTCAGCTCCGGCTTCGGCGAAACCGGGCCCGAGGGCCTGCAGCTCGAACGAGCCGTCGTCGACTGCGCGCGCCGCCACGGCATGGTGCTGTGCGGGCCGAACTGCCTGGGCTTCGTCAATGCGTTCGACAAGGTCTACGCCACGTTCAGCCAGTACGCCGACGGCGAGACCGGCCCCGGGCCGATCGCATTCGTCACGCAGTCGGGCGCCTTCGGTACCGCGATCGCCGCGCTGGCGCGACAGCGCGGGCTGGGCCTGGGCTACTTCATCAACACCGGCAACCAGGCCGACCTGGACTTCAGCGAGCTGATGGACAGCGTGATCGACGACCCGCCGGGTTACCTCGAGGGCCTGGAAGACGGCGCAGCCCTCATCCGGCTGGCGCAGCGCTGCCAGGCGCTGGGCAAGCCGCTGGTGCTGACCAAGGTCGGCCGCATGGCCTCGGGTCAGCGCGCGGCGGCGTCGCACACCGGCGCGCTGGCAGTGGCCGACACCGTGTTCGACGCCGTGATCCGCCAGTACGGCGTGCTGCGCGCGCGCAACGAAGAGCAGATGCTGGACATGCTGCAGGCGCTGGCCCAGCCGCGGCCGGCGCGCGGCATCGGCCTGGGCATCGCCACGCAGTCGGGCGGGGCTGGCGTGATGATGGCCGATCGTGCCGAAGAGGTCGGCCTGACCATGCCCGAGCTCGGCGAGGCCACGCGCGCGCGGCTGGCCGAGGTGATGCCGGCGTTCGGCTCGGCCGGCAACCCGGTCGACGTGACGGGGCAGTTCGTGGCGCGGCCCGAACTGCTGACCGAGTCGGTGGTGGCCTTGCTGCGCGACCCCGCGGTGCACATGGGCATCGTCTGGCTGCAGCTGATGACGGCGCACGTCGACACGCTGGTGCGCATCTTCTGCGAGATCCGCGACCGCAGCGACAAGCCCTTCTTCGTCTGCTGGGTCGCCGCACCCGCGGAAGCGTTGCGCCGGCTGAACGCCGAAGGCATCGTGGTCTTCAGCGCCGGCGAGCGTGCCGTCGAAGCTGCCGCGGCGCTGGCGCGCCACGGCCTGTTCCGTCGCCAGCCGCCCGTGGTGGTGGACGCCGCGGTGTTGGCCGGCGTGCCACGCGATCTTCACGACGGCGTGCAGGCCTCGGTGCCGGCCACCGCGTGGCTGAGCGCTGCGGGCGTGCCCATGGCCCCGGTGGCGCTGGCTCGCGACGAAGAGGAAGCGGTGGCGCTGTGGCGCGCCACCGGCAGCGCCGTGGCGCTGAAGATCGAATCCCCCGACATCACCCACAAGACCGAGGTCGGCGGCGTGGTGCTGAAGCTGAACGACGAGGCCGGCGTGCGCGCCGCCTACGGCACCCTGCTCGAGCGTGCCCGCCAAGCCCGGCCCGGGGCGCGGCTGGACGGCGTGCTGGTGCAGCGCATGAGCGTGGGACACCTGGAGCTGGTGGTCGGCGCGCAGCGCGACCCGGTGTTCGGCATGGTCGTCATGGTCGGGCTGGGCGGCGTTCTGGTCGAGGTGCTGAAGGACGTGGCCTTCCGCCATGCGCCCTTCGACACCGACGAGGCGCTGGCCATGCTGGCCGAGCTGCGCATGGGCGCCGTGCTGGACGGCGTGCGCGGGCAGCCCGGCGCCGATCGCGGCCAGCTGGCCGGGCTGTTGTCGCGGCTGTCGCACTGGGTCGCGGCCATGCAGCCGTGGCTCGTGGAACTCGATCTCAACCCCGTGCTTGTCGGCCCCGAAGGGCCTTGGGCCGTTGATTGCGTGATGGTGTTCAAGCAGCAGGGCGCAGACCCTGGAGCACCGACCCGGCCGGCGCTGCCGGCCCTTTCCCTCGAAAACCCTCCGGAGACAAACCGATGACCGTCCACCACCGACTCCCGCTTCCCCGACTCTTCGCCGGTGCGGCCCTCACGGCCCTGGCCTTCGCGGCGGCGCCAGCCCTGGCCCAGGCCTGGCCGGCGCGCACCATCACCTTGATCGCGCCCTACAGCGCCGGCGGCGACGCCGACCTGGCGGCACGCAACTTCGCGAGCGCGGCGCAGAAGGCGCTGGGCCAGACGGTGGTGGTGCTCAACAGGGTCGGTGCCAGCGGCGTCATCGGGTCGGCACAGGCGATCGCCGCGGCCCCCGACGGCTACACGCTGCTGCTGGGGCGCACGGGTTCGCAGTCCATCCTGCCGGCCATCCAGCCGACCTCGACCAAGTACAAGTGGGACGACTACACCTTCATCGGCACGCTGGAGCTCAATCCCTACGGTTGCATGGTCAACGCGAAGTCGTCGTACAAGACCTTCGACGACCTGGTGAAGGCCATCACCACCAACGGCAAGAAGCTCAATTTCGGCACCGCGGGCTCGATGACGACCAACGACATGGGGCCGCGCCAGCTCTTCAAGCTGCTGAAGCTGAGCCCCGACCAGACGCCGACGCAGATCCCCTACAAGGGCACGGGCGACGCCACGCTGTCGCTGCTGGCCGGCGAGACCGAGTTCGCCTGCGGCAGCATGGGCCCGTCGCTGAGCCACATCAAGGCCGGCAGCCTGCGCGCGCTGATCGTCACCACGCCCGAGCGCATCGCCGCTGCACCCGACGTGCCCACGGCGCGCGAGCTGGGCTACCCCGAGATGGAGAAGATCGTCGGCTGGAGCGCGGTCCTCGGCCCGCCGGGCCTGCCCAAGGACGTGCGCGACCGCCTGGTGGCCGTGATGAAGACGATCTCCACCGACCCGGCCTGGCTGGCCGGCACGGCGGCCACCGGCTCGGGCCGGAAGAAACGCGCGAGTTCGCCAAGGCGCAGTTCGACCTGTACCGCGCGCTCGGTGAACAGATGGGCATCATCGACGCGAAACAGTAGGCGCGGCCTTCAGAGCAGCGCCCCCATGCGGCCGGCCGCCGCCAGCAAGGCCGGCAGCCGCGTGGCGGCATCCTTCAGCGACATGCGCGCCACGGGCGCATGCACGGCGATGGCCGCGCGCACGTCGCCCGCCGCATCGCGCACCGGCACGGCCAGCGCGATGAGGCCGGTGATGAACTCCTCGCGGTCGAACGAGTGGCCCAGCCGCGCGATCTGCTCGCACTCGGCGCGCAGCGCTCGGGCGCTGGTCAGCGTGTTGGCCGTCAGCCGGGGCAGCGACAGCCCGGCGATGAGCGCCTCGCGCTGCTCGACCGGCATGTGGGCCAGGAAGAGCTTGCCGCTGGCCGTGCAGTGCAGCGGCACGCGGGTGCCGACGTCCAGCGTCATGCGCCAGGGCCAGGGTGCTTCGACCCGGTCGAGGTACACCACCGCTGCGCCGTCCAGCGTGGTGAAGTTGCAGGTCTCGCCCACCTGCGCCACCAGCTCGGCCAGCACCTCGTGCCGCAGGCCGCGCACCGTGCCGTGGTTGAGCGTGTCGAACGCCAGTCTCAGCAGGGCCGGGCCCAGCACGTAGCTGCGCTCTTCGATGCCGCGCGCCAGGTGGCCGCTGTCCTGCAGCGCCGTGCACAGGCGGTGCGTGGTGGCCTTGGGCAGGCCCAGACCCGCCGACAGGTCGGCCAGCGACAGGGCGCGTCCCTCGCGCGCCAGCAGCCCCAGCAGGCGCAGGCTGCGTTCGGCCGCCGAGCCGGTGCTGGCCTCGGGCGACACGGACTCCGGGCCTGGCTCGGGGGCGGGCCAGGGCGCCTTGGCGCGCGCCGCGGGGTTCGGGTTCTTCGGGCGGGGCATGTCTGTCAGGGTAAGCGATGAATGCAAGGCGTTGTCTTCCGCGGGGCAGGGGCCTAGCATCCGACAAAAGCGGATCGTATCGTTCCGATTTTTTGTTGTCCACGCACCGTCCAGTCGAGAGCATCCGGGGCCGATGGAAGAAGAGTTCGATTACATCGTCGTGGGTGCCGGTTCCGCCGGCGCCGTGCTGGCGTCGCGGCTCAGCGAAGACCCGGCCACGCGCGTGCTGCTGCTCGAGGCCGGGCCGGCCGACCGTTCGTTCTGGATCCACCTGCCCATCGGCTACGGCAAGACGATGTGGAGCCCCGTCTACAACTGGTGCTACGAGACCGAGCCCGACGCCAACATGCACGGCCGGCGCATCTACTGGCCGCGCGGCAAGACGCTGGGCGGGTCGAGCTCGATCAACGGTCTCATCTACATCCGCGGCCAGCGCGAGGACTACGACCGCTGGGCCGAGGCCGGCAACCCCGGCTGGGGCTACGACGACGTGCTGCCCTACTTCAGGCGCTCTGAGTGCAACCAGCGCGGCGCCGATGCCTGGCACGGTGCCGACGGTCCGCTGAAGGTCTCCGACATCGGCGCCCGCCACCCGCTCATCGAGGGCTTCATCGAAGGCGCACGCCAGACCGGTGTGCCGCGCACGGAGGACTTCAACGGCGCCGTCCAGGAGGGTGCGGGCTACTACCAGCTCACCACGCACAAGGGCTGGCGCTGCAGCACGGCCACGGCCTACCTGAAGCCGGCGCGCAGCCGCTCCAACCTCGTCGTGCGCACCGAAGCGCAGGCTGTCGCCATCACGCTGGAGGGACGGCGGGCCACCGGCGTGCGCTACCGCCAGGGGGGCACCATGAAGACGGCGCGGGCGCGCGCCGAAGTGCTGCTGTCGGCCGGTGCCATCCAGAGTCCGCAGCTGCTGCAGCTCTCGGGCATCGGGCCGGCGCTGCTGCTGCAGTCCTTCGGCATCGAGGTGAAGCAGGCCCTGCCGGGCGTGGGCGAGAACCTGCAGGACCACCTGCAGATGCGGCTGCTGTACGAGTGCACGCAGCCCATCACGAACAACGACCAGCTGCGCACGCGCTGGGGCCAGCTCAAGCTCGGCTTGCAGTGGCTGCTGTTCCGCACCGGGCCGCTCGCCGTGGGCATCAACCAGGGCGGCTGCTTCATGCGCGCGCTGCCCGACGAGGCGCGCACACCCGACATCCAGTTCCACGTCGGCACCCTGTCGGCCGACATGGCCGGCGGCAAGCCGCACCCGTTCTCGGGCTTCACCCTGTCGGTGTGCCAGCTGCGGCCGGAGTCGCGCGGGCACGTGCGCATCCGCTCCACGGACCCCTTCGCGGCACCCGCGATGCTGGCCAACTACCTGGACACCGACCTCGACCGTCGCACGGCCGTGGCCGCGGTGAAGGCCGCGCGGCGCATCGCGGCCGCGCCGGCCATGCAGACCTACGTCAAGCGCGAACTGAAGCCCGGTCCGGAAGCGAACGACGACGACGCGCTGCTCGACTTCTGCCGCCGCGCGGGGGCCACCATCTTCCATCCCACCGGCACCTGCCGCATGGGCAGCGATGCGATGGCGGTGGTCGACGCCCGGCTGCGCGTGCACGGCGTGGCCGGGCTGCGCGTGATCGACTGTTCGGCCATGCCCACGCTGGTGTCGGGCAACACGAACGCACCGGCGGTGATGATGGCCGAGAAGGCGGTGGACATGATTCGAGAGGATGCGCGCGTTCACTGAGCGCGCAGGTGCCGGGCTGCGAGGCCGGGCACGGCTGGACGATTGCAGGTGGGGTGCGCGGCGTGATCGGCGTCAAGCGGCCCTGGGGTCGACAACGGAGACATCGAAGGAGACAGATCATGAGCAGCAGACAACTTACCAGCCGCCGGCGTGCCCTGGGGGCCGCGCTGGCGGGCACCGCCGGTGCGCTCACCGGGGCACCGGCCATCGCGCAAGGCGTCACGCGCCTGAAGATCCAGACGGCGGTGCCCAGTTCGAGCATCTATTTCGACCTGATGAAGCGCCTGGGCGACCGCGTCGACAAGATGTCGAACGGAAGACTGAAGATGGAGATGCTGCCCGACGGCGCGGTGGTCGCGGCCTTCGAGATCGTCGACGCCGTCGACAAGGGCGTGGTCGACGGGGGCTATGCCTGGACGCACTACTGGTCCGGCAAGAACACGGCGGCGGGGCTGTTCAGCAACCCGGCAGCGGGCGGCGGTACCGGCATGGACCAGCTTTCGCACGTGGCGTGGCTGTTCCAGGGGGGCGGCTATGCGCTGTACAAGCGCTTCTTCTCCGAGCAGCTCAAGCTCAACATCGAGCCCTTCATGGTGCAGCCCATGGGACCCGATCCGCTGGGCTGGTTCAAGAACCCCATCAAGTCGCTGGAGGACATGAAGAAGCTCAAGTACCGCTCGCCTCCGGGGCTGGTGGGCGAGATCTTCAAGGAAATGGGCATCAATGCCGTGGCTATGCCCGGCGGCGAGATCGTGCCGGCGGCGCAGCGCGGTGTGCTGGACGCGGCCGAGTGGATCGGCCCGGCCGACGACATGGCGCTGGGCTTCCACAACGTCTTCAAGCACTACTACCTGCAGGGCCTGCACCAGAGCACCGATGTCGGTGAGATGCTGCTCAACAAGACGGCCTGGAACAAGCTGCCGGCCGACCTGAAGGCCATCGTCGAAGACGCGGCGATGTCGACCATGACCGAGACCTACACCTACAACGTCTATCGCAATGCGCTGGCGCTCCAGAAGCTGCAGACCGAGCACAAGGTGAACGTGCACGACACGCCGAAGGACATCTTCCCGGCCTTCATCAAGGCGACCAACATGATCTACGACCGCGAGGCCGCGAAGAACCCGTTCTTCAAGGAGACGCTCGAGTCGCAGCGCACGTTCGCGAGGCTGGTGGTGCCGTACTGGAACAAGATCAACGGGCTGTACTACCAGCTGGGCATCGATTCGCCCAACGCCAAGTGACCGGCCCCGCCCGGTGCGCTCGCGCACGACGCGCGCGGCACCGGGCGGCTCGTGCTTCCGCCCCGGGCTGACATGACCGCTGACGACTCCTCCCTGGCGCGCGCCGCGCGCCGCCTCGACCGCATTGCCGTGGCTTCGGGCCACCTCGCGGCGTGGCTCATCGCGCCGATGGTGCTGTCGCTGTGCTACGAGGTCGTGGCGCGCTACGTCTTCAACGCCCCCACGCAGTGGGCCTACGACATGACCTTCATGCTGTACGGCAGCTTCTTCATGCTCGGAGCAGCCTTCACCCTGCAGCGCAAGGGCCATGTGCGCACCGACTCCTTCTATGCCGATTGGTCGCCGCGGCGGCAGGCCGCGGTGGACATCCTGGGTTACCTGTTGATGGTGGTGCCGGTGGCCGGCGTGTTCGCGTTTGTCGGTTGGGGCTACTTCGTGAAGGCCTTCGTCACCAATGAAACCTTCGTCAGCAGTGCCTGGCAGCCCATCACCTGGCCTTTCAAGCTGACCATGCCGCTGGCGGGTGCGCTGTTGCTGATACAGACGGCCAGCGAGTTGCTGAAGTGCCTGCACACGCTGAAGACCGGGCAGTGGCCAGTGACGGCCACCATCGGTCCGCGGGAGCTGACATGACGCGCCCGGCAACCCGGCGGAACCTCGTTCCTTTCTTCGTCGGGCGGAGGGTCTTCCCGTGAGCAATGAAGTTCTCGGGCTCGTCGCGCTCGGCGTGCTGTTCGCCGTCATCTTCATCGGCTTTCCCATCGCGTTCACGCTCGGTGCCGTGGCCCTGGCCACCGGCTTCATCGCCCTGGGGCCGGTGGTGCTCGACCTCGCGGTGCTGCAGACGTATTCGGTGATGAAGGACACGGTGCTGGCCGCCATTCCCTTCTTCCTGTTCATGGGCTTCCTGCTCGAACAGTCGGGCATCATGGAGCGGCTGTTCAACGGCATCCAGCAGTTGCTGGCGGGCCTCAACGGCTCGCTCTATCTGGCGGTGCTCATCACCGCCACCATCTTCGCGGCGGCCACCGGCATCGTCGGTTCGTCGGTCACGTTGCTGGGCGTGATGGCGGGGCCGTCGATGATCAAGAGCGGCTACGACCCCAAGATGTCCGCCGGCGCCATCACCGCGGGGGGCACGCTGGGCATCCTGATCCCGCCCTCGGTGATGCTGATCGTGATGGGGCCGGTGGTCGGGGTGCCGGCGACCGACCTCTTCGCGGCGGCGGTGCTGCCGGGCCTGCTGCTCTCCGGCCTGTTCATCGCCTGGACGCTCATCCGCTGCTGGCGCGACCCCAGCCTGGGCCCGGCACTCCCGATGGAGATGCGACCCAAGTCGCTGGGTCCCGTGGTGAAGGACCTGCTGATCGGCGTGCTGCCCGTCATCGTGGTCATCCTGTCGACACTGGGGGTCATCCTGGCCGGCATCGCCACGCCCACCGACGCGGGCGCGGTGGGCTGCCTGGCCACCTTCCTGCTGACGGTCGGCGCGCGCCGCCTGTCCTGGGACAAGCTCAAGCGGGCGGCGCTGTCGACGCTGGAGATCTCCAGCATGATCCTCATCCTGGTGACGGCGTCGAACCTCTTCGGATCGGTGTTCTCGCGCCTGGGCAGCGCCGACTTCCTGGCGCAGATGCTCAACAGCCTGGCGCTGCCTCCGATGCTGATGCTGATCGTCATCCTGGCGCTGGTCTTCGTGCTGGGCTGGCCGCTGGAGTGGGTGCCCATCGTGCTGATCGTCATCCCCATCGCGCTGCCGCTCGTGCAGGCGGCCGGCATCGACCTGATCTGGTTCTGCACGCTCGTGGCGGTGACCTTGCAGACGGCCTGGCTGTCGCCACCGGTGGCGCTGTCGGCCTACTTCCTGAAAGGCGTGGTGCCCCAATGGGATCTGAAGGACATCTACGCCGGCATGGTGCAGTTCATGATCCTGCAGCTGCTGGCAGTGGGCCTGCTGCTGATGTTCCCCAAGCTGGCGACCTGGCTGCCCAGCCTGAACTGAGCTGCGACGGCCCGTCGCCTTGCGGCTTCGGGCCGCGCCTTCCTCTCCGACCTGCCGTCGGCAGCGAGCCCCGGCTCAGCTGCGCCACAGGCTCCACGTCGCGCTGGCCAGTCCCAGGCCCGAGACGACGATCAGCAGGTTCAGCACGAAGCGGCGGTAGCGGTTGGGGTTGGCGTTCCCGAACGCCCGGCGACCGAGGCGCATGCCCAGCAGCATGGTGGGTGCCAGCACCAGCACCCAGCGCAGCGTGTCCGGGCCCAGCAGCGTGGTGGCGGCCCGGTCGGCCCGGGACAGCACCGCGGCGCACAGCAGCGCGTAGAGGCTGACGTACATCAGGAAGGTGATCATGGTGGCGCGCAGCATGGCCGGGGCGGGCCGGGTGGCGGCCATCAGCATCGCCGCGGCAACGCCCCCGCTGGCCGCCAGACCGTTCAGCAACCCCGACGTCACGCCCGCCACGCCGCGCAGCCATGCCGTGGGCGTGAAGCTGTGGCCGTCCGCCAGGCGCATGGCCAGCGCGCCTGCCAGCAGCCCGCCGCCCACCAGCAGGCGCACCTGCAGCGCGGGCAGCCAGGCCAGCGCGGCCAGGCCGATGGGCACGCACAGTGCGTTGCCGATCAGCAGCGCTCGCAGCCAGCGGCGGTCGACCTCGGCGGCCACGCTGCGCACCACGCCGGCGCTGGCGATCGCTTCCAGCACCATGGCTGCCGCCACCACCGGCCCCGCCGGCACGAAAGGCGACAGCCCGCCCACGACGAGGGCGGCGAAGCCGAAGCCGGCAAAGCCGCGCACGACCCCGGCGCCGAAGCCGACGACCAGCGCCAGGCCCAGCAGCGGCCAAGGCATCGGCCAGGCCCAGGCCAGCAGCTCTTGATTCATCGGGACAGCGGGAGGGGGGTCGCCCGGGCCTGGCCGGGCGGATGCGTCAGGCCGCGGCGTCCAGCAGCTTCAGCCGCTGCACCTTGCCCGACGGACCGCGCGGCAGCTCGGTCATGAAGCGGAAGGTCCTGGGCGTCTTGTAGCGGCCCAGGTGCTGTTCGCAGAAGGCGCGCAGGTCGGCCTCGTCGGGCTCGGCGCCCTCGCGCAGCACGATGCAGGCCAGGATCTCCTGGCCGTAGTGCTTGTCGGGCACGCCCACGGCGGCGGCTTCCAGCACGGCGGGGTGCTTCAGCAGGGCCTCGTCGATCTCTCGCGGCGCGATGTTCTCGCCGCCCTTGATGATCAGCTCCTTGATGCGGCCCGTGACGAAGAAGAAGCCATCGGCATCGCGGTGGCCGAGGTCGCCGGTGCGCAGCCATCCGTCGGGGGTGAACGTGGCGGCGGTGGCCTCGGGGTTCTTGTAGTACCCGGCCATGACGTTGGGGCCGCGGATGGCGATCTCGCCGGTGCTGCCGTCGGGCACGGGCTGCAGCGCGGCGTCGATCACGCGGGCTTCGCAGCCGCTGGCGCGGCCCACCGCGCCGAGCTTGCGCTGCGTGGCCTCGAGCGGGTTGCTGAAGGCCGGTGCCACGGTTTCGGTCAGGCCCATGGTCTCGATGATGCCCAGGCCGAACTTCCGCTCGAACGCGCGCAGGTGCTCCGGCGGCAGTGCGGCCGACGCGCTGCGGCAGAAGCGCAGCGCCGCCAGCGCGCCCTGCAGTTCGGCCGCGGGCGCCTCGCCTTCCAGCAGGTACGAGATGATGGTGGGCACCACATTGATCCACGTGCAGCGGGTGTGCGCGGCCTGCGCCCAGAAGCGGGCTGCCGAGAAGCGCGGCGCCATCGCCAGGCTGCCCCCGCTGGCCAGCGGTGCCAGCATGGTCACGGCGAAGGCGTTGATGTGGTACAGCGGCAGCACGGCCAGCACGCGGTCGGCAGCGCTCAGTGCGTGCTCGGCCGCGATGGCGTGCGCATTGGCCGCCAGGTTGGACTGGTTGAGCATGACGCCCTTGGGCACGCCGGTGGTGCCCGACGTGTACATCAGCAGGGCGACGGTCTGCGGCAGGACGACGGCCCCGCCTTCCACGTCGCCCGCATCGCTTGCCGGGTCATGGGCCGGCAGCGCGCGGGCGTCCTCGGCCACTTCGATGACCTGCACCGGCCGCGCCACGCGGGCCAGCTGCTCGCGCACGCGCGGTGCCCACTCGGGCGTGGCGAAGACCAGGTGGCAATCGCTGTGGTCGAGCACGTAGCGCATCTGCTCGGGCTGCGACAGCAGGTTCACCGGGTTGACGCACCAGCCGCCATGCATCGCGCCCAGCAGCAGGCGCAGCGTCATCAGGCCGTTGGGCATCACCAGCGAGACCGTGCCGCCTGCCGGCACGCCGCGGGCCCGCAGCAGACGACCGACCTCGCCACAGCTGGCGGCCAGCTGCGCGTAGGTCAGCACGTCGTCGCTGTCGGTGGCCAGCGCGTAGACGGCCTGTGGCCGATCTGCGGCGCCGGCTTGCACCAGCGCGCGCACCGTGCGGGGCGGATGGCCGTTGGCGGGCGCCATCAGCTGCGCCCGAACTTGTCGAAGTAGGCCCCGAAGATCTCCTGCTCAGTCGGCACGCGCTCGGGGATGGCGCGCGAGATGCGCGTGATGTTCAGGAAGTGGCGGTAGTTCATGTTCTCCGAGAAGTTGTTGCCGCCCCAGGTGCCGCAGCCCATCGACAGCGAGAACGGCAGACCGTTGTCGAAGCTGCCGCCGGTGGCGATGCTGTGCGCCTGGTTGACGATCACGCGCGACACCGGCAGGCGCAGGCCCAGCGCCATCGCGCGCTCCGACAGCGCGCTGTGCAACCCCACCGAATGGCCGGACCCCTGGTAGGCGTAGATGCGCTCGACGATCTGCATCGCATGCTCGAAGTCGCGCGCCGTGTACAGCGCGAGCACGGGGCTCAGCTTCTCGCCCGAGAAGGGATGATCGGGACCGAAGCCGTCTTCGTCGACCAGCAGCATGCGCGGGTTCATCGCCGCCACGCCGGCCAGTCCCGCGCGCTGCGCCACCACCGCGGCCGACTGGCCGGTGGACGCCGCCGACAGCTTGCCGTCGGGCCACATCAGGGCCCGCAGCTGGCCTTTCTGCGCAGCGTCAAGCAGCACGCCGCCGCGCGCCTGCAGGGCGCGGATCATGGCGTCGCGCGCCGGACCCACCAGCACCAGGCTGTTCTCCGACGAGCAGCTGGTCGCGTTGTCGAAGGTCTTGGAGCGCATCACGCGGTCGGCCGCGGCGTCGATGTCGGCGGTCTCGTCGACGATGCCGGCGACGTTGCCCGCCCCCACGCCGAAGGCCGGCGTGCCGCAGGTATAGGCGGCCTTCACGTTGGCCTGCGAACCGGTGGCCACCACCAGGTCGCAGGCCTGCATCAGCGCCGCCGTGCTGGCCTTGGTGACGGGCGACGGCAGCACCTGCACCAGGTCGTGCGGCGCGCCGATGCGGTCGAACTGCGCATGGATGAAGGAGACGAGCCGGGCCGCCGTGCTCCAGCCCTTGGGCGAGGGCGCCACGATGACCGCGTTGCGACCCTTCAGGGCGTTGATGACCTTGTTGGCCGGCGTGGCACCCGGGTTGGTGGACGGCGTGACGGCGCACACCACGCCCACCGCGCGCGCGATCTGGACGATGCCGGTGGCGGGGTCGTCGGCGATCACGCCGACCGACGGCGCACCCTGCAGGTCGCGCAGCAGGCCCAGCGTCTTGCGGTGGTTCTTGCGGATCTTGTCGTCGACGTTGCCGATGCCGGTGTCGGCCACGGCCAGCTCGGCCAGTTCGCGGTTGCGCGCCGGCTCCATGATGGCCCAGCCGGCCGCAGCCACCAGTTCGTCGACGCGCGCCTGGTCGTAGCCCTCGGCCACGCGCTGCGCGGCGCGCGCGCGCTCGACCAGCGCGGTCACCTCGTTGTCGGGCGCGCCCATCACTCGACCTTGATGCCGGCGTCTTTCACCAGCTTGGTCCACTTGGCGACCTCGCTCTCGACCGTGCGGCCCAGCTTCTCGGGTGCACCGCCCACGGCCTCGGCGCCCTGGGCCAGCAGGCGTTCCTTGATCTCGGGCTCGGCCAGCACCTGGTTCATGACGCTGTTGAGCTTGGCGATCACCGGCTTGGGCGTGCCGGCCGGCACGAACATCGCGAACCAGGAATCGACCTCGAAGTCGGCCACGCCGGCTTCCTGCATGGTGGGCACCTCGGGGAAGCCCGCGCTGCGCTTGACGGTGGAGACGGCCAGCGCCTTGAGCTTGCCGGTCTTGACGAACTGCGCCGCCGCGGGGATGGACACCCACAGCATCGGCACCTGGCCGCCCAGCACGTCGCTGACGGCCGGGCCGCCGCCGCGGTAGGGAATGTGCGTGAGCTTGACGCCGGCACGCAGGTTGAGCAGCTCGCCGGCCAGGTGCGAGGGCGAGCCGTTGCCCACCGAGGCGAAGGTCAGGGTGCCGGGCGGCTTGCCCTTGGCCTGGGAGATGACGTCGGCCACCGTGTTGAACGGCGCTGCCGGGTTGGCCACCAGGATCTGCGGGAGCGACGCCACATGGATGACCGGGGCGAAGTCCTTCACCGTGTCGAAGGGCAGTTTGGCGTACACGGCCGGGTTGATGGTGTGCGAGCTGAGCGTGAACAGCACCGTGTAGCCGTCGGCGGGCGACTTGGCCACCACCTCGGTGCCCAGCGAACCGCCGGCGCCACCCTTGTTGTCGATCACCACCTGCTGGCCGATGAGCGTGGCGAAGCGCTGCTGCACGATGCGCGCGATGACGTCGGTGCCGCCACCCGGCGGGTAGGGAACGA
>LNFM01017668.1_pt1 | contig 14624 bp, 19 predicted proteins | sample 596031 | NCBI WGS metagenome assembly LNFM01 (sample SAMN04254537, study PRJNA301005) | activated carbon metagenome | isolation source: dual media filters at the Ann Arbor, Michigan drinking water treatment plant | place: USA: Ann Arbor
CTTGTCGCCCTTCGAGACCGTCGGGATGAATTTCTGGATCACCAGTGGATCACGACTGCCGGTCATGTGGATCTCGACCAGGGCCTCGAGATTGGGATCGCCGGCCTTGAGCTTGACCACGCCCGAGCCGGCGGCGCCGTGCAGGGGTTTGAGCACCACATCGCCGTGGCGTTCGTGAAAATCGACCAGGGCGACCGGGTCGGAACTGATCAGGGTGGGCGGAGTCAGGCCGGGGAATTTCGTCACCAGCAGCTTTTCGGGCGCGGATCGGACCTCGGCGGGATCATTCACCACCAGCGTCTTCGGATGCACGGTCTCGAGCAGATAGGTCGAGGTGACATAGGCCATGTCGAAGGGCGGGTCCTGACGCATCAGGATGACGTCGACGTCCTCGCCGAGGTCCAGCTTGACCTCGTCGCCGAGGGTGACGTGATCGCCCTGGGTCTGGCGGAGGGTCACCGGCCGGGCGCGGCAGAAGAGCCGGCCGTCCTCCAGCGCCAGGGTGCGGACGTCATAGACCCATTGGGCGTGCCCCCGTTCCTGGGCCGTGGTCATCATCAGCCAGGTGGTGTCGGACTCGATGTTGACCGCCTCGACGGGGTCCATCTGGATCGCGACTCTGAGCATGCCCTGTCCTTCCAAGCGTTCGGACCTTGGCTAATGGGCAGCGGGGGGCGGCGGCGCAAGTCTAGTTCAGCTGGAGCCGCACCCGGTCCACCGACATCTGGCGGGTGACCTCCATAGGATCGTCGACTGTGCGGGCCCGGGCCAGGGCTTCGAGCGCGCCGGCGAGGGAGCCCTGTTTTTCGCGGGCGGCGGCGACGTCCAGCCAGGGGCGGTGGTCGTCGGGGTCCAGCAGGGCGCGGCGCAGGGCCGAGCGCTCGGCCCCTTCATAGTCCGCCGCGCGGATGGCGCGGCTGAACAGGACGTTCTGGAGCCGGATCAAGGCCTGGCGGTCGCTCACCGGGGCCATCAGCACGTCCAGCCGGTCGGCGACGTGGGGTGTCAGCCCGGCCCGCAAGGCCCGCCGCGTCAGTTCCGACGGCAGGACCAGCCGGCCCTGGCTGAAGGGGTCGAGGGCGACCGGGCCTTCGGAGGTCTCGACCCGCAGCAGGAAATGGCCGGGGAAGTCGACCCCCCGGGCCTTGACCCCGGCCCGCCGCGCCGCGTCGAGGTAGAAGACCGACAACGCGCCGGACAGGCCGCGGCGGCTTTCGGCCACGTCGATCACATCCGTATTGGCCGGGCTGTCGTGGTTGAGCAGGTCGCCGTTGAGACGCAGGTCCGAGGCCAGGGTCTCGGTCAAGGCCTCGTCGGGGCTTTCCCTGCCTGCAACCCGTTCCGCCAGCCGTTCGGTGGCGTGGGCAGCGAGGGTCCGGACCGGCTGGGGGTCGCGAAACGGCTGATCGTGGATGGCGCAGGCGATGGCGGCTTCCAGCAGAGGAAACGCCTCGTCCCCGGCCTGTCCGGCTTCCGTCAGAACCTCGATCGCTTCATCGCGGGTCATGCGGCGCCCCTCCCGAAGGCGACAACCCCGCGACGATGGCGCGGAAACCGGCCGGGAGCCAGCGCCACCATATCGATTCGGGTCTTTGGCGCAACACCGACCGGCCGGCGGAGAGGAGGCGGTCGTACTGGTCGGGGCCGAGGGCGGTGAGCGCGGCCTCGAGCGTGGCGCGGCGCTTGACCTCGACCACGGCCAGCACCTTGCCGCGGCGGGCGAGGATGTCGATCTCGCCGGCGCGGGTCTTCAGGCGGAAGCCGAGCACCTGATAGCCCTTGGCCATCAGCAGGGCGGCGGCCAGCCATTCCGAGCGGTGGCCGAGCCGGTGCGAGACCGCCCCGAGGGCGACGCGCCAGCCGCGCTTGGTCCGCACGACCTTCGGGGCCCTGACCTTCGTCGGGGGCCGCTTCGGGCTCACCGGCCCTGCATCTCCAGCGCCCGCTTGTAGAGCGGCTTGCGGGGCAGGTTCAGCGCCTTCGACACCTCGGCCGCCGCCTCGCCGGGCGGAAGGCGGGTCATGGCTTCGGCGAGGGCGGCGTCGACGTCGGCCTCGGAGGCGACCTCCGTCTCGCCGGGCGCGACGACGATGACGATCTCGCCCTTGGGCGACTGGCAGCGGGGATCGACGGCCAGTTCGGCCAGCGAGCCGCGCACGCACTCCTCGTACATCTTGGTCAGCTCGCGGGCGACGGCGGCGGGTCGCGGGCCGAGCACGGCGGCCATGTCGGCCAGGCTGTCGGCGAGGCGGGGGCCGCTCTCGAAGAAGACGAGGGTCTGGCGGGCCGTGCGGACCTCTTCCAGCGCCGCGCGGCGGGCGCCGGATTTGGCGGGCAGGAAGCCGGCGAACAGGACCCGGTCGGCGGGCAGGCCGGCGATACAGAGCGCCGCCAGCAGGCTGGACGGGCCGGGGATCGGATGCACCGGCAGGCCGGCGGCGATCACCGCCCGGGCCACGACGAAGCCGGGGTCATTGACCATCGGCGTGCCGGCGTCCGAGACGAGGGCGACGACCTCGCCCGCCCGCAGCCGCTCGATCGCGCCCTCGGCGGCCCGCGCCGAGGCATGGTCGTCGCACCGCTCCAGCTTCGCCTTCAGCCCGTAGGCCGACAGAAGTTTGGCGGTGACGCGGGTGTCCTCGGCCAGCACCAGATCGGCGGCGGCGAGCACATCGAGCGCGCGCAGCGTCATGTCCCGCAGGTTCCCGATCGGCGTCGCCACCAGATAGAGGCCCGACGCCACGGGGCGCGGCGGCGGGGCGGTCGGGGGGAAGACGGACGGATCAGGCATCCGCGGGACCGTGCCCGAGGGGGGCGACGGGCTCAAGGGCGAGCGGTGGGGCTTCGCGCGAGGGACGGTGAGATCGACCCCGCAAAAACGTCCGAAAGCGACACTCTCGCCCCCCGGAGACGGACGCTGGGGGCGTGGGATTGCGCGGGTTGGCGCGCGGTGCGGGCGAACCCGACCGGTTCAGATGGCGATGTCAAAGACCGTGGCAGCGGGATTTGAGTCCCGATCCACGCATTTTATCACGGCCGGGATCGACGCCAGGCAAACGGACGGGGTTCAGGCGACGGATCAGGGGCGGGAAGACACGATCGGGGGCGCCGAAGGCACGGAAGATACCGGGCGGGAAGACACGGCGGCGGACATCGGCATGAGCCGGCCGACGGACGGGCTGGCCGACCTAGCCGCCGTAGCCGCGCCCGCCGCCGCCAAAGCCGCCGCGCGAGACCACGGCGGTGCGGCTCTGGGCCCGGACCGGGGCCTTGCGCGCCACATCGACGTCGTTGCGGTTGGCGACGGTGCGGCCTGTCCGGTAGTCGCGGGACAGATAGCCGCCGCCGTAGCCGTTCGAGTACTGGTCGTTCCGGTCGCGATACAGCGCCCCGCCGCCGCGATAGCCGCCGTTCATCATCTGGCCGATGATGAAGCCGGTCGCCAGCGGGCCGAAGAAGGACCCGCCGCCGCTGTTGTTCAGCGGCCGGCACTGTTCGGGACCCCACTGTCCCTCGCACTCTTCCCGGCTCGCATAGCGGGGCGCGTTCTCGGAGGCCTGCCGCTGGGCCTCGGCCCAGGCGGTGTCGCATTCGGCGTCGGGGACGTCGTTGGCCGCCTTGCAGTCGACGAGCGAGGTATAGGCCAGGGCCGGGTCGGGCTCGGCGACGGGAATGCTGCGTTGAGGCGAGCCGCAGGCGGCCATGGAGAAGCTGACGGTCGCCATCAGGCTGGTGACCTGCAGGGTCCGTGACCGCTTGAGCCGGCGCATGGTGGTGGTTTCGGGCAGGGTATCGTCGGTCATGATGCGCCTCAGGTCGTCATACAGGCTGCGTTGAGCAGGCCCACGCCGATGGAGATGGACGCCAGATAGATGCCCGCGGCCAGCTCGCCGGCCTCGATCCGGGCCGCCAGCGCCTTGTAGAGCACCCGGCTGACGACGATGAACGAGAGGATCTGGATGACGCCGGCCAGCAGGGCCCAGGCGGCGAACTCGGGCAGGCTGACGGTGTGCGACAGGGCGGAGGCGAGCGGCAGGACATAGCCGATCAGGGCACCGCCGAGGGCGACGGCGGCGGCCGTGTTGCCCTGACGGATCAGATCCCGCTCATGATAGGGCGTGACCATCTGGTAGAGGAATTTGAACGCCGAGAAGAAGACGATCGCCGCCACGAAGGCGATGAGGAAGGCCGTCGCCCCCGTCTGAAATGCGAACCAGTCGAACATCGTCTACCCCTCCAGGCGCCTCAGGCGCGGAACTCTGCCATGTCCAGCGGAATGCCGATCATGATCTCATGTGTCGCTTCACCACCCTCGGGCTCCTGCTCAAGGGCGATCATCAGTTCGCGGCCGCCCGCCAGCTCCCGCGCGTACAGCATGCAGGTCTGGTAGATTTTCGCATAGGGCTCGGTCGCGGCGCGGTCGTCGTAGATCGTCTCCCACAGCTTCACCGGCGGCTGGCGAGCGTCGGTCTCGGAGAACCAGAAGCGGGGATATTCCGGCAGACCTTCGGGCGCGCCCTTGAACACCGGTTCGGACAGGCGATCCTGCCAGGCCCGGCGCGCGCCGTCGTTCGGCGGATAGGCCGAGGACCAGGGGGTGAACAGGGTGAAGTCATAGGCCGCCGCGCCTTCGGCGTCGTCACTCATGGCCTGCAGCATGACGTGGTCGTCGGTGTAGAAGCGATGCACGAACGGGCCGTCGTCCAGCTGGACCACCCCCTGGGCGGTGATCTCCAGCGCATCGCGGTCGAGGCTGAAATGCGTCTCGTCGCCCAGCCGGCGCCAGGCCAGCGGATCGAGGGCCACGGTGCGGCCGACCGTGATATTGCGCACCACGGCCAGTTGGCTGACCGGTTCGGCGTCGCGCTGTCCGAAAAGCCGCTTGAACATTCGCCTCCCTTACGCGTCCGCGAGGGGGCTCGCGAGCGTCTGGCGGTAAAGAGATCGTCAGACGGGAAATTCGGCCCTGGGCTCGCCAAAGTCAAGCGTACCTGTTACGCGTTACATGAAACATGCGTAATCCTGCCCCGTCCTCCTTGTCGCCGGCCAACGAGCGCATACGTGCCTGGCGCAAGGCCCGTCGCGAGGCAGGCATGGTCAAGCTGGAGTTCTGGGTTCCAAATACCGCCCGGGACGATGTGAGGGCGGCGGTTCACGCCATCGTCACCGAGTCCGCCCGCGGTCCTGATATTCTCAGACGCCCGCGTCGAAGCCTTTCAACCGATCCTTCTGGAGCAAGCCCCCTTATGGACGCCGTGATCGAAACCGCCTGGACCGTCCCGTCCATCAAGGCCGCGCTGGACGCGTCCGAACTGGTTCGCGAAGGCGAGCTGACCACAAGGGTGCTGGAAGGGGCCGAACCGGTCCTGCTGGCGACCATGCATGAGTACGGCGACCTGCCGATCTACCTCAGCGTCGGCGGGGCCCAGATCGTCTGTTCGGTGCTGTTGTGGCCGGTGGCCGAGCAGACCGACCGCCACGCCTTCAACGAATTCCTGCTCAGGGCCCAGCGGATCGTGCCGCTGTCGAATTTCGCCATCACCTCGGTGAACAACGAGGACGTCTATGAACTGATGGGCGAACTGTCGTGCAAGACGACGCTTCAGACCATATTGATCGAACTGCGCACCCTCGCCGAGAACGCCATCGACGCGACGGACCTGCGCGAAACCTTCGGCGTCGACGCCGCCTGATCCGGGAGAGAAATCATGTCCATGCTCGCCAAACTCTCCGCCCTGTTCCGCGGCACCGCCCGCGAAGCCGGCCAGGCCGTGGTCGACGCCAATGCGTTGAAGATCCTCGATCAGGAAATCCGTGACGCCGACACCGCCCAGGGCAAGGCCCGCGACGACCTGGCCGGTCTGGTGGCCCGCCGCCGGATGGCGGAGAATGAAATGAAGAGCTTCAGCGACCAGATCGCCAAATACGAAAGCTCGGTCCGCGCCGCCATGTCCCAGGGCAAGACGGACCTGGCCCGCGAGGTCGCCGGCCGGATCGCCGAGCTGGAGACCGAGATCGGCACGCGCGGCCCGATGATCGAGGGCATGAAGGAGGCGGAGGCCCGCCTGCGCACCGCCATCTCGACCACCGACCAGAAGATCGAGACCTTGCGGCGCGAGATCGACATCGTGAAGGTCAATGACTCGGTGCAGAAGGCCCAGACCTCGGTCGCCCTGCAGTCGCAGGGGGCCCATTCGCGTATCGGCTCGGCCGCCGACAGCCTGCAGCGCATCAAACAGCGTCAGGCGGTCCAGGAAGAGCGGCTGCGCGTCGGCCAGGAGCTGGAGGACAAGCGTTCCGGTGCCGACCTCGACGCCAAGCTGCGCGAGGCAGGGATACTGCCGGGCCACGCCTCGGCCGACGACGTCCTGGCCCGGCTGACGGCGCAGGAGATCAAGGTGGTGACGCCGCTGATCGAGAGCTCGGTTCCCGCGTCCAAAGACCCGGCCTGAGGCGGCATGGAACGTCTGTCGCTGGTCCCGCGCCCCGACTGGCAGGCCCGGGCCGAGGCCGTCGGCTTCACCTGGCACCACGATTCCGGCGAGCGGTACTGGGATGAAAGCGCCGCCTACGCCCTGTCCCTGACCGAGGTCGAGGAGGGGCTGGAGGCGCCGACGGCCGAGCTGCACCAGATGTGCCTGGACCTCGTCGATGAGGCGTCGGGGTCGGAGCGGCTGATGTCGCTGCTCGAGATTCCGGAGGCGTCGCGCGACTATGTCGCCGACAGCTGGAAACGCCGCGAGCCGTCGCTCTACGGCCGGTTCGACTTCGCCTGGGACGGGACGGGGCCGGCCAAGCTGTACGAGTACAATGCCGACACCCCGACCAGCGTGTTCGAGACGGCGGTGTTCCAGTGGCTGTGGCTGGAGGACAGCATCGCCAGCGGCGTCCTGCCGCCCGACGCGGACCAGTTCAACAGCCTGTACGAAAAGCTGGTCGACCGGTTTCGGGCGATCTTCCCCGAAGGCGGCTTCGTGCATTTCTCGTCGGACCCGGAGTTCGTCGAGGACCGGCAGACGGTACGCTTCCTCGAGGATCTGGCGCGGCAGGCGGGGCTGGATCCGAAATTCGTCGCCATCGACCAGATCGGCCTCAATGCCGACGGGCGCTTCGTCGACGACGAGAACTGGCTGATCGGCGCGATGTTCAAACTGTATCCGTGGGAGCAGATGCTGCGCGACGACTACGCCGAGCCGCTGCCGAAGGCGGAGGTGACGGTCCTGGAGCCGGCGTGGAAGGCCCTGCTGTCGAACAAGGGACTGCTGCCCCTGCTGTGGGAACGGCATGCGGGACATCCCAATCTGCTGGCCTCCTTCTTCGAGAGCGATCCGGCGCATGCGAGCCTCGGCGACGCCTATGTGCGCAAGCCGCTGTTCTCGCGCGAGGGCGCCAATATCTCGATCGTCGAGGGCGCGGCCCGGGAAGAGGGGCTGGACGCCGGCTATGGCGAGGGCCGCCACATCCGGCAGGCGCTGCACGCCCCGCCTCTGTTCGACGGCCAGCATGTGATCGTCGGCTCGTGGCTGGTCGGGGACGAACCGGCCGGGATCGCCCTGCGCGAGGATACGGGCCGGATCACCCGCAACACCTCGCGGTTCGTGCCGCATTTCATCCGGGACTGAGTCCCGGCGCCGGCACCTCAGGTCAGCAGGGCCCTCAGCACCCCGTCGAGCACCGGCCGTCCCGTGGACGTCGCCCTGACCCGGTCCGCGTCCACGGCCAGAAAGCCGTCGCCGATCAACCCGGCCAGCGGCTCAGCCGCTTCGGTCCGGCCCAGCTCGACCAGATCGGTCAGGGCCACGCCCTCGACCGTGCGCAGGCCCAGCAGGACCTTTTCCTCCGCGGCGTCGCGCGGCGACTGGCTGTCCCGCTCGCTCCACGGCGTCCCCGCCGCGACGCCGGCGACATAGGCGGCTATGCCCTTGTGGGCGACGGTCGCCGTCCTTGCGCCGTCCAGCGTCAGCCGGCCGTGGGCACCCGGGCCGAGGCCCAGATAGTCGCCGCCGCGCCAGACGTGCAGATTGTGCGCCGACCTCGCCGCCTCGCCGCGCGCGTGGTTGGAGACCTCATAGGCGTCGAAGCCGGCGGTCTCGAGCACGGTCTGGGTGGTCTCGTAGAGGGCGGCGGCGCGGTCCTCGTCAGGCGGGGTCCAGGCGCCACGGGCCACGGCGCGGCCGAAGGCGGTCGTGGGCTCTATGGTCAGCTGGTAGGGCGAGACGTGTTCGAAGCCCATGTCGAGGGCCTCGGTCAGCTCGGCGGTCCAGCCGGCGACGGTCTGGTCGGGGCGGGCGTAGATCAGGTCGATGGACAGGCGCGGGAAGGCGCGGGCGGCGACGGCGACGGCGCGGCGGGCCTCGTCCGCCGAATGGTTGCGGCCGAGGAAGGCGAGGGCCGCGTCGTCCAGCGCCTGCACCCCCATGGACAGGCGGTTGACCCCGGCGTCGGACAGGGCGGCGAAGCGGGCGGCCTCGGCGTCGGTAGGATTGGCCTCGAGCGTGATCTCGATGGAGCCGCGCGGGGGGAACAGGGTCCGGGCGCGGGCGATGACGGCGGCCACGGCCTCCGGTGCCATCAGCGAGGGGGTGCCGCCGCCGAAGAAGATCGAGGCCAGACGGCGCGGGCCGGTCAGGGAGCCTTGCGCCTCCATGTCGGCGAGGATGGCCGCGACCAGACCCGCCTGCTCCTCCGTCCGGCCCCGGTCGCGCACGACGTTGAAGTCGCAATAGGGGCAGATGCGGGCGCAGTAGGGCCAGTGGACGTAGAGGGCGAGGTCGGAGCCGGGGTCTGGGACGGGGGGCATGGGGTGATTGGTGGTTGGTGGTTGGTGATTGGCGGGGGCAAGCGCCGGTGCTTGGGTGATGCTGGTCGGCGGCGATCCAGCCGCCCCAATCACCAACCACCAATCACCCTTCCATCAAAGCCGCCTTCAGCTTCGCGAACGCCACCGCGCGGTGGCTGATCGAGTCCTTCAGAGCCGGGTCCAGTTCGCCGAAGGTCTGGGTCTGGCCCTCGGGGATGAAGATGGGGTCGTAGCCGAAGCCGCGGTCGCCGCGCGGGGGGAAGGTCAGCAGGCCGTCGACGCGGCCCTCGACCACCACGGCCGGGCCGTCGGGCCAGGCCACGGCGAGGGCCGAGGTGAACCAGGCGCGGCGATCGGAGGAGCCGGTCTCTTCCAGCCGTTCCTCGACGCGGCGCATGGCGAAGGCGAAATCCTTGTCCGGACCGGCCCAGCGGGCGGAAAAGATGCCCGGGGCCCCGTCCAGCGCCGCGACCGACAGGCCCGAGTCGTCGGCCAGCGCCACCTCGCCCGAACGATCGGCCGCGTGGCGGGCCTTGAGCAGGGCGTTGCCGACGAAGGTGCTCTCGGTTTCGTCCGGTTCCGGCAGATTCAGGCTGGCGGCGGTGACCACCTCGTAATGTCCGTCCAGAAGCGCGTCGATCTCGACGGCCTTGCCGGGGTTGTGGGTGGCGACGACGAGCCGCATCCCCTTGATAAGCTTCAGTTTCATCTCGATCACGCGCTCCGAAACAATCCATTGCCAAAGTTTAATATCGTTAAACGATATGTAACGTGCCTTTTCTCAGAGCACGGCCTATCTATGTCTGGCAAGATCGATGCAGCGGAACAACAAAAGAGGGGTGAAAACATCCCTCGCCCAGGACCAACGGAGAACGACTATGAGCACCATGAACGCTTCCTACTTCATCGAGAAGGTCGGCCACGGCATCCTCAACGCCTTCCTGCTCGCCGCCCTGCCGACCGCCCTGGTCGCCACCCTGATCCAGAGCTTCTGATTCCGTTCTGGCCACACCGGCCAGAACGGCGACCAGACGACATGGCCTCAAATAGCCCGAAGGGCGACAGGCCAAGACAACAAAGTCTCACGGGAGCTTTGACGATCGGCATGACAATCGCGAAGAATAAGACCGCGTGCGGGTTCGCCGGACCCCGCGCGGCATCGTCGCCCCGCCGACCGGCCCGCTAGCAGAGAGGTCGACCCATGCGTTTCCCGAAATCGCTTTCGATCGGGATCCGCGTGCCTTTCGTCCGGACCCCGGCCCTGCCGGCTCTCGGTCCCGGATCCATGTCCAGCCTGCTCGGCGTCGCCCTCGGGGCCGCCTACTGGATCCTGGCGCTGCTGACCTGCGCCGCCGTCCTCGTCTTTCTCTTCATCGCCTTCGTGCCGCTGGGACCGCTCGACCTGATCGCGACCTCGGAAGACGGCGGCACCAGCGTGCCCGTGCCGCGCGCCTATTTCCTGTTCGGGGTGGGCGCCTTCGCCGGCTATTTCGCCGGTTTCACCCTGATCCTTCGCCACCTGCGCCGCATCGTTCATTCCCTGCGCATCGGCGACCCCTTCCAGCCCGCCAACGTCAGCCGGCTGAAGCAGATCGGCCTGACCCTGGCCACGGTCACCGGCGGCGCCTGGATCGGCCAGACCCTGGTCTCGCGGCTGGTGCGCGGCGCGCTGGAGCCGCCCAGCCTGTTCGACCTGGTCACCCCCGCCTTTTCGGTTCTGGTCGTCTTCGTCCTGGCCGAAGTGTTCCGCGAAGGCGCCCGCCTGCGCCGCGAATCTGAACTGACGATCTAGATGGGCGCGCGGTCAGCAGGCTCCGCCCTTCTCGACCCGACGCGCGCCGGTTAAGAGGACCCCATGGCCATCCGCGTACAGCTTGATCGCATTCTCCTCGAACGGCGCATGTCGCTGACCGAGCTGGCCGACCGCGTCGGCGTGACCCTGGCGAACCTGTCGATCCTCAAGACCGGCAAGGCGCGCGCCATCCGGTTCACGACGCTGGACGCCCTGTGCCGCGAGCTGAACTGCCAGCCGGGCGACCTTCTGGTCCAGGCGCCCGGACCCCAGGACATCGGCTCGGACGAGGATCCGGACGGGAACGCCCCAGGCACCACATGAGCCGCCGCGACGACCTGAGCCCCGACGACCGCCGCATCTGGGCCCGCGTCGCCGGTTCGGTCACGCCGCGCAAGCCGAAGAAGGCCGCGCTGGTGATCCCGGGCGCCGCTGTGGCCGATCCGCCCGCCGCGCCGCTGCCGCGAGGTCTGGCAAAGCCACGCGCCGCCGCCCCCGCCTGGAGCCCGCCGATCGTCGCCCCGGCCCGCCCGCGCGGCCACCCCGAAGAACTGGAGCCGCGCCGTCAGCGCCGCCTGTCGCGCGAACGCGATCCGATCGAGGCGAAGATCGACCTGCACGGCTATGGCCGTTTCCAGGCCCAGGACGCGCTGACGGCCTTCCTGCACGGCGCCCAGGCGCGGGGCTATCGCTCGGTGCTGGTCGTCACGGGCCAGGGACGGCGCGGCGGCACGGGCGTGATCCGCGCCTCGGTGCATGAATGGCTGCAAGGCCCGGCCCTGCGCGGTGTGGTGTCCGGCTTCGCCTCGGCCGCCCGGCATCATGGCGGGGATGGCGCTCTGTATGTGACGATCCGGCGGGGGTGAAGAGTGGCTAGTGGCTAGTGATTAGTGGTTGGCCGGCAGGGGCGAACGCCGCCGGCGCCGAGCCGCCCCCCGCAGCCGATCCAGCAACCACTAATCACTAGCCACTAATCACTCATTCCAGCGTCAGCCCGGCCTCTTTCGCCAACCCTTCCAGCGAGGTCATCGGCCGCGGGCCCCAGTGGGCGATGACTTCCGCCGCCGCCAGCGAGCCGAGCTTGCCGGCGTCCTCCAGCGTCAGGCCGCGGGCGAGGCCCAGCAGGAAGCCGGCGGCGTACTGGTCGCCGGCGCCGGTGGTGTCGACGACCTTGTCGACCGGGACGACGGCGATGGCGACGCGTTCGTCGCCCGAGACGATCACCGAGCCGGCCTCGCCGCGGGTGATGGCGGCGACGTCAACCATGGACGCCAGCTGCGATGCGGCGGCGTCGAAGTCTTCGGTTTCGAACAGGGCGGCCAGTTCGCCTTCGTTGGCGAGGACGATGTCGGCCGAGGCCTCGATGAAGGCCAGAAGTTCGGCGCGCCAGCGGGCCACGACGAAGGTGTCGGACAGGGTGATGGCGACCTTGCGCCCGGCGGCGTGGGCGGCGGCGGCGGCGGCCTCGAAGGCGGCGCGGGCCGGGGCCGGATCGAACAGATAGCCTTCCAGATAGACGATGGCCGAGGCACCGATCAGGTCGGCGTCAATGTCGGCGGCCGCCAGCTGGTTGGCGGCGCCGAGGAAGGTGCACATGGTGCGCTGGCCGTCGGGCGTGACGTTGATCATGCAGACGCCCGTGGCCAGGCCCTGGACCGCGCCGTCCCTGAGCGCAGGGGTCTCGAAATGGACGCCGACCGCGTGGATGTCGTGGGTGAAGACGCCGCCCAGCATGTCGTCGGCCACCTTGCCGATATAGGCCGCGCGCCCGCCGAAGCTGCCGACGCCGGCGACGGTGTTGCCCGCCGAGCCGCCCGAGGCCTCCACGCCCGCGGCCATGGCGGCGTAGAGGGCGGCGCTCTGCTGGGCGTCGACCAGCTGCATCGAGCCGGGCGTCAGGCCCTGGGCCGTCAGGAAGGCGGGGTCGCAGGGGGCGAGGACGTCGACGATGGCGTTGCCGACGGCGCAGACGTCGTAGGAGGCGGGGTTCTGGGTCATGGGCGGGGCCATAGCGGGCGCGGGCGGGATTGGCCAGCCGGGACCGCTGTCTCCTTATGGGCGGACAAGCAAACCCGTGTTGCGGTCCCGGCGGCTTTCTGGTCTGGAGCCGACATGACCGAGATCGCCGTCCTGACCCCCGACGCCGCCGACCCCTCCTATGCCGGCCAATGGCCCGGGGTGCTGGAACGTCTCGCCGAGGCCATTGCGACGGCGGGGCTGACGGCGGTTCCGACGGCCTGGACGGACCACATCGAGGACGCCTCGGGGCTGATGCGGTTTCCGCTGGTCCTGCCGGTGATCGCCTGGGGCTATCACCGCGATCACGACCGCTGGATGCAGGCCTGCGCGACCTGGGAATCCGCCGGGGTGCGGATGCTGAACCCGCCGTCGGTGCTCGCCTGGAATTCGGACAAATCCTATCTGGGCCGGCTGGCCGAACAGGGCGTGGCCATCCCTGACACGGTCTGGATTGACGGCCCGACCCAGGCGGATGCGGATGCCGCCTTCGACCGGTTCGGCGTCGATCAGATCGTGGTCAAGCCGCGCGTCTCGGGCGGGGCGTACCGGACGCTGCGGCTGTCGCGGGGCGAGCCCATGGTCGGGGCCCCCGAAGGTCCGGCGATGATCCAGCCCTATCTGCCGTCGATCGAGAGCGAGGGGGAGACCTCGCTGCTCTTCTTCGGCGGTCGGCTGAGCCACGTCGTCAACAAGCGGCCGGTCCCCGGCGAGTTCCGAGCCGCCCGCCGGCGCGCTGGCGCTGGCGGAACAGACGCTGGCGGCCATCGGCGAGGACCTGCTCTATGCCCGCATCGACATGGCCCCCGACGCCGACGGCGGCTGGCTGTTGATGGAGGCGGAGCTGATCGAGCCGGACTTCTATCTGGCCTCGGCGCCGGAGGGCGGGAAGCGGTTCGCGGAGGCGGTGCGGGCTCGGCTTTGAGTGGTTAGTGGCTAGTGATTAGTGGCTAGTGAGGCCGCAGCCGATGGCCCGCTCGAGGTTCAGCGCGCCGACCCAAATCACTAATCACTAGCCACTAATCACTTTCAGCCCGCCTCCCCCAACGCCGCCAACCCCGCCCGCGACGGGCACAGGTCGCTGATCACGCACCCTCCGCATTTCGGCTTCCTCGCCGTGCAGGTGTACCGCCCGTGCAGGATCAGCCAGTGGTGGGCCTTGGGCAGCCAGGCTTCGGGAACGACGCGGAACAGCTGGGCCTCGACCTTGTCCGGCGTCCCGGCGTTGGCCAGACCGAGGCGGTGGGAGACGCGGAAGACGTGGGTGTCGACGGCGATGGCGGCCTCGATGCCCAGTTCGTTGAGCACCACGCTGGCGGTCTTGCGGCCCACGCCGGGCAGGGCCTGGAGGTCGGCGCGGTTCAGCGGCACCTCGCCGCCGTGCTGTTCCAGCACGATGCGGCTCAGGGCGATGACGTTCTTCGCCTTGTTCCGGTACAGGCCGATGGAGGCGATGAAGGGGACCAGCCCCGCCTCCCCCAGCGCCAGCATCTTCGCGGGGGTGTCGGCGACGGCGAACAACCTGTCCGTCGCCTTGTTGACCGCGACGTCCGTGGCCTGGGCCGAGAGGGCGACGGCCACGACCAACGTATAGGGGCTGGAGAAACTGAGCTCGGTCTTCGGCTCGGGCATGATCCGCGCCAGCCGCTCGAAGATGGCCTCGACCCGGTCCTCGTCGGGCGGCCAGCCCAGCACGGGGACCATCGCCCCTGTCATGACGGCGGGGCGTTTCGGCGCGGGTCGGGGCGCAGGTCTGGAACGGGCCTTGGGCGGCTTCATCCGGGTCGGGTAGCAGACCCGGACCGGAACCGGGAGGGCCTCAGGTCTCCCACGACGCCGGAATGAACAGGGCGCCCGCGCCGAGCAACATGTCGGCGAGACCGACGGCCAGGGACAGGTCGAACAGGATGGCGCAGCTCAGGATCAGAAGACTGGCGGGCTGGGCGTACCGGGCGGCGAAGCGCTTCATGGCAGATCTCCTCTCAGCTTGGCCGTAGTCGAAACCTCCGCCGCGCC
>LNFM01009111.1_pt1 | contig 14621 bp, 11 predicted proteins | sample 596031 | NCBI WGS metagenome assembly LNFM01 (sample SAMN04254537, study PRJNA301005) | activated carbon metagenome | isolation source: dual media filters at the Ann Arbor, Michigan drinking water treatment plant | place: USA: Ann Arbor
GCAGGCTGCGGCGAAACATGGGCGGTCCTCCGGTTCTTGTTGCCGCCATTGGAGCCCCTCCGCGCCCCGGAAAGCAAGGCGCACCGCCACTCTCTCCGGCCAGCGGCCTCCTTTTCCGTCTACGCCGGCGCCGGGTGCAACCCCGCATACCAGTCGCCGATCTCGCTCGATGTGGCGAAAGCGACTTCGGGATGCGCGGCCAATTCCTGCATCGCCGCGGTGAAGGATTCCATCCGGTGCGGCACGCCGATGACATGCGGGTGCAGCGCCACCGTCATCACGCGCGTGCGGGAAAACCCGTCGCGCGCGAAGAAGGCCAGGCTGTCCCGGATGCGGTCCGCCAGCGCCGATGAGGCGTGCTGGCCGATGACATAGACCGGCACGTCATTCAGCTCGACCGTGTAGGGGATGGAGAGCATCGGGCCGGCCGCCGTGGTCATCCACACCGGCACGTCATCCACCAGCCAGTCATGCAGATAGGTGACGCCGTTGCGCAGCAGCACCTCCGGCGTATCGGCCTTCTCGCTGAGGCCCGCGCCGAGCCAGGCGCGCACCTTCTGCCCCGAGAAGCCGCGCATGATGGCGAGCGACTGCGCCACCACCTCGGCATCGTTCTCGATGGTGGCCAGCGCCCTCTGGTAAAGCCCGTGGCCCACGAATTCCCAATCCGCCTTGAGCATGGCCTCGGCCAGGCGCGGGTAATGCGTGCAGATCTGGGCATTGGAAAGGTTGGAGGCGCGGATGCCGAGTGCCGCGCAGAGCTGCAAGAGGCGCGGCATGCCCACGCGCAGCCCGTATTCCACCCAGGTGAAGTTGGGCACATCGGGCACGGCGCGGATGCCATGCGGCGGCGGCAGCACGGCGCGCGGCATGGGCTGGTCGAAGGGCCAATGCTCGACATTGACGGCGACATTCACGATGAGGCGCTTGCCCTGGTAGGGCGGCAAGGCGGGCGCATCGCCTTCCATCTGGAAGGGAATGCGGGGATTGGCTTCGGGCATGACTGACTCCGGCTGAAGGCGCGAAGCTTTCACGCCGCGCGCAAGCCGGTCAATCCGCGCGGATATTGGCGCGGCGGATGGCCTCGGCCCAGGCCGCGCGGTCGCGCTGCATGCGGGCGGCGAAGGCGTCGGGGCCTTCCACCAGCGGCGTCAGCCCGTTCTCCAGCAGGCGCTGGCGCAGGGTGGGGTCCTGCAGGGCGCGCCCGGTCGCCTCGGCCCAGCGGGCGATGCTGGCCGGCGCCATGCCGCGCGGGCCGCAGAGGCCGAACCAGCCCGCCACCTCCAGCCCCGGCACGGTCTCTGAGAGGCGCGGCGCATTGGCGAATTCCGGCACGCCCTGGGCATCCGCCAGCGCCAGCAGGCGCAGCTCGCCACCCTGGATCTGGCGCATCACATCGCCGAGATTGGTGATGAGCAGGTCGGTGCGGCCGGCGATGACATCCAGCGCGGCCGGTGCCGCGCCGCGATAGGGCACATGCACAAGGTCGAGCCCCGCCATGGCGGCCAGCCGCGCGCCGGTGAGGTGCTGCGCGGAACCCACGCCAGCGCTGGCATAGGTGACGCTGCCAGGCCGCGCGCGGGCCGCGGCGACAAGTTGCGAAAAACTCCGGTAGGGGCCGCGCGCGCCGGTCACGGCGCCATAGCTGGAGAGCGCGACATTCGCGACGGCGACCAGCTCCATGCGCGGATCAATCGGCAGGTTGGCGCCGGGCATTTCCGGGCCGATGGTCATGGTGCCCATGGGGCATTGCAGCAGCACGCTGCCATCGGTGGGGCCGCGCGCCACGTATTCCGCGGCGATCATGCCATTGGCGCCGGTGCGGTTTTCCACCACCACGCGCGTGCCGGTGACGGTGCTGAGCCCCTCGGCGATGAGGCGCCCCACCAGATCGGCGGTGCCGCCGGGGGCGAAGCCCACGATGATGCGCGGCGCGCGCTCCTGCGCCAGGGCCAAGCCGGGCGTCAGCAGCAGGGCGAGCAGGAGAAGGCGCTTCATGGCCGCATCCTCAGGGTGCTGGGCGTGGGGGAGAGCAGCGGCCAGGCCAGCTCCGCGAATTCGCAGAGCAGGCGGCGCGTGTCGCGAGGGTCGATGATCTCTTCCACCCAGAAGGCCTCCGCCGTGCGAAAAGGGCTGCGGAGCTGGTTCAGCCGGTCCTCGATTTCCGCGAGCTTGGCCGCCGGGTCCGCCGCCGCCGCGATCTCGGCGCTGTAGGCGGCCTCGATCCCGCCCTCCAACGGCAGCGAGCCCCAGCGCGCGGAAAGCCAGGCGTAGCGCGGCGAATAGCGGCCGGCCGGCTGATGCACCACGCCGGCCACGCCGAAGGCGTTGCGGATGATCATGGTGCACCAGGGCACGCTCGCCTGGTTCACCGCCGCCATGGCGCGGACGCCCAGGCGAATGGTGGCGGCCTTCTCGGCGGCCAGGCCCACCATGAAGCCCGGGCAGTCCTGGAGATAGACGACAGGGAGGTGGAAGGTCTCGGCGAGGTCCACGAAGCGGATGATCTTGGCGCAGGCATCGGCGGTCCAGGAGCCGCCATAGAAGAACGGATCGCTCGCCATCAGCGCCACGGGCTTGCCGTTCAGCCGCGCGAGGCCGGTGATGATGCTGCGGCCGAACATGCGGCCCATCTCGAAGAAACTGCCCTCGTCCACCACCGCGCTGATGATGGGCCGCATCTGATAGACGCGCCGCCGGTCGCGCGGGATATGGGTGAAGAGCTTTTCCTCCCGCCGGTTCGGGTCATCGGTCGGCGCGGTGACAGGCGGCAGGCCATAAACGGAGGATGGCAGGTAGGAGAGGAAGCGCCGCGCGCATGCGAAGGCCTCCGCCTCGCTTTCCACCGCGTGATCCACCGCGCCGGCCTTGGTCTGGATGTCCCAGCCGCCGAGCTCCTGCTTCGTCAGATCCTCGCCCAGCCGCTTCACCACCGGCGGGCCGGCGACGAACATCGCCGAGGTCTCCTTGGTCATCACCGAGTAATGGCTGGCGGCCAGCCGCGCGGCCCCCAGGCCCGCGACGGAACCGAGGCCCAAGCCCACCACCGGCACCATGCTCAGATTGGCGCCCGTGTAGTGGTAGAGCATGGTGCCGCCGACACCGCCCGGCAGGTTCGCGCGGCCCGTCGTCTCGATCGTCTTCACCGAACCGCCGCCGCCCGAACCCTCGATGATGCGGATGATGGGCAGGCGATATTCATGCGCCATGCGCTCGGCCATGATGGGCTTCTCGCGGATGGTCGCATCGGCCGAGCCGCCGCGCACGGTGAAGTCATCGCCCACCACCACCACGGGGCGGCCTTCCACCCGGGCGCGGCCCATGACGCAGTTCGAAGGCGTCAGCGCCTTCAGCGTGCCATCCGGCGCGTATTCCGCCTGGCCCGCGATGGCGCCGATCTCGTGAAAGCTGCCCGGATCAATCACGCCCTCGATGCGCTCACGCACGGTCAGCCGCCCGCCCGCATGCTGCCGCGCGATCTTGTCTTCGCCGCCGAGCTTGCGCGCCTCGGCCTCCCGCGCGCGCAGCTCGTCCAGTTCCGGTTGCCAGGTCATGCGGCGGGCTCCTTCGCGGTGTCTTCCACCAGGCGCTTGCGGGCGGCCTCCAGGAAGCCGGTGGTCATGCGGCCCTCGCGCATTTCGGGCGCGCGCAGGGCGGCGGCGAGGAAGGGCGCGTTGAGGCGCACGCCCTCGGCGCGGCATGCGTCGAGGGCGGCAGCGAGGCGCACGAGCGCCGCCGCGCGCGTGGGCGCATGGGCGATGATCTTGCCGATCATAGAATCGTAGTAGGGCGTCAGCAGATCGCCCGTGCGGAAGCCGGCATCCACGCGCAGGCCGGGCGCTTCGGGCGGGAGGTCCAGCACACCCAGCCGCCCGGGCGAGGGCAGGAAGTTGCGCGTTGCATCCTCGGCGCAAAGGCGGGCTTCGACCGCGTGGCCATCCAGGCGGATGTCATCCTGGCGGAAGGGCAGCGCCTCGCCGGCCGCGATGCGCAGCTGCCATTCCACGAGATCGAGCCCTGTCACCATCTCGGTCACCGGATGCTCCACTTGCAGGCGGGTGTTCATCTCCATGAACCAGATGCGGTCGGGGCGCAGCGGCGCTTCGGCGATGAACTCCACCGTGCCGGCGCCGATGTAGCCGACCGCGCGGGCCAGGGCGCAGGCGCGGCGGCCGAGCTCGGCGCGCAGGGCTGCGTCCATGCCGGGAGCCGGGCATTCCTCCACCAGCTTCTGGTGGCGGCGTTGCAGCGTGCAGTCGCGTTCATGCAGGTGCAGGACGTTGCCATGCGCATCGGCGAGGATCTGCACCTCGATGTGGCGCGCGGGTTCGACCAGCTTTTCCAGCATCAGCCGGTCATCGCCGAAGATCGCGGCTTCGCGGCGGGCCGCATCCAGCGCGGCGGCGAGGTCCTCGGCGCGGGCCACGCGGCGCATGCCACGCCCGCCGCCGCCGCCGATGGCCTTGACCATGACGGGATAGCCGATGCGCGCCGCCGCCTCGGCCAGGTCATCGCCGGCATGGCCAGGCAGGCAGGGCACGCCCGCCTGTTCCGCCAGGACGCGCGCCGCAGCCTTGCCACCCATGGCGCGGATGGCGGAAGGCGGCGGCCCGATGAAGATCAGGCCGGCCTTCGCGCAGGCCTCGGCGAAATCGGCGTTCTCGCTGAGGAAGCCGTAGCCGGGATGCACAAAGCGGGCGCCGCTGCGCTCGGCCGCGGCGATGATCGCGGGGATGCAGAGGTAGCTCTCACGCGGATGGGCAGGGCCGATGTGTTCGGCGCGGTCGGCGGCTTCCACATGCAGCGCCGTGGCGTCCACGTCCGAAAAGACGGCGATGCTGGGCCAGCCCAGGCGCCGGCACGTCCGCGCGATGCGCACCGCGATCTCGCCGCGATTGGCGATGAGGACGGGGCCGCTCACCGCCTGAAGATCGCGACCGCCTGGCCTTCCTCCACCTGCTGGCCCTCGGCCACCAGGACTTCCACCACCGTGCCGTCATGCGGCGCGCCGATGGGGATTTCCATCTTCATGGATTCCAGGATGAGGATGGGCTCATCCTCGGCCAGCGCGGTGCCCGCGGGCGCCGTGATCTTCCAGACGGAAGCGCCGATTTCGGCGCGGATGGTGATCATGGGGCTTCCTCGCATCGGGCCGGCTTGGCACGGCCCGTTGCGGAAATCCTGGCCCCGGCGCGGCCGCCGCACAAGAGCGCCGCTCAGCGCGAGTGGCGGTTCTCCGGCACCGGCAGCCCCAGATGGTCGCGCAGCGTGCGCCCCGCATATTCCCTGCGGAACAGCCCGCGCCGCTGCAATTCCGGCACGACGAGTTCGACGAAATCCTCCAGCGGCGTCGGGTAATAGGGGAACATGAGGGTGAAGCCGTCACAGGCCCCCTGCCCCACCCAATGCGCCATGCTGTCCGCGATGCTGGCCGGCGTGCCCACCAGCAATTGGTGCCCGAGCGAGGTGCCGAGGTAGCGCGCCACCTGGATGATGCTGAGGTTTTCCCGCGCGGCCTTGGCCATCAGATGCTGCTGCCGCGCCTTGGCGGCATTGCTGGGCGGCAGCGGCGGCAAGGGCGCATCGGGCGGGAAGCTGTGGATGTCGAGATCGCCACACAACCGCGCCAGCAGGCGCATGGCATTGGCATCCGAGAGCAGGCCTTGCAGCGTTCGGTACTTCTCCTGCGCCTCCTCCTCCGTGCGGCCGATGATGGTCATCAGCCCCGGCATCACCTTCACATGCTGCGGGTTGCGCCCGTGCCGCGCGGCGCGCGCCTTGAGGTCACTGGTGAAGGCCTGCGCCTCGGCCAATTCGCTCTGCGCGGTGAAGACAAGATCGGCCGTGCGCGCCGCCAATTCCATGCCGGCATCGGAGGAGCCCGCCTGCGTCACGATGGGCCGCCCCTGCGGCGAGCGCGCCATGTTCAGCGGTCCACGCACCGAGAAATGCTTGCCGTGGTGATTCAGGTGGTGAAGCTTGCTCGGATCAATGAAGTTGCCGCTCGCCTTGTCGCGCAGCATCGCCCCATCCTCGAAGCTGTCCCAGAGGCCGGCGACGACGTCGTAGAATTCCTCAGCGCGTTCGTAGCGCTCGGCGTGCAGCATGTGGTGGTCGGCGCCGAAATTCCCGGCCTCATCCTCGATCTGCGAGGTGACCAGGTTCCAGCCCGCGCGGCCGCCGCTGATATGGTCGATCGAGGCGAAGCGGCGGGCGATGTTGTAGGGCTCGTTGTAGGTGGTGGTGGCCGTCGCCACCAACCCGATATGCTTCGTCACCGTAGCCAGGGCCGCCAGCAGCGTGGTCGGCTCCAGATAGGCCTGGCGCGCCTGGGTGGGCCGGAAGCCCTGCACGCCATCCAGCCCGGCGCTGCCATTCACCGCCACCGTGTCCTGGAAGAAGATCGTGTCCAGCTTGCCGCGCTCGGCCGCCTGGGCGATGCGGACATATTGCGCGAATTCCATGTCGCATTCCGGGATGGCGTCCGGATGGCGCCAGCCGGCGGAATGGCTGCCGGGGGTGAACAGGAAGGCGGCCAGGTGCATCATGGAACCGGCCGGATTTCCGTCGCCATCGTGTATTGATCACCGCGCGGTGTCAGGCGCAGGCCCCGCCGCACGCCCCAGGTCGAGCGCATGAAGAAGATGGGCAGCAGCGCCTGGTTCTCGATGGCGAAGCGCACCGCCTGTTGCGTGGCGGCCTCGCGCGCCGCGTCATCGAAAGTGCTGTCCGCCACATCCAGCAGCCGGTCCATCTCCGGGTTGGAATAGCGCGTGCGGTTCCAGCCGCCATGGGCGCGGGCCGCGTTGGGCGTGCGCACCAGCGCCGTCAGCCCCTCGCTCGCCAACCCGCTGGAGGAGCCGAAGATGGAGAGATGCGCACTCAGCTCCGGCACGCCGCTCGGCAGCAGCGTGGCGCTGCGGCGGAGATAGATGGGCATGGGCAGCGCCTCAATGGTGGTGCGGATGCCCACCGCCGTCAGCATCTGCGCGATGGCCTGGCAGGTGCGGCTGTCGCCCGCGAAGCGGTCCTGCGTGCAATGCAGGTTGAGGTTGAAGCCCTGCGGCAGCCCCGCCTCGGCCAGCAGGCGGCGGGAGAGGGCGGGGTCGAAGGCCGGCAGCTGGATGCTCGGGTCATGGCCGATGAAGCCGGGGGCGGCCACCTGGTTGGCCGGCGTGGCACCGCCTTCCATGACGCGCTCGGCCAGCGCCCGGCGGTTGATGGCGTGGGTCATGGCCTGGCGCACGCGCTGGTCGCGCAGCGGGTTCGCGGCCAGGGGCTGGCCATCGGCGCCCGTGGCGTTGGGGATGCTGGCGCTCATGCTGTCGAGGTAGAAATAATGGGTGAAGATGCTGTCGCCCGAGACCAGCTGCGTGCGGCTGTCATTCTGGATGCGCTCATGCAGGCCCGATGGGACGGTATCAATCACATCCACATCGCCGGCCAGCAGGGCAGCGACGCGCGCGCTGTCATTGGAGATGAAGCGATAGGTCACGCGCGCCCAGGGCTCGGCCGGGCCGCGCCAATTGGGGCTGCGCTCCAGCACCACATCCTGGTTGGGCGTCCAGCGGATCCAGCGATAGGGGCCGGTGCCGAGCGCCGCGCGGCCGCCGTTGAAATCGGCCTCGCTCGCATCCGTCGCGCCGCGCTCGCTCAGGATGGCGATGGCGACGAGGAAATGCGGCTGCAAGGGCGTGGGCACGCGGGTCGTCACGCGCAGCGTCCGCGCATCCACCACCTCGATCGCCGTGATGTTGCGCACGGCACTGGCATAGGTGCGCGGACCCTGCGCGGCCTGGGCGCGGCGGATGGAGAAGGCGACATCACTCGCCGTCAGCGGGCTGCCATCATGGAAATTCACGCCCGGGCGCAAGCGGAACTCCCAGGTCAGCGGATCAATCGCCCGCCAGGATTCCGCGAGCCCCGCCTCGGCGCGCAGCTGCGCGTTCTGGGTCAGCAGCGTCTCGAAGACATGCAGCTGCACATTGCGATTGGGCGTGAAGGTGAGGTGCGGGTCGGCACTGTCCACCGCGGCCTTCATGCCGATGCGCAAATTCTGCGCCGCCGCCGGCTGCATGGCCAGCAGCAAGGCCACCAATGCCCCGTATCGCATATGCGTCATCAACTTCCTCCGCGCGGATTTCCACAGGATGACACGCCGGGGTGGCCTTGCGCCACAAGCCCAAAGCCGGGCCAGATATCGCCCAGTGGCATGGCCACGCCCAGGAAGCGGGCGCCCCCGCCAGCAAGGAGACCGGCTTTGATGCAAACCCCGCCACGCCAGATGCATCTGGGCGTCTTCGTCCTCGGCACCGGCAACCACATCGCCGGCTGGCGCTATCCGGGGGCGGCCGACAGCTTCCAGAGCCTGCCCGTCATCCAGGAGATCGCCCGCATCGCCGAGCGCGGCAAGTTCGACCTGCTGTTTCTCGGCGACAGCCTGGTGGCCGGCGTGAATGACCACCCCTCCTTCACCGCGCGCTTCGAGCCGCTCACCATGCTGGCGGCCCTGGCCGCGACGACGACGCATCTGGGCCTCGGCGCCACCTCCTCCACCACCTATGGCGAGCCCTATTCCGTGGCGCGCGCCTTTGCCTCGCTGGACCATCTGAGCGGCGGGCGGGCGGCGTGGAATGCCGTCACCTCCTCCGGCGCCAAGGCGGCAGCGAATTTCGGACGCGAGCATCCGCGCCATTCCGCGCGCTACGAAGTGGCGGAGGAATTCGTCGATGTGGTGCGCGGGCTGTGGGATTGCTGGGATGATGGCGCCATCATCGCCGACCACACCACCGGGCAATACATCAATCCGGACAAGGTGCGGGAGCTGAACCACAAGGGCGAATTCTTCCAGGTGAAGGGGCCGCTCAATATCGGCCGCTGCCCACAGGGCCAGCCCATCATCCTCCAGGCCGGAAGCTCCGAACCCGGCCTCGCGCTGGCCGCGCGCACGGCGGATGTGGTGTTTTCCGTGGTGCAGGATCTCGACGAAGCCAAGCTTGCCTATCGCGCGCTGAAGGACCTCCTGCCGAAATATGGCCGCGTGGAATCCGACGTCGCGCTGCTGCCCGGCGTGATGCCGGTGATCGGCGCCACAGACGCGGAAGCGCGGGAGAAGCTGAACGTGCTGCAAGGCTTCGTCACCGGCAGCAATGCCGCCACGCTCCTCTCGCAGCGGCTTGGCGTGGATGTCTCGGGCTTCCCGCTGGATGAGCTGGTGCCGGACCTGCCTTTGCCCGACAGCTCGCATGGCTTTGCCCGCACCATGCTGGCCAAGGCCAAGCGCGAGCGGATGACCTGGCGTGACCTGCACAACCTGACCGGCGCCGCCCGCGGCCATTGGGTGATCTGCGGCACGCCCGAGAGCATCGCCGATACGCTGGAGCTGTGGTTCCACGAGAAGGCCGCGGATGGCTTCAACATCCTGCCGCCCTATTTCCCCGGCGGTTTCGATGATTTCGTGGACCAGGTGGTGCCCATCCTCCAGGCCCGGGGCCTCTTCCGGCGCGACTATTCCGGGACCATGCTGCGCGACCATCTGGGCCTGGCGCGACCGCCAAACAGGCTCTTCGCGGGATAGGGGGAAGCATGCGCTGGGGGCGCGAGACGAATATCCTGCTGCTGGCGCTGGGCGCCATGTTCGTGCAGCAGAGCTTCGCCTCGCTCGGCCGCAGCCTGCCCAGTGTCATCGCGCCCGCCATCATCACCGACCTCGGCATCGATGCCGCCTGGGTGGGTGTCTATGTCAGCCTGATCGCGGTCTCGGCGCTGGCCTTCCAGCTCGGCTGCGGCAGCTTCATCATCCGCTACGGCGCCCTGCGGATGAGCCAGATTGCGCTGGTGCTGCTGGCGCTGGGCCTGTTTGCGGCCTCCTCCGGATGGATCGTGCTGCTGGCGCTTTCGGCCATCATCGGCGGTGGTGGCTCGGCGATCTCCACCCCGGCCAGTTCGCATCTGCTGGGCCGCTATTCACCGCCGAAATACGCGCCGCTGGTGTTCTCGGTGAAGCAGACCGCGGTGCCGGCCGGGCTGCTGCTGGCCGGCCTCGCCGGGCCTGCCATCACCTATTGGGGCGGTTGGCAGCTGGCGCTGGATGTCGCCGCCATCTCCTGCCTCGTCTTCGCGCTGCTGCTGCAACCCACGCGGCGCGAATTCGATTCCGACCGCGTGCCAAGCCGGCGCTTCCACCTCTCGGACTTCAAGACCACCATCACCGCGGTGATCGCAACGCCGGAGCTGCGCAACCTCTCCTTCGCCTGCTTCGCCTTCAACGGCTTGCAGACGGTCTTCACCTCCTACTTCATCCTCTACCTCGTGGATCTCGGGCAGAGCCTCGCGCTGGCGGGCTTCATCTTCGCCGTGGCGATGTTCGTGGCGGTGCCCTGCCGCATCTTCTGGGGGTGGCTGGGCAGCACCATGGTGACGCCGCGCGCGATGATGGGCGGCCTGGCGCTGGGCATGGCGGCGAGCACGCTGGTGATGGGCTTCTACGGCCCCTCCTGGCCGGTCTTCCTGATCGGGCTGACGGCCAGCATCCTCAGCGCCACCGCCATGTCCTGGCATGGCGTGCTGCTGGCCGAGGCCGCGCGGCTCGCACCGCCGGGCATGCGCGGCGGTGCGACGGGGGGCGTGCTCTCCTTCGGGCAATTGGGCGGGCTCCTGCTGCCGCTGATCTATGCGCTGCTGCTCTGGACCACCGGCAGCCATGGGCTGGGCTTTGCGGTCTGCGGGCTGCCGGCGCTGGTGGTGGGTATCGTTCTTTCGCGCAAAGCCGCCTGAGCGCTGGACAAGGCGGCAAAGCGCCTCGCATGCTGCGCACTCCGCTTGCGCGAGGAGATCCTGGATCATGCAACGTCGTTCCCTGATGCAGGCGGGGCTCGCCGCATCGCTCGCCGCACCCGCCGCCACCCGCGCGCAATCCGCGACAACGCTGCGCTTCATCCCGCAGCAGGACCTCATCGTCCTCGATCCCGTCACCACCACCGCCTACATCACGCGCAACCATGGCTACATGGTCTTCGACACGCTCTACGGCATGGATGGCCGCTTCCAGGCGACGCCGCAGATGGTGGACGGCCACACCATCGAGAATGACGGCAAGCTGTGGAACCTGCGCCTGCGCGACAATCTCTGGTTCCATGACGGCACGCCGGTGCTGGCCAAGGATTGCGTCGCCAGCATCCGGCGCTGGGCGCGGCGCGACCCCTTCGGCGTCACCCTCATGCAAGCGACGGACGAGCTCTCCGCGCCCGATGACAAGACGATCCGCTTCCGCCTGAAGCGCCCCTTCCCGCTGCTGCCCATCGCCCTCGGCAAGGCCTCGGTTCCGGTCTGCGCCATGATGCCGGAGCGGCTGGCCAACACCGACCCCTTCCAGCAGGTGCCGGAGATGGTCGGCAGCGGCCCCTTCCGCTTCAAGGCGGATGAGCGCGTGGCGGGTGCCAAGATCGTCTACACGAAGTTCGAGCGCTACGTGCCCCGCAGCACCGGCACGCCGAGCTGGACCGCCGGCCCCAAGGTGGTTCACTTCGACCGCATCGAGTGGAACTCGATGCCCGATGCCTCCACCGCCAATTCGGCGATGCTGAACAATGAGCAGGATTGGCAGGAATACGCCTCGCTCAACCATCTCTCCATGCTGCGCCGGGCGCGCAACCTGCGCATGCAGAACCTGGACCCGACGGGCTATGTCTCCATGCTCCGGGTCAATCACCTGCAGGCTCCGTTCAACAACCCGGCCATCCGCCGCGCCCTCTGGGGAGCGATTGACCAGACGGCCTGCATGCATGCATTGGTCGGGCCTACGGAGACGAGCCTCTATCACGTGCCGCTCGGCTTCTTCGCGCCCAATACGCCCATGGCCTCGGAGGTCGGGCTCGATCCGCTGCGCGGCCCGCGCGACATGGCCGCCGTGCAGCGCGCCCTGCGCGAGGCGGGCTACCGGGGCGAGACGGTGCTGCTGATGATCCCGAGCAATTCCGCCTCGCTCGCCCTGCAAGGCGAGGTGATGGCCGATACGCTCAAGCGCGCCGGCATGAATGTCGAGGTCTATGCGGTGGAGTTCAACGCCATGCTGCAACGGCGCAACCGCCGCGGTCCCGTCAGCGAGGGCGGCTGGAGCGCCTTTGTCACCAACTGGTCCGGCTCCGATTGGCTGAGCCCGGCCGGGCATATCGCGCTGCGCGGCAATGGCGAGGCGGGCTATGCCGGCTGGGCCACGATGCCCCGCATCGAGGCGCTGCGCGAAGCCTGGTTCACCGCCCCGGACGAGGCCGCGCAACAGGCCATCTGCCGCGACATCCAGCTCGAAGCCATGCGGGAGGTGCCCTATTACCCGCTGGGCCAGGTGATGCAGCCCACCGTCTTCCGTTCCAACCTCACGGGTGTTATGGAAGGCTTCTCCACCTTCTGGAATGTGCGGCGCGCATGAGCCCGCGTGACACGGCGCTGGCCTATATCAGCGCGAATGAGCCCCGCTTCTCGGAATTCTGCCAGCGCATCTGGGCGCATGCGGAACCCGCCTGGCGCGAATACAAATCCGCGCGCGACTATGCGGAGCTGCTGCGCGCCGAGGGTTTCTCGGTCGAGGCCGGATCGGGCGGCATGCCGACCGCCTTCGTGGCTTCCTGGGGCCAGGGCAAGCCGGTGCTGGCGGGCTTCTCCGAATACGACGCGGTGCCCGGCAATTCGCAGCAGGTGGTGCCCCGCGAGGCACCGCGTGAGGGCGTGCACCCCTATGCCGCCGGCCACACCGACCCGCATTCGGTGCTGGGCACCGCCTCCCTCGTCGCCATGCTCGGCGCCAAGGCTGCCATGGAGAAACACGGCATCGCCGGCACGCTGAAGCTGTTCGGCGAGCCGGCCGAGAAGGTCTGCGGCTCCAAGCCCGTGCATGCGGCGAAGGGCTATTACAACGACCTCGACGCCGCAGTGGTCTGGCATCCCTGGCCGTCCAACACCGTCACCTCCGACACGCAATTCGGCGCCTATTGGTCCTGCGTGATCACCTTCGAGGCGGCGGACCCGGAGAACTGGATCGACCCCACGCTCGTGCCCATCGAGGGCGCGCACGCCAATGCGCGCTGCCCCGGCGCGCTGGATGCGATGTGCCTGATGTACACCACGACCAAGTACACCAAGGAGGCGATGTTCCCGCATGCCGGCTCCTGGACGCTGAATGAATTCGTCCTGGGTGATGGGGGCGCGACCTCGGACAACCTGGCGCCGCGCTTCTCGCAGATCCAGTATTCCTGGCGCGCCTCCAACCTCGGCATCCAGGAGCAGATCTGGCGCGTGCTGGCCAATAATGCGCGGCATGCGGCGGCCAGCACCGGCTGCCGCGCCTTCGTGCGCTGGGTGACCAAGACCCGCGTGGGCCTGCCCAACCAGGTGATGACGGACCTCACCTGGAAGAACCTGCAAGCCGTGGGCGCGCCGGTCTATGACGAAGCCGCGCTGGAATTCGGCCGCGAGATCCAGCGCAATCTCGGCATTGCCCCGATGGCGGACCCCTTTATCCCTTCCGCCGCCCGGCTGACCCCGCCCGCGGAGAATGAGGCGAAGCTCCGCGCCGGCCTGCCCGCCTGGCAGAAGCATCTCAGCGCCGATGATTATGTGGAGTTCTGCTGGCACGCGCCCACGGTGCGCCTGCTCGCTGCCAGGCCGCGCCTGCGCCCGCCCAGCCCCGGCTTTTCCTATCCGAACTGGGCCTATCTCGCCCTCGGCGGCCTGCCCGGCGCGGTGGACCCGGGCATGTTCGTGGCCGCCCGCACCATGGCGCTGACTTATGTGGACCTGGCGACCGAGCCCGCGACGCTGGCCGCCGCCCAGGCGGAATTCCGCGAGCGCAGCGGCATCGGCACGCCCGCCTGGGTGCCGCCTTTGCTGCCGGCGGATTTCGACCCGCCGGTGGACCTCCGCTGGCCGGAATACGTCACCACGGCGCGGGGCGAGGAATGGTGCATGCCGACGCCGCACCAAGGCACCGGCGCGGGCGAGGCCCTCTGAGGGCCAGCCGCGCTCACGCCAATCCGCCGGCCCAGCACCAGCCGATGCCGCGCTGGGCGTGCTTCACCTGGCACCACTCGGCGATGCCATAGACCCGCTCGCCCGTCTGGAGGGCGAGCACATCCACCTCCTCGCCCGGGGTGAGCTGGAAGAGCCTGGACGCGGCGGAGGAGGCAGCGTCGCGCACATTCAGATGCACCCTGGCCGCGCGCATGGTGGCGGGCTGGGGCGCGTCGGTGGCGGCGAAGGCGGCGCCGAAATCCTTGACCGTCCGGACCACATCCGCGATCAGCCCGTCATAGCTCTTGCCGATGGCGGTCAGCCCCTGGCTCGGATCGCGCTTCCGCTTGGGGTCCAGCACCTCATGGCCGACGATGCGCCAGCTGGGGTCGAGGCCATGGGCCACGCAAAGCTTCGCCAGCGTCCAGACATAGCGGCGATAGGTGTCCTCCGGCCGGATCGTGCCGCCATAGCAAAGCTCCACGCCGATCGCAGCACTATTGGCATCGGCGCCGAACATCTGGTTGTCGGTCGGGACGCTGTAGAGGACGTGATAGGCGATCTCCGCCGCACTTCCGGCGACGAGGCCCGAGGGCACCGTCTCGATCACCTCGCGG
>LNFM01009114.1_pt1 | contig 14621 bp, 12 predicted proteins | sample 596031 | NCBI WGS metagenome assembly LNFM01 (sample SAMN04254537, study PRJNA301005) | activated carbon metagenome | isolation source: dual media filters at the Ann Arbor, Michigan drinking water treatment plant | place: USA: Ann Arbor
TCTTTTCCTGATGGGCTTCAAAATTTTTCCAATGCCATTTAATATGAGGTTCCGTGCACGCTTCGTATCCTGGGCACTTCAAAGTGCAGGTCACGCACAGTGGAAGCTGTAAAGGCGTATCGACGCTGACGGATTCAAGCGAAACAGAATTCTGCAAAAGAATTTCGTGGAGTTTGAGGTCACCTGAAATACGCTCTTCAGACTTAACTCGATCATACACTCTGGATAAAAAAATCTTTTTTTGTTGTGGGTAATATTCAACAACTGCCACAAACGTCTTGTCTGTTTTTCCGCCGCCTAAAGAAACTCCGACAAACCGATGGACTAAATCGGGTTTACTGGACGAGTCTGCAGGCACTGAAAACTTTCGTTTTCGCATGCTGTAATCACTTTCTGCCGGAATTGGGGCTGCACCCAGATAAGAACACAGCCTCCACCACCCGCTCCACAAATTTTAATCGCGTCAGCTCCATTTGAATGTGCAATTTTGGCCAAACGTTCTATTTCAACGCTGGTAAAAGCAGGCGTCAGTTTAATTCGAGCATCATATTCCTGCTGCAGCAGAGCTGGAATTTGCTTGTAATCTTTTCGCTCGATGCAATCGGCCATTTGATGCGCGATCGAATTAATTTTTTTCAAAGCATCGATCACATTGTGATTTCGTTCGACACAAGCCCTAAGGACTTCAAAATTATTCAACCCACTATGATGAGACCGACCTGTGTAAACCAGCAGAAAATTCTGAAAGATTTCAGAGCTTTCGATTGAAATTGATTTGTGTTCAATGCCCGCAGCTGAGTAATCCAAAATATTAAGTCCACCGCTGGCCGCGGGGTAGTAATCCTGGGTCCCAGTTGGAGTAAATAAAATTTCAGCCTCGAGATGATGAGCCACCGAAACCAAATGGTGAACGTCACGAAATTGAAAATTGAATAATTGGGAAAGAGCCTTCAAAAGTGAAATGATCAGACTACTACTACCACCAAGTCCACCGCCGATCGGACTTTCTGATCGGGAAGTCATTGAAAAGCCGATGGCCTTCATTTCTGAGGTCGCCTGCTTTGCAAAAAACCTAAGAACTGATTGATAAAGCTGCAAAGAAGAATCCAATGAAGTCAAAAAGACGTCTTGATTTTCGAAGTTCCAGGATTTTTTTAAATCAAAGGATTCAATAAATATTTTGCTGTCATTGTTTTTTTCAAGAATAACTTCGGTGTAAATGTCGATTGCAACATTCAACGTCTTTGCGGGACCAACAAAATTATAAAGCGGCCATAAATCTAATGTTCCGCCGGCTAAGTCCACGCGTGTTGGAGATTTGACTTTGATCATTTTGGGGCCTCTTCATTCATAAAATTCAAATTCGTCACAGATGTGATGCTGTCTTGAGATAATCCAAAAGTTGTATTTTCCTTCTGAGTTCTCGCCAGCAGAAATTCAGTTTCAATTCCCAAAATCTTTTGTTTTGTTTTCGGCCCCCAATTGAGTTGCAACAGGAGCTGGTCATTTGCATCGTGAACAATGACCATGTCCTGACCTGTGAATTTCGGGATGGTTTTTCCGTCAAGGAAATAATCGAGTTCATGCCTGGACAACATCAAAAGAAATTTTTCAATTTTATCGCTGGAAATTTTCTTTCCAATTTGATGCTCAGGAAAGCTCGACTTCACGAGCTCCCACGACGCCTGCCTTTGCAACTCTAGTTCTTTGCCATCCAGCTTAAAGTAGATCTTTTTCGCGCTTGTCGATTCAAATTCAAAAGCAGCTTTTCGATTGCGAAATTGATCAACGCTGAGGTTGGCCAGAAGCTCCCAATTTGTGGGTTCGAACCTTAAAAGCTGAGTGGGCCTGTTCGTGAGCCCATATAATGACGAGCTTCCAGATTTCAACTGATAGCGAATGGTCCAATTACGATCTCTAAAAATAAAATCAAGCTGAACAAAATTTTTATCTAATCCTAGGTCGACAATTTCTTTTTTGGAAGGTTCACCTTCGCCCAGATATTCGGTCACGGTCATGCTAGCAAAGCGCTGAAAAAAAGCTTTCACCTTTTCTTGATCAAGTTGAATTTGATTGAGTCCTGTCACCGTCCACTGATCGCTCTGCCTGAGCAGTTCAAATTCATTTGAGAGTGTTTTAATGCGAACCTGATTTAAGGACTCGATAGGCTCTCGAAAAAGTCTTTTTTCACGAAAATACGTAATCGGTTCTAGGGACGCCGACTTCCACATGAGGGAGCCAAGAATAACGTTTGGCGACCCATCTTTAGAAATAAACGGGAACCCTTCAAAATTGGTTTCGGATCCAACACGGATCTTGAAGGACTGACCTTGACTTGTTTTAACAGTCCACGTTGTAGAAGGTTTGTCGAGACCAAATTCCGAGAGATTCTGATTTTCGATGTTCAAGGTTTTTGACGTTTGACTGACGATGGATTCGGTCAGGTTTTTCAGAGTCACCTGGTCCGCAAGATCTTGCACCGGTTCAACAATACTCCACTCGTGCAAACTCTTTTGTAAAACGATCCGAGCAGAATTTTCTCCGCCTCTCTCGATGACGATATAGTTTACATCTGTGGCTTCAAATGGAATTAATCGAAGGCTATTAAGCGCGTTGGCTGAAACTTTTTTCTTGTGCACCAACTCAAAATAAAAAACCCCACCACTGACAATCAAAATGATCGCAAAGATCAGTGGAGCCTTCATGATTCCCTTAAGCATTCCGTCTCCTGGCCCAGATGGCGCCACTAAAAATAAAGAAAAGTAGCGGAATGGGTAGAAAAAGCCCAACCACAATAAATTTAAAGTACTGACTAAATTCCGGCTCCTTCAACAGTAAAGTTGAAACATTCGGATTTTTTGGAGGAAGCGCAACGAGATCGTCTTCGCCAGCTAAATAAGAAATCGCATTCAGCGTCAGATCTTTATTGGAGCGTTGAAACAAGACGGAATTTGAAATGACATCCACGTCCGCCACTGTAATCGCGATGAATTCCTTAGGTGTCGTCGTCTTCGAAGAAGCAGGCGCCAGAGTTCCCACACTTTCGACTATCATATTAAAAGATTGAGGGTTTCCGATATAATCAGAACTGGTCACGTCTTTAAGCGCAACAGAGGCTTCAGGCGTTTTAGCTAAAGCTGTCGATTTAATATCCTTCGAATTCTGCAGCATCAACAAACTGGATGGCTGCAAAAAATTGACTCCATTATTTTGCGTGAGCATGCGCGTGATGGTGTGTTCGGCTGCGAATTGCACCGCTACTGTCGGCTGTCCAAGATCGACGACGGATCCAACATCAGAATTAAAAACATTTCCGATGTATTGATTTTGTAATTCCAATCCTAATATTGAAAGGAGGGGCTCTAACCCAGCAGCATTTTTGTCCTCCAAGAACAAAAGAAGACGCCCACCTTTTTCTAAGTAAGATTTAAGTAAAACTATTTCGTTCGACTGGAAGCTCTCGGTGGGCCCGGGGACCACCACGACCGCTGCATCTTCAGGAATTTTCCCGTCTTGAAAGAGATTCAGCTGCTTCACTTGGAATGCATTTCGCTCGATGAGTCTTGCAAATTCACTTATAGACTTTGGATCTGAAGCTTGATCAATCGTTCTTTCCCCGTGCCCAGTCATGAAATAGACTGTTTTGGTCGTTTTTCTGGTCGACTTAATAATCGCATTGATAATGGATTGTTCATTAGAGCCTTCGATACGGTTGATCTTCCCTGCAAACTGCACAAAAACTTCACCGCTACCTCGGCTAGCACCGAACTCTTTTACCAGAGCCGGTTTTGAATTAATTTCGACGTATTCAACTTTAATTTTTGAAGAATAGCTTTTAAACAAGTCGACCGCACGGCTAAAGATTTTTCGGTCCCGTTCGACACCTTCTAAGCCATCTTGATAGAAATATTTGATATGTAGATCTTCCGTCAAAGAATCCAATATTTTTTTAGACTGGTCTGATAATGTGAATTGTTGACTCAGCGATAAATCAAAAGTCTTCGAGTACCTCGAAGCGATAAAGTTCAAAGTCACGAGCGTGACCAAGGCTGAAAGTAATACCATCCCCATGCTGAGCCCATGGCGGCTGGATTTCGCACTCAAAAAATCAGAAACAATTTTACGTTCATTGTATCCACAGACGACATAACCAATAAGGCTTGGGACAAAAAGCCCCCACATGAAAGGGTACCATTCAAACGACGTCGCGATGAGCAACCCGCCAAGCGATATAAGAAGCACACTGCTGAAAAGAAAAATCAGCTTTGTTTTTGGATTCATGAGGCTCTCCAGCGAGATGATTCAATAACCCGTTCACTCAAAAATAAAAATAGTGCAATAATGGAAATAAAATAAACCATGCCGTTCGTTTTTATCACACCCTCAACTAATGATTGCAGATGAAAGTTCAAGGAGATCTGTTCCACGATGGGCTTTAGCATCGGGGAATCAATCACGTCACTCAGGCCACCGAAGATCCAAATACTAATATTGAAAACGATTCCCAGCGCAAAAGAAATTAAGGGGCTTTCCGTTAAGCTAGAAGCGAACAAACTAATCGCCGCGTAAATAGCCGACACTAAAATCATCCCCACCCAGGCGATCATGGTCGTGGACCAGGTAAATTCAAAAAGTTTGCGGCTGAAAAGAATATAAACGAATGCCACAGCAGCAAAAGCTGCCACCACGGTCATTAACGCAAAGAACTTTCCCAAGATAATGTCGATCGAGCGAATCGGCGAGGTCATCAATAAATCAAAAGTTCGGTTCTTTCTTTCCTCGGAGATCAAGCGCATCGCCAGTGCTGGGACAAAAAACATCATCAATAAATTCAAGATCGAAAGGTGTTGCAAAAAAACGGCGTAATGAATGTTCAAAAGTTGTGGATCGGACTGCATTTGAAACACGGCATTGGTTTGAACCTGGGAAAAGTGGCTCAGGCTCAAAATGAAAGTAATCGACATCAACAAAGCAGCCAGAGCTGCTAAAAAATAAAAAAGTGGAGTCCTAAAAAACTGCTGCACTTCTTTGGCGTAGATGGTGTGGATAGCTGAGCGGACCACTGAAATTTCCTTCTTATTTTCCAAGGCTGGCTCCGTAAGTTAAATCTAAAAACATTTTTTCTAGCTGATTTGCCGAACCAGAGACCTCTAGGATTCCTGCTTTTTTCTCAAGCGCTAATGCGACGACTTGATCCAAAATTCGGTCTGTGTCGACTTGGATATGAAAAACGGTCGAGCTCAAGCTCACGACCGATTGAACTCCGGCGACTTTCAAAAGATCAGCTTCCGTTAGGAGCGGTTCACGAACCTTGAGCTTGATTTCAGTCGATGCCTTTTGAAGGGAGCCGATGTTGCTGATCTTTTCTGCTCCTACCATTTTTCCATTGTGGAGGATGATCACACGATCACAGACGGCTTCGACTTCAGATAGAATATGTGTTGAAAGCAATATGGTATGCTTTCCCCGGAGAGAATTAATCACGTCACGAACTTCGGCGACTTGCTTGGGGTCTAGACCTACTGTCGGTTCATCTAGTATCAAAATTTCTGGCTGATTCACCAAAGCTTGAGCCAGTCCTACCCGCTGCCGAAAACCCTTAGATAAATTGCCAATCAAGCGACTTCGCACAGATGTGAGATTCGTCTTAAGAATGGCAGACTGAACATAGTCATTCAATTTTGATTCTTCTACTTTTTTCAAGCGAGCTGCAAAATAGAGATAATCTTCAACCAACATATCAAGGTAGACCGGTGGAGCTTCGGGTAAATACCCAACTTTCATTTTGGCGATTTCAGGATTTTCAAAAACATCGACAGAGCCCAACCGAACCGATCCCGTTGATGGCGACATATAGCCCGTCATAATTTTCATCGTTGTCGATTTTCCAGCCCCGTTAGGACCCAATAGACCAACGACTTCGCCTGGCATGATTTGGAAACTCAGATTATCGAGCGCTTTGCGAGCGCCGTAAGTTTTACTTATGGATGACACTTCGATCATGTGACAAGTATAGAAAATTAAACTGAAATAACAAGTTCTTTGGCAGTGGAATAAGTGACGCGGCCCAAACGATCGCCTTTAAGTAATTTCAAATGTCGACACTCAGTATAAACCACCGCCATTTTGGCCCCCTCAAGTTGACTTTGACTGCGAAAACTTTCCTTAACGAGCCATGTCCCCACGTCTCGAATGGTGTGGTCTGAAATACGAGCGCCTTTATTAAAAAACAAAATGACGTAAGCCCCCGGATAATCCTTTAAGTGAAACCAAATGTGCCATGGTTTAGATTGCTTTAGAAGCTTGACGTTTTCCTGCGCTGACTTCCCCATGTAGGCGACCAGATCTGAATTTTCGCCCACTATTTTTTGCCGAACGGACAGCTTTTCTTGATTTGACTTGGCAGATAAGCGTGAAAGCTTCGGCTTTTTGGTCGCGAGCTCTCTTTCAAAATCTTCAAACGTGTCTTTTGAGAGCTCTGTCATCTCTTTTTGAAGAACTAAAATTCGATTTTGGGCTCCGGCCGCTTTGCCTTTAATTTGTTTGGACTTTTCAAAACACAAATTTATGTTATCAGACACCCGTTTTTCCAAATTAATCAACTTTGGCCATTCAAGGTCCAACTGCTTGTAGCCATGCACCTTTAAATGCTCACCGATCAGCTCATAAGTATGTGCGAGCGGATTATGGACTTGTTCCTTTAATTTTTCGATGGCCGACTTTTTTTTGCTTAAGTCCTTGAGTCTTTGAGCTTTCCATTTTTCATACGGGTTAATTGTCAAAATTTTCTCGGAATCTCGCACATCCTTCGAGCTGGAATTTATATTTCGCCATAGCTTCATCAATGTCGGAATAGAGCGAACATCTAAGTCCTCACTGGTCATGCGTGCGGTCTGGCTCAGATCTTTTATCTTGAACCATGAAATAGAATTGACGCCATCGCGACAGATGAGATTCGCTTGCTTTGGGATGCACCGAAATTCCCATTGTCCTCGGTCTGCAAACTCAAAACGAAGGACGCGCTCTCCTTCGGAAAGGACCGAAACACCAAGTAAAGTGCGACCTAAAAATCGAGAGCGCACGAACAGAGAAACCGGTTTTGTGACCTTTGGTCCAGCCCGAAAAGGCTCGTCCATGAGAGCGATAAATGGAAAAAAACCATCAAGGTCCACGACCACCCACTTCACTTGATGATCGCGATAAAATCCAAACGAGATTTTTTCGTCTACACAATAGACATCTTGCAGAGGCGCACTAGACAATTCTGCATCCAACATCTCGACGATAGATTGTATTTCTAAAAAATTTAAACTTTTCACGATTCTTTACTCAAGATTACGTCCGCTGTTCCGAAAAAAACAATATGAATTCTTTTATCTCTACATTACTTGACGAAGAAATTTATTCAACGCACTTTCTATTCGAAACGACTCAAGACTTCATTGATCGGATGACCAGTCTAGTGATGCACGAATACAAGATTTACCACAACTATGTTGGTAATCCTGAGCAAGTCGGCCTTGCCGAAGAACTGCGCCTTGAAATATCGATGGAAGTCCTTAGGTTCCTGAGAATCAAAACGTACGGCCATTACGACCTTCAGAGCTTCCGCAGGAACCTAATCAAGCTTTCGAAGTAAGCTGAAATACAAAGGTCCAGCACCTTTTTCACCTAGATCAGGCCGGACCAAATACCCAAATTCTGTCTTCTCGACAGACCCCTCGCGCCCCACATCTGGACACTCTAAAACCTCAATCGACCGCCTCGCCTGAAGCTTGCGAATCACGCCATCATTTTCAAAGGGCGAAATCGAACACGTCGAATACAAAATATGTCCGCCGACCTTCAAGGTGAGCCACGCAGACGAAATCAGAGAATACTGCCTTTGCGCCATCGATTTCGTTCGGGATAGCGTCCAACCTTTAAATTCTTTTTTATTTTCCAATAAATGACGTTCTCCGGAACATGGGGCATCAAGTAAGACGGCATCGAAATAATCTTGCTGTCGCTGTCCAAAGGCGTTTCCGTCTTTACCTTGAATGAAAACCTGCTCCCGGTGCGACCTGGGAATATAATGCTGAAGGACCCACTTGAGCCTTTCGCGCCTGCGCATCGACATTTCGTTGCAGATCAACTCTCCGACTTCTTGTTTTTCGCTTTGATTTAAAAAGAGTTTTTCCGCAAGCACCAAGGATTTTCCCCCTGGAGCCGCACACATATCCAAGACTCGATCGCCTGGCTGAACTGGCAGTTGCCGAGCCGAAAAGGCACTGCCCCAATCCATTGTATATTGCAGCTCAAGACTTGGATCTAAACCGGAAAATTGGTTTTCACGCTGAATCTGCCTTGGCTCAAGAAACAATTGAGCTTCAAGTTCGGGCCAACTGTTACCGTACTGTTCAGAGAAGAACTTAAAAAAATCTGGATTTAGTTTTTTTGCTTCTTCAAGCGTGATCACGTCTTTCATTTAGAAAATACACACGTAAATGTCGTGCCTTTTGAAACTTCGGATTGAACTTTGGCGTCTCCACCCATCAAGATCATGTTGTGCTTCACGAGCGCCAGCCCTAGGCCCGAGCCCCCGTGCATTCGATTTCGTCCTTTGTCGACCCGGTAAAACCGCTCGAAAATCCGCTCCAAATGTTCCGGCGAAATCCCCTGTCCTGAGTCTACAATTCGAAGCTGCGTCCGACCGCTAATGGTTTCCCAAATAATATGAATTTCCTGGCTTGGAAGTTCGTCCCCGGACTTTCCGGAGTGACGAATGGCATTGACGATTAAATTTCGAAGGACTTGACGAAGACTGTTATCTTCGGCCACCACGGCATTTGCACCATAATGGCAGATGAGTTTTTTATCATGAAGTTCAGCTAGGGATTCGAGCTCTAAAACAATGTCTTCCGTGATTTCACGAGTGGGAATGGTTTCGGTTTTGACCGCTTGTTGTTGTTCAATTTTTGCTAAGTTCGCAAGATCATCCGTCAAAGAGCTCAGCATATGAACTCCATCCAAAATCGGATTGATGTAAGCTTTTAATTCCGGTGATTTATTCTGAATTTCTTTACTGAGGAGTTCGGAATACCCTTTGATAATCGTCAATGGAGTTCGGAGCTCATGAGACGCGTTGGCGACCAGGTCGACTTTTATTTTTTCTAAATTTTTGGCCTCGGATTGATCGTAAAAAACTCCCAGAGTCCAAGAGTTTAATTCATCGATCGACGGAAGTGAATTGACAGAAATTTTAAAGCGTTCTGTTTCGAGCCGTGCTAATTTTTTTTCAATAAAATTGGTCTTAAACATCTGGACAATGTCAGGATCTCGAATCACATCATGGAGAAAAATGGACTTGGACTGAATGTCCGAAGCTGACCACGCAAAAAACTTCATAAACGTCGAATTAAACGAAATGATGCGCAGGTTTTGATCCACCGTTACGATACCTTCATTTAAACCTGAGAAGACGGTTTCGAAAGCGAAACGCTCATCTTTTGCTTTTCGCTTAAGATTCAAATACTTTCGACGAAGCGAATAGGCCGAACGCTCAAGATCCGTAAAAATGGAATCTGATTCATCAAAGGCATCGGCTGGTAATTCTAATGAAAGCTCATCAGCTCTCATGACGACTAGCATTCGCTTCACTTGGTTTAAAATACGCCGCCGCATCACAAGCGATGCTAAAAAAAAACTTCCGATGATCGAGACCACGACAAGAGCTAAATCGAAAATCGACATTCTTTTATTGGATCTCCTCTTCAGTTGAAGAAGACTGTTGTGGGTCGAAGTGGACGCGATAACCGACTCCACGGATTGTTTCTATCTGGTTGGACCACGTTCCGAGTTTCTTTCGAAGTGCAAAAACGTGCGTGTCGATCGTCCTGTTCGTGACACTGACGTCATGACCTTGAATTTTTTCGATCAAATGTTCACGGCTCAAAACTTTTCCTTTAGACTTAATCAAATGTCCCAACAACTTAAATTCAGATTGGGTCAGTTGGATTTTTGAAGAGGCGATATGAACTTCAACACGGTCAAAATCAATTTCTAACCCAGCATGCTCAAGCCGTCCTTCTGAGATTGAATCTGTCACTGTGCCAGAAGCCGCGCTAGCGCCAAAACCTGCAGCTGCCCCCGCGGCACGAGCTATTTCAGAGCGCCTTAGCAAATTCTGAACTCGCGCTAATAAAATATCAGGAACGAAAGGTTTCACGACGTAATCATCAGCGCCCTGATTCAATGCGGTCACGATCGAAGTTGTGTCCCCTTTTGCCGTGATCATCATGGTTTGCATCCACGAAGCATTAAAATTTTCGCGGTTTCCGCTGTTGTAAAGCTCTGCAAGGAAGTCAATTCCCTGCTGCCCCGGAAGCATCCAGTCAATCAACACCAGATTCATTTGCGTTGATGCCATCGCACGCCGGGCGCCGTCGATATCGGACACTTTAATGCAGTCCAAGTCGAGCGGCTTTAACGTCAGTTCAATCAAATCCGCAATATGTGGTTCATCTTCAATGATCAGGACACTTTTTGTTTTCGTTTCGATGATATTTGTTGGAAGTGCATTCATGTCGATTGCGTTTTCACATTGTGGCGAATATCGCGGCCGGTGTTCGCAAAAATGACATCTTCGGCGATATTCGTAGCGTGATCTCCTAGCCGCTCTAAATTACGGGCCAAAAAAATCAGATCAAGACAAGATTCTGTTAGTTTGGTATCCGTCTTAATTTGCTGGACATTTTTTTGAAAAACGATGTTTCGTAAATTATCAACGTCATCATCCATTTGAAGAACTTTTTCCGCTGCCTTTGAATCCATATGAACGAATGAATCCAAAGCCATTTTCACCATGAGTTTTGCACTCTCGACCATTTTCTGCACATCTGATAGGCTTAATCCATTGCTCTTTTGATCTCGCTCAATAAATTCACGGCCAATGTAGGCCATGTTCACACATTGGTCGCCCATGCGCTCTAAATCTGTATTCATTTTAATAATCGACAAGATCAGGCGAAGATCCTTTGCGACCGGGCCCTGCTGGGCAATGATCGTCAGGCAAAGATTATCGACTTCTATCTGGAGTTGATTAATGTTTTTTTCAACTTCGTGAACCTGGTTCAGAACGCCAACATGCCTTTTATTTAAACCTTCTTCGACAAAGACCAACGCCTTTTCAACAAATCCACCCATTTCAAGCATCAATTTTTTTAAATCAGCTAACTTTTGTTCCAGTTCCATATGTATTTTTCCAGTGTTAATGAGTACGATACTAAGAATGCGAATCAGTTCAATCGATATCGGTTCAAACGCAATTCGTCAATTGATCGTGGATGTAGGTCCGACGTTTCATTGGCGAGTTTTAAAAAAAGAGCGCTTCCCCATACGCCTGGGACAAGACGTGTTCATGGCTGGCGAAATAGAGCCTGAAAATGTGAATTGCCTTATTGCGGCTTTCACCGTCTTTGCAAAAAATAATCGTAAATTTCGCGTCAAAAGAATCGCCGCCGTCGCCACGAGCGCCATGCGAGATGCCAAAAATTCAAAGGCTGTCGCCCGAAAGATCAAAGCCCGCTCGGGGATTCAAATCCAGATCATTTCCGGCAATAGCGAAGCGAACCTAATCCAAAAAGCTGTGTTTGGGACATCGATCTTGTCGGGCCCAAAATATTTGTTTTTGGATCTTGGCGGAGGCAGCGCCGAATACACATTCATCCAAAAAGTCGCCAAACAGCAAACGTTTAAAAGGCTTTGGTCAAAAAGTTTTCCGCTTGGGGTCGTTCGCCTAAAACTTGATTTGGCGGGCGCTAAAAACAAAATGGTTCCAATTCGCTCTAAAGTTCTTCGCGAACTTGGAAAAGTTCCAAAGCCGCTGACTCGCCAAAAATGGCCGACCATTGTTGGAACAGGCGGAAATTTTGATGCGCTTGCAAAATTAAAATTACAGCTCTTGAAATTAACGCCGAACACGAACCTCAAGCGATCAGAACTGATTCAGATTCGCACAAAGTGGCAGAAATTAACTGATGCTCAAAAATTGAATCTTGATATCCGCAAAGATCGAATTGACGTGCTTCACATCGCCATCGAACTGATTTTAATTTCGATGAATTATTTTGAATGCGACCAAATCAAAATACCGTACACCGGTTTAAAAGAAGGCGTTATTCGGCATCTTCTTGAACCAGATCATCTTCGGTCAAATCAAATTTAAGTCGCGCTCTGTCCATGAGTTCTTGTTGAACCCCCCTCAGTAATTCAGGTGCGGGCTTAGCATCGATTGTTGGTTGGGCTTGAGGTTGATGATTCGTGACCGTTTGATGGACCATTGCCGCCGGTGTCTGAATCGATTGAATTTCTGATTTACGGACATAACTTCCATCCGTTTGCATTATCCAAGACTGTTGCGTGTCTTTCATATAAAGCTGCAACATGTCCCATAATTTCTCGCGAACCTGACGATCTAAAATTGGAACAATCACTTCCACACGATTTTGCAAATTACGGTACATCCAATCTGCAGAGCCGATGAAGAAATCTCCTTCGACTGGATCATTTTGCCCGTTTCGGAAGTAGAAAATACGAGAGTGCTCTAGGAAACGCCCCAAGGTGCTTTGAACGGTGATGGTCTGACTTAGATTTTTGACGCCGGGTTTTAAACAACAAAAGCCCCGGACGATCATGTGGATCGGTACTCCGGCCTTTGAGGCTTCATACAAGGCCATCGAAAGATCGACTTCTTCCATGTTATTAAATTTGGCGATGATTTGCGTGGGCTTTTTATGCCGACTATGCTCAGCTTCCCGAAGTATCAGGTCCTTAAATTTTTGATACATATTGATCGGAGCAATCAATAATTTATCGTAATCAGTTTTAAGCGACTTACCGGTTAGGTAATTAAAAAATTCCAAAATTTCGCTTGTGATCCGCTCGTTGGCCGTAAGAATTCCCACGTCGGTGTAAAACCTCGAGGTGGCCACGTTGTAATTACCAGTTCCAACATGCACGTAAGACTTCACTTTTTGATTTTCACGCCGAACAACAAGGGCTGTTTTTGCATGAGTTTTGAATCCAACGATTCCGTAAACCACATGCACTCCGGCATTTTCTAATTCCTGAGCGGAAAAGATATTTCGCTCTTCATCAAAACGCGCGGTCAGTTCCACAAGGCAAACCACTTGTTTTCCTTGAGCTGCCGCTTGGATCAAAGCTTTGATGAACGGCGAATTATCACCCGTTCGATACAACGTCATTTTGATGGCCAGTACGTTGGGGTCTTTTGCCGCTTCCACGATAAAGCGTTCAACACTTTCAGAAAAACTTTCAAACGGATGATGTAGAAAAATATCTTTCGCTGCCACCTGATCAAAAATCGAATGCGATTCCAGCAATTGCGGCGGGACTACCGGTGACCACGAAACATAGCGATGCTTCGGCCAATCCAGGCCAGAAACGAGTTGGTGAATGTCAGCTAAATCAAAATCACAAGAAAGCTGACTTAAATCTTCATCTTTCAATTCCAATTCACGAATTAAAAATTCTTTTAGCCATGGATCTGTACACTCACCAAATTCGACCCGCACAATTTCGGCAAACCGACGTTGCCGAAGTTCTTCTTCGATGGTGGCTAATAAATCTTCTGCGTCATCATCTTCACGATCGGAATCGGCGTTCCTGGTCAGTTTAAAAAGAATCGTCCCTTTGACTTTCATTGCAGGGAACAAATCTTCAATATACGCACGAACAAGTTCATTGATATGTAAAATCTTGGGACTGTTTTCGATACGGATCCACTGATCGATAAGTTTGGGAATCTTCACACGAGCAAATACTTTTTCTTCATTTTGGCCGGGGCCTACAAGCGAAACTCCAAAGCTTGTGGATAAATTTGAAATAAACGGAAATGGGTGTCCTGGATCCACTGACAACGGAGTCAAAATCGGAAAGACTTGCGATAGGAAATAATTTTTTAAAAAACGACGATCTGAATTGGTCGTTTGCGAAAACGAAACAACGTGGCAGCCATTCACTTGCATTTCAAAGCGAATTTTTTGATAGATTTCGGATTGCAGCGCCAACATAGGTGTGTGCGCTCGTGCGATCATCTGCAGCTGTTTTTTTGGAGTTTGCCCGTCTGAAGATTTTGGACTTAGCCCGTACGCGATCTGCCGCTTAAGTCCCCCGACCCTCCGCATGAAAAATTCATCCAAGTTTGTGCTTGAAATCGCCAAGAACTTAGCGCGCTCAAGCAGAGGATTCTGTAAATCTTGGGCTTCGCTCAAGACGCGGTAATTAAAATTCAACCAGCCTGTTTCACGATTTGTGAATAACTCTTCTGACGTGAATGAGGGCTCAAAACTTTTCGCTTTTTTCTTCGTTTTTTTTACTTTTTTATAAACACTTTTAACGGCGGGCTTTTTCTTTGACTTGGATTTAAGTCTGACCTTGGGCCGAGCCGCTAGAAGATTATTTGAAGAATTATCTGACGTCATACTTGTTACTTTAGACTGAATTCAAAACCTTTTGCAGTGATTTCGACGGGCAACTAAAACTCTATTCTTTCCTCTGTCGACACCGACTTTGGACTCGGTCCAGACTATTTGCGAAGTTGAATTTCGCCGCTTTTTGAA
>LNFM01009116.1_pt1 | contig 14619 bp, 5 predicted proteins | sample 596031 | NCBI WGS metagenome assembly LNFM01 (sample SAMN04254537, study PRJNA301005) | activated carbon metagenome | isolation source: dual media filters at the Ann Arbor, Michigan drinking water treatment plant | place: USA: Ann Arbor
GCAGCTTCTTCGTCGCGGTCGGCAACGTACCCAACCCGGCATTCAAAACACCCTCGGTCAGCGTCAGATAGAAATCCCCAACGTTGCCCGCCACCCGCGTATGCCGCCCATGAATCAACTTGTCTTTCGATCCCGCCACTACCGCGATCATGCCGCTCGCCTTATGCAGATTCGCCTCGGCGTGTTCATGCACAAACACCAGCATCGAGTTATCGAGCAGCGTCCCGGCCCCCTCGGGAATCGACTTCAACTTACTCACCAGGTAGGCAAACTCCTCCACGTGCCACCGGCAGATGTCCCGCAGAATCCGCTGGCCCTCCGCGCCGCCCGCGCCCGGCGCCTTGCCGTCCTTGTGCGTGTAGTCATGATGCCGCGCGGCCGTATGCCCCAGCCACGGGAACCGCGCCAGCCCCTGGCACTTCGTCAACATGTAGCTCGCCACCCGCGTCTGCCGCGTCGCCAGCGCATACGCCAGCAGATCGCTCTGAATCTTAGCAATCCGCGGCCAATCCTTCATATCGAAGTCTTCGCCCGGCGGCGTTACCTTGCGGAACTCCGGGGGCAGGGAAGCAATCGACCGCTCCAAGTCCCGCACCGACGACAAGTGCTCGTCCAACCGCTGCGAATCCTCTACCGGCAAACCCTTGCGCAACTCGCTCGCATTCTCCCGCACCGCGTCCAGAATGCTCCGCTTCCGTTTCACCCATCCCTCATCCCGCGCCCCGAACAGCCGGTCAAACAACCGGTGCGGAATCTCTTCGGGAGGCAGCGGCCGGTCCGGACCCGCCCAACTCATGTTCTTCTGCATCGCCCCGCCGAACGACTCCTGCGACACCCCAATCTGCAGCGAGCGGAAACGCGTATCCGATCCCAACTTCGCCGCCACTAACTGATCGAGCGATGGTCCGCTGGGCCCCCTGCCCGAGTACCGCGTGCACGTCATCAACGCGCTCATCGCCGTCGAATGCCCGTCAAACGCCGTGTTCACGATCGCCGAATTATCCAGGCCGCTGACGACATGGACATCGTTGCGCAGCCGCGCCAGCGGTTCCAGGCACGGCGTCATCGCATAGGCCGATCCGGTCTCGTCCGGAATCCAATACCGCTCCGGAATGCCGTTGCCGTTGAACCACAGGACGAACCGCCGCTCCACCGGAGCCCCCTCCGCCGCATACACCGTCCCATGCGAGTTGAACATGCTCACCAGCGGCGGCAAGCCCACCGTCACGGCCGCCTGTGCCGCCGACAAGCCTTTCAGTAGGGTCCGGCGCGATAGCCGTATCCGCTTCGTAATCACATTGCTCATGGGGTCACTCCGTTCTTAAAATACGACACTAGCAACTCTTGAAACCGGAATCCCGAACTCCGGAAGTCTTGTAGCACCTGCTGGATCAAGGGGGCATCGCTCCGCGTCTCGTGCCGTCCCGCTTGGTAGCGGAACACCTGCTTCACGATACATTCCTGGCACTGTTCCGTCCGCGCCAGAATCTCGCCCAGCTCCCGCGGATTTTTGAACTCGGAGTTCGGCACGCCCGTCAACTGGCCCGTCGTATCCAGATCCAGCAGAACCTGCTTCTTGGGGATCTTGGCCTCGTGCTCGTCGGGGTAAAACAGCAGCTTCGCCTTCGCGTGGTACATCCCCACGGCATCAAATTTCTCGAGCGCAAACCCGATCGGATCAATCAGCGAATGACACCCCACGCACGCCGGGTTCAACGTGTGCGACTTCAGCCGCTCGCGATTCGTCCGCGGCAGTTCCTCGTCCACCGGCGGCAAATTCGTATCCACCCCCGCCGGCGGCGGCGGCACCTGCTGACACAGAAACTGTTCCCGGACAAAAATCCCCCGCGACGTCGGCGCCGTATCCTCCGGCTTGCTCGTCAGCGTCAGGAACAAGGCGTGCCCCAGCACCCCGGCCCGGTCTTGCTCCTTCGGGAACATCACCCGCTGGAAATCTTCCTTCGGAGCGGGCACCCCGTACACCGTCGCCAACTCCGTGTTCACAAAGCCATAGTCAGCCCGGAACAAATCCATGAAGTTGCGGTCGTTCCAAACCAGATCCGCCACGAACCGCTTCTCCTCTTCCACCATCGAGTTCACCAACTCCCGGCTGAACATCGGGAACGTGCGCCGTTCGCGCGCGGCCGTCAGCGCCCGGTCAAACCGCAGCCACTGCGATGCAAACTCGTCGAGCCCCTGCCGCGCGCGCGGATCCTTCAACATCGCCCGCGCCGCCGTCGCCACCATCTCCGGCGTGTTCAGTTCGCCCCGCTCCGCCCGGTCAAGCAGCGCATCGTCCGGCATCGTGTTCCAGATTCCATACGCCAGCCGGCTCGCCGTTGCATACGCCTTCCACGCCGGCCGCGGCGCCTGATCCATCCAGAACAAAAACGCGGGCGCCTGCAACGCCGCCTCAATCACCGCCTCCGCGCCACGCAAGAATTCCCGTTCGCCTTTAAACAGAGCATCGAACCGGGCTAGCTCCTGCGCCTCCAGGGGCCGCCGAAACGCTCGTCGCCCGAACGTCCGGATAAATCGCTCCCGGCAGGCGGCCGGTTCCTTCTGAAAATCGCAAGGAATCAATTTCCGCGAATCGCCCCGGCGAAACACGTGCCCCGCCAACCGCTCAGCCGTCTGGCTATACGTCTCAATCAGCGTCGGCGACAACGATTGCGACTGGTACTGATTCTTAAATCCGTCAACGAAATCTTCCGGCGGAAACTGGCTCGAAACGTCCGTGGCTTCTTTCAACAAGTCCCGCACCGTATTCGCATACTGTTGATGCGTCAACCGCCGCAGCACCGCCCGGCCGCTCTTGCCATAACTCGACGCCTCTGAGCTCCGGTACAGCGCGGCCTGCCGCGCCCGATCCTCCGGCATCGTCGCCAAATACTGAATCCACTGCCGCAGCGTCGCTTCCTGAGCGCTCCCGGGAGCAATCCGCTCCGCGCCACCATGGGTCACCCGCATCGTCGGCTTCCGCAGCAACAGAGAATCGTTCGGACTCTTCCGATCCACCAAAGTCACTAACGATTCGCCAAACCGTTCTATCCGTTCCGCGCTCGCGCCTTCCGGCGGAAAATGCAACCGCGTCCCCGACGCCACCCCTTCGGGAACATGACACCGATGACAGCCCGCCGCCTCCAGCACCGGGTACAACTTTTCCCCAAATCGATACGGAGCCTGAGACCAACCCAGCGTTGGTACCGCCGCAACGAAGAACATCGCCGCGCTAGTCCGGATACGAATAGAAGCAATCGAAAGCAATGTGCCTGTAGATTATCAAAACTTCCCCGGAAAAGGCAAAACGATTCTGTCTACAAAATAAAAACAAGATAACGATTGCGTTTAATTTGTTTTATGTCGTAGCATTCTCAGTCATGCGAAGCTTCACGAAACAATTTGGATTCCTTCTCGCGTTTCTGATTTGCCTTCCCGCCTGGCCGCAGGCGAGCAACAGCACCGTCCGCGGCACCGTCCGCGACCAAGCCCAGGCTGTCGTGCCTGGTACCGACGTGACGCTCACCAACACCAGCACCGGCGTCTCTCGTTCGACAAAGTCCAACGAATCAGGCCTTTACGTCTTTCCGGCCGTCGTTCCAGGTATCTATAAACTCGAATCCGCCTACGCCGGAATGCAACCCTTCCAAGGCATGCTCACCGTGCAAGTGCAGCAGGACGCCACCGTCGATATCGTGATGCAGATCTCGCAAACCACCACCAGCGTCGAAATTCAGGACGTTACGCCCATGGTTCGCATGGATAGCCCCGCGCTGGGCCACGCCCTCGAACGCAAACGCATCGAGCAACTGCCCATCAACGGCCGCGGCTACCAGGGTCTCCTCCAAACCGTCCCCGGCGTCACCGCCACCGGCCGCATCCAGGCCTATGGACTCCGCCCCGGCACCCATACTCTCCTGTTCGATGGCGCCGCCATGAACGAAGTCTGGGAAGGTTGGGACGTCGGCCGCACCCCCGGCCTCGACGCCGTCGAAGAGTTCCAGGTCGAAGTCAGCAACTCCTCGGCCAAGTTCACCCGGCCCACCACCGTCATCCTGTCGAGCCGCAGCGGCTCCAACGACGTCCACGGAGCGCTTTTCTACACCAATCGCAACAGCGGCTACGCCGTCGCCCGCCAACGCCAGGACACCTTCACCAAGCCCCCCTACCTGAATCGCAACGAGTATGGCGCCTCGCTCGGCGGTCCCATCACCATTCCCAAAATCTACAACGGCCGGAATCGGACGTTCTTCTTCTTCGCCTGGGAGGAATTAAAGAGCATCTCCAATACCACCCAACGTTGGTCCGTCCCCACCGAAGCCATGCGCAATGGCGACTTCCGCGGCTTGGTCGACAACCAGGGACGTCAGTTCCAACTCTACGACCCGATGACCACCACCGCCAACGGTCAGCGCGAACGCCTCTCCTATCGCGGCGTTCCCAACATGATCGACCCGGCCAGAATCAGCCCCGTCGCCAAACACCTCTTCTCCATCACCCCCCTCCCCACCCATCCGCAGATCAATCCCCTCGTCGACAACAATTGGATCGGCCCCGTGCCGCGCCTCCGCAACGACACCACCGCCAGCGTGCGCATCGACCATCGCATCAGCTCGAAGGATCTCGTCTACGGGCGCCTCTCCCGCGGCAGCGTGGATGAAGCCTATCAGTTCCCGAATCAGATCATGCTCGATAACATCTCCTCGGTCACCAACCGCTGGTGGCCCAACACCACCGTGGCCGGCACCTGGGTGCGGACCCTCTCACCCACTGTTACCAATGAACTGATCATCACGGGCACCCGCGACTACCAGCGCCGCGGAACGGGAGACTACAAGACCAACTACACCAGCGCCCTCAATCTACCGAATCCCTTTCAGTCGGTAAACTGGCCCACCATCAGCGGCACCGGCCTCTCGGCCAATGGCTCAGGCGAATATCTGTTCGGAGGCGACGGCCTCTTCTGGCTCATCTCCAACTACGTCACCGCGCAAGACAACATGACCAAGATCGCCGGCAAGCACGAATTCCAGTTCGGCTTCCACTTCCGGTACGAGAAACTCGACAAATCCGTCGTGCCCCTCGCCGGTGGCTTTAACTACAACACGCAAGCAACAGCACTCATCGACCCCTCGTCGAGCGCCGCCAATCCCCTCCCGCTTCAGTTCACCGGACACGGCATGGCCAACATGTATCTCGGCGTGATGAACTACACCACACAGTTCCGCCGCCCCTGGTACTTCATGCGCCGCGACGAGTACGCCCCCTATTTCCAGGACAACTGGAAAATCACCCCGCGCCTCACCCTCAACCTTGGCTTGCGCTACGAATACCGGACGCCAATCCGCGATCGGAACAACACCCAACTCACCTTCAGCCCCGAAAAGCGCGCCTATGTCCTCGGCACCAGTCTCGAAGAGTTCACCAACCTGGGCGGCACTCTTCCCTCGATCGTTTCCCGTCTTCGGGAGTACGGCGGCGACGTGATCGGCTATGAACAGGCCGGCCTCCCCCGCAATCTCGTCTACAACAACTGGAAGAATTTTGGCCCGCGCCTCGGCTTCGCCTACCGCGGTCTCGATGGCCGCAAATCGTTCGTCGTCCGCGGCGGCTTCCGCACGTCGTACTACACCAACCCCATGTCGCTGTGGTTCAACACCACCCAAACCACCCCGACCCTCGTCGCCACCAACTTCCAAAACAACCTGACCGACGCGGCGATCTCCCCCGACGGCCTGCCGAACTACGGTCTCCGCACCGTACCGCGCAACATCGCCGGCATCAGCTCGCCAGACTCCACCATCAACCTCAACGATACCCGTTCACTCCCCCGCGGTTGGACGGCCCCCTATCTCGATCCCCGCCAGCCCGATGGCAAGGTCTACGACTGGAACTTCACCATCGAAAAAGAGATCATGGCCAACACCGTCGTTCGCGTAGCCTACGTCGGCAATAACGCCAGGAACCAACAACAACTGATTCGCGAAAACGACTCGACGCCAGCTTACATCTGGTTCGCCTCCCGTAAGGAACAGTTGCCCACCGGCGCCTTCGCCAACGTGGCCACCCGCCCTTACGATCAACAGGTCTGGGGCACCGTTAACCGCTCAGCGCCCACCGGCTGGTCCCGCAACAACAGCTTCCAAGCCGAGTTCGAGCGCCGCTACAGCAAGGGCCTCGCCTTCCAGTTCTTCTGGGTCGCCGGCAACACTCTGGTCGCCCAAGGCGATGTCTTGAGCGTCAATAACTACATGCCCGGTGCCGTTCCGGCCAACGCGCTCGAACGGAATCGCTTTCTGAACTATGCCCGCGACCCCGGGACCCCCAAGCACCAGCTCCGCTGGAACTGGGTCATGGATGTTCCCTTCGGACGCGGTAGAAAGTTCGGCACGAACTCGAACGGCTTCGTCAACAAGGTAATCGGCGGCTGGCAGATCGCCGGCACCGGGAGCTGGCGGACCAACTATTTCGCTCTCCCCACCGCCCACTACCCTACCGGGGAAAAGCTCGAAATCTACGGCGACAAGTACCCCGTCAACGACTGCCGTAGCGGCGCCTGCTTCCCCGGCTACCTCTGGTTCAACGGCTACATCCCGCGCAACCAGATCAACAGCGTCAACGCTGCCGGCCGTCCCAACGGCATCATGGGCGTTCCCGACAACTATAAGCCCGCCTCCGCCCCCCTCATTCCGTGGGGAGCCACCACGGCGCCCAACATGCCCGCCGGCACCGCCCTCTCGGGTTTCTGGGATACCAACAACGTTTGGATTCCTCTGAACAACGGGACCATCCAACGGACCATCTTTAACGACAACATGCACCCCTGGCAGAATCAGTTCTTCCGGGCGCCGAATCAGTGGGGCCTCGATGCCTCCGTGTTCAAGTTCACCAACATCACCGAAAAGGTCATGTTCCGGTTCAATTTGGACTTTTTCAACGTCCTCAATCATCCGAACGATCCCATCGCCGTCGATTCGCTCGGCATCCTCACCACCCGCAACTCCGGCAGCGCCGCCCGCGTGATGCAAATCACCGGCCGGCTCATCTGGTAGTCCACTAACCAAGTACACCCAATGGCCGTTGGAGCAACGCAAGTTGCCCAACGGCCATTACTCTTTACACTGCCGGCGGTACCCCCGCTAAAAACCACTTTTCCACCCGGCTCTGCGGCCGCGTCCAACCCCCGTAAACCACTTCCGCCACCGGCCCATCGTCCCGGTTCTGATACGCCCGCCCATGCCGGTTCGCCGCCAGATACACCTCGTGCAGCTGCATCACCCCATCAAAATTGACGTCCACCCCCAGCCCCGGCCGCTCCGGCACCCGGCAAATCCCGCCAAACTCCACCGGAATCCCCGCACTCACCACCGGGTCATAGTCCGCCTGCCAAGGAAAGTAGTGCGAGTCAAATGGCCAATCGTGCGTCTCCGCCGCCGCCCCCATCTGCACCGTATGCGCATGGGAAATCCCCAGATGCGTATTCGAGTGCTGCGCAAAGCTGATCCCATTCCCCGCGCACCACCGCGACAACCGCACCGCCTCATCGCTGCCGCCAATATAGTGGCAGTCCCCGCCCAGTGTTATCTGGATGGCCTGCTTTCTCACCGCATCTTCATGCTGTTCAAAATTCGCCGCGCACATATTCGTCGCCAGCAGCACCCCCGTCTCCCGGTGCACGATCGCCATGTTGTCCCGCCCCGCCACCGGGTCTTCGAAGTACGGCAACTGATCCCCAATCGCTTCCTTCAGCTCCCGAATAAACCCAATCGCGGTCTCATTGTCCCAAGCCGCATTCGGGTCGGGCACAATCTGCACCTCCGGCCCCAACGCCGCCGCCACCGCCAGCATCACCGCCAACTCCGCCTGCGGGTCCAGCACCCCCAACTTCCATTTCACCAGCTTCACCCCCGGCATCAACTCCGCCACCCCCGCCTTCGCCAGCCGCACCGCGCTCGCCGCGTCCAGAACCACGGACTCCCGCAATGCCTCAAACTCGCTGCGGTAAGCCTTCGGCTTCAAATACGAGTAATCCAACCCGCTCCCCGCCGTGTCCGCCAGGAAGAACAGGTACAAATTGAAACGAACCTCATCCCGCTTCCGCCCGTTCTCCCCGCCCAGCAGATCGCAAAGCGGCACCCCCATCCCCTGCGCAATCGCCGAATGCAGCGCCATCTGCACCCCGGCCCGCACATGGTTGGTCACCCCCCGGTCAAACGTCGCCGATCCCCGCTCATCCTGCAAAGCGAACTGCGCCGACAGTGTCCGGCTCCGCGCCGCCACCAGTTCGAGCGTCGTCTTCGTCTCCTCGACGGAGATCCCCGATCCCACCACCTCCGGCAACACCGCCCGCAGCACCCGGATCACCCCCGTATTGCACGGAACCTCCCCCCAACCCACCGATCCGTCACTGAGCAAGCAGCGAGTCACAATGCGCGGCGTTAGCGGCGCATGTAACCCGGACATATTCAACAAACGGAAATCCGGCGCCAAAATGGGCCAAAACTGAAAGCTCTCTACAGTACACGGCATCAACCGCTTAGAATATCAGCCCCACATTGCAGCGTCCCGTGCCTTGGCGGATAATCCGTAGAGCACGGCGTGTCACCGCCGCGGAATGTTCGCCTATGCCAGCCCATGGAACGCTCTGACATCACCGCTTTGCTCCGCGACTGGGCCACCGGTTCGCCAGCCGCCCCAGAAGCGCTCATGCCGCTGGTCTATCAGGATTTGAAACTCATCTCCCGCCGGCTCCTCCGCCGGGAGTCGCGCTCCGAGTTGACCACCACCGCCCTGGTCCACGACCTGTATCTGAAACTCGTCCGCGGAGACTCCGTCGATCTCAATGATCGCCGCCATTTCTTCTCCTATTGCGCCCGCTTAATGCGCCAAATCCTCACCGACCAAGCCCGCGCGAGCCTTACCGGCAAACGCCACGCCACCATCGAATCTCCCCTTGGCCTCGAGGAACTCCCCTGGCTCGGACCCAGCCCCGTCCGGTTTCTTGATCTCAATTCCGCTCTCGAACGCCTCGCCCTAGCCGAGCCGGAAAAGGCGCAAGTGGTCGAACTGCGCGTCTACCTCGGATGCACTTCGCAAGAGACCGCCGAAATCCTCGGCATCGCCAAAGTCACCGTCGATCGTCATATGGCCTTCGCCAAGGCTTGGCTCTTCCAGCAACTCCGGTCCTAGCTATTCACCGCAACCGATCCCGATTGGATTCCATCTCGATCCGTTGCCGCGACGCCGGTTCACCCGCCCGCGGCGGTGGCACCAGCGCAAGCGCCCGCTCCGCCGCCGCTAACGCTCCCGGCCGATCGCCCATCTGTTCTCGTGCCTGCGATAGTCCCAGCCAGGCATCCGGGTCCGCCCCCTCTGTCGCCGCCGCCGCTTGCTCGCAGTAGCGTGCCGCCAACGCCGGATTCCGCTGCTCGCGCACCTCGCACTCCACCAACCACCGGCAGGCCCCAAATACATGGGTGATCGCCGGCTTCGGGTCCGAAGCCAACTGAACAATCAGCCCGAGCCCCTCGGCCGTCCGCGCCTTCGCCTCCGCCAGCTTGCCCGCTTTGGCCAGCAGATTGCCAGCCCGCACGAGCATTTCCCCGCGCAAATACCGGTAAACCCGATTCTCCGGGTCGAGCTCCAACAGCGTCCGATGGGTCTCGGCCGCCGCCAGAAAGTCCTTCGCCGCCGCCTCATTCTCTCCCGCATACGAGTGGACCAACCCCCGGCCCCGGTACACCCCGCTCAGCAAATACCGGGCCGAAGCGTTTGCCGGATCAATCGTGGTCCACACCCGAATGAACTCCTCCGCTCTCCCAAAGTTGTCGATCGCCGCCGGGTACTCCCGAATCTGCCCTTGCGCAAAGCCCAGGTTTTGATACACGTTAGCTTGCAGCTTCCGCACGTCCAACCCCTGCCGTTCCGTCTCCGGCAGTTCGCTGATCCGGGCCTCCACTCCCCGCAGAAACCGGATCGAACGCATCGGGTCACTCGACCCCCATAGCAGCGCCGCTCCAAACCCCGTCATCGCCGCCTGCCGCACTACCGCTGGCCGCCCCGGGCTGGCTGCTAAAAGGATCTCCACCTGTTCCATCGACTCCGCATATAACCGGTCGATCTGGGCAATCCCCGCGGTTTCAATCGTCCCGCCTCCAGACCGTAAGCGATTCGATTGAAACTCCAAAGCCTCCGCCAAGTCCAGCCGCATCGCCTCGTCGCTCGGCTGCTCCGCCACCAGTCTTCTCAATTCCGCCACGGCCAAGTCAATCTGATCGAGACCTGCCTTTGCCGCCCCGCCGAATCCTTTCGTCCCCGCCTGATGCAGGCGCAAGAGCGCTCCCGCCCGCCGCGCTCGACGATTCCCTGGCTCCGTCTGCAACACCGGTTCCAGCGTCTGCAGCGCCTTGCCATAAGTATCGAGTGCGGCACGGCTATCTCCCAAGCTCGACCGGTACGGATTCCCCAACACGTCGCCCAGCTTCTGGTAGCCTTCCACCACCTGAAGCTGTAGCTCCCGGTCCCCCTGGGACTCTCTGGCCAACTCGTCCAGATACTGCAACGAACGTTCCACCACCTCCCGCTGCAGTGGCGTCGAACCTGGGATGCGTCGCAATCCGCCGTGAATGTCTCCCACCAGATAGTTCGCCATCTGCCGCACCTCAAGAAACCGGCGTTGTGCAATCTGGGCCTGCGCGCGAGAGTAGATCGCGGCCCCCGCAAGGCCCAGCGCCGTCACGGCGGCCAGTGTGGCCGTCGCCCAGTGCCGCCGCAGAAACTTCCCGGCCACATACCAAACCGTCGCTGCTCGCGCCTTGACCGGCCGGCCTTCCAGATACGCGCGAAGGTCGTCTGACAGCTCCGCCACGCTGCCATACCGTTTGCTCAACTCGGCCCGCGTCGCTCTCTCCAAAATCTTGGTCAAATCTCCCGCGGCGACACCCGCTAACTCCCGCACCGACACCGACCGCGCCGCTGCTCCCGCCTCCGTAATCTGGTCTTGGGGCGGCGACATCTCTCCCGCCGTGATTCGCCTCACCGCCTCCGCCGGAGAGTCCCCAAACGGCCGCGCACCCGTGATCTGCTCGTACAGCAACACGCCCAAGGAAAACACGTCCGCCTGCGTTGTCACCGGGCCGTGATGCAGCGCCTCCGGGCTCGCATACCGGGGAGTCACGAAGCGGAACATCGTCACCGAATCGTCCGCCCCCGCCTCCGGCAGCAGCCGGGCCGTCCCAAAATCAAGTAACTTCGGTTCGCCCGTCTCATCCACCAGGATGTTGCTCGGCTTCAAATCCCGGTGTACCACTAGGTTGCGGTGAGCGTATTCCACCGCCGAGCAGATCTTTAAAAACAGTCGCAAACGCTCGCGTATCCCTAACCGTCGCGCATCGGTGTACTGGTCGAGCGGCTCCCCTTTCACATACTCCATCACCAGGTACGGTACGCCGCCTTCACTCGTCACCCCGCCATCCAGCAACTTCGTGATGTTCGGATGATGTAAGTGCGCCAGAATCTGCCGTTCCGCCCGGAATCGTTCGAGAAAGTACGGCCCCGCCAAGTGGGGCGCAATCAGCTTCAACGCAGCTTCCTGCTCGAACTCCCCGTCGGCCCGGCGCACCAGCATCACCGAGCCCATTCCCCCTGTTCCCAGCAAGCGAACCGTCTCCCACGGGCCGTATCGATGCTGGGTGCCCACCTCAGCCAACTCGGCCCTCGGCGCCGCCAGCGCCCCGCTCGCGGCCGCTCGCTCAGCCGCCGCCGCCTCCAACAGCGACAGAACTTCGGCCTGCAGCAAAAGGTCCGGACCGCAATGCGTCCGGACCCACACCTCGCGCTCTTCGACAGGCAACTCAGACGCCGCGGTGAAGAGTTCGACAACCCGGGTCCATCGCTCTTCGCCGCCGTCCATCAAGCCTCCCCCGCTGCCTCGCGATTCACCCTACGGGACCATCCAACTGGAGATCGCCTGCCAACCGCTGGTGGCCAAATCCCCATTTGTTCTCGACGCCCCCCACACCGTCTTGTTGCCGCTGAAGGCGGGTTTCATCGTGTAGTTTACCGTCAAAGTCACTGTGTTCGCGCTCGACGAAACCGCCGAACCAATGCCGTTCACCGTGCACTGGCTGTTCGACGTGGACCCGGCTACGCCCGGAGTTACTGCCCCCTGTAACCCCGTGCCAGGGTCATCCACCAAGTACAGCAGGTTCGCCGCCCGTACATAGGCGATGTAGCAAGCGTTCCGCCCGTCCAGCGCGCTGTTAATCAACACATTCAGCACGCCAAGGTTGCTCACTCCGGACGCATCGCTGAAGGTGAACGTCGCGGCCTGGGTGGCCGTCGTCACCTGCGTTTGCACCGCCTCGCCCACGGAAGGCGACCCGGCGGGCAGCGGCGGCACCGATTTTAGACCCACCGAACGCCAGCCGGAGTTGCCCGTCGTCAGGTCCCGGGCCGCCGCATAGATCAACTTCCGGCCGCCAAAGGCCGAAGAGAACGTCATGTTCAGAGTCATCGAAAGGGAGGCGCCGCTGCCCGTGGCCGAGGAGCCCGCCGCATTGATGGTGCACTGCGTATTGCTCACCGTTCCGGTCGCCCCCAAAGTGATCGGGCCCAGTAAGTCGGCACCGTTGTCACTCACCAGGTAGAGAATGTTCTGAGGACGCACATAGGCCACATAACAGGCGTTCCGGCCGTCGAGCGCCGAAGCCACCAGGACGTTCAGAATGTTCAAATCTCCAAAGCCATCCGCATCGGAAAAGGTAAACGTCATCGTCTGCTGCGCTCCCGAACTGAAAGCCGGCGAAACGGTTCCCGCGGCCGGAGTGGCGTTGGCCACCTGATTCGTCAGCGGGAAGTTCGCGGAGGCCGCACTCACGCCGGTGATGGTCGCCGTCGCGTTGAACGCGCCAACAGTGCCATTCGCGGTCAGCGCCGGAGCCGTCGCAATACCAGAGTCATTCGTTACCACCGAGACCACCCCGCCATAAGTACCGCCGGCGCCAGAGCCCGGCGCGGCGAAGGTTACCGGGACCCCGCCCAGCGGCCCACCTGCCGCCGTGCGGACCAGCGCTTGCAACGGAATACCGAACGCCGTGTTGATCCGCGTGGCTTGTCCCGCTCCAGCCTGCGCCACGATGGTGGCCCCAACAGGCAGGTTGTAGTGGTTGAAGAGGACATTCTGCAGGCTAAGCGCGGACGCGACGATCGTGTACGCCCCTGCCACGCCACTGCTGATGTACTGCGGCGCGGTGGCGATGCCGAGGGCGTTAGTCGAAACCGTCGCTTTCAGACCGAACCCCGGAAAGCTTCCCAGAACGGCCGTGAAGGTCACGTTGATCCCGGCGCTCGGCTGGCCCGTCCCGTCTCTCACAATCACCTGTACAGGCTGCGCCAGCGCCGCGTTGACAAAGCCCGCCATCGGCAGGCTGACCGCCGACATCACCGTCGGCGCCGGCTGCACCGTATTCACTTTCACGAGAAACGCATCCAGAACACCGTTACCTCCGTTCTGAAACCCGTTCGGCGTGTACAGCGTCGTGCCCACGCTCTCCCCGGCCACATACGCCGACAGATCACTATCCACGGCAATCGCCCGCCCGGTGGAATTCAGGTCATTGGTCCCGCTCGCGGCGCCCACAAAGCTTGAAAACAGCAGCGCGCTACCCGCCGCATTGAACCGCGCCAGGTACGCGCCATTGCCTCCGGGGGCGTTTGCCGAAACTGCGTTCACCAGCGGGATGCCGCTCCCCGCCGCGCCGGTCACCAAGGCCGTGCCGCTGGCCGCATGAACCGCCACCGCTTGCACATCCGCATTCTGCCGGTTCCCCGAGCAGTACAGCGTCGAATAAGTGGTCGTGCCCGTCGGGCCGAGCTTGGTCAAAAACCCGCATTGATCGTAAGTGCCGGCTGAATTGATCACCCGCGCCGTCTGCGCCGCGCCCACTGTCGTTGGAAACGCAGTGTCCGAACCGTTGACCGGGTTCGCCTCCGTGACCCCACCAATATAGGCGTTCCCGCCGTTATCGAGGGCGATGCCCGTCGCATAGTCGGGCCCCGTCCCCCCGAACACCCGGATATACGCCGCCGGACCACTCCCTGGCGTAAACTTCATCGCGAATGCATCGTAGTAATTGGTGCCACTCGTCGTGCAATTCCGGCAGCCGCCGCCGAATTCCGGATCCCGCGTGTAGCCAGATAGATGAACGGCGCCCGCGGTATCCACCGCAATACCGTTCGTTACCAGGAATGGCAACGGTCCGGTGATGCTGCCGATCGGCCGCGCGATACCAATGTAAGTCGAGTAAGCCAAAGTTCCGTTGGCCGCAAACTTGCTTACAAAGCCCTTGTTGATGCCAGCTTCTTCAGTTAACTCGCCCACCAACGCCCCGGCCGTCACCGGAAATCCGAAATTCCCGTACAGGCCCTGGTCAAACGAACAAGCCGTGAAGTTGAGCGAATAGTGCTTCCGGGATGTCGTCTGCCCCGTCACAAACATTTCGTTGGCGGCATTCACCGCGATTCCGTACGCGGCATCGTAGGCAGTCCCGCCCAAATAGGTGGAGTAAAGAATCGCCCCCGCGGGGCTAAGTTTAGTCACAAAGGCGTCCACGCCCTGGC
>LNFM01013860.1_pt1 | contig 14619 bp, 15 predicted proteins | sample 596031 | NCBI WGS metagenome assembly LNFM01 (sample SAMN04254537, study PRJNA301005) | activated carbon metagenome | isolation source: dual media filters at the Ann Arbor, Michigan drinking water treatment plant | place: USA: Ann Arbor
GAGGCTCAGCCTCAGGCGGAAGCGGAAGCGGAAGCGGAAGCGGAAGCGGTAATGGGGGCGGGGGCGGGGGCGGTGGCGGTAGCGGGGGCGGTGGTGATAGTTTGAGCGGTGGACGAATAATCACTGGTGGCTCGAACAACGAACGGAGCGACGAACAAATTGAGGTAATCACCACTGTTCCTCCCGGAGGCAACGGTGGCGGCCTCAACAACCGCGGCCGATTGACATGGCGAGAGATTGTTCGCGATTGAAGACTCGGCCCATCCAACACTTCCAGCCATTCAACATGTTCAAGATGTCCCCATCCAAATTGCCACCTGCGCACCATCAGCGAGGCTTCACCTTGATCGAGCTGATGATCGTGGTGGCCGTGGTGGGCATCTTGAGTGCCCTCGCCTATCCGAGTTATCAGTCTCACGTGCAGAAAACCCGCCGCGTTGCAGCGGCTGGCTGCCTGATGGAGTTGGCCCAGTGGATGGAGCGAAACTACACCAGCTGTTTGCGCTATGACCGCACGGGAGGGGCTCCCAACGCTTGCGCGACTGCAGTGACAGACGCTCAATTGCCAGCACTGAATTGTCGAAATGAACTGAACAACACCTACACATTTCAGTTCGCGCCCGTCGTGGCACCGGCCACAAATCCCGCGCAAGCAGCTTATGCAATTCAAGCTGTTCCCGGGGCAATTCAGGCTGGAGACACGCGTTGCGCGACCATCACTCTGAACCAGGCTGGGGTCAAGGGCGCGACGGGTACCGATTCGGGCACTGCAGCGAACTCCTGCTGGCGGTGACTTCACCTGAATCGAGTTTGGATCGCTGGCACAGTCCTCTCGGCATAGCTGCGTCCTCGATTCGAATTTCCAACCCGAACCCCCGGGTGGGCTGCACACTGGTCAGTGCCAAAGGCGAACTGATCGGCGAAGGCCACACCCAACAAGCCGGCGGCCCACACGCCGAAGTCATGGCCCTGCGCGACGCCCGCGCCAAGGGCCATTCGCTGGTCGGAGCCACCGCCTATGTCACGTTGGAGCCTTGCTCTCATCACGGACGCACACCGCCGTGTTGTGACGCGCTGGTTGAAGCAGGGATCGCCAAGGTGGTGGTGGCCACTGAAGACCCAAACCCGCTCGTCGCTGGCCGTGGCCTCGCCCGATTGAGGGCTGCGGGTATTGAAGTGGAGTTGCTCCCGCCCGCGAGCGACGCGGCCATGGGCTCGCGCGAACTCAACATCGGCTTTTTCAGCCGCATGGTGCGTGGCACGCCATGGGTTCGAATGAAGACGGCCGCTTCGCTGGATGGCACAAGTGCGCTGGACAACGGTGCCAGCCAATGGATCACCGGTGAGGCTGCGCGGTCTGACGGGCACGCGTGGCGCGCTCGCGCCTGTGCCGTGCTCACGGGCATCGGTACGGTGCTGCAGGACGATCCCAGGCTTGACGTGAGATTGCCTGACATCACACGCCAGCCCCACCTTGTGATCGTGGACAGTGCGCTCGGCACGCCTCTGTCAGCGCGCCTGTTCGAGTCTGCGCCTGGCGGTATGGCCCGTCAGGTCTGGATCTACCATGCTGTGCTTGATACCGAAAAGCAGTCAGCCCTCGCTGACCTTGGCGCGATCCTCACTCACATGCCGGGTGCCGACAACAAGGTCGACCTGTCGGCGATGCTCAGGGATCTCGCTCAACGCGAAGTGAACGAGCTGCATGTGGAGGCGGGGCACAAACTCAACGGCTCTTTATTGCGTGAAGGCCTGGTGGACGAATTGCTGGTGTACCTGGCGCCAAAGCTCTTGGGCCAGGGCGCAGGCCTATCGAACTTTGGCCCGCTGCAACAGTTGCAGGACGGCGTTGCGCTGCGTTTCTCTTCTGTCGACCGCGTGGGTGGAGACCTGCGCATCGTGGCACGTGTGCAGGGTCGGGATGCCTTCTTGCATTCACCCGACGCCTGAACCGGAACCCCTGTCAGCGTCATCGCAGTAGCGCCACTGCGAACAAAGCAATCAATCCGCCGGTCATCTGGCGCACTGCAGCCATCGACTGGCTACTTTGGTTTTCATCATGCCTGGTTAGAGTGCAGGCATGTTCAGGCCCAGCACCTTCCTCTCAAATTGCACCCCCGGCCTTCGGCTGACGATCGCTGTAGCCACGATGGCAGTGGTGGCAGCAGTGGCCTTGCCCATTTACAACGACCAGGCAAAGCGCAGCAACCGCGCCCAAGCCCGTGCTGCCTTGTTGAACGCAGCGCAATGGATGGAGCGCACCGCCATGGCTCGCGGGCACTACCCAGTCGCTGCAGCCATTCCCCTCGATGTGCTTCTGGTGGAGGGGAGTCTCTACATCATCACGGCGGCGTCCAGTGACGGTTTGACTTACACGCTGACAGCGGTGCCCAACACGGCGCAAGCCACCGACCAGTGTGGTGCTTATCGCATCAATCAATCGGGTACGCGCATCCAGATTGGAACGTTGGAGGTGCCCAAGCCGTTGGGGCCGCTGGAGTGCTGGAAGATCTAGGCTTGGGAGCTTTGCAGGCGTTGCGTGAGTCTGAACGCTTTCATGAATGCTCCATAACAGACAGTCAGGCATAGATAAATACTGCATATATAGTAGTAATACCGATCATCCAGCCATTCATTTATGTCGTCGCTTTGTTACTAAAGAGCTCTTTTTTCGGGGTTAGAGTGCGGGCATGTCCAAGGTACTCCACCCCTTTTCCCGCAAGCGCACTGGCCAGACCGGCTTCAGCCTGGTCGAGGTTCTGGTCACCATCGTCATCCTCAGCATCGGGATGCTCGGGTCGGCAGGCATGCAGACGGCCGCGCTGCAAGCCAACTCACAAACACGCTTCCAGGTCGTGGCCACGTCGCTGGCCAGCGAGCTGGCCGAAGCCATGCGTGGCAACCACCGCATCGCCCTTGGCACCGATCCAGCGAAAAACCCGTACCTGATCAACTACAGCTCAGGTGCCCTGGCAGCGCCACCGGTGGACTGCATGGTGGACTCCTGCTCTGCCAACACCGACGAAGAACGACTGAACAACGCCCAGTGGCAGGTCCATGAATGGATGGCGCGGCTCCAGTCAGAACTGCCCTCCCCCCGTGTGCGCATCTGCTTTGACAGCACGCCGTTCCAAGCCACAACCGGCGAAGCCAAATGGGACTGCGACGACAAAGGTGATGTCATGGTGGCGAAGCTCGCTTGGACACGGGTCAGCACCCAGGGAGAGCTGGTTTTTGGATCGACAGCAACCAACCCGTTGATTGTCATCCCGGTCACGGCGGGGATCGGATCATGAAGGCGGTACGCCTCAAGCAACGCGGTCTCTCGCTGGTCGAGCTGATGGTGGCCATGACCTTGGGGCTGCTGCTGGTGCTGGTGGCTGTTGGTATTCTTTTCACTTCCAGTCAGGGATTCAACGCGGTGGACCACGGTTCGGCAGCGCGGGACAAAGCACGCTTGGCGACCGAGTTGTTGACATCGGTCATTCTGCAAGCCGGCTATGAAGATTGGGGAAGCCCACACCAATTGCTCCAGTCGGTCGCTCGCAGTCAAAACGCCACCATAGACCTCGAGCCCGACGTTTTCGGCTGGGACAACGCCTTCTATGCCGTCCCTACCGACGAAAAGCTGAGCACGAGCACCAAAATCGCCAATGGCGACCGCCCATCCAAATGCGGCAGCAGCACCACCACAGCCTGCCGAAATGGCAGCGACATCCTCGTGGTTCGGTTCCAAGGCATGAGTGCGGCCAGCAGTGCAGCCTCAGGAGACGGCTCCATGCTCAACTGCGGCGGAGGAAACGAGGCGGCTCCGATCAACGCAAAACTCGAAGAACGGTCGATCAGCGTCTTTCATTTGTCCAGAGACAGCACCAGTGGCGAAGGGTCTCTGAGTTGTGCGATCTACCAAGGTGGGTGGAAACAATCAACACCGCTGGTGGAAGGCGTCGAGAGTTTTCAGGTTCTTTACGGCACGGACGCAGTGGAGCCAGGGCAAGCGACTTCGCCCAACGCAACCGACAGCGTCGCAGATCGATGGTTGCGCGCAGACCAGCTCACTGTGCCCGGTAACGCCGCTGCCACACGCGCAAACTGGCGGCGCGTTCGCGCGGTCCGCATTGGCTTGGTCATGCGCGGTCCCGCTGGCTCGGCGGTGGAAACTGCCACCAAAACGGTGTGGCCGCTGGGCGCCACCTGGGCCAATGCCGAAGACGCGGGCAGCGTCCTCTCGGCGCCTGCCGATGGGCGTTTGCGCACGTCCCACAACTTCACTGTGCACTTGCGCAACGACCTGGCCATGCCATGAAGCAGCCCTCCACGCATTGCCTCCGCCAGCGCGAACAAGGCTTCTCGCTGATCACCACACTGGTTTTGCTGGTCATCGCCAGTCTGCTGGGAGTCGCGGCCTCTCAGCTGGTGCTGATGTCCGAGCGCAGCAGCCGCTACGACCGCGACCGCCTGATCGCATTCCAAGCTGCGGAAGCAGCCTTGCTCGACGCCGAGTTGGACATCCGCGGCCCAGGTTCGATCCGCGCGGCCCTCTTCTCACCCCTGTCCATCACGGGATTTGAAGACGGGTGCAGCACCTCCAGCGCAAGCAGAGGCATGTGTTTGCCTTCAGGCCCCGGCGAAAAACCAGTCTGGGCCACCGTCAATTTCGCCGATACCGACCGCACTGTGGAGCTTGGAGCCTACACGGGCCGCAAATACGCGGCCGGCAAGAGTGGTGTCCAGCCGGCACGGGCTCCGCGTTACCTCATCGAGGTCATCGAAGACCCCTCACCAGGCGGCGACGCTGCGGCCACTCGCCACTTGTACCGGGTCTCGGCCGTGGGCTTTGGCCCGCGCGAGGAGACGCAGGTAATGCTTCAAATGTTCTTTCGCAAGGAGTAAACCGTGGCACACACCGCTCGAAAAACGTGGGGCATGGTGCTCTTCACTGTATTGGCTGCGCTGGGAGGTGTTGCCTTCAACCAGACCACCAGCACAGTACCCCTGGTCTCGCTGCCGGACACCCCTTTGTACGTCAACGGCTCCAAGGCAAAGGCCAACCTGACGCTGGCGCTTTCGGTCGAATCACCCACCGTTGGCCCGGCCTACACATCCTCTGTTGAAGGCGATTCAAATGCATTCAATCCGCTGCAGCAGTACATCGGCTACCACGACAACATGGTCTGCTATGTCAACCTCACATCGCGCGACATCGCTATTGGCGAGTACTTCGCTTTCAGCAGCAAGAAGGCCACCATCGACGCCCCGTGTCCCCGTGGAACGTCATTTGATGGCAACTTTTTAAACTGGGCCACGACTTCCGCCATTGACATCATGCGCTACGGTCTTACTGGAGGGCACCGTGTTTTCGATGAGGGAACCGGCGAGGGCAGAACGGTGCTCGAACGTGCGTACCTGCCTGACTGGATGTATCGCTCGGTTTACTTTCAAAGAAAGCTTTTGCGCGCGGATCAGGTCGCTCTGCGAACACCTTTTGCATCCAGCGATCTTCCCCAAGGAATGCATATCCGCAACTGTCGCAACCGCGTCTACTTCTCCAAAACGAACGACGCCGCCGGAAATTGCGCAATGCCATTTTCCGACGCGACCGCTCAAAGTCCCGAACTGGTCAAGACAGGCAACACCACGAGCGGGCGCTTCTACTTCACTCGCGTCATAGTTTGCGACCCCAACACCGCATCCAACCGGCTGATGCTCCAGCACACGAGCACCCGCAGGTGGAGCGGCCTGTGTCTCCCGTACAAAAGCGCGTCCGGCGATAGCTTCTACAAACCAGTAGGCCAGTTCCAAGTCAACGCCGACAACGTACGCGTGGGTGTTTTCTCTTACCTGAACGATGCAGACCTCGCTCGCTATGGCGGTGTGATGCGGGCCCCTCTCAAATACCTTGGATCAAAACAATACGACACCAAATACGACCTGATGGCTACAGCAAATCCGCACAGTGAATGGGATCCGACGACCGGGGTGTTCCAGCGCAACCCGCAAGCGGGACACGCTGTCTACGACGATCAAGGCTATGGCCAGTCAGGCGTCATCAACTACATCAACGGGTTTGGCTCACTCGATCCTCTCGCTCTGGGTCAATACAAACAATGGGATACGTTGAGTGAGCTTTACTACGAAGCCTTCAGATATTTGCAAGGCCAATCACCAACCACATTTGCACTTACCGGACTCACCGGTTCGTCAACTAATGACCGAGGCCTGACAGAAAACTTCCCTGCTTACAGGACGTGGACGGATCCCTTCGTAGGCTTCGAAGACAACAAGGGAAAGGGGCGCAGCTGCTTGCGCAACAGCGTCCTCACCATCGCTGATGTTTTCACGCACGCTGATCGGTACCTGCCGGGCAACACGGTGAGTCGCCACCTCGATGGCCCTCGGGATCCGGACACAGCACCCGTCCCACTTGACGTACAAAAGTGGACCTCTATCGTGGGTTCGTTCGAAGCCAATGTGGGGACCGAATACATCGACAGCACCGGAAGACTACGAAAATCCAGCAATATTCCAATCAACTCATCCTACCGCCCGGATCTGCCCAACATTGCGACCGACGCATACACTGAGACAGGCGCACGAGGCTCGTTCTTGATGGCTGGCCTCGCCCTTTTCGCTAACACGCAAAGCTACCGTGCCGATCTGCCCAAGGCTCGCATCAGCACCTTTAGCATCGACGTGAACACACACAACCTGACTGGCGCCAACGCCAGCCTTCGCCGAGGCACACAGATGCACCTGGCTGCGAAGTACGGGGGCTTTGACGACGCCCTCACAGGAAACACGGGCAGCCCGTTTGCGTCGGGGAACAACCTGTCGTGGCAGGGCAGCGACGGAGACGCCAAGAATTACTTTGTGGTGAGCGAACCGCAAAAATTCCTGGATTCAATTGCCACCGTCTTTGCCTCACTGGTCAGCGACACCAACAGCATTGCCGGCGGCGCACTCACGTCGCAGGAACTGCGCAGCGGCGCCGAGAATGCAGTGTTTCAGGGCGGCTTCAACCCAGTGGGCAATGACTGGGGCGGTCGGGTTCGAAAATACGCGCTCAGCCTCTCGAACGATGAAAAGACCGCCACCCTGTCCAGCAGCCCAGCGTGGGACGCCGCAGAGCTTTTGACAGTGCGCACCCAGGCCGACCACGGAGTTGGTCGCAACATCGTGGTGGGGTCGCCTCTGGGGCAGCAAGGCACCGTGAGTCCATCGCCATTCCTGTGGAACGGATCACTCGCGAGCGAGCACAAAGCCGCCCTCAACACCAGCCCTTCGGGCGCCGCAGACAGCCTGGGCGAAGATCGTCTGCAATACCTGCGGGGAGATCGCCGCATGGAGCGCAGCGGCTCCAATCTGCAGCTTCCGTTTCGGCCACGCACGCTGGTCTTGGGCAGCGTGATGAACTCTGGATTGGTGTACCAGGGTGCCCCCAGCTCGGCAGTGGCAGGCACAGGCTATGCAGACTTCCAGCAAACCAACAAAAAACGCACGCCGGTGGTCTTCGTCAATGCCAACGACGGCATGCTGCACGCCTTTCGGGCCATCGATGGTCAGGAGCAATTTGCCTACATCCCGGGGTTCATCGTGCCGCGCCTGAACGTGTTGTCCGATCCCGGCTACACACACCGCCGCCTGCTCGACGCCACACCCACCGTGGGCGAAGCCCAGGTGCACGGACAGTGGCGCAGTGTGCTGGTGTCGGGCGCTGGTGCCGGCGCGCAGGGGATTTACGCGCTGGACGTCACGGAACCCGACTCGTTCTCCAAAGACAAGGTTCTCTGGGAATTCACCGACGCAGACCACCCAGCCATGGGCAATGTGTTGGGCAAGCCCCGCATCGTGCGGGTCCGCATGAACGACACAGGCTCGGGCAGCAACAGCTACAAATGGATGGCGGTAGTACCCAGCGGCGTGAACAACCACCGAAGCGACGCGTACACCAACACCACGGCCAATCCGTCGATTTTCCTCATTGACCTGGAAGCTCGCCCATCGCCTTCGGCACCCTGGAGAGAAGGTGTGAACTTCTGGCGCATTGAACTCCCCTCTGGTAGCGATGCAACGGCACCTGGGCTGATCCAAGTCACGACCTTGGAAGCTTACGGAAGCGGCGTGCTGGACTCCATCGTGGCGGGCGACCTGCAAGGCAACGTTTGGCAACTGTCGTTCAGCAAAAAAGGTGTGAGCAGTCTGGGCAACGACGGCCTTGCCAATCTATCAGCGCTGAACGCAGTGGGCGCCAATGAGAATCCCCTTTTCATCGCGAAAGCCGCGAACGGAACGCGCCAGCCCATCACATCGGCTCCGGTGGTGGCCAACGCGTTTGCCGGCAAGCGACTGATCGTGGTCGGCACAGGAAAATTCCTCGAAACCTCCGACAACAGTGCTCCCGTCACTCCGGCAACTTCGGTCTATGCGCTGCTGGACGGCGGAGGCGCAATTGACGACCGAACCAAGTTGCAAGGCACCACCGTTGATACCCAAGGGGCCGTGCTGGCGAATTCGTTCACATTGGGTACCGACCAGAAGCGGGGCTGGTACATCGACTTTCCAGGCACATCCGGCGAACGTCAGGTGACGGATATGCTGCTCGACCGGGGCCGACTGGTGTTCACCACACTCATTCCTGTGGGTGGCGCCTGCGGGGACGGAGGTGGCCGCTTGTTCGAAATCGATGTGCTCTCGGGACGTGGTTCCTGGCGCGAATCCACCGTGGGTTTGCTGGGTGGACCCATGCTGTTGAACCAGGGCAACCCGGTGGTCTCGAAGAGCAACTCAGCGGGGCGCCGCACCGCGACGTACCAGATCAATGTGATGACCCAGGGCGCCAATGGCAACGAAGTGGGCACAGTCTCTGAGGCTCAGAAGCTGACCCTTCAAGTCGGACGCATGAGCTGGCGCCAGGTTCACAACCACAGGGACATCGCACCATGAAGGCTGCGCCGATCCACCAGAAGGGGTTCACCTTGATCGAGCTCATGATCACGGTGGCCATCGTGGCCATCCTGGGAGCGCTGGCGTACCCCTCCTACCTCGAATCGGTACGCAAGGGACGTCGGGCCGAAGCGCGAGCGGCTCTCGCGAATCTCATGCAACAGCAAGAGCGTTACCTGACGCAAAACAACACCTACTTGAACTTCGACAAAGGTCTCACCACAACGCCGTTTCGCACCCATTCGGCGAGCTCCGGAAATCTGGAGGATGCCAGCCATCTACTCGGGGCAAGACAGTGCCAGGTCGTGGGCGGCACAAGACCCGAGATACGGGACTGCATCGAGGTGTTTGCCGCACCGCGCACCGCGGCCATGGCAGACCCGGCAGCAGCTGAGATCGCTGTGGACAGCTTGGGACGGAGGCGCTGCAACAGTTCTTCAACCCTCAAGCCCTGCTGGCCATGACAAATCAACACCACCGTGCCGAGGCCGGATTCACACTGGTCGAGTTGATGGTCACGCTGGCGATTGCAGCGGTGCTGATGATGGTTGCCGTCCCCAGTTTCCAGAGCTCTGCCCGCAACGCTGCGGTTGCCCAGGTGAGTGGCAACTTCTTCAATGCAGTACAACTGGCCCGAGCCAACGCCATGCGCTTGTCGCGCCACACGATGGTGCAGGTGATTAATCCTGATTTGGGTTGGGTGGGAGGCTGGCGGGTGTATGCCGACATGGACCGCGACATGGCCTATACGGCAGCCACGGACACGCTGATCGTCGAGCAGGGGCCCGCCGGGGATGGCGTGATGAGCAACGGTCCAACTGACGACAATTTGGACAATCGCGGCACAGTGGCCAATGGCTACCTGCTTTTCAATCCTGCTGGCTTCCCACGCTCCAGCAACGACGGAATCGCCGCAGGTAGCGTGGTGTTCTACCTGCCCGAGGGCCGCGCCACTGCGGTGGTTTATTCCCAGGCCGGCCGCTTCCGCCGCTGTGACCCCACCAAGGCGGGCTGCCGCCCGGCGTCCTGACGTGTCATTGACCTGTCCAGCCCTTCTGGGTGCGGGGCCGACACCCTGATGAAAAGGGCGCACATTAAAACCCTGCGAAAATAGCCGGATGTTTACCGGCATCATCACCGGCGTGGGGCGCATCGCCGCCCTCCACGACCTGGGCAGCTCTTTGGACCATCACCCCCCGGGTATCTCGATGACGTCGGCTTGGGCGACAGCATTGCGCTCAACGGCGCCTGCATGACCGTGACCTCGCTGGAACTGCCCCAGCGCCAATTCACCATCGACATTTCCGCCGAGTCGCTCGCTCGCACCACCGGACTGGCGCAGACAGGCTATCGCATCAATCTCGAAAAAGCCTTGCGCGCCCACGATCGGCTGGGGGGGCACATCGTCTCCGGGCATGTGGACGGCGTCGGGCGCGTGACCCGGTTTGCAGAGGTGGGTGAAAGCTGGGAACTTCGCGTGGTCGCACCGCCCGAGCTGGGCAAGTACCTGGCCTACAAGGGCTCCATCACCGTCAACGGCGTCAGCCTCACCGTCAATTCGGTGCACGACAGAGCCGACGGCTGTGAATTCAGCATCAACCTCATTCCCCACACGGTACAAAACACCTCACTGGGCCAATTGACCGACGGCAGCCCGGTCAATCTGGAAATCGACACCGTGGCGCGCTATGTCGAGCGCATGCTCAGCGCCGGTCAAATCACTCTCAAGGAATCCGCATGAACGCGCCTGAAACCCTGGCCTCGGTGGCCATTTCACCCGTGGAAGACATCGTGGCCGACATGCGCGCAGGGCGCATGGTGATCCTGGTCGACGAGGAAGACCGCGAAAACGAAGGTGATCTGGTGCTCGCCGCCGACCATGTGACGCCCGAGACCATCAACTTCATGGCCCGTTTTGGGCGTGGCCTGATCTGCCTCACGCTTACGAAAGAGCGCTGCGAGCGCCTGCAACTGCCACCCATGGTGCCGCGCAACGGCACCAAGATGGGCACGGCCTTCACCATCTCGATCGAGGCCGCCGAGGGCGTGACCACCGGCATTTCCGCCGCCGACCGCGCACGCACGGTGCAGGTGGCGGTTGCGCCCAACGCGGTGGCCACCGACCTGGTGCAGCCCGGCCACATTTTTCCCCTGCAGGCGGTTGAAGGCGGCGTGCTCATGCGCGCCGGCCACACAGAAGCGGGTTGTGATCTCGCTGCCATGGCAGGCTGCAGCTCCAGCGCCGTGATCTGCGAAATCATGAAGGACGACGGCACCATGGCCCGTCTGCCGGATTTGCAGATCTTTGCGGCCGAACACGGCTTGAAGATCGGCACCATTGCCGACTTGATCGAACACCGCAGCCGCACCGAAAGCCTGGTGCACAAACTCGGCACGCGGCCCCTGAACACGGCGTTTGGCGAGTTCACCGCGACCGCTTTTCGCGACGAACCCAGTGGCGCCCTGCACTTGGCGCTGGTGAAGGGCCAGTGGAGTCCAGAGCAATCGGTGGACGTGCGCGTGCACGAGCCGTTGTCGGTGCTGGACGCGCTGGAAGTTGGCCGCTCCATGCACTCCTGGAGCCTCGAAGCCAGCCTGCGCCACATCAGCGAAGCCGGTGCCGGCGTGGCCGTGTTGCTCAACTGTGGAGAGACCGCTGGCCAGCTGCTGTCCCAGTTTGAAGGTACCGCCCGCTCGGCCCAGGCGCCCGAACGCGGTCGCATGGACCTGCGCACCTACGGCGTGGGCGCGCAGATCCTGCGCGAGTGCGGGGTGCAAAAGATGCGTCTCATGGGCAACCCGCGGCGCATGCCCAGCATGACCGGCTACGGCCTGGAAATCACCGGGTACCTCAGCCGCAACGGCTGAACCCATTCACACCCTCAAGAAGAAACGGAGCCGCACATGTTCGGCGCAGACAAAGGCACAGCGGACTTGCTCGACGGCAAAAAGCTCAGCATCGGGATTGTTCAGGCCCGCTTCAACGAACCCATCACCGATGCGCTGTACAACGCCTGCCTCGCAGAGCTGCTCGCACTCGGTGTGCAAGAGAAGAACATCGCCCACGTCAAGGTGCCCGGAGCGCTTGAGGTGCCAGTGGCCTTGCAGGCCATGGCCGAGCGCGACGACTTCGACGCGCTCATCGCCCTGGGCTGCATCATCCGCGGCGAAACTTACCACTTCGAACTGGTGGCCAACGAATCCGGCGCGGGGGTCACACGCCTGGCGCTGGACTACCAGATTCCCATTGCCAACGCCATCCTGACCACCGAAACGCTGGAGCAGGCGATCGCGCGCAAGACCGACAAAGGCCGCGACGCGGCCCGCGTGGCGGTGGAAATGGCCCACCTGCTTCAAGAGATCGGTTGATCATGTCCACAGAACTTCCCGTCACCGAAAACGACAAGCCCAAGAGTGGCTTGATTGGTCGCAAGGCTGCCGACAAGTCGGCCCGCACCCGCGCCCGTGAATTTGCACTGCAGGCGATTTACCAGCACCTGGTGGGCCGCAACGCAGCCAGCGACATCGACGCCTTCACGCGCGATCTCGCCGGCTTTCACAAGTGCGACAGCGTGCACTTCGATGCGCTGCTGCACGGCTGCGTCAACCAGGCAGACGCGCTGGACGCAATGATCAAGCCCGCACTGGATCGCCCGCTGAACGAGCTCTCGCCCATCGAGCGCGGCGTGTTGTGGATCGGTGCTTACGAGTTCCAGCACTGCCTGGACGTGCCGTGGCGTGTGGTGCTCAACGAGTGCATCGAGCTGGCCAAATCGTTCGGCGGCACCGATGGCCACAAGTACGTCAACGGCGTGCTGCACCAGCTCGCCGCGCAGCTGCGCCCGGCCGAAGTGGCCGCCGCGCCGTCCAAACCCGGCGCCCGCAAAAACGCAGCCCCGTGAGGATTTCGCAGCGCGCGCAGCGCGTCGAACCCTTCTACGTGATGGAGCTGGCCAAGGCGGCTTCCACCATGGCAGCGCAGGCGATACCGGGCGACCGCTCGATGATTTACCTGAACATCGGCGAACCGGATTTCACAGCGCCACCTTTGGTCATGGCCGCGGCCGAACGGGCCATCCGCAGCGGCAGCAGCCAGTACACCCAGGCGCTCGGCCTGCCTGCCTTGCGTGAAGCCATCAGTGGCTGGTACGCAAGCCGATTCGGTCTTGCGATCGATGCCAGCCGCATCGTGGTGACTGCGGGTGCCTCCGCCGCGTTGCAGTTGGCATGTCTGACACTCATTGAAGCGGGCGACGAGGTGCTGATGCCCGACCCCAGCTATCCGTGCAACCGGCAGTTTGTGCAAGCCGCCGAAGGCCGTGCGGTGATGATTCCCAGCGGACCCGCCCAGCGCTTTCAGCTGAGCGCAGCGCAGGTTGAAGCGCACTGGAACCCCGCCACGCGCGGTGTGCTGCTGGCCTCACCGTCCAATCCCACCGGAACCTCGATCGCCCGCGACGAACTCGAAAGGATCGCGCGCTTCGTGCATTCCAAAGGCGGCGTGACCATGGTCGATGAGATCTACCTCGGCCTGAGCTACGAGGGTGCGTTCGGCCACAGCGCCCTTGGCTTGCCCGATGGACTGGGTGACGAGGTCATCAGCATCAACAGCTTCAGCAAATACTTCAACATGACCGGCTGGCGCCTGGGCTGGCTGGTGCTGCCGCCTGCGCTGGTGCCTGCCGTGGAGCGCTTGGCGCAGAACTTGTTCATCTGCGCCAGCACCATCGCACAACACGCGGCCCTGGCCTGCTTCGAGCCCGAAAGCCTCGCCGAGTACGAGCGCCGGCGCAGCGAATTCAAGGCGCGGCGCGACTTCTTCATTCCCGAACTCAACCGCCTGGGCCTGAGCGTGCCGGTGATGCCCGACGGCGCTTTTTACGCCTGGGCCGATGTGACCGGGCTGTGCGAGCGCTGGGGCATACCACCACAAGGCTCGCGCCCCGATGAAGGCGGCAGCTGGGCACTGGCCTTCGAGCTCATGAACCGCTGCCAACTCGCCGCCACACCAGGACGCGACTTTGGCATCGCCGACCCAGGCCGCTATTTGCGTTTCTCCACCGCCAATTCCATGGCTCAGCTTCGCGAAGCGGTGTCTCGACTGGAGCAAGCGCTGTGAGTTTGCCTGCGCTGCAATCCGCCCCTTTCACGTGGCCAGTACGCGTGTACTGGGAAGACACCGACGCCGGTGGCATCGTGTTCTACGCCAACTACCTCAAGTTCTTCGAACGCGCCCGCACCGAGTGGCTGCGCGCGCTGGGCGTCGAGCAACAGCAACTGCGCGAGCAGCTCGGCGGCATGTTCGTCGTCAGCCAGACCCAGCTGCAATACCACCGGCCCGCGCGGCTCGATGATTTGCTTCTGGTTACAGCAAGGGTGATGGAAGCCGGCCGTGCGTCCATGACAATCGAGCAAACTGCGCTCCTGAAACCGCAGCAAGCCGACGAACCGGCAGAGCTGCTCTGCAGCGGCACGATCCGCATCGGCTGGGTCGACGACCGCCAGCTGCGCCCGCAGCGCATTCCGCCCGCGGTGATGGCCGCGCTCAAGCTGCCGCCCTGAAACTTCTTCACGATCCGCCTTCTCTGAACACCCATGAACCAAGATCTCTCCATCGTTCAATTGATGCTCAACGCCAGTTGGGTGGTGCAGGCCGTGGTGGTGCTGCTCATGGTC
>LNFM01009117.1_pt1 | contig 14618 bp, 11 predicted proteins | sample 596031 | NCBI WGS metagenome assembly LNFM01 (sample SAMN04254537, study PRJNA301005) | activated carbon metagenome | isolation source: dual media filters at the Ann Arbor, Michigan drinking water treatment plant | place: USA: Ann Arbor
CCCGAGGACGCCGACCAGGGGATCATCCAGAAGATCTTCTACTTCCACGTGGCCATCGCCCTCGTCGGCCTCGGCGCCTTCGGCGTCGCCGCCGTCTACGGGATCCTCTACCTCCGCTCCCGCGAGGACCGCCACGACGAGATCTCCTCGATCTCGATCGGCATCGGCCTCGCCTTCGCGGTCCTCGTGGTCATCACGGGGTCGATCTGGGCGAAGGCGTCGTGGGGGACCTGGTGGGTCTGGACCGACCCCCGCCTCGTGACGTTCCTGATCGTCCTGCTGCTCTACGCCGCCTACTTCGTGCTGCGGTCCTCCGCCGAGGGCGAGCGCCAGGCGCGGTACTCGGCGATCTACTCGATCGCGGCCTTCGCGTCGGTGCCCCTCTCGTTCTACTCGGTGCGGGTCGCGCGCTCGTTCGTGCACCCCGTCGTGTTCACGCAGAACGGGGCGGACATGCCGAACTCGATGCTGATCTGGTTCGTCGTCACGCTGGCCGCGACGATCGGCGTCTTCCTCACCCTGCTGCAGATCGAGCTGGTGCAGCGCCGCGCCGACCGCGCGCTGCGCCGGGTCAAGTCGCGCCTCGAGGCGTCGGCGTGAGCTCCGGCGGCGAGTACGTCGTCGCGGCCTACGGGGTCGTGCTGTTCGCCCTCCTGGTCTACGTCGTGGTGATCGGCCTCAAGTCGGCGCGCCAGGCCCGCGAGACGGAGCTGCTGGCGAAGCTCATCGAGAGCCGCGCCGACGCCGAGGACGACGTCGCGACGCTGGAGCCGGTGGACCGATGAGTCGCACCCCCGGGCCGTCCCGGCCCCTCTACCCGATGTTCGTCGACCTCGGAGGCCGCCGCTGCCTGGTGGTCGGCGGGGGGACGATCGCGACCGACAAGGCCCGCAAGCTCGCCGAGCACGGCGCGGTCGTGCGCGTGGTGAGCCCCGAGGTCACCGCCGAGCTGGCCGCCATGACCGCCGCCGGCGACGTCGCGGAGCACCGTCCCCGGACGTACCTGCCGGACGACCTCGAGGGCTGCATGCTGGCCTTCGCCGCGACGGACCGGCCCGACGTGAACCGCGCCGTCGCCGCCGACGCCGAGGCGCGCGGCGTGCCGTGCAACGTCGCCGACGCGCCCGCGCTCTGCGACTTCATCGTCCCGTCGCTCGTGCGCCGGGGGGAGCTCGCCATCGCGGTCTCCACCGGCGGGGCGAGCCCCGTCGTCGCGCGGCACGTCCGCCGGCGCATCGAGGAGGCGTACGGGCCCGAGTGGGAGGCGCTGATCGCGCTGCTGCGCGACCTGCGCGACGACCTCAAGGCCCGCCACCGCGACATGCCGGGCCGCCGGGCCGCGGTCGAGCGCCTCATGGACTCCGACGTCCTGCGGCGGCTCGCCGAGGGCGACGACGACGGCGCCCGCGCCCTGGCGCGCCGGGTGCTCGACCTGGAGGGGGTGGCGGCGTGAACCTCCTCGTCCTCGGCCTCTCCCACAAGACGGCCCCCGTCGAGCAGCGCGAGAAGGCGGCCCTCTCCGACGGCGCCGCCCGCCAGATGCTGCGCGAGCTGATGGCCCACGGCACGGTCGACGAGGCCATCGCCCTCTCGACGTGCAACCGCACCGAGGTCTACGTCGGCACGCCCGACCCCCTCCGCGCGGAGGACGCCGTCGCCGCCGCGATCGTCGCCCACACCAAGATCTCCGGCGACGAGCTGTCGTGCGCCCGCTACGTGCTGCGCGACGACCGCGCCGCGGCGCAGCTCTTCCGCGTGGCGTCGAGCCTCGACTCCATGGTCATCGGCGAGAGCGAGATCCAGGGGCAGGTGCGCTCCGCCTGGGACCTCGCCGTGGAGGAGGGCAGCGCCGGCCCCCTCCTCAACCAGCTCTTCCGCCAGGCCCTCGAGGTCGGCAAGAGCATCCGCACGCGCACGCGCATCGGGTCCGGCTCGTCGTCGGTCCCCGCCGTCGCGCTCGACCTGGCCGAGGACGTCCTGTCGGACCTCCCGGGCCGCCGGGTGCTGGTGATCGGCGCCGGCCGGATGGCCGAGGCGACGACGCTCGCCCTGATGCAGCACGGCGTCCGCGACGTCGTCGTCGCCAACCGCACCGTCGGGACGGCCCGCACCCTGGCCGAGCGCTTCGGGGGCCGCGGGGTCGGCTTCGACCGCATCGACGAGGAGCTGCGGGGCGCGGACATCGTGATCTCCTCGACCGACGCCCCCCACCCGATCCTCGGCCCCGACGAGATCGCCCCCGTCATGGCCGACCGCGCCGACCGGCCGATGGTCGTCGTGGACATCTCCGTGCCCCGCGACGTCGATGCGGCCGTCGCGGCGGTGCCCGGCGTCGCCCTCTACGACATCGACGACCTCGAGCGCGTCGTCGAGGCGAACATCAACGGCCGCCGCCTCGAGGCCGAACGCGGCGAGGGCTTCGTCATCGGCGCGGTCCAGGGCTTCTCGGCGTGGCGCCGCGGGCTGTCGGCGACCCCCGCCATCACCTCGCTGCGCCAGCGCGCCGAGGCCATCCGCCGCGGCGAGCTGGAGCGCATCGAGGCCCAGTGGGACACCCCGCTGACCGACGCCGACCGCGAGCGGCTCGAGGCCCTCACGAAGAGCATCGTCAACAAGCTCCTGCACGAGCCGACCGTGCGCGTCAGGGCGGCCGCCGAGGGCGGCGACGGCGAGGCCCTCCGCCACCTCGAGAGCCTGCGGCACCTCTTCGGCCTCGAGGCGCAGACCGGCACGAACTAGCCCCCGGCCCCCGCCGTCCGCATCGTCATCGCCACGCGGCAGTCGCCGCTCGCCCTCGCCCAGACCGGCCTGGTGGCGGACGCCCTGCGCGCCGCCGGCCACACGCCGGAGCTGCTGGGGCTGACCACCACCGGCGACCGCTGGAGCGCCGCCGGCACCGGGCCCGCCCCCGACAAGGGGCTGTTCGTGAAGGAGCTCGAGGAGGCCCTGCGCGATGGCCGCGCCGACGTCGCCGTCCACTCGGCGAAGGACCTCCCCGGTGAGCTGCCCGCCGGCCTCAGCGTGGTCGCCGTGCCCGCGCGGGAGGACCCCCGGGACGTCATCGTCGGACCGGCCGGGGGACTCGACGGCCTGCCCGCCGGCGCGCGCGTCGCGACCGGCAGCCCCCGCCGCGCCGCCCAGGTGCTCGCCGCCCGCCCCGACCTCGTGATCGTCCCGATCCGCGGCAACGTCGGCACCCGGCTCGACAAGCTCGCCCGCGGCGACGCCGACGCCCTCGTGCTCGCCGCGGCGGGCCTCCGCCGCCTCGGCCTCACGCCCCCCGGCATGACCCCGCTGCCCGTCGGGGTCTCGACGCCCGCGCCCGGTCAGGGACTGCTCGCCGTCGAGGGCCGCGCCGGGGCGCCCGCCGCCGACGCGGCGGCGGCCGTCCTCGACGACCGCGGCGCCCACGCCTGCCTGCGCGCCGAGCGTGCGGTGCTCGCCGCGCTCGGCGGCGGGTGCCTCGAGCCGATCGGCGCCCTCTGCGAGATCCACGACGGCGGGCTGCGGCTGACCGCGTTCGCCGGGTCGGCCGACGGCCGCCGCGGCGAGCGCGTGGTGGTCGAGGGGCCGCGCGACGACCCCGAGGGCCTCGGGGCGGCCGCCGCGGAGCGCCTGGCGGGGGTCCGCCGGTGAGCGGCGGCTTCGTCCACCTGGTGGGCGCCGGACCCGGCGACCCCGGTCTGCTGACCGTCGCCGGGCGGCGTGCCCTCGAGGGGGCGGAGGTCGTGGTGTACGACCGCCTCGGCACCGAGGAGCTGATGCCGCTCTGCCCCTCCGGCGCGCTGCTGCTGAACGCCGGCAAGTCGCCGGGGCGCCAGGCCATGACGCAGGACGAGATCAACGCGGCGCTCGTCGAGCACGGCGCGGCGGGCCGCCGGGTGGTGCGCCTCAAGGGCGGCGACCCGTTCGTCTTCGGCCGGGGCGGTGAGGAGGCCGAGGCGCTGCGCGCCGCCGACGTCGACTACGCCGTCGTCCCGGGGATCACCAGCGCCATCGCCGCGCCGGCCTACGCGGGCATCCCCGTCACGCACCGCGGCGTCGCGACGTCGTTCACCGTCGTCACGGGGCACGAGGACCCGACGAAGGACTCCGAGCAGACCGACTGGGCGGCCCTCGCCCGGGTGCCCGGCACGATCGTGATCCTCATGGGCATGGGCCGCCTCGAGGGGATCTCGGCGGCGTTGATCGCCGGCGGCCGCCCCGCCGGGCAGCCCGCCGCCGCCGTGCAGTGGGGGACCACCCCCAGGCAGCGCCGTGTGGTGGCGACCCTCGGCGACCTCGCCGAGCGGGTGCGGGAGGAGGGCCTCGGCTCCCCGGCCGTCATCGTCGTCGGCCCCGTCGCCGGCCTCGCCGAGGGCATCGACTGGATCGAGCGCCGGCCGCTCCGCGGGCGAACCGTCGTCGTGACCCGCGCACGCGCCCAGGCGAGCGAGCTGTCGGACCGCCTGCGCGCCCTCGGCGCCGCGGTGGTCGAGCTGCCGGCGATCCGCATCTCCCCGCTCCCCGCCTCCCCGGCGCTCGACGGCGCCCTCGAGCGCCTCCCCGGCTACGGCCTGATCGTGCTGACGAGCGTCAACGGCGTCGACGCGCTGTTCGCCGCCCTCGCCGCGCGCGGCCGCGACGCCCGCGCGCTGCCCGCCGCGGCGACCGTCGTCGCCATCGGCCCGGCCACCGCCGAGCGGCTGGCCGCCCACGGGGTGCGGGCCGACCTGGTGCCCGAGCGCTTCGTCGCCGAGGGGATCCTCGAGTCGCTGCGGGAGACGCCGCTCGACGGCGTCCCGGTGCTCGTCGCCCGGGCCCGGGGGTCGCGCCCCGAGCTGGTCGACGGCCTCCGCGCCCGCGGCGCCGAGGTCGACGAGGTCGAGCTGTACGAGGCCGTGCCCGAGCCCGCCGACCCCGCCGCCGTCGCCGCCGCGCTCGCCGCGAGCCACCTGACGTTCACCGCGTCGTCCACGGTCCGCAGCTTCATGGGCCTGCTCGGCCCCGGGGAGCGCGCCGCGCTCCGCGGCGGCCCGCGGGTCGTCTCCATCGGCCCCGTCACGAGCGACACCGCCCGCGCCGAGGGCCTCGAGGTCCACGCCGAGGCCGCCGAGCACACGATCCCCGGGCTCGTCGCGGCGCTCCTCGCCGACGTGGCCGCGGCGGCGCCCGCGCCGTGAGCGCCCCCGGCCCCCGGCCGGTGGTCGCCCTCCTCACCGACTTCGGCGCCGGCAGCGAGCACGTGGGCGCGCTGCACGCCGTGATCGCCGCCGCCTGCCCGGGGGCCGACCGCATCGACCTCGCCCACGACCTCGTCGCGGGGGACATCCGCGCCGGGGCGCTCGTGCTCGCCCGCCTCGTCCCCCTGCTGCCGGGCGCCGTCCACGTGGCCGTCGTCGACCCCGGCGTCGGCACCGACCGCCGCGCCGTGGCCGTCGCCCTCGCCGGCGGTGGCGCCCTCGTCGGCCCCGACAACGGCCTGCTCGGACCCGCGGCGACGGCCATGGGCGCCGTCGGCGCCGTCGTCCTGCGCCCCCCGCCGGACGACGCCCCCGCCACGTTCCACGGCCGCGACCTGTTCGCCCCCGCGGCGGCGCGCCTCGCCGCGGGCGCCGGCCTCGGCACCCTCGGCACCCCCGTCGACCCGGCGGGCCTGCGGATGCCCGACCTGCCCCCACCCCGGGTCGGCGACGGGACGCTCGCCGCCGAGGTCGTGCTGGTCGACCGCTACGGCAACGTGCAGCTCCTCGCGGGCGCGGCGGACCTGGAGCGCGCCGGCTTCACGACGGGCGACCGCATCAGCGCGTCCGTCACGGACCGCCCCCACCCCGTCACCGTCGCCCGGGCGTTCGGCGACGTCGCGCCGAAGGGGATGCTGGTCCACGTCGACTCCCACGGCCACGTGGCGCTGGCCGTGAACGGCGGCGACGCCGCGCGCCGCATCGGCGCGGCGCCCGGTGACCTGCTCACCCTCGCGCGGTGGCCCCTCCCCGCCGCGCCGTGATCGCGGCGGCGAGGGTCTCCGCCGTGCCGGGCACGTGGGCCAGGAACAGGGACGGCTCGACGAGCTCCAGCTCCAGCACCACCGGCGCCCCGTCCGGTCCCGGCACGAGGTCGACCCGGGCGTAGAGCAGGTCGGCGGCGCCCCCGGGGACCGCCGCGAGGGCGAGCTCCCCGACCCGCGTCTCCTCGCCGGTCGCCGTCGCCGGGCGGATGTCCTCCTCGACGAACAGGTCCCCGACGACCCTCAGGCCCGGTACGAGCATCGGCCCCTTGCGCACCGCGTGGCTGAACGCGCCCCCGATGTGGACGAGGGCCGTCTCGCCGCGCTCCCCCTCGACCGCCGCCAGGTACGGCTGCGCCATCGCCGTCCGGCCGTCGGCGTGGAGCCGGGCGACATGGGCCTCCGCGGCATCGCGCTCGTGCGGCCCGTGGCGGGCCGTGTCGAGCGAGCCGGCCGACACGGCGGGTTTCACCACGACCTCGCCGTCCGGCCAGTCCATCGCCTCGCCCGGCGCCGCGAACGCCGTCGGCACGACCGGCACGCCCGCGTCGGCGAGGTCGGTGAGGTACCGCTTGTCGCTGCTCCACGCCAGCGCCCGCGGAGGGTTCGCGAGGTCGGTGAGCGCGGCGGCGCGCGCCGCCCACCGCAGCATCTCGTCGCGGCGCCGGGTGTAGTCCCACACCGAGCGCACGACCGCGAGGTCGAACGACGCCCACTCGACCGCCGGGTCGTCCCAGTCGACCAGCTCCCACGGCACGCCGTGGGCGTCGAGCGCGGCCGTCAGCGGGGGGATGTCGTCGTCGAGCCCGCGGGCGACGGCGGCCGTGACCAGCGCGACGGTCACGGGGTGACGGGCAGGCGCACCTCGAAACGCGTCCGCCCCGGCTCCGACTCGAGGCGCACCTGGCCGCGGTGGTTCTCGACGATGCGCCGCACGATGTCGAGGCCGAGCCCCGTCCCGCCGCCGACGTCCTTCGTGGTGAAGAAGGGCTCGAACAGGCGGCTCTGCAGTTCCGCCGGCACGCCGGGGCCGTCGTCGGTCACCGACACCGAGATCGCGTCGCCGGCGCGGGCGGTCCGGATCGTGATCGTCCCGTCCCCATCGACGGCGTCGATCGCGTTGTCGATCAGGTTCGTCCACACCTGGTTGAGCTGGGACGCGTGGACCGTGACGGCCGGCAGGTCGCGGTCGTAGTCGCGCTCCACCCGCACGTCGCCCCGGCGCAGCTCGTGCGCCAGCATCGTGAGGGTGCTCTCGATGCCGTCGTGCACGTCGACGGTCTGGGTGCGCGCCTCGTCCATGTGGGTGTAGTCCTTCACCGACGCGACGATCGCCGAGATGCGGCCCGTGCTCTCGTGCAGGTCGGCCACGAGCCCCCGCGCCGTCAGCGACGCCGCCACCCACTCGATCGCCGGGCCGAGCGCGGTGCCGGCGTGCGCGGCGACGCGGTCGACCCACTCCTCGCCGACGCCCGCCTCGGCGAGCGGCGGCGCGAGGCGCCAGCCCTCCAGGCCGCGGGCGCCGAGGAGGTCGGCGAGGGCGTCCTCCCGGTCCGCGGCCTCCATCGCCCCGGCGGCGGCGCCCCCCTCGGCGATCTGGGCGGCGGCCTCCTGCTGCAGGGCGACGAGCGCCTCGGCGTCGACGCGCTCGACCCCGCACGACACGAAGCTCCGCAGCGTGCTCTCGAGGGTCTCGAGCGCCCGGCCGAGGTCGGACGCGCTGCGGCGCGCCGCGGCCGCCGGGTTGTTGAGCTCGTGGGCGAGGCCGGCGGAGAGGGTGCCGAGGGCGATCAGCTTCTCCCGTTCCCGCAGCACCGCCTCGGCGCCCTGGTGGACGGGGGCGATCAGGCCGAGCGAGCCGCGCAGCACGCTCGGCACGTCCCGCAGCAGGCGGCGGAACTCGTCGCCGGGCACGACGATCATCCGCGCGTCGGCGACGATGCGCCCCGTGGCGGGCGCCGGCTCCTCCGTGAGGAGGTTCATCGCGCCGAAGTAGGTGGGGGCGGGCCGCGAGGCGAGCACCACCTCCTCGCCGCCGATGTCGCGGACCCACTCGATCACGCCGGACGTCAGCACGCAGAACCGGTCGGCGGGCCCCCCCTCGCGCACGGCCACCGCCCCCGCGGGCAGGTCCTCCTCGTGGGCCGAGGCGGCGAGCGCCGCGAGGCACTCCTCGCCGACCTCGGCGAACAGGTCGACCCCCCGGAGCGCCTCGATCACGCGAGCGTCCCCAGGTACTGGTGCACGAGCTGCACCGCCATCGAACCGTCCCCGACGGCCCCCGCGACCCGCTTGATCGACTGGTGGCGCACGTCGCCCGCGACGAACACACCGGGCAGGCTCGACTCGAGCAGGAGCGGCGGCCGCTCCAGCGGCCACGCGGGGCGCACCCCGGGGGCGCGCAGGTCGGGGCCGGCGAGGATGAACCCGTGGTCGTCGCGTGCGACGACGCCCGACAGCCACTCCGTGTTCGGGTGCGCGCCGATGAAGATGAACATCGCCCCGGCGGGGAACCGCTCCTCGGCGCCGGTGTCGCGGTCGCGGATCGTGATCCCCTCCAGCCCGCCGGACCCGTCGACCGCCACGACCTCGGCGCGGAGGCGCACATCGACGCCGGGGGCGGCGTCGATGCGGTCCGTGAGGTAGCGGGACATGCCGTCGCGCAGGTCGCGGCCGCGGCAGAGGATAGTCACCTGCTCCGCGAACCCCGCGAAGTAGAGCGCGGCCTGGCCGGCCGAGTTCGCCCCGCCGACGATGTAGACCCGCTCGCCCCGCAACCCGGGCGCCTCGGCGCGCGAGCCGCCGTAGTAGACGCCGCGGCCCGTGAGCTCGGCGGCCCCCGGCACGTCGAGGCGCCGGTACTGCACCCCCGTCGCCACCACGACCGCGTGCCCGGCGATCTCGTCGCCGCCCGCGAGCCGCAGCACACGCGCCGGTCCGCGCGCCTCGAGCGCGACGGCGTCCTGCACCGACAGGAGCTGCGCGCCGAACCGCTGCGCCTGGGCCGTCGCGCGGCGCGTGAGGTCCGCGCCGGACAGGCCGACGGGGAAGCCGAGGTAGTTCTCGATGCGCGAGCTCTGGCCGGCCTGCCCCCCCGGCGCGTCGCGCTCGACGAGGACGGTGCGCAGCCCCTCCGACGCCCCGTACACCGCGGCGGCGAGGCCCGCCGGCCCGCCGCCGACGACCACGAGGTCGTGGAACGGGGCGTCGGCGCGGGTGGTCAGGCCGACCCGCTCCGCGACCTGCAGCGTCGTCGGCGCGCTCAGCACCCCGCCGTCGGGGAACACGAGCACCGGCAGCCGCGACGGGTCGGCACCGCCCGCCTCGAGCAGCACCCGCGCCTCGGGGTCGAGCTCGGCGTCGAGCCAGCGGTACGGGACGTTGTTGCGCGCCAGGAAGTCCTTCAGCTCGTGCGATTCGCGCGACAGGCGGTGCCCGACGACGCGGATGCCGACCTCCCCCGTCACCCCGGCCTGCCAGTCCGACAGCAGGTCGTCGATCACCGGGTAGAGCTGCTCCTCCGGCGGGTCCCAGGGCTTCATGAGGTAGTGGTCGAGCGCGACGCGGTTGATCGCGTCGATCGCCGCCTGGGTGTCGGCGTAGGCGGTCAGCAGGACCCGCTTCGCCTCGGGGACGACGCCGAGGGCACGCTCCAGGAACTCGACGCCCGTCATCGCCGGCATGCGCTGGTCGGCGAGCAGCAGGGCGACGCGCTCCTCCCGCAGCGCCACCTGGCCGAGCATCTCGAGCCCCTGGGCGCCCGACTCGGCCCGCAGGACGCGGAACCTCTCGCCGTACTGGCGGCGCAGGTCGCGCTGCACCGCCCGCGAGACGCCGGGGTCGTCGTCGATGCTGATCATCACCGGCTTCGCGTCGCGCGGGGTCGCCGGTGCGGTGGCGGGCGGGTGGGGCACTCGGCGGAGTTCTACTCCCACGGGGCGCGTCGCGCCCGCGGTCGCTAGCGTCGCGGGATGCCCGCCGTCCGCATCACCGAGTTCACCGACCCCGCCTGCCCCTGGGCCTACAGCGCCGAGCCGTTCCGCCGGCGCCTCGACTGGCTGTACGGCGACGCCCTCGAGTGGGACGTCCGGATGGTCGGGTTGAGCGACTCGCCCGAGCACTACCTGGAGGCCGGGTTCACGCCCGAGAAGCTCTCCGCCGCCTACCGGACCATCTCCCGCGATCACGGGATGCCGATCGACACGGCCGTCCGCCCGCGGATGTCGGCGTCGCTGCCGGCGTGCCGGGCCGTCGTCGCCGCGCGCCTCAACGACCCCCCGCGCATGCGGCCGCTGCTGCGGCGCCTGCGTGTGCGCACCATGCGCGGGGAGCTGCTCGACGAGCAGGCGACGATCGACGGGGCGGCCCGCGACGCCGGCATCGACCCCGCCGCGCTCACGGCGTGGACCGCCGAGCCCGCGACCGGTGAGGCCCTGGCGGAGGACATGGCCGCCGCCCGGCGTCCGCTCCCCGCGGCCCTCGTGCTCGACGAGCGCCTCGCGAACTGGTCGGGCGGCCGTCGCTACACCTGCCCGTCGTACGAGATGACGCGGGTGGACGACGACGTGCGGATCGCGGTCCCCGGGTTCCAGCCGTTCGCCGCCTACGACGTGATCATGGCCAACCTCGTCCCCGGGGTGCGCCGCGCCGACCCGGCGTCCTCGGCGGAGGAGGTGCTGCGCTGGACCGGCACCCCCCTCGCCACGAAGGAGGTCGCCGTCGTCCGCGACATCAGCTTCGCCGCCGCCCGCGAGGAGCTCGGCCGGGTCGCGGTCGAGGAGCACGTCGGCGCCGACGGGTTCTGGACGCTCCCCGCGGACTGAGCGCAACGGCCCGGTAACGCCGGCCGCCTATCGTTACGGGTCCTCCGGACCGAGGCGGCGATGCAGCGACCCCGTGGGCTGATCCACTCCAAGACGCTCGTCCCCGCAGTGGGGGAGGGGACGATCGAGCGCCCGCGCGTGCTGCGCGCCCTGACGGAGGCGGCGGAGGGCCGGCGCATCCTGCTGGTGGTCGCCCCCGCCGGGTCGGGCAAGACGACGGCGGTCTCCCAGCTCGTGCGGGCCCGCGCCGGTCCCCACGCCTGGTTGTCGTTGTGGGACTCCGACGACGGCCCGGGTCGCTTCACGAGCTACCTGGCGGCCGCCGTCGCCGCCATCGATCCCGAGGCGGCGGCCCGCACGCGGCGCTTCCTCGAGGACGGCCTCGCCCCGGAGGACTGCGCGGCGCTGCTCGGCGAGGAGCTGCCGCCGGGGGCGACGGTGGTCCTCGACGACCTGCACCACGTGGAGGCGCGGGCGCCGGTGCTGCGCGCACTGCGGGCGTTCCTCGACGCCACCACCGAGGGGACCCTCGTGGTGCTCGTCTCGCGGCGCCTGCTGCACGTCGACCTCGCCCGCGACGTCCTCGCGGGCCGCGTCGGCGAGGTGTCCGAGGACGAGCTCGCCTTCCGCCCGGACGAGGTCGCCGCCCTGCTCGACGCGCGCGGCCTCGCCCAGCCGCCGGCGGGGATCGCCGCATCCGGCGGGTGGGCGGCCGGCATCGTCTTCGACGCCCTCCGCGGCGGCCCGGCGGCGGAGGCGGGCCCCGCGGCCGACGATCCCTTCTTCGCCTACCTCGGGTCCGAGGTCCTCGGCGCGCTGCCGCCGGGTCTGCGGGCGCGTGTGCTGAGCAGCGCCCTGCTCGACGTGGTCGACCCGCGGCGCCTCGCCACCCTGCTCGGCGTGGAGTCGGCCGACGCCGAGTACGCGGAGATCTGCCGCCACCACCTGCCGGGGACGGTGTCCGAGGAGGGCCTGCGGTACCACCCGCGCTTCCGCGAGTTCCTGCTCACCGTGCTCGCGCGGGAGCACCCCGAGGACCTCCGGACGGTGCGCGCGCGCTACGCCCGGGCGCTGCTCGCCGACGGCCACGCGGAGGAGGCCGCGGACGCCCTGATCGCCGCCGGCGAGCTCGGGGAGGCGCAGGACGTCGTCGCCGCCGCCGCGGGGTCGGTCATGCGGCGCGGCGACTGGGACAAGGCGCTCGCGTGGTGCGCGGCGCTCGGGGAGGACGCCCTCGCGGCCCGGGGCGACCTGCGCGGCGTGCAGGTCCGCGCGCTCCTGATGAGCCGCCGCCAGGACGACCTGGAGGACCTCGTCCGCCGCCTGCGCGCCAGCGGCGAGTTCGGCCGGCTACGCGAGGAGGCGCCCGACGTGGCCGCCTGGGCCGCCTGGGCGTTGCACGTCTCCGGCGACTGGGCCGGGATGCTCGCGCTCACCCCGCCCGACGACGCGACGCGCCGGGCGCGGGTGATCCGGTACATCGCGCAGACCGCGATCGGCGACACGCCGCCGCGGCCGTTCGCGGGCGACGAGCTCGACCGCGCGTGGCCGTTGCACGTGGCGCTGCAGTCGGCGCTCTACTACCGGGGGGCGTTCGCCGAGGTGGAGCGGCTCGCGTGGGCCGCGGCCGAGCGCGGACCGGTCACCGCCACCCTCGCCGAGATCTACCGCATCGCCGTCCTCCGCGCGCGCGGCGACCTGGCCGACGCGCGCGCGGTGCTCGACGCCACCGCGCCGCGCATCCGGGCGTCGCGCTTCATCGAGTTCTGGCAGCAGGTCGACGCCGAGCTGTCGTTCGCCGAGGGCGACCACGACCGCGGCCTGCACCTGATCCGCGCGGCGCGGATGACCTCGCGCCAGCACGGCTACCGCCTGGCCGACCGGGCGGTGTTCGCGGTCGTCGAGGGCCGCATGCTGGTGCGGATGGGGCAACTCCCCGAGGCGCTGGAGGTGCTCGGCGCCGCCGGGGCGTGGTGCGCGGACCGGGGCCTCGGGTGCTTCCGCGAGTGGGCGGACACCTGGTACGCCATCGGCCGCCTCGCGCTCGGCGGCGACCCCGACGGCCCCCACGACATGCTCGTCACCGCCATCGCGGGGATGGAGCGCGCCGGCCGCCGGCTCGAGCTGCCCGCCGCGCGCGTCGCCCTCGCCGAGTGCCGGTGGCGGCGGGGCGACGAGGCCGGCCACGACGCCGCCGCCGACGCCGCCCACGCCGCCGCGGTGGGGATGGGGACGCTCGGCCCCCTGCTCGTCGCGCTGGCGACGATGCCCGACGTGCTCGCCCGCCGCATCGACGCGTCACCCGCCGACGACCCCCGGTGGCGGTCCCTGGCCTCCGCCGACGGCGCGACCTCGGGGCGCACCACGGTCAGCGGCGCCCGGGTGGTGGTGCGGACCCTCGGGACCGCCGCCCTCGAGGCCGGCGGCACGACCCTCGCCGGGTTGTCGCCGAAGGCCGTCGAGCTGGCCGCCGCGGTCGCCTCCGCCGGTCCCGGCGGCGCCGACCGGGCGGCGCTGGCGGGGGAGCTCTTCGAGGGCAGCATCGACGGCGCGAACCACCTGCGCCAGCTCGTCCACCGGCTCCGCAGGGCCCTGCCGGGCGACGTGACCCTCGCGTCGTCGCAGGGGCGCCTCGCGTGGTCGCCGGCCGACGCGGTCGTGGCCGAGGACCGCGTGCTGGAGGCGCTGCTCTCGCGCGCGCGCCGCGAGGTGGGCGCGGCCCGCCACGCGACCCTGGCGGCGGCCCTCGAGATGGCCGGCCGCGGGGAGTTCCTCCCCGGCGCGGAGGGCGACGTCGCGGCGCGCCGCCGCGCCGAGCTCGGGGGGCGCATCGCCGACGCCCGGCGCGAGCACGCCCGCGACCTGCTGGCCGCGGGCCGCCCCGCGCAGGCCGCCGAGGTCGCCCGCGCCGCCGTCGGCGCCGACCCCTACCGGGAGGACGGCTGGCAGATACTGATTCGGGCGAGCGCCGCCGCCGACGGGCCGGCCTCCGCCCTGCCGCCCTACCTGGAGTGCGCGGCGGCCCTCGCCGGCGTCGGCCTCAGCCCGTCCACCGAGACCCGGGCGCTGCTCGCCCGGCTGCGCGGCGGCGACGCGACGGACGTGTAACGGCGGGGGTCCTAGCGTCACGGGAGGTACCGCACCCCACGAGGAGGCCCCCCATGCCCGGGACGCCCGGACGTCTCACGCCCGACCGGTTCGGCTTCTCCATGCCGCCGAGCGATCCGCCGTTCGACTCGCCGCCGTACTACTACCGCGGCATCGAGATGATGGCGTTCGCCTACGAGACCGACGACGACGCGGCCGCCGCGATCGTCCCGGAGGGGCTCGTCATCGCCCACTCCCCGGCGATCGCGCAGCTCATCTTCACGAACTTCCACTTCTCCACCCTCGGCGCGTACACCGAGGCGATCCTCGGTGTGAGCTGCCTCTGGGAGGGTGAGCCGGTCACGTACTGCTCCAACCTCCTCGTCACGAACGAGGTCGGCCTGATCGGCGGGCGCGAGCCCTACGGCTTCCCGAAGCTGTTCGGCGAGGTCGAGTGGGTGAAGGAGCACGAGATCATCTCGGCCTACGCGGAGCGCCCCAAGGGCAAGCGCATCTGCACCGGCGTCATGCGTCCCCGCGACATCCTCGCCCCCGAGGACGTCGTGACCCCGCCGCTCGTGACGCTGAAGATCATCCCGAGCCCCGAGGAGGGCGCCCCGCCGGAGGTCTGCGAGCTGGTCCGCACCCCCCTCGAGTTCGAGCTGATCGTCGGCTCCGACGGTCGCGGCGAGGGCTTCGCGGGACCCGGCAACGTGACGTTC
>LNFM01009119.1_pt1 | contig 14615 bp, 13 predicted proteins | sample 596031 | NCBI WGS metagenome assembly LNFM01 (sample SAMN04254537, study PRJNA301005) | activated carbon metagenome | isolation source: dual media filters at the Ann Arbor, Michigan drinking water treatment plant | place: USA: Ann Arbor
CAGCGAAAGCCCGCTTTGCTCGGGAAGCATCCAGTCGAGCAAAATCACGTCGGGCAACACGGCTTCGAGTTCGCGCTGCGCGGCTTCACCGTCGATTGCCCAGATCGGCTGGAAACCGTTGTGGCGCAAATTGACGGCAATCAGCTCGGCAATGGCTGGCTCGTCTTCAACCACCAGGACTCGGGGCACAGTTTTCATCGGCACGGTGTTTCCGGTTAGCGAACCATGGATTCGATGGCTTCCATGGAGGTATGACGCACGTCCGCACCCTTCACCACATAGATGATGAATTCGGCGATGTTCTTCGCATGGTCCCCGATACGCTCTATGGCCTTGGCGACAAACAGCAGGTCCAGGCTGGAGGAAATGGTGCGGGGATCTTCCATCATGTAGGTGATCAGCTTGCGGACAAAGCCGTCAAACTCCTTGTCGATGGCATCGTCTTCCTTGAGGATGGACACGGCCACGTTGACATCCAGGCGGGCAAAGGCATCGAGCGCCTTGCGCAACAGGCCGGACGCCAGGTCGGCCGCAATGCGCAGTTCAGAGGACGGCAGGGTCCGGGCCGCGCCGCTGTCGATGATGGATCTCACCATGCGCGCGATTTTTTCCGCCTCATCGCCTGCACGCTCCAGATTGGCCGTGGTTTTCGAGATCGCAATCAGCAGGCGCAGATCCCGTGCCGTGGGCTGGCGGCGGGCGATGATCGACGACAGTTCCTTGTCGATCTCGATTTCCATGAGGTTGACGCGGGCTTCCATCTCGGTCACCTCCGTCGCTGCCTCGGCGCTGAACTGGGCCAAGGCATAAACAGCTGTGCGGATCTGGGATTCGACCAGGCCGCCCATTTCCATGACACGGGTGGATACGCTGGTCAGCTCGCTGTCGAACTGGCTGGACAGATGTTTGTCACTCATGATCAACCAAACCTTCCTGTGATGTAGTCTTCTGTTTCCTGCCGTTTGGGCTTGAGGAATATCTGGTCGGTCTCGCCGAACTCAATGAGTTCACCGAGGTACATATAGGCGGTGTAGTCGCTGCAACGCGCCGCCTGCTGCATGTTGTGGGTCACGATGGCAATGGTGTAGTCCTGCTTGAGCTCATGCACCAGTTCTTCCACCTTGCCCGTGGAGATCGGGTCCAGCGCGGATGTTGGCTCGTCGAGCAGCAGCACCGAAGGCTTGACCGCTACGCTGCGTGCGATGCACAGACGCTGCTGCTGGCCACCCGACAGGGACAAGCCGCTCTGGCTGAGCTTGTCCTTGACCTCGTTCCACAGCGCCGCCTTGGACAGGGCCCACTCGACCCGATCGTCCATTTCACCCTTGCTCAGGTTTTCATAAAGCTTCACGCCAAACGCGATGTTGTCGTAAATCGACATCGGGAAAGGAGTGGGTTTCTGGAACACCATGCCGATGCGGGCCCGCAGCAGGTTGATGTCCTGGCCGGGGTCCAGGATGTTCTGGCCGTAAAAGTTGATCTGGCCTTCGGCGCGCTGCCCGGGATAGAGGCTGTACATGCGGTTGAGCGTGCGCAGCAGCGTGGACTTGCCGCAACCCGACGGGCCGATGAAGGCCGTCACCTTGCGTTCCTCGATATCGAGGTTCACGTTCTTGAGGCCCTGAAACTTGCCGTAGAAGAAGTGGAGCTTGCGCAGCTCAAGGGCGTTTTTCTTGGCTTGCACGGCGGCTGGGGTATCTGGCATGGTGGATTCCGGGTCTTGAGAGGGTCAGATGTTTGGAAGGCGGCGGCGTTAACCCGGCGCTTTTTCACGCAGGAACACACGCGCCACGATGTTGAGCACGAGCACCGACAGGGTGATCAGCAAGGCGCCGCCCCAAGCCAGGCGTATCCAGTTGTCGTAGGGACTCAGCGCAAACTGGAAGATCACCACCGGCAGGTTCGCCATGGGTGCGCCCATATCGGTGCTGAAGAACTGGTTGTTGAGCGCTGTGAACAGCAGGGGCGCGGTCTCCCCGCTCATGCGCGCGACCGCCAGCAGCAGACCGGTCATCACGCCGCTTTTGGCCGCCCGCAGCGTGACCAGTGTGGCCACCTTCCAGCGCGGGGCGCCCAGGGCAAAGGCCGCTTCACGCAGGCTGCCGGGCACCAGGCGCATCATGTTTTCGGTGGTGCGCACCACCACCGGCACCGCGATCAGCGACAGTGCCAGGCTGCCGGCCCACCCGGAGAAATTGCCCACAGTGGCTACGGCGATGGCGTACACAAACAACCCCAGCACGATGGAGGGCGCCGAAAGCATGATGTCCGTGACAAAACGCGTCAGCTCGGCGGTCTTGCTCTGGTCGCCGTACTCGGCCAGGTACACACCGGCAAAAACACCGATGGGCGTGGATACCAGGACCGCGAAGCCGACCATCATCAGGCTGCCGACGATGGCGTTGGCCAGCCCGCCGCCTTCGCTGCCCGGCGCGGGCGTGGACTGGGTGAACATGTTCCAGTCCAGCGCCGCAAAGCCGTTGGCGAACAACACGCTGAGGATCCACAGCAGCACGACCAGGCCAAGCACCATGGCGCCCATGGAAAGGGTCAGGCCGATGGCGTTGGAGCGCCGGCGGCTTGTGTAGAGTTCTTGGTTGAATTTCATCACGGTTTCCCGGTTTGTTGGAGTGAGTCAGGGCTCAGAGACCCTTGGCCTTTTCAGCGCGCAGCATCATGATCTTGGCAAGCGACAGCACGATGAAGGTGATGACAAACAGCAGGAAACCCAGCGCAAACAGCGTGGAGAGGTGGAAGTCGGCCGCCTCCCCAAACTCGTTGGCCAGTGTGGATGCGATCGATGTGCCGGGCGAGAACAGCGAGGTGGGCATGCGGTTGGCATTGCCGATCACGAAGGTTACCGCCATGGTCTCACCCAGCGCACGGCCCAGCCCCAGCATGATGCCGCCGATAACACCCTTCTGGGTATAAGGCAGGACAATCCGGCTGACGACCTCCCAGGTGGTACATCCCAAACCGTAGGCCGATTCACGCAGGATGGGCGGCACGATCTCGAACACGTCGCGCATCACCGCAGCCACGAAGGGCAGAACCATGAAGGCCAGCACAATGCCGGCAGCCAGGATGCCGAAACCATTGGTGCTGCCGCCGAACAGGAAACCCACCAGGGGCATGCCGCCAAGCACCTTCTGCACCGGCACCTGGAAGTAGTCGGCAAACAGGGGCGCAAACACAAACAGGCCGAACATGCCATAGATGATCGAAGGCACCGCAGCCAGCAGCTCGACCGCTGTGCCCAGGGGGCGGCGCAGCCAGACCGGGCAGGTCTCGGTCAGGAACAGCGCGATGCCAAAGGCCAGCGGGACAGCAATCAGCATGGCGAGCCCGGCACTGGCGATGGTGCCGACAATGGCGATCGCGGCGCCGAATTCCTCGTTGATGATGTCCCACTCAACGCGCCAGATGAAGTTGAAGCCGAACTTCTGGAAAGTGGGCCAGGCGTTGATGAACAGGGAAACAATGATGCCCACCAGGGCAATCAGCACCAGCAGCGAAAAGCTCTGGGTGACACGGTGGAACAGGATGTCCTGGAACCGTTGCCGCCGGGCGATAGACGCCATGTTGGGGTTGGCGGTCTCGACGGGCACGTTTAGCGGATTCATGGTGATTTCCACGCTCATGTTGACTCCCATGTGAGGTCATCCGACCTGATAAACCGATATCCGCCGGCCAGCCCATGCCGGACGGCGGATGTCATTTCAGGATCAGGTCAACTCACTTCGCGATCTGCGACCACACTTTGGTGCGGATCTGGGCGGTCAGCGCGTCGGGGAGCGGCACGTAGTCGAGCTCAGCAGCCATGCCTTTGCCGTTCTTGAAGGCCCAGTCGAAGAACTTTAACACCTCGGCGGACTGCACTTTGTCGGCGGGATCCTTGTACATCAGGATGAAGGAAGCCGTGCTGACGGGCCAGCTCTTGGCGCCTTTGGCGTTGACCATGGAGATGCCCATGCCGGGGGCGCTGAACCAGTCGGCACCTGCTGCTGCGGAAGCAAAAGCCTCGTCGTCGGGGCTCACGTACTTGCCATCGGCATTCTGCAACTGCAGGAAATTCATGTTGTTCTTCTTCACGTAGGCGTATTCCACATAACCCACCGCACCCTTGACACGGTTCACGTTGGCAGCGACGCCTTCGTTGCCCTTGCCGCCCACGGAGGACGGTGCAGGCCATTTCACGGCAGCGCCCTTGCCCACGGTGTCGGCCCAGTCCTTGCTGACCGCCGTCAGATAATCGGTCCAGTTGAAGGTGGTACCGGAGCCATCAGCGCGGTGAACCACGGTGATGTTCTGGTCGGGCAGGGTCTTGCCGGGGTTCAGGGCTACCAGCTTGGGGTCGTTCCATTTGACAACCTTGCCCAGGAACATGTCGGCCAGCACGGGTCCGGTGACACGGAGTTCGCCGGGCTTGAAACCCTCAAGATTGATCACGGGCACGGTGCCGCCAATGATGGCGGGAAACTGGACCATGCCGTCCTTGTCCAGATCGGCGCCCGGCACCGGCGCATCCGTGGCGCCGAAAGCGACCGTTTTGGCACGGATCTGGCGGATACCGCCGGATGAACCGATGGACTGGTAGTTCAGGCCGGTGCCCGTTGCCTTTTTGTAAGCTTCAGCCCACTTGGCATAAATCGGGAAAGGGAAGGTCGCGCCGGCGCCGGTGATGTCAGCGGCCATGGCAGAACCCATGCCCAAGGTGGCAAAGGCGGCGACGGCCATTGCCTTGAGGAAATTGCGCTTGTGTTTCATGTGGCTCCTTACGGTTGGATAAACTGGTCGACAGGCTGTACTGTAGAAGCGCAATGTGACAAGTGCGTGACAATTGCATGAAACCGCAAGGCCAAATTCCGGCCACGGGGGGGGGGTAGATTCCTCAATGGGGCCCTGGCAGCAGGCCGGATGGCGCCAGGTTTCACAGCCCGGTCACGGGAGTCCGGCATCCTGCCCACGCCTGTCAGCCCCCAGCCTCCGCGCCCCTGGCCTCAGGCCGGCACCGGCGTTCCGCGCGAATGCTATGCTGGCTGCGCCCCAACAATCACTCACACATGCAAAATGGAACTCGCCTGGCTGCGGTGGACCTCGGGTCCAACAGCTTTCGCCTTGAAATAGGCCGTCTGGACCACGGGCAAATTCACCGTACCGAATACCTCAAGGAAACCGTGCGCCAGGGCAACGGGCTGGACGGCGAGCGCAATCTCACACCGGAAGCCATGCAGCGCGGCTGGGACTGCCTGGCACGCTTCGGAGAGCGCCTCGCCGGCTTCAGGAAAAATGAAGTCCGGGCCGTGGCCACACAAACGTTGCGCGAGGCCCGCAACCGGGATGAGTTCCTGACACGCGCGCATCAGGTGCTGGGCTTTCCGATCGATGTGATTTCCGGCCGGGAAGAAGCACGACTGATCTACCAGGGCGTGGCCCACATGCTGCCGCAATCGGACGAGCGGCGCCTGGTCGTCGACATCGGCGGGCGCTCGACGGAAATGATCCTGGGCCAGGGCCTCGATGCGCTGGTGATGGAGTCCTACCGCGTCGGCAGCGTGGCCTGGTCCATGAAGTACTTTCCCGACGGGCAGTTCAGCGCGCGCGCCTTCGCCGCCGCCGAAGTGGCCGCCAAGGCGGTGCTCGACGAAGCCCTGAACCTCTACCCCAGTGCAGGCTGGGAGGTCGCCTACGGGTCCTCCGGCACGGTGGGCGCTGTTGCCGATGTGCTGGCGGGGGCCGGCATGCCGCCCGGCATGATCACACGCGAAGGGCTGGACTGGCTGCTGGACCGGCTGCTCAAGGCCCAGAGCGCTGACCGCCTCAGGCTGGAAGGCATGAGGGACGACCGGCGCGCCGTCATCGGCGGCGGTGTCAGCGTGCTCAGGGCCGTGTTCGAGCTGCTGGACATCCGGCAGATGCAGGTGGCCCAGGGCGCCCTGCGCCATGGCGTGCTGTACGACCTGCTGGACCGTGAAGAGGGCACCAGCGACCTGCGCTCGACAACCGTCCAGGGACTGGCGCGCAAGTTTGCCGTGGATGCCGCACAGGCGCAGCGCGTCGGGAAGACAGCCATCACCCTGTTCCAGCAAGCCGGCATCGGCTTGCCGGCGCCCGAGCTGGCACGGGTCCAGCGCAAACTGGACTGGGCCGCGCAGCTGCATGAAATCGGCAGCCACATTTCGCACAGCGATTACCACAAGCACGGCGCCTACATCCTCGACAACGCCGATGCACCGGGCTTTGCCCTGCCCGAGACGCACCGGCTGAGCTTGCTGGTGCTGGGCCACCGCGGCAAGCTGCGCAAGCTGGAGGCTGACTTCGAGGATCCGGTGTTTGTGTTGCAGTTGCTGTGCCTGCGGCTGGCCGTGATTTTGTGCCATGCGCGCCGCGATCCTGACCTCAAGGGCATGCAGATGGAGACGACGGTGGACAACCAACGCTTCGTGCTCGCCTGCCGTACCGGCTGGGCGGCCGCTTATCCGCAGTCGGCCCACCTGTTGCGTGAAGAGGTGCTGGCCTGGCAGAAAACGCCCTGGACACTGATTGTGGCCAGTCCATGAAGCACGGATTTGACAGTGCGGTTTTTAACGGTATAAACTGTATAAACCGTTTAACCAGAAGGACTTTCGCATGGCAGTCAGCAAAAAGGCTCCCGTCTCCCGCAAGCAAAACGGCACCAGCGCCAAAAAAGCAGCGGTAAAAAAAACCGCCGCAGCGCCCGTGCAGCCCACCGGCGCCGCCAAAACAGTCCGCACAAGCGCCAAAGCCAACAAGCCTGCGGCCAGGCCGGTTCCGGTGCCCAAGGCCGAAAAACCCGTCAAAGCCAAAAAGCCCAAGCTGGTGCGCGACAGCTTCACCATCCCCAAGGCCGAGTATGCGGTTCTGGACGAACTCAAGCAGCGCGCCACCACGCTCGCTCACCCGATCAAGAAAAGCGAGTTGCTGCGCGCCGGCATCAAGGCGCTGGCAGCGATGAACGACACCGGTTTTCTGTCAGCGCTGGATCAGGTTCCCGCCATCAAGACCGGCCGGCCGGCGGGCTAGGCAGAGTTACAGCAGTTCCGGCGATTGCACCGTGACCACCACGGTCTGGGCGCCGGCCTCGCGCTCGCGGTGACGCAGCCACCAGAGCGCGCCCTTCTTGACCGCGCACTCTTCTTCCCGCAGGCCGAGCAACTGCGAGATCACCTGGCCCAGCGTGGGCTGGTGGCCAATCACCAGAATCGGCAATTTGTTCACCGGCCATTGCACCAGCTCGAGCAGCTGCGAGGGCGGCGCATCGGGGCCGAGTTCTGCGCGTATCTTGTACTTGCGTCCCAGCGCCAGTGCCGTCTGCTCACAACGGCGTGCCGGGCTGACCAGGATGCGGGTGCGCTCTGGCAACTGCCGGTCCAGCCAGCCCGCCATGCGCGCGGCCTGCTTGTCACCGCGCGCGGTCAGCGAACGCTCGAGATCGCTGATGCCCTGGGCATCGTCGGCCAGCCATTCCTCGGCCTCCGCATGGCGCCAAAGGATCAGGTCCATCACTGCTCGTCCATCCCCGAAGGGCCAGCGGCATAACGCGCCATCAGCGCGGCCTGGGCGCCCTGCGCCTCGCCTTCGGCCGGTGCGCTGACCCGCACATAAGTCCCGTCGGGCTGCAAGTCCCAGGCATCCCGGCTGTCATGCAGGTAAGCCACCAGGCATTCATCGATGATGCGCTGGCGCAGCACCGGATCGGTGACGGACCAGGCCAGTTCGACCCGCCTGAGCATGTTGCGGTTCATCCAGTCGGCGCTCGACAGGTACAGCGTTTCCTCGCCATCACAACGGAAGTAGAACACGCGCGAATGCTCGAGGAAACGGCCGATGATGGAACGCACACGGATGTTGTCGGTCACGCCCGGCAGCTGTGCCGGCAGCATGCAGGCGCCGCGCACCACGAGGTCGATCTTCACGCCGCGCTGGCCGGCACGGATCAGGGCCAGTATCAGTGTTTCGTCGGTCAGCGCATTCATCTTGGCGACAATGCGCGTGTCCTTGCCCTGCGCGGCCACCTCGCCCAGCATATCGATTCTTTCGATCAGCTTTTTATGCAGCTGGAACGGCGCCAGCCACAGCCGGTTGAGCTTGGGCAGCTTGCTCTGGCTGGCCAGGTGCACAAACACGTTGTCGACGTCGGCCGTCAAGGCCGCATCGGCCGTCAGGTAGCTCAGGTCGGTGTACAGCCGGGCGGTCTTGGGGTTGTAGTTGCCGGTGGACAGGTGGGCGTAACGCCGCAGGTGCTGGCCTTCGCGGCGCGTCACCAGCAGCATCTTGGCATGGGTTTTCAGACCCACCACGCCGTAGACCACCTGCGCGCCAATCGATTCGAGCATCTCGGCCCAGTTGATGTTGGCCTCCTCGTCAAAGCGCGCCTTCAGTTCCAGCACCACCATGACTTCCTTGCCGCGCCGCACGGCCTCGCGCAGCAGCACCATCATTTCCGAATCGGTGCCGGTGCGGTAAATGGTCTGCCGGATCGCCAGCACCTGCGGATCGTTGACCGCCTCACGCAGGAAGTCCAGCACCCCGTCAAAACTCTCAAACGGCTGGTGGATGGAGACGTCGCCGCGTTTGAGCCGCTCAAAAAATGACTCACCTGGCACCAGTTGTGTCGGGTAGCAGCCCTTGTGTGGCGGAAACAGCAGGCGCGGATCGTTGACCAGATCCACCAGTTGTGTCAGGCGCACCAGGTTGACCGGGCCGTGCACCCGGTACAACGATGCTTCCGGCAGGTTGAACTGGCCCAGCAGGAAATCCGACAGGTATTTGGAGCAACCCGCGGACACCTCGAGCCGCACCGCCTGGCCGTAATGCCTCTGCTCCAGCCCCAGGCGCAGCGCGGTACGCAGGTTCTTGACGTCGTCTTCATCGACCGCCAGGTCGGAATGCCGCGTCACGCGGAACTGCGAGAACTGCCCGACATCGCGGCCCGGAAACAGCTCGCTGAGGTGCGCGCGGATCACGCTGGACAGCGACACAAACGAGGTGTGTTTGCCCGACACCTTGTCCGGCATGCGGATGAAGCGCGGCAACACGCGCGGAACCTTGACGATGGCGATGTCGTTCTCGCGGCCGAAGGCGTCACGCCCGCCGAGACGGACGATGAAATTGAGCGACTTGTTGGCCACCTGCGGAAACGGGTGGGAAGGATCGAGCCCCACCGGAATCAGCAGCGGCCGCACCTCGCGTTCAAAATAGGCCTGCACCCACTGTCGCTGCGCGGTATTGCGGTCACCATGCGACACGATGCGGATGCCCTGCTTCTCGAACAGCGGCATCAGCTCGTCGTTGTACAGGGCGTACTGGCGTGCCACCATGTCGTGCGCCGCGCCGGCCAGCGCCTCGAAGGACGCTTCGGTGTAGGCGCCCTTCTGCTCGCGCGCCTGCGCAGCGGTCAGGTGCAAGGCCGCGCGAACCTCGAAAAACTCATCGAGGTTGGATGAGACGATACACAGAAAACGCAGACGCTCCAGCAAGGGCACGTCGGCGCGTTTGGCCCAGTCCAGCACCCGCTCATTGAAGGCAAGAATGCTGTGGTCGCGATCCAGCAGCTGGACGTCGATGGGTGCGGAGGTGGGTGACAAGGCGGGCGATGGTGACATTCGGCGATTTTGTTATTTTGTAATCAAATTGACTTGTTGTCAGTGTTGATCAATTAAATGACAGGCGTGTGACAAGCTCATGTCATAACCCTTGTTCCGTCAGAGCATCGGCTGTCAGGCGCTGGCTGCCGGCGCTGTGCCGGGCGGCGACCAGATACCCCTCGAACAGCCGCGCCGCATGTGCCCAGCTGAACGCCAGGGAACGGGCGCGCGCCTCATGCCGCGGTACCGCCAGCGCGGCCAGCCAGGCCTGCTTCAGGTCGGCATGCAAAACGCCGCCCTGCGTGCGCCCGTCCTGCGTGCCCAGCACCTCCAGCGGCCCGTCGACCGGGTAGGCCGCCACCGGGGTGCCGCTGGCCATGGCCTCGAGCATCACCAGGCCAAAGGTCTCCGACCTGCTCGGAAACACGAAAACATCTGCCGCTGCGTAGACGCTGGCCAGTTCCTCGCGGGACAACACGCCCAGCCAGCGCACCTGCGGGTAACGCTGCTTCAGCGAGGCCTCCAGCGGACCGACGCCACAGACCAGCTTGGTGCCCGGGATGTCGAGGTCGAGAAAGGCGGCAATGTTCTTTTCGTAGGACACCCGCCCGACAAACAGGCTGACAGGCCGTGCCAGCGTGCCCAGCGGCGGGTACAGGCGCGCTTGCGGCTGAAAGGCAAACAGCCGTGTGTCCACCCCATGCGTCCAGCTGCGCAAATGGCGGAAGCCGCGCTGCTGCAACATCCGCAGCACACCATCGGTGGGCACCATCACGCCGGCCGAGGCCTTGTGAAAATGGCGGAACAGCGCGTAACCCCAGGACAGCGGGATTTTCAGGGCGGCGTTGAGGATTTCCGGAAACTTGGTGTGAAAGGCCGTGGTGAAAGACAGGCCGTGCCGGATACAGTAGCCGCGCGCGGCCCAGCCCAGCGGCCCTTCGGTCGCGACATGGATGGCATCGGGCTGCAGCGCCTCCAGCTTCTGTGCCAGCAGGGCTTTCGGCCGGATCGCGAGGTCGATGCCGGCATACCCGGGACAGGGCCGGGTCTTGAACAGGCCGGGGTGGATCACCTCGACCTGGTGGCCGAGTTTTTCGAGTTCCAGCACCAGCTCGACCAGCGTGGTGACCACGCCGTTGATCTGCGGCTTCCACGCGTCGGTAATCAGGGCAATTTTCATAAAAGTCCTCACGCAGTGGCTGTGGCGGCCAGGTGTCCCCGGCCCTGGGTTTCGTGGGACGGGGCCCAGTGCAGCAGTTCCAGCGTGCCGTCGTAGTGCTCGACCAGCGCGGTGCGGCTTTCGACCCAGTCGCCATCGTTGCAGTAGAGCGTGCCGTTGATCTCGCGCATTTCCGCCCGGTGGATGTGGCCGCAGACCACGCCCTGGTGGCCCCGGCGCCGCGCTTCCGCGGCCACCGCTTCCTCGAAGTCGGTCACGTAGTTCAGCGCGCTCTTGACCTTTTGCTTGAGGTAGGCCGACAGCGACCAGTAAGGCAGGCCCAGGCGCGCGCGCAGGCTGTTCAGGTGCCGGTTCAGCTTGAGCGTGAACTCGTACAGGTTGTCACCCACATAAGCCAGCCATTTGGCGCATTGCACCACCGCGTCGAAGTAGTCGCCATGCACGACCCACAGCCGGCGGCCATCGGCCGTGATATGCACCGCTTCGTCCAGCACCTCGATGCCGCCGAACTGGTGGCCGATGAACTCGCGCGCAAACTCGTCGTGGTTGCCCGGCACATAAATCACGCGGCAGCCCTTGCGCGCGCGCTTGAGCAGCTTTTGCACCACGTCGTTGTGGGACTGCGGCCAGTACCACTTGCGGCGCAGCTGCCAGCCGTCGACGATGTCGCCGACCAGGTAGAGGTAGTCGCTGGGGTGGGCCTTCAGGAAGTCCAGCAAGGCCGTGGCCTGGCAGCCGGGCGTGCCCAGGTGCAGGTCGGAGATGAAGATGCAGCGGTAACGCTTGCGCAACGCCAGCTCGTCATGGTCGTCCGCGTCGTCGGGTGACGGGCCATGGTTCAGCGGGCCGAGCTTGTCGAACAGCGAACGCATCAGGCCACCGCGCTGGAAAAATGCTTGCGGTAACGCGCCGGCAAGTCAGCGATGCGCATCATCATGGGCAGGTCGGCGGAGTTGAAGTCCGGGTCCCAGGCCGGCGCACCCAGCACCTTGGCACCGAGACGCAAATAACCCTTGATCAGCGCCGGCGGCTCGACGTCCAGCGAATCATCCAGGCGATCGACGGGCAGCGGCAGGCGCGGCGTCACGTGGTACTCGATCGTTGCCAGATGCGTCTGCCGGACCTGGCGCCAGATGCTGGCCGCCGCCTGGCCGCTGGAAGCACCGGTGTGCTGCATCGGGATGCTGGCGCAGCCTATCATGGTGTCGAGCTGGTTGCGCGCCATGAACTCGGCCAGCGCGCCCCACAGGGCCAGGATCACGCCGCCGTGCCTGTGATCGGCATGCACGCAGCTGCGGCCCAGCTCGACCATGCGCGGACGCAGGAAGCGCAGGCGCGTCAGGTCAAATTCGGTGTCGCTGTAGGTGCTGCCGGCGCGTTTGGCCTGCGCCGGCGTCAGCACGCGGTAGGTGCCTATGACTTCCTGGCTGGCCTCGTCACGCACCAGCAGGTGTTCGCAGAAGTCGTCGAAGATGTCGATGTCATGGCCAGGCAGCGCGCCGGACAAGGTGGCGCCCATCTCGGTCGCAAACACCTGGTACCTCAGCCGCTGCGCCTGCCGGACCTCGTCCTGGTGCCTGGCCCAGCCGACCTGGATTTTCCCCAGGGCAGGCCTTTGAACAGCGGCTGGAAGGGGTGCATGAGAGCTTTGATGAAGTAACCCCCGTGAAAAATGCGCCGGTGCGACCGGCGACAGTGCAAAGGTGGGGTTGGGCAGTTCTTTCATGGTGACTCCTTGTTGTCAACTCGCAAATAAACAAAACCGGAACGCTGTAAAAAAGCCCCGGGGTCGGGGCTTCATGTGTCATGTCAGGTACCAACCGTGCCGCCGTCCTTGCGGCGGATCACGACGGTGGCCGAGCGCGGCCGGCCGCCCGCGGGCCCGTCGGGCCAGTGGCTGACCGCCTTGGGCTGGGCCGGGTCGCCGCGCTCGCTGGCGGTTTCGCCGGGGTGCTGGATGTTGATGAAGACGGCGCGGCGGTCCGGCGTGAAACTCACACCGGTGATTTCGCAGCCGGCCGGCCCGGTCAGGAAACGTTTGGTCTCGCCGGTCGTCGGGTCGGCGCACAACATCATGTTGTTGCCCATGTCCTTGTAGGCGCCCTTGTGCATGGCCGAGGTCGACACGTCGGTCTGGATCCAGAGCAGGCCGCCGGCGTCGAACTGCAGGCCGTCCGGGCTGCCGTAGATGTCCCCCTTGATGCTGCCGCGGTACTCGGCCTTGCCGGCGTTCGGGTCGCCTGCCAGCGCAAAGTGCATCCAGCGGAACTCGGTGGCACTGGCGTCGCCGTCGAACACACCGGAGCCGCCCGCACCCTTGCCTTCGCGCCAGCGGATGATGTGGCCCATGATGTTGTCGTTGCGCGGGTTCGCGGCGTCCGCCATTCGGCCGTTCTGGCCGCGCGCGCTGTTGTTGGTCAGGGTCAGGAAGACCTCGCCGGTGTTGGGGTGCACCGCCACCCACTCGGGGCGGTCCATCTTTGTCGCGCCAACAATGTCGGCTGCCTGGCGGCATTTGACGAGCACCTCGGCCTGGTCGGCGAAACCGGCGGCGGCGTTGAGGCCGCCCTCACCCTGCACCAGCGGCAACCAGCGGCCGTAGCCCTGGCTGTCGAAACGCGCGACGTACAGGGTGCCATGGTCCAGCAAGTCCTTGTTCGCACGGTAGCCGCCGGGCTTGACCTTGTCGCGACTCACAAACTTGTAGACATATTCGAAACGCTCGTCGTCGCCCATGTAGACCACGGCGCGTCCGTCGCGGCTCAGCGTGGTCGTCGCACCCTCATGCTTGATGCGGCCCAGCGCCGTGCGCTTGATGGGGGTCTGTATCGGGTCCTGCGGGTCGATCTCGACCACCCAGCCAAAACGGTTGGGCTCGTTCGGGTGTTTCACCGCGTCAAAACGTTCGTCGAACTCGTGCCAGCGGTAGCCGAAACCTTTGGCGCGCATGCCGTAACGCAGCTCATCGGGCGCTGGCTTGTCGGCGGCCGAAAAATAGCCGTTCCAGTTTTCCTCGCAGGTCAGAAAGGTGCCCCAGGGCGTCTGGCCGGCCGCGCAGTTGTTCAGCGTGCCCAGCGGGCGTTGGCCTTCGGGATCGGCCGCGGTTTTCAGCAGCGCATGCCCGGCGGCCGGACCGCCGAAGGCCATCGGCGTGTTGCCGGTGATGCGGCGCGCATAACGCGAGTTCGGCATCACACGCCAGACACCGCCGCGCTCGATCACCTCGATGATGCTCACACCATGCGCCGCCTGCGACTTGCGGACCTTGTCGGCCGTCCAGGTTTTCATGCCGTCGCTGTGCAGCAGGCCGTCGTCGGTGTATTCGTGGTTGACGGCCAGCAGGCCGTGGCGCGGGTTCTTGTCCAGCGGGAAATACTCCATGCCGTCGTGGTGCATGCCGGACTGCAGCAGCTGATCCTGCGTGCTGTTCGACGCATCGGCGTTGAAGGCCGGTGCCGCCGCGCCGGTTATGCCGGTGGCGTCGCCCCAGCGGTACAACACCTGGGCCTCGTACTCGGGCGGCACCACCAGCGCATCGGCGCGGGACGGCGGCACGCTGGTGAAACCCAGCGGCTTGCCCTTGGCGGCCGTCGCCGCATGGCCGGTCAGGGTGTGCGAGCCCATCAGCAGCGCCACTGCCGCCGAGCTGCAACGCAACACGTGGCGGCGCCCGCCGTCTACCTCGTGGATGGACGGATTGCCCGCCGTGTTGACGCCATCTTCCGGCTCGAAAGCCTTGCCAAACCCTTGACCCATGAATCACTTCCCATCGTGTTTTTGACTGATGGCGTGATTCTGGAATCGGGGGGTGACGGGTTCATGTCGGT
>LNFM01012228.1_pt1 | contig 14615 bp, 10 predicted proteins | sample 596031 | NCBI WGS metagenome assembly LNFM01 (sample SAMN04254537, study PRJNA301005) | activated carbon metagenome | isolation source: dual media filters at the Ann Arbor, Michigan drinking water treatment plant | place: USA: Ann Arbor
TCAAGGTATTTAATATGTATGTATGTGTATGCAGGGGAATAACAGAAAGCGCATTACGCGAAGCGATCTATCAGGGGGCCGATCGAATGAGAGATTTGAAGGCTTCTCTGGGAGTTGCTGAGCAGTGCGGTATTTGTGCATGTCATGCTAAACAGGTATTGGATCAGACATTGGTACAAAAATCCCAATTACAAGATTTTATTCCCCAGTCAACGTGTATGTGTGGAACTGCGGTTTGAAAAGGAGAAGCAGTAGCGGTAATGGTTTTTCTTTTATTGCAGACCGCCGTTTACTTTGTGCGCTGCAATAAAGCATGGCTCACTAGAAAGCTCTAGATATGTTTCTGTTGTACGAGTTCAAGGTGTTATAGCTGGCTGCAAACAGAGTAACCGGTGTAATTAGTCGGCGAACCTAATCCTAATTGCCTTTGAGACCTATCCTCACCATCGGATCCTTTTCCTTCTTATTTATTATGTTGAAATAACAGTTGCCTGTATTTCAGGGTTCGGTAGAAATAGCAAAAATAATTACGCCCTAATAATATGATTATCCATGGTTTTGCCAGAATTTTTTATTTTTTTGCAGTATTAATCAGTCTGGGTCTGACAGTTGTTCTTCTGCCTAAACCAGGTTTCGCAGAACCATCAAATAGCGCCACACCTGCGCTACGCACCTTCAATATTCCTGCTGGTTTCTTGTACGAAGCCTTAATTCAATTCTCGCAACAAGCGGGGATAAAACTTGCTATAGATCCTGTGAAATTACAGGGAAAAGTAACGTTAGGGCTAACCGGCGATTTTGAGATTCAACCAGGGCTGGATCAGTTGCTTGCAGGTTCCGGCTTGCAAGTGGTGCAACAGGGTGATAGCTTTACACTGACGGAAGTGCCTGGATCCCCAGCAGACCCTGTTGTTACCACATTACCTTCAATACAGATTACCGCCAGTAATACCAATCGATATGCTGCGGTGAGCACCACTACAGCAACGAAAACCAATACGTTGTTGCGCGATGTGCCGCAAGCCATTTCGGTGATTACTAATGAGTTGATTAAAGATCAATCGATCCGAAGTCTTGGTGATGCTATTCGTTATGTACCTGGTGTTGGCGTATCACAGGGTGAAGGTAATCGCGACGCACTGGTGTTTCGTGGTAACCGCTCAACAGGGGATTTCTTTATTGATGGTATTCGCGATGATGCTGAATTCTATAGGGATCTCTATAACATTGATCGCATTGAGGTACTTAAAGGTGCCAATGGCATGATTTTTGGCCGCGGCGGTTCGGGCGGTGTTGTCAATCGTGTATCGAAGCAAGCCAATTGGGATCCTGTGCGAGAATTTACTTTTCAGGGCGGCTCATTCAACCAAAAAAGAATGACAGCAGATGTCGGCTATGTGATTAATGATGTGGCGGCAGTTCGTTTGAATGCAGTGTATGAGGATGCCGGCAGTTTTCGCGATGGCGTAAGTATGGAACGGCTCGGCGTATCTCCAACTGTCACGATCAAGCCGACGCACCGTACCAAAATAGTTGCCAATATGGAGCGATTCCATGATGATCGTACAGCGGACCGTGGAATTCCGTCATTGTTGGGGCGGCCTGTCAATGTTCATGAATCGCAGTTCTTTGGTGATCCGAGACGTAGTCATGCAAATATTGATGTGCTGTCATTCAATTCGCTGATTGAGCACAAATTCGATTCCGGAGTCACGCTGCAAAACCGGACAAATTATGCAACCTATGATAAGTTCTATCAAAACATATTTGCGAATAGTCAGGTTATTCCCGGACTGGACTTATTGTCACTGGGGGCATATAACAATGCAACATCGCGTGAAAATGTTTTTAATCAAACGAATTTGCTTTATTCACTCAATACCGGTCCCATTTTACATACACTGATGGCGGGCATCGAGGTAGGGCGGCAGGAAACCCATAATAGGCGGCAAAACGGTTTTTTTAATAATGATCAAGCACAAGTCAACTTACGTGTGCCGCTAAGTAATTCCATTACCAATGCACCAATCGATTATTTGACCAGAGATACGGATGCACACAATCGAAGTGTTGTAAACGTTACATCGTTATATATTCAGGATCAGATAGAGTTGCTGCCTCAATTACAATTGATCGCTGGGGTTCGCTACGATATGTTTCAGGTGGATTTTCAGCAAAGAAATGCAGAAAAAGCTCATCTAAAAACGAATGACGGATTGATTGCACCACGCTTTGGAGTTATTTATAAGCCCATTGAGACGATTTCTTTTTACGCCAGCTATAGTCAAGCATATGTTCCGCGCGCGGGAGATCAACTAACGGGCATAACAGTTACAACAGCCGTATTGAAGCCAGAAAAATTTACAACACTCGAAACAGGAGTTAAATGGGATATCCGTCCAGATTTGGCGTTAACAGGTGCTGTATTTCAACTAGATAGAACCAATGCTATCACGGCTGATCCGAATGATTCGTCGCGAACTTTTTTATCCAAAGGTCAGCGTACCGAAGGTGTTGAAGTAAGCCTTAGCGGTCAATTGACTTCAGATTGGAATGTAATGGGTGGCTATGCTTACCAGATCGGGGAATTTACTAGCGATATTCAGGGAATTGCCAAAAAAGGTGCCACGGTAGGAGAGCTTCCTCGTCATACTTTTTCAGTATGGAACCGGTATGATTTTACCCCTCGATTAGGTGCGGCATTTGGTGTGATTTATCGTGGTGATATGTTTGCTTCAGCGGATAATACTGTCAGAATACCTGATTTTACGCGAGTAGATGCAGCACTATTTGCAAAGCTAACAAGCCGGGTTCGTGCGCAATTGAACATTGAGAATTTGTTTGACGCCAATTACTTCGCATCAGTGCACAACAATAACAATATTACTCCTGGATCACCCATTGCAATCCGCGCTACTTTGATTGCTAATTTTTAGAAGTGCCCTTTAGGGTCTGTTGGCCATTTCACATAGGTAGCCACAGATATGCACATGCCATGGCGATCATGCTTTCGTAATTTCTCTTCAATTTGTCGTATCGTGTGGCCTGCTCGATGCTCCTTTGACCGAGTAGTGGAATTTTCCACCAGATGCCGATATCTACACAGACCCAATCCATATCTTCATTATCTTTCAATAAATTGCATTTTTTGGTGCTCCGGATTAATGATCAGCGCATTAAGAACTTTGCGCTACGTGCTCTGGATGGCCAGGCATCGAACCTTTTGTAGATCGAATTTGAGTATCCAAACGCCTTCGGAAGATCTCTTGTCACAGACAACAAGCCCGTATTCGATACGGCATACTTTTATCGTCATGCGCAGATTGCGCTCGGGATGAAGCAGATCTTCTCTAGGAGGCCGTCCGAGAATAGAGCGATCTACTGCAGAAAAGCTATTTTGGTCATATTTTCCGATTATTCTTGTTAAATAGAATAACTATTTGCCTCAAATAATCGAAAAATCTGTCTCAAAATAGCTTTCCCTCGCTACGATCACTATTCTTGGGCAGCCTCCTAGCTCCGGCCAGAGCCCATCATTGAGCATCGATCGGAGCAATACAAACTTGTTTTATGGTGACGATAAACCCTCAATGTTTTGGATTTATATTAATTAATATGTGCTTATCTTCAATTTCCAAAACATTCTCGAAAGCATAAAAAAATAAGGGCATGATTTTTATTTGTATTGTAAATAGTAATCATTATCATTATAATTAGCGATTGCAAAATGCAAAATAATGATTTGTATGTATTGATGTTAGTTAATTTTAGAAAGGAATTCCTATAATGTTTTTATTAAAGAAACTCATGACTTCGATGAGTAAATCTCTGACTGTGAGATTAATTTTTATTGTGTTTGGTATGGGTAATGCGAGCTTGTCTGCTGCAGATCTTGCTGATGTCAATACAATTCAGGCGGCCGTGACTGCTTACCAGACCATTGGAACGCTGCGTAGAGAGACGCCAATTAATGGAGATGCCATTGCGAGTGCTTACGCGGGTGCGTTACAAACATTGGTACAGGAAATTGATACGGCCAATTCACTCAAACTGAACAGTGACATCCTGGTTGCAATTGAAGAGATCAAAAGTGGAAATGAGCCAAGACTGGCAGCTCAGGTGATCGACAAGACTTTGCAACGCGTTTATTACCAAAGTATCTGGAATCGTATTACAGCGATACGAGATCAATTTAATGCTGCAACGTCTGCCGAATTAGTTCAAATATTGGATGAAGTAGTTGCAGCATTTCAAGCGATTACTGGCACTGTTGCAAGAGCCAATGAGATACTGAATGATGATAGACAAACAATAGTTTCAGGAAGTAACCCAGCGCTGGATGTTCAGTTTAATGAATCGGTTGCGCGGATTAGGGCGGCACTGGCTAAAAGTAATCCAGAGGAAGATTTTGGTGTTATTGCTGTTGAGCGCTATACCACAAGAATTGCATTAGCCCAAGCTTATTATATTGGGGTTTTACGTGAAGTGGCCGGTGTTCTTGAGAATAGAAGCACGGATCCGGAAACTACAGCTATATTGCTAAAAGAAGGGGAAATTTTTTATCGTATTATTGAATCGTTAGTCGCGCGGGATAATCCGGTCGGCAATCTACTCATTAAAGCTCAACTGACAGGAACTTCTGCAAATGTTGTAGCCGATGAAATCGTTAGTGAATTAAGTAAAGGATTTATTGGCCGGGTTAAAGGTGAAATGAATGGCCAAGCAGAAAATATTGGTGTAAATCGCGTTCAGGCTATGGCAGAAGCTTCAGGAACAGCAGCTTATGCGAGAGTCTTTCTACCGGATGTCGAGGTGCGCTTAGGTGCTGATGTGCGCGGCAATCTGGAAACTGCACTCAATAATCTGCAAACGGCAAGCAGCGAAAATAGCGCGCCTAAATCTGCAGAAGCTCGTGATGCGATATCGACGATTCTGGCTAGCTATGAGAATGAGCTAAATTTGACCGAATACAGTGCTACCAGCGATACGGCTTTTGTTGTTAATGCTGTTGCAAGTTATAAGGCGATTGGTGAGTTGCGTGCAAAAAATCCTGTGGATGCGGAAGCAATTACTGCAGCATATACCGGAGAGTTGCAGCAAGTAACGCAAATCATTGATCTGGCCTATGGATTGACGATTGATCAAAATGTTCTGGCAGCTATTGAAGATGTCAGAAATGGAAATCAAGTTGCATTAGCTTCGCAAGTAATCGACAAATCGTTACAACGAGTTTTTGCGCTTGCTATTTACAATCGAACAACATTAGTGCTCGATAATTTTGATAGTTTGGCAACGGATGAATTGACGCTGGAATGGGATAGGGCGCATGCGGCCTATCAGGCGATCATTGGTACTGCCGCCAGGGTAAACAAGGTATTGACAGAGGATAAACAAACGCTCAAAGATGGGACTAACCCGGATCTGGATGATCAGATTACACTGGCATTTGTGAATGGCAGAGAAGCTTTAAGCAAAGCGAATGCAAATGACCGCACCACTGTTGCGATAGCACGCGAAAACATCATCGTTCCGCTGGTCAGAAGCTTCTTGATCGGCGTATTGCGCGAAGTCGAAGGGGTTGTTGCTAATAGAAGTACCGATGTTGATGAAGCAAGGGTAGAGCAGCTGGAAGGTGATCTTTTCTACCGTACTGTTGAAGTATTTATCGCCCAGGATAATCCATCAGGCAACGATCGCATCAAGGCCCAATTAACCGGTGATTTGGCGAATGTAGTCGCTAATGAAATCGTTAGTGACATCAGCAAAGGGATTATTGGTCAATTAAGAAGAAATATCAGTCAGATTGAATCAACGTTCGGTGTTGACCGGAATCAGGCACTGCTTGCTTCTGAAAGAGTTTCTTTATATGTCAATATTTTCTTGCCTGACCTGGAATTGCGTTTAAGCACGCAGCAGCGTGTAGAGATGCAAAATGCATTGCAGGATTTGAGAGAAGCTATTGAAACTGATAATTCTGCCAAAGCAATAACTGCAGGATCGACGATTACTGAGATCATTTCTGCATACGAGAATGAGTTAGTTTAGAACTCACAATTCAGAAGTCAAACAACTGCGCCTTACCGTAAATTTTTACGGTAAGGCGTTTTTGTTAGTACCATATCAATATTTGGGATGTTAATGCAGGATGGCTACGATTAATCAATGATCATATTTTCTTCATAATTGTCAATTAGTTGTAGTTTTTTTGGAAGAAGAGATAACAGGATGTTTCCAAGAGTTAGTGTGTTTTGAGATTAATGAATAGGGGAGAAGCATCCCACAGGGAAAACATGGATCGAAAAGGATCCGATCATGGTGCAATTACTTCCAGCCAAAGACTGGAAGTAATTGAGAGAAGCTAAGGTGAGGATTTGCTTTAATCGTGCTTAAAGAGTGAAAACGATCATATCCGCTGTAATTGAGTTTGGATCAACGCCAATAAGTTCAATAGTTGCAGCACCTCCAACAAATTCAACGACGTATCCATTGTTGACAGTAGGGGGTGTGATTTTTGTTATGTATGAAACCAATGTTCCAACGTCATGGATCCCGAGTGTCGATGAATCAAAGAACAAACGGTCTACGCCCAGTTCAAAATCAGCGATTTCGAAATGACCTGTTCCATAAAAACCAAATGTGTCACTGCCGGTACCACCGTTAAGCCTGTCGTATCCATCACCTGCCCGCAGAATATCGTCGCCGCTTCCGCCAAACAGTTTTTCGGTGCCTTGCTGACCATCCAGATCGTCATTGCCATCCCCACCATTTAATATACCATTGCCGAGACCGCCTTTCAGGATGTCATTGCCACCTCCGCCCTCTATTTCATCATGCCCGTCTCCTCCGATAAGATCAAGATTGTCTAAATCGTCGCCAATAATAAGTAAGTCAATACCTGCCCTAAATCCAGCGGATCCAATCCCTTCAAAAGGCATGCCATCGATAAATTTGATTGATCCTGAGCCCAGGTTTGGGCGATCTGTTCTGGTTACCGCCATAATGTTACCTCCTAATTGATTGCATCAATATGATTGATGTGTTTTGTTTAGCTTGAAGCTCTGAATTTCAGAGATGCCTTTTAACTTATGCAATTATAAATAGTCATTATCTCATTAAAGAGTAAAATTCAGTAATGAGAATTATTCCTATTATATTGAATAATCGTTAAAATGCAATGACCATTATCAGACGTGCATGGTGTTTGTATGGTTTATATAAGTATTTGTTAATAAATATAAAATAATTGACTATAAAGCATGACCAAGAAGCTTGATGAATTGCTGCTGGAAGCGAAGGATTTAATCGCTAGAGGTAAGCTGAATGATGCGGATGGGATTTTGGGCCCATTAAAAAATGAATATCCGCTGTCGCAGGATGTTGCAAGATTATGGTGTTCATTGGCAATGCGCACGGATCGTGGTGCTGATGTACCCGCGTATGCAGCAAAGATTTATGCGCATGTGCAAAATGATTTTCACAAAGCGCATTGGGCGCATGTACTGGGAACAGCGAGTTTCATTTTTTTGGATTTACCCACAGCACATACCCATTTTGTCTGCGCCTTGAATCACTTAATGATTCTGGCCAAAACAGGAAAAGTCCCGCCGCAACGGGGAAAAACAGAAATACTGAAACCTGGTGACAATGTATTTGTTTCCGGGAAAGCCGAGAAACTATTGTGGACGACTTGTGCAGAATTAGCCAAATTGGGAATTCCGGCATTTCCCTACGCGGGTACGTTACTGGGTCTGGTTCGTAACGGAAGCCTGCTGGATTTCGACAAAGATCTGGACATTGCGGTATGGATAGAATCCTGGGATGCGTGTTGTGCTGCGCTGGAAGAAGCCGGTTGGGTCAGAACGCCGATGCGGATTGATTACGCTAATTATCGTGATTACGTGCACCCGGAATTGGGAGTTACGATGGATGTCTGTGGTCTGCAAGCGAGAGGAAAACAGATAGCCGGTGGTTTCTCACTACCTGGTTATCCGGATGAATATCAGCGAGTGTCTATTTTTCCCAAATTTGATCTGATACAGCGCAATTCAGAATACGGCCAGGTCTGGTTTCCACGGCAGCCGGAAACAATCCTGACGGCATTTTACGGAGATTGGCGCACGCCGAATCCCAACTGGGATACCGTGATATCCGCACGCAATTTGGAAAGTTTTACCTTACTGGTACGCTGTTATGCCTATCACCGGCTGGTACAGTGCTGGTTGGTGGGAGATTTGGCTAAGGCCTGGTGTTATGCGCATCAGATCTCTTTGAAAGATCCTGATGATGTGCTGGCGTTGCGTAGCCGTCAATGGATGGAACGTGCCTTGACGCGGTTAAACCGGGAAATTCCCGTGTGGCCTAAGAATCATCGGCAAAAACGCGTGTATACCCGCATGGTGGCCGATCTGTTTCATGAAGGCCATGTGAATTTCCTGCAAGCGGCACGCGCATTGGGAACGCATCTGACGGTGTGCGTGGTATCGGATGAGCGTGTAATGGAAAATAAAGGCAAGCTGCCGGTCATGAAACAGGCGCAACGCGCCGCCGTCGTCGCCGCGTGCAAATACGCCGATGCCGTAATGACGGAAACCCCGGCGAGCGTCACTCTGGAATTTATGCAACAACATGGCTTTGATATTTACACCTTTGCCTGTGCATCGGAACAGGAGCGCCAGGATAAACTTAAATTATGCGCATCATTACCGGCTGAGATGATTCAGGAACTACCCTATACCCCCGGCATCTCCACGTCCGATCTGGTGATGCGTATTCTGGAGGGCGCAGGGAGTAAGGAAACAAGGAATCAATAGCACCCTAAAAAGGATTTTGCGTACCCGGAAAATATCCGGTTTTCATCAATGTGGAAAATTTTCAGCGTAACCGCGCGTCACAAAATGACGCACTATGAAGGACCCCAGGATAAATATTGCGACACATGATTTGCAGTCCAGCGAGCGTATTCTGCTGTGTAGCGATGGATTGAACGAAGCCTTGGATGATACGCAGATTGCCGCTCTCTTTGTCAATGAGTCTGAGGCGGATCCTGTGAATTCATTCAAAGCTGCGCGCCGCGCGGGCGGCAACGATGATTTCTCGGTCATTGCCCTTACGAGTGAAAACTAGACTGCCTTATTTCAGTGATCACAATTCCATGACGGATTATCCCTGTTGAACATCAAAATCACTCTTCCGCTTGCAGGGTCACAGGAATTTCAAACTGTCGTGTAGTAGTATCTTGCGAGCAGTTGTTGACGGGGAATACTAAACAGATTGACTCCGTGCATCCCACGGCAGACTCGCCACGAATGTAATCAATCGCTTGTCGTTTGTCCAGAGTCTGCGGAGGGGCTTGTTTCCATGTTTTCCTAGAAGGTATAGCGGACACCGCCTTGAATCAGCCGCGGCATGCCGGGTATGATCCCGCGGGTTCTGTCTACAATGTACACATCATCCGTCAGGTTCTTGATCATGAAGAAAAACGTGGTGTTCAACGGCTTGTGATGATAGTTGATCGCCAGATTGAAAATAGTGTACGGATTGATCAAACCGGCTTGACCATTTTCCGACGATGCAGCGGTATTGGCAAAGTCGGAAAATTGCTTGCTGACATGCACGGCTTCGATTTGCGAATCCAATCCCCACTTGGCAAAACCGAATGCAGCCGTGACCAAATGTTCGGGTGCGTAAGGCAGACGATTGCCGCTGACGCTACCGGGAACAGCGGCGCCCGTATCGACGCGTCTGAAAGGTGTTTCCTGCCGCGCCGTAGGCAACCAGGTATAAGCAGTGCGGACATAAGTGCCTAATGGCATGTCGACCTTGCCGGAAAATTCAACCCCTTGATAAAGCGTTTCGCCTTGCGCCAGCGGTGTGCTGCCCCCGGCGATCGAGCCCACTGCAATTTGTTTTTGGAAATCGTTACGGAAGAATGACGCTTGCAAATCGACGCCTTCCAGCGGATTCATCCGGGTGCCAACTTCCCAGTTAACCGATTTTTCCGCACCCACATCGGTGCTGGTGCCAGTTCCACCAATAAGATCCTCGGTGCGGGGCGGTGCAAAACCGCGGTGCGCACTGGCAAAAGCTGTGACCATTTTGTGCGGATTCCAGGTCAGGCCGAGGCTAGGCAGCCAGGCATCGAGATGGTCGCCACCCGAGACGCCATTCATCCGGTTCTTGCGTTCATAATCGATGTATTCATAACGTATTCCGGGAGTAGCGGTAAATTGTCCGAGATTGAAGCGGTTGGTCATAAACCAGGAGTAGGCCTGCGTTTCCCTGACATTGTTTTCCCGCAATCCGTTCTGGTCAGCGGCGGATTGATTGATATTGATTTGACGTCGGTCTTGTGTTTCGTAATGCGCTCTAAAGCCGAGATCAAGATTGCTGTCTACGCCGAGCGTATTGTGATTCAAACGTAAGCGCGGTTCCACGCCCCAGGTATAGTATTCGCGCAGACGGCCTTGCGTTCCGCAGGTATCGGCGTTAATCGCCTGACCACTAGCCCGGGCGGTAGTAAAGGCACTGCCGCACTGAGTGTCGGTGGTGGTGCTGGATGCTCGCCACCAGTCGCGGTCAAACCGGGCGAAATACAGATTGGTGGTCAGTGTAAGATTGTTGGTGAGGAATAGATCGTGCGTAGCCGATAAACCAAGGCGGCCGCTATTGAATTTGTCATTCTTGAACGGATTGTAGCGAGCACCGAAGGTATTGAATTCGGCAGTGGTCAGGCCGCTATAGGTGAGTTGCGAATCTTCGGTATAGTAATTGGCGCGGAGCGTGAGCGCCTGATTGTCCGTTAGCCCCAGAACGTATTTCAGGTTGTAGTCTCGCAGTTCGCTGTGAGTGTTGTCGCGTGCGCCATCCCCTTGTTTATGCATGAAATCGAGCAATAATCCCTTGCCGCCCAGTTGCACTTTGCCATTGAAATAATCAAGGTTGCCGCCGATTGCCTGGACATGTCCGCCGAATTTCTGCGGCGGGGTGGGGGTGATGTAGTTGATGACGCCGCCGATTGTTTGCGGGCCAAAGCGGATCTGATCAGCGCCTTTGAGTATTTCAATGCGATCGAAACGTTCAATCGGCGGATGATAGTAGCTGGCATTGTCACCATAAGGCGCATAGGCTAGCGGAATACCATCTTCCAGCAAATTGATCTTAGTTGAGCGTGTCGGATTCAGGCCGCGAATTCCGATGTTAGGGCGCAACCCCAATCCCTCTTCATCGCGGGCGTGAATGCCTGGCACTTTGCGTAATGCCTCGTTGACGGTGAAAACCCGGCTTTGTTCCAGTGTTTTCTTGTCGAGGACATTGGCACTGCCGGAAATATGTTCCAGATTTTCCGGTAACCTGGTTTTTGGCTTGTTCCCTGGGTGGTTTGTCTTTGCTGGATGCGTCGTTTTTCTCCGCGTGCAGCGGTAAAGCGATGGCTGCTGCAGAGACGGCTGCGATGAGTTTATATTTGAAGTGCTGCATTACAAAACCTCCTGCTAAATTGATAAATATGAATGGCTTGGAGAACAATATTTTTTGCTGATGACTCATTCGAGTAAAGAGCGATCGTCAGGTAACGATAAGTATTCAATGAGTGCTTCAGACTGCACAAACTAGAATCTCAAAACATGCTTGGCTTCTTATAAGCAGCCGAGTGGAACCGGAAATTGCCGGGTTTCTCGCGATTTACTGATATTTTTATACGAGAACCTGTTCTGCCGCTGCTCAAGCAGCACGCTTCGTTTCACATCCAGATCAAACCGGTGATATTGATAATGCGAATAAGAATGATTCGTATTATATAATAGTTATGACTAATTGTAAACTTGTTGTGAATTATCAAGCCGGATGCAACGGAAAAATTGTGGGAAGTCACACATGACTTGTCGGTCAAGTGGCCTTAATATTGATGTTAAGTGTGAATTTAATGTGAAGAATTGATTGTGTTAAAAGGTGGTTATGTTGCTTGTTCTAGGTATTTGGCAGTCCACATACGTTGAGAAACTACCTGCGTTGCAGCTGCGGGTTTGAAACAGGCTCAGAATGCTCATTTACCTGGCATAAACTGCGCTTTTTCGCCTGTTTTTGTCTTGTGTCGGCTGTCTCGGAAATATTTTCAAAGGCTTGTTAAGGGTTGAAGATTCGGTATTATTCCCCGGGTTGCAGCGTCACCGGCACTTCAATTTTCTCGTTTTTGCGCAGGATGGTGAGTGTGATGGTGTCGCCCACCTTGAAGCTATCGATACGGGCGATTTGTTCTCGACCGCCACAATAATATCGTTGGCGATGATATTGCCTTCCGGTGTGATCGTCGCGCCTTGCAGTCCGGCCGCTTCCGCCGCGGATCCGGGGCTGATGCTCAGAATGACGATACCCGTTACTTTTAGGTGTTGCGTCAGGCGGTTATTCAATTTGCTGTCGACGGTAATGCCCATGGCCGGGCGGATATATTTGCCGCGGCTGATGATTTGCGGCACCACGCGGTTGACGGTATCGACCGGTACGGAAAAGCCAATTCCGGCGCTGGCGCCGCTGGGGCTGTAAATGGCTGTATTGATGCCGATCAAGCGGCCGGCGGAATCGAGCAGCGGGCCGCCGGAGTTGCCGGGGTTGATGGCGGCGTCGGTCTGGATCAGATTGTCGATGGTGCGGCCATCCCCGCCGGGCAACGAGCGATCCAGCGCGGAAACGATGCCGGTCGTTAATGTCCAGTCCAGACCGAAGGGATTGCCGATGGCGAATACTTTTTGCCCGACTTTGAGATCGCGGCTGGTGCCGATCGGAACCGGCGCGGGGCGCTGGAAGCCGATGCCGATTCGCAGCACGGCGATGTCGTGCGCCGGGCTGGCGCCGACCAGGGATGCTTTGTAATCGCGCCCGTCAGCCAGGCGCACGATCGCTTCGCTGGCGCCTTTGATGACATGAAGGTTAGTAATGATATGCCCATTATCGTCCCAGATAAAACCTGATCCGGTGCCGCTGGGAACGGAAAAGATGTTGCGTGTCCATGCATCCATGACACGCTGGCGGGTGGTAATAAATACCACCGAATCGCGCGAATTCTCGAACAATTCAATCGTGCTTTTTTCATCTTCGGCCAAATTACCGCGTGCCTGGACTACTCGCGGCTCGGCGTTTTCCTGCTTATCCTTGCCGGTAAAATAGTCCGGGTGGAGAATATCCGGGAAATAATGATAAAGGAAGCTATGGAAAAATAATGCCAGCAATATGGCTGCGAGTGAGGTCCAGATGAAACGGGATAGAAATCCGTTATTGGGCATAGGTGTTTGTTCCTTTAGTATTGGTGATTATTTGTTGTGCGTTTGCGCCCATCGCACCAGATCCTGTTCGTTCATGGCACCTGATTGCCTGGCGACTTCCCGGCCACCTTTAAACAGCGCCAGAGTTGGAATGCTGCGAATGTTGTAACGGGCGGCTAAGCCTTGTTCTTCTTCCGTGTTCACCTTAGCGAGGCGCATTCCCGGTTCTAGTAGAGCGGCTGCTTTGGTAAAAGCCGGGGCCATCATGCGGCACGGACCGCACCATGGTGCCCAGAAATCGACCAGCACCGGAATGTCGTTGTTTGCGATATGCCGGTTGAAATGACTCTCCGTCAGCTCAACTGGCTGGGCGGCGAATAATGCCTGATGGCAAGACCCGCAGTTGGGCGATGCACCGAGGCGATCGGCTGGTACGCGATTGGTGGCGTGACAATGCGGACACACGATATGTAAAGACATGAGCAGTTTTCCTATTTAATTCGTTTGGCTGGCAGATGCTTTGTTAATCTTCATTCAATTCGGATGCTCTCAGCCGGGCGCGTAACACTTCAACTTCTTCGAGCAGATCGGCGACCAAACCGGCTAATTCCGGGTTACCTTCAAAATCCCGCTCAATCGCTATAATTCTCTTGACCCGCATAAAACTGCGGCTATCAAATAGCCATGCGCCAGGATCACTAGTGATTGAGTTTTCATCCAGCAACAAGCCCCATTCAACGCGCTCAATAATCCATTCACGGCTGACTTGGCAGCTCCCCGCCAGCTCATCCAGGTTGAGTTTGGCATCCTCAAGTAAAATGGCATCGATTTCATGCGACATGATTTAGACTCCGAGATTCTGGCGTGGATTAAAAGCAAGTTCCTGCGCCATGGTTTGATAAAACTCACGTTCCTTGGGTGTAGTAGCGGGCGGTAGCACAACTTCCAGCACCAGATATAGGTCGCCGGGTGTGGCAGCAGGGATGCCGCGTCCTTTCAAGCGCAGCTTGCGGCCTGATTGAGAGTTTTCCGGTATCCGCACTTCCACCTGACCATCCGGTACCGGTATTTTAACTGTTGCTCCCAGTGCCGCTTCCCACGGTGCGACCGGTAACGTGGCGTAGATGTCTTTGTTTTCAATCCGGTAACGGCTGTGCGGTTTGAAATGGACTTCCAGAAACAAATCTCCGGCGGCTTCCCCGGCATGGCCCGGGCCACCATGTCCGGCAAGCCGGATCACTTGCCCGCCATGTACCCCTTTGGGAATACGAACATTCAACATGTGGTCGGCGAGCACGGTGCGTCCCTGACTGTCGAGTTTAGGCATGCGCAGTGTCAGGCTGCGCGTGGCGCCGTGATAGG
>LNFM01009120.1_pt1 | contig 14614 bp, 7 predicted proteins | sample 596031 | NCBI WGS metagenome assembly LNFM01 (sample SAMN04254537, study PRJNA301005) | activated carbon metagenome | isolation source: dual media filters at the Ann Arbor, Michigan drinking water treatment plant | place: USA: Ann Arbor
GGGTTGCCCACAGGGGTGTTGTTGGCGAACTGGCTCTCGCTGTACTTGCCTGCGTACCAGGCATAGGTCGCCTGGGCCACGAAGCGGCCATCGCCCTTGATGTCGTAGGTTGTCGCCAGACGCGGCACCCACGTGTCGGTGTCCACCGTGCGCAGTCCGCCGGTCGCCTCGCCACGGACCCGCTCGTAGCGCGTGCCGAGGTCGAACGTCAGGTTGCCCGTGGCGCGCCACGAGTCCTGCAGGTAGAACGACGTCGTCCTTGTGTCCACCTCGGCGCCGCGCGTCGCCAGCCAGTTCTCGTTGAACGTGATGCCTGGGCCGAAGATGGGGATGAAGCGGCCCTGGGCGTCGTACACGGGTGCGCCCGCGTCGTCGGTCAGGTAGTCGGCGTACAGCACGTACCCGGTGGCGCTCTGCGAATTGCCGCCGGTGCGGTTGCTGTTGAAGACCTCGAATCCGCCCTTGACGTCGTGCGTGCCGAAGCGGCCCGTGCTCAGCGCATACGAGAGGCTGCCCGCGACCTGATAGTTGTCGCGATTCTCGGGGTCGGTCGCGTCGAAGTAGTTGCCGTTGAAGTGCACCAGTTGCGACAGGCCGATGATCGGCGAGTCGTTGAGCGCCGTCGACGTGCCGCCGGACCCGCGGAATCCGAACGACTTCTGCGAGTAGCGCAGATCGGCGAACAGCCGCGAGCTCAGCACGCCGCGATAGTTGGCCACGAAGCGGTCGTTCGGGAAGTCGACGTTCTCCGGGATGGACGGATCGATGGTGAAGTTGAACGGCACCCGCAGCGTGTTCTGCGAGTTGTTCATGTAGCTGCCACTGATCGTGTGGTTGTTGGCGATGGTGCCGGTCAGCTTGATCTCGCCGCGCTTGTTGGTGCTGTCGGTGGTGAACGAGGCGCCTGACTGCGGCAGCGGTGCCGTATTGGAGGTCTCGGCGAAGCGGCCGGCGCCGAAGAACCACAGACGCCGCTTCAGAATCGGCCCGCCGAACGTGCCTTCGTAGCTCTGGTTCACCTTGTCCGACTTGGTGATGTTGCGCTCCTTCTCGAACGGCGACAGCGCCTGCCAGTCGTCGTTGGTGAAGTTGCTGCGGAACGTGCCGGAGAACTGGTCGCCACCGCTCTTGCTGACCACGTTGATGACGCCGCCAGAGAAGCGCCCGTATTCGGCCGAGATACCGGAGGTGAGTACCTGCGTCTCCTCGATGGCATCCTCGATGAAGAGGTTGTTCGCCGTGCCGAAGAGGTTGTCGTTGACGTCGACGCCGTCGATCAGGAAGACGTTGTCGTAGGCGAACGCGCCGTTGATCGTCACCTGGTTGGCATTGGGCGTGTTGGTGGTCAGGCCCGGCGACAGCGTGGCGATCGCCGCTGGGGTGCGCCCCACAGGCAGCGTCTGCACTTCCATGTACTTGAAATTGGCCGTCCCCGAGGTGCTGGTGACGACCGATTCAATCGGGTTGGCCGTGACGTTCACCGTCTCGGTCTGACCGCCCACGCCGAGGGTGGCGTTGGCCTGGGTGGGCGAGCCCACGTTCACCGTCGTCTTGCTCTCCGCGGTGGTGAACCCCGAGAGCTCGAACTTCACGGTGTACTCGCCACCCGGCAGCCCGCGGAGCAGGTACACGCCGTTCTCGTCGGTGGTCGCGGTGCGCGTCCCCTGCAGCGCTGGCGACGTCACCGTCACGAGCACCCCAGGCAGCACGCCGCCCTGAGAGTCCACCGCCGAGCCTTGCAGCGTGCCCGTCTGCACGCCCTGCGCGAACGCCATCGTCGCGCCCAGTGCGCTGGCGATGATCGTCAGGCACAGCTTCTTCCACGTACTCATGAGTGCTTCTCCTTCATCCAAGCGAATGACTTCACGCTCGTAATGAAGGCGAGCCTCGTGCCAGTGGCCCTCCCGTTCATCCCAGCCATGTAACGTGTTGTCACATGGTCGGTTGATACCCGACAGTTCGCGATGCGGGCGCCGCTTGCTAGAGCTGACCGACTTCGCCTTCTTGGATCGTGTGACGAACGATCCGGTTTGGCGGATCAACGCCTGCCCTGAAGGGACGACACGCCAGGGCTACGGATGAGCCTGACCTCAGCGGAGTCGACGAAACCCGACGTCGACGTCGAGGGGGCTCGGCTCGCAGCTGAAGTGGCGGCGCAGGGCTTCCAGCCGATAACGGAAGATGCGAGCGACGTCGCGCTCGACGAACAGCCGGTTCACGAGGGCACCACCCGGCACGCGGTAGCGCACGACATCCTTCATCAGGGTGCCGCCGTCGACCGGCTCGAAGGTGTGGGTGTGAATCCACTCGAGGTAGGGGCCGCGCAGTTGTTCGTCCACGAAGCGGCGATTGGGCTCCCAGAGGCTGATGCGGGTCCGCCATCGCATCGGGATGACACGCAGCCGGATCCGGTAGTCGATGAGCGTCCCGGCGTGCATCGGGATCGGCTTTGGCGTCAGGATCTCGAAGTGCAACCAGGGCGGCGTGAGGATGTTCAGGTTGTGGGCGTCGCCGAAGAACGGGAACACCACGTCGACCGGCTCCGGCAGCCACGCGGTGGTGGAAAGCTCGAAGGTCGAGCGCTTGAGGGGCCGGTAGAGGTCGACGACGGGAGGGAGGGCCTCGGTGGTCATGCCAACCGGATACGACGCGCCATCGTCGGCGGCGGGTCCGAACACAGCAACTCCCCGCGTCGACCTGAAGGTCGACGCCTACAGTCGTGCTGACGCTGGGGAGAGCATCTACTCTTCGACGTAGTCGAGGTCCTTGCCGAAGGTCTCCTCGAGCCCCCAGAGCGCCACGAAGCTGATGGCCAGCGCCACGACGCCGACGATGATCGCGCTGTTCACGAGGCCGACCTGGGGCCGCAGCCACGCCACCGACGACGTCAGGAGGACGACCGAGCCGCGGACGACGTTGGGCACGGTGGTCGTGGCGGTCGCCCGGATGTTGGTGCCGAACTGCTCGGACGCCACCGTCACGAACACGGCCCAGTACCCGACCCCGAACCCCAGCGCCACGCAGAGCGCGTAGAACCCGGTGAGCGTGAAGGGCGCGAACGCGAAGTAGACGCCGACGAACGCCGTGGTAATCAGCTGGAACAGCAACACCACGCGGCGGCGGCTGCCGATGAACTGACTGAAGAAGCCGCTCGCGAAGTCGCCGCCCGCCAGGCCGAGGTAGGCGAACATGACGGCCCGCCCCGCCGCCGGGGCCTCGGTCATGCCCAGCGCGCGCCCGAGCTCCGGCGAGAACGTGATCAGGATGCCGATGACGTACCAGATGGGCACGCCGATGAGGATCACCGCGAAGTACTTCCTCGCCCGGTCCCACCGATTGAACAGCTGCAGGACATTGCCCCGACTCGTGCCAATCTGTTTGACACTCTCGAACATGCCCGACTCGTAGACGCCGATGCGCAGCGCCAGCAGGGCGAATCCCATCACACCGCCGACGATGTAGGAGACCCGCCAATCGAACACGTCGCCGACCAGTGCCGCGAAGACCGCGCCGAGAATGCCCGTGGCCGCCACGATCGTGGTGCCGTAGCCGCGGGTCTCCTTCGGCATGATCTCGCTGACCAGCGTGATGCCGGCGCCAAGCTCCCCAGCCAGGCCGATGCCGGCAATGAGCCGGAGCCAGGCATAGGCCTCGACCGACTGCACCCAGGCGTTGGCGATGTTGGCCGCCGAATACATGAAGATCGACCCGAACAACACGCTCAAGCGTCCGCGCCGGTCGCCGAGCACGCCCCACAGCAGGCCGCCGATCAACATGCCGGTCATCTGCATGTTGAGCAGCCGTTCGCCGGCATGCAGCAACTGCTCGCCCTCGACGCCGAGGCTGCGCAGACTCGGGACGCGGACGATGCTGAAGAGCAGCAGGTCGTAGATGTCGACGAAGTAGCCGAGTGCCGCGACCATCACCGACAGGGTGATGGCACGCTGGCTGTCGCGCGCCGTGGGCGCCGCTGACGGTTGGGACATGGGTGGACGGATTATGGCGGTGTCGCTGGCAATTTGAAATTTGAAATTGGAAATTCTCGGCGGCTTGGCCTTCGGCCATCGCGGCGCCAGGCGAAGCCGGCGCCCGGAGAACTTCACATATCCGATTTCACAGTGCCACCGCGCATCAGGCCGCCGTACGCGGCGTCGGCTTGAAGCCCCGCAACCTGGCACGCAGGCGGTGCCAGCCCTCGGTGGCCGCCAGATCCTCGAAGACCGAGTACGCCACGGGCGTGATCAGCAGGGTCAGGAGCAGCGACAGCGTCTGGCCGCCGATGACCACGACGGCGATGGTCCGTCGTTCCTCGGCCCCGGGCCCCGTGCCGATCGCGAGGGGCAGCATGCCGCCGACCAGCGCCAGCGTCGTCATCAGGATGGGCCGCAGCCGGTCGCGGTTGGCCTGGATGATGGCCGGGCCGCGCGCCATTCCCTGCGCCCGCAGGTTGTTCATGTGGTCGATCTGGAGAATCGAGTTCTTCTTCACGACGCCGAACAGCACGAGGAGCCCGAGCGCCGAGAACAGGTTCAGCGTGTTGCCGGTGGCCCAGAGTGACAACAGCGCGAACGGCACCGCCAGAGGCAGGGACAGCAGGATGGTGAACGGGTGGATGATGCTCTCGAACTGCGCCGCCAGGATCATGTACATGAAGATCACCGACAGGGAGAACGCCCAGAGGAATTCGACGAAGGTCTTCTCGAGTTCCTTGCCGCGCCCACCGATGGTCACCTGATAGCCGGCCGGCAGGTTCATGTCGGCGGCGGCGGCACGGATGGCCGTGAGTCGGTCGGCGAGCGCGAAGCCGGGTGCCACGTTGCCGCGCACGCGCGCGTCACGCTGGCGGTCCAGGCGGTCGACACGCGAGGGACTGGTGGACTGCTCGATCGTGACCAGATTGTCGAGGCGGATGAGGCGACCGTCGCGTGACGGCACGAGCAACCGCCCGATGGTCCCGACGTCCTGGCGGTCGGTGTCGCTGAGACGGAGCTGCACGTCGTAGTCGTCGTTGATGGCGACGTCGCGATAGCGCGTCACCTCGTCGTCTCCGCCCACGAGGAGGCGCAGCGCAGTGGCCACGTCCTGCGTGTCGACGTCGAGGTCGGCCGACCGCTCGCGGTCGATCTGGACGCGCAACTCGGGACGATCCAGCTTGAGCGTGGTGTCGGCGTCGATGATGCCGAGCTCGGGCCCCATCTTGCGCAGATCCTCGCTGTAGCGGGCCAGATCCTCGAGGACGGGTCCCTGGAAGGAGACGTCGAGCTCGAACGGCCCGCCACCGAAGTTGAAGGACTGCACGTTGCGCGGTCCGCCGCGCAGTTCGGGGTACTTGCGCACGACCTGGCGCACGCGCCCCATCACCTCGCGCTGCGTGTAGTTGCCCTGGAAGGCCTGCAGCGGCTGCAACTTCAGGGTCTCGGCGAAGAGCCGCCCGAAGGAGAACAGCCGCTCCTCGTGCGGCGCGATCCGCACGTACATCTGGCCCTGATTGACGGCGCCGAGGAAGCTGCCACCGACGGTGGACAGCACCGTGCGCACCCCGGGAATGGCCCGGACATCCTGCTCGATGCGTCGCATCGCGTCATCCATCGCCGCGACGCTCGTGCCTTCGGGCGCGTTGATGCTGACCTCGAACTCGGCCTCGTCGACGTCGCTCGGCACGTACTCCTGCTTGACGATGCCGTAGAGCGGAATCGCCGACAGCGCCACCAGCACGCCGACGGCCATGACGGTGGCGCGATGGGCCATCGACCAGTGCAGCGCCCGGGTGTAGAAGTCGTCGATGTGGCGGTAGAACCCGGCACGCGACTGGCCGTGGCCGTCCTGGTGTCGGGCCATCTCGCCGCGCAGCAGGCGCGCGCTCATCATCGGGGTCAGCGTGAAGCTGACCAGCAGGCTCACCAGAATCGCCACGGCGGCAGTGATGCCGAACTGGTAGAGGAAGCGGCCCGAGATGCTCGACATGAACGAGACCGGGATGAAGATGATGGCCAGGCTCAGGGTCGTCGCCATGACCGGCAGGGCGATCTCCTCCGTCGCGGCACGGGCCGCGGCGAAGCTGTCCATCTTCTTCTCTTCCACCCACCGGAAGATGTTCTCCAGCACGACGATGGCGTCGTCGATGACGATGCCGACCATCAGCACGAGGGCGAGCATGGTCACGCTGTTGAGCGTGAAGTCGAGCGCCCGCATCATGCCGAAGGTGGCCACGACCGAGGCGGGGATGGCCACGCCGGCGATGATCGTGGAGCGCCAGCTGCGCATGAAGAGCATCACGACGAGGCAGGCCAGCACGCTGCCGAGCACGAGGTGGATGTTGATCTCGTGCAGGGCGTTGTAGATGTAGACCGACTGGTCACGGATGACGTCGAGCTTGACGTCGCCCGGCAGCTGCGCCTGGACGCGCGGCATGACTTCCTTGATGCCTTCGATGACGGCGACGGTGTTGGAACCCGACTGGCGCCGCACTTCCATGATCACGGTCGGCTTGCCGTCCAGGCGGGCCAGGCTGCGCTGCTCCTTGGTGCCGTCCTCGACCCGACCGACGTCGCTGATCCGGAGCGGCACGCCGCCCCGGTTGGTGATCATGATGTTGGCGAAGTCGGCCGGCGTCTGGACGCGGCCCATGGTGCGCAGCACGCGTTCCTGCACGTCGGTGGTCACGTTGCCGCCCGGCAGGTCGGCGTTCTGGCGGACGAGGGCGTCGCGCACGGCACTGACGGGAATGCCGTAGGCGGCCAGGCGGTTGGCGTCGAGCCAGACGCTGATGGCGCGTTCCTGGCCCCCGACGATGAGGACCTCGCCCACGCCAGGGCGCCGCTCGAACTGGACCTTGGCGACCTTGTCGGCCAGTTCGGTGAGCTCGCGGACCGACCGACTGCCCGACAGCGCAATCGACATGACCGGCGTCGAGTCGTTGTCGAACTTGGCGATCACCGGCGGACGGGCGTCGCGCGGCAGGCGGTTGAGCACCGTGGCGACGCGGTCCCGGACATCCTGGGCGGCCACGTCGACGTCGCGGTTGAGGTCGAAGGTGATCAGCACGAGCGAGATGCCCTGCCCGGAGATGCTGCGCAGCTCCGAGATGCCCTCGACCGTGTTGATGACCTCCTCGAGCCGCTGACTGACGAGGACCTCGACCTCCTCGGGCGAGGCGCCCGGCAGGACGGTCTGGACGCGCACCGTCGGCAGGTCGACCGACGGGAAGCGGTCCACGCCGAGACCGAGGTAGGCCGCGGCGCCGACCACGACCAGCGACAGCACGATCATGCTGGCGAAGACCGGGCGGCGGATGCAGATGTCAGCGAGTGAGTGCATGGGTCAATCGGCCTTCGTCCAGCAACACCTGGGAGGGACACCTCGCCGAGGCGTCCGGCAATCCTACGGCGCGACCCTCACGGCCTCGCCGTCGACGCGATTGCCGGGGTCGACGATGACGCGCTCGCCGGCCGTGAGGCCCTTGAGCACCTCGACGGACGCGCCCTCGCGGCGTCCCAGCTCGACGCGGCGCTCGACGACCTTGCCGTCAGCCACGGTCAGCACCTTTTCGACGCCGGCAAAGCTGACGATGGCGCTGGCCGGCACCACGATGGCCGGTGCGGACGCGGCCACCACGATGTCTCCGGTCGCGAACGAGCCCGGGCGGATGGTCGCCGCCTCGTTGTCGACCTGCGCTTCCACGCGCAGGGACCGGCTCTGCTCGTCGATGGCCGGGCTGACGCGGACGATGCGCCCGGGGTACTCGGTCGTGTCGCCCTCGACGCGCACCTTGACGGCCTGCCCCACCTTCACGTTGCCGGCCTCGCGCTCGGGCACGTCGGCCTGCAGACGGAGGGGGTGCATCTTGACCAGGGTCGCGATCGGCGCCCCGGCGTTGACGTACTGGCCGGGCGACACCGCGCGCTCGCGGATGATGCCGGCAAACGGGGCAATCAGGATGGAATCGACCATCGCCTGCCGCGCCTGGTCGAGCTCGGTCTTGCGCTGCGTGAGCACGGCCTGCCGATTGCGGACTTCCTCGATGGCGTCCTCATAGCGCCCGTCGGCCACCGTCAGGGCGGCGTTGGCCGAGTCGAGTTCGGCGCGCGACGAGATGCCGCGATCCACGAAGGTCTTGACCCGACCGTGGCTGAGCCTGGCTTCCTCGAGGACGGCCCGCGCCTGGCGGACCACGGCGGTGTTGTCGGGATCGACCTGGTCGCTCGTGCCCTTCGGGTCGAGGCCCAGACGGGCGCGGGCCTGCTGCAACCCGGCCTCGGCCTGCTGCACCCGCAACTGGAAGTCGACCGGCGCGAGGCGCGCGATGGTCTGCCCGGGCACGACTCGGCTGCCCAGATCCACGTTGATGGTGTCGATGCGCCCCGCCACCTGAAAGCCGAGCGCGACCTGGTCCTCGGCGGCGAGCGTGCCGGTGACGGTGACCGTCCGGACCAGCGCGGCCTCGCGAGCGGGCTGCACGGTGACCGGCGCGGACCCGGCCGCACCGTCGGCCGCGGCCTTGGCGGCCCCCTTTGCTCCGGCAGGCGCGGCCCCGCCGCATCCGGCGCTGCCGAGCGCAAGCATGAGGGCGGCGGCGCTGGCCGTCAGCAGTCGACGGGAACGCGGGTACGGCAGCAGACGGAGGGAGGTCAATCGCGTCATCGATCCACACAAGAGTACGACGGACCCCGCCCGCCTGCTTAGTCGCCCGGCCGGGTGTCAGCCCGGCCGGGCAGACCGCCAGACCGGCCGGCGGCGCCTTCCCGCTTACAATCGACCCCGTATGCACCCCTGGCACGACATCTACGTCGACGATCACCTCATCGCCAAGACCTTCCCTGTCGTCATCGAAGTGCCGATGGGCAGCAAGAACAAGTACGAGCTGGACAAGGAGTCCGGCCTGATGCGACTCGACCGGGTGCTGTACAGCGCCGTGTACTACCCGGCCAACTACGGCTTCATCCCGCGGTCGTTCTGCGACGACGGCGACCCGCTGGACGCCCTGGTCCTCGGCCAGGAGCCGGTGCATCCCCTGACGGTGGTGCAGGCCCGGGCCATCGGCGTCATGCGCATGCGCGACGAGAAGGGACTCGACGACAAGATCATCGCCGTCAGCACCCTCGACCCTGCCTTCAACGACTACAGCACTCACACCCAGTTGCCGGGCCACACGCTGCGCGAGATCAAGCGGTTCTTCGAGGACTACAAGACCCTCGAGAACAAGGCCGTCGAGGTCACGGACTTCCTCGGTCCCGAGGACGCGGTGACCATCCTGAAGGACTCGCTCGACATGTACCGTCGGCTCCGCCGCGGCGAGTTGTACGGCAAGTAGACCGTCGTGACCAGGGCCACGCCAGCGCTGTTGCAGGGCCTGTTCGACGCGTATCCGCCCTGGGTCAGGGCGATGCTCGCCGTCGTCGTGGTGCTGACCCTGGCGTACCTGGTGGCCGAACTGGTCACCCGCCTCCTGCTGGCCGGCGTGGCTCGGGTCAACCGGGACATGCCCGGCGACACGGTCGTGCGCAAGAACGCGCGGGCCGGGCTGCGGGCGGTGCGCGTCCTGGTCACGCTGATGGTGGGCGCGGTCCTGATCTTCCCGGCCATGGCGGTCGTCGGCATCCAGTCCAACGTCGGCCTCACGCCAGCACGGCTGGGCGACTGGATGACCGGGTCGGGGCTCCGCATCCTGCTGGTGGCGCTGCTGTCGTGGCTGGTCATCCACGTGGTCGGCCTGGTGGTGGCGCGCCTCGAAGCGTCGATCGGGACGGCGACGACGGTCAACGTGCTGGAGCGGGCCAAGCGGGCCCGCACGCTCGGGACGCTGGTCCACAACACCGTCTACGTCCTGGTCTCGACCATCGCGCTGCTGATGATCCTGCGCGAGCTCAACGTCGACATCACCCCGATCCTGACCGGCGCCGGCATCGTCGGGCTCGCGGTCGGGTTCGGCGCGCAGTCGCTGGTGAAGGACATCATCAGCGGCTTCTTCCTCATTCTCGAGGATCAGGTGCGGGTCGGCGACGTGGCCAACATCGACGGCACGGGCGGTCTGGTCGAGCGCATCACGCTGCGCACGATCATCCTGCGCGACGAGACCGGCACGGTTCACGTCTTCCCCAACGGCAACATCCAGCGCCTGTCGAACCTGACCAAGGACTTCTCGTTCTACGTGACCAGCGTCGCGGTCGCCTATCGCGAGGACACCGACCGGGTGACGACGGTGCTGGTGCAGGTGGCGGATGCGCTGCTGGCGACGCCGGAGTTCGGGCCCTTCATGCTCGGCCCGCTGGAGGTGCTGGGGGTCGACCGCTTCAGCGAGTCCTCGGTCGACATCAAGGTGCGCCTCAAGACCATCCCGAGCAAGCAGTGGGTGGTCGGACGCGAGTTCCTGCGACGCGTCAAGCGCGCGTTCGACACCGAGGGCATCGAGATTCCGTTTCCCTATCGCAACGTGGTCATCGCGCCGACGCATGACGGCCCGCTCGGAGAGCGGGCCCTACCCACGTCGGGCCTCCCAACGTCGGCCCTCCCCTCGGCGACACTCCCCACGACGGGCGACCCGAAGGCATGAGTCCGGCGGTCGCGTTCGGCCTCGCCATCGGCCTCGGCGCGTGCCTGCTCTTCCAGATCCAGTTCCTGCTGGCCAAGCTGATCCTGCCGTGGTTCGGCGGATCGCCGTCGGTGTGGTCCACGAGCCTGGTCGCCTTCCAGGTGCTGCTGCTGGCCGGCTATGCCTATGCGCACGCGATCGCCAGCCTGCCGCGACGGGCGCAGTGGCTGCGCCATGTCGGCGTGATTGCCATCGTGCTCGGGCTGCTCGCCTGGCGCGCCGTCACGTGGCCGTCGCCCGTCACGCCTGGTGACGGCTGGAAGCCCGATCCGGACGGCTCCCCCATCGCGCAGATCCTGCTGCTGCTGACCGGGGCCATCGGCTTGCCGTTCGTGCTGCTGGCCAGCACGAGTCCCCTGCTGCAGCGGTGGTACGCGGACCGCTTCCCCGAGCGTTCGCCCTATCGGTTGTACGCGCTGTCCAATCTCGGGTCGCTCGGCGGCTTGATCTCGTATCCCCTGATCATCGAGCCACGGCTCGACCTCTTCCAGCAGGGGCGCTGGTGGGCGGTGGCGTACCTCGTGTACGCCGGGGCCGTTCTGGCGTGCGCGCGCAGCGTGCGCAGCGTCGAAGTCAGTCGGGAACCGGGAACCGGGAATCGGGAATCGCCAGACGGGAGTCCGGAGGCGGACGCGCTGCCCTCGGTCGGGGCGCAGGCGCTGTGGTTGCTGCTCGCCGCGATCCCCGCGGCGCTGCTGCAGGCCACGACGACGAAGATCACGCAGGACATCGCGGCGGTCCCCTTCCTGTGGATGGTGCCGCTGGCCATTTACCTGGTGACCTTCATCATCGCCTTCGAGATGCCGCGGCTGTTCCGCCTCGAGTGGCTGACCCTGGCCGTGGCCCTCGGCATGGCGGCGGCGCTCCCCGAGTGGAGCACCCGCGTCACGCTCGCGACCACACTCGGACTGCTCGGACTGGTCGGCTGGTGCTTCCATGGCGAGCTCGCGGCACGCGCGCCCGCGCCACGGCACCTGACCCGCTACTTCCTGCTGGTCTCGGCCGGCGGCGCGCTCGGCAGCGCCGTGGTTGCGCTCGGCGCCCCAATCGCCTTCGACGGGCTGGTCGAGTACCCCCTGACGCTGATGGCGGCGGCGCTCGTGCTGGGCCTGGTGCACGTGACGCGCGCCGAACATCTCACGTCGCGGTGGGGAGCACGCATCGCCCGCATCGCCGGCGTGATGCTCGCGGTCCTGGGTGGCGTGATCGGCGGCAAGACCGCACTCGGATGGGTCGAGCTGACCTCCGACGCGGTGTTCACGTCGCGCAGCTTCTTCGGGGCGCTCCGGGTGCGCGAACAGGTGTTCGACACCGGCGAACGGTATCGACGCCTGCAGCACGGCACCACCCTGCACGGCCTGCAGTACCTCGCCGGTGACAAGGCGAAGGTCGCCACGACGTACTACACGACCTCCAGCGGCGTCGGCCAGGCGATGAGCGCCCTCGCGATGCTCGAACGCCCGGCACGTGTCGGCGTCATCGGGCTCGGCGTCGGGACGCTGGCCGCCTACGGCCGTCCTGGGGACGCGTTCACCTTCTTCGAGATCGATCCCCAGGTCGTCGCGCTCTCGACGGCGCCGACGCCCTTCTTCCGCTACCTGCGCGAGTCGGCCGCCCGCATCTCGGTGGTCGGGGGCGATGCGAGGCTCAGCCTCGAACGGGCGCGTCCCCACGGCTTCGACGTGCTGGTGGTGGACGCCTTCAGCAGCGACTCGGTCCCGGTACACCTGCTGACGCAGGAGGCCTTCGCGCTCTACGCGCGCCACCTGCGCGACGCGCGCAGCGTCCTCGCGGTGCACACCTCCAACCGCTACCTGGAGCTCGAGGGCATCGTGCAGGCCAGCGGTGCACAGGCAGGCTTCCACGCCGTCGAGGTGGTCAACGACCTCGTGGACAACGAGAGCGAGCGGAGTACCTGGATGCTGCTGGCCCGCGACCCCGCGGCCCTGACGGCCTTCGGTGAGGCGTGGGCCGGAGCGCAGACGACGCCGTGGACCGACGCCGCCAGCAACCTGCTGCAGACGGTGCGGTGGTAGGCGCGTGATCGCCGTCGAGGCGGCCTTCGTCGTGGCCATCGGTCTCGGCGCCTGCCTGCTCTTCCAGATTCAGTTCCTGCTGGCTCGCCAGATCCTGCCCTGGTTCGGCGGGGCGCCCGCCGTGTGGTCGACGAGTCTCGTGGTGTTCCAGACGTTGCTGCTGGCCGGCTACGCCTGGGCGCACGGCATCGCCCGCCTGCGATCGCGGCGGCGCCAGGTCGTTGTCCACGTCGGCCTGCTGACGACAGCGCTGGCCCTGCTGGCGTGGCGCGCCCTGGTGTGGCCGTCGCCGGTGTCCCCGGACGACAGCTGGCGGCCTCAGGACGTGACGGCCCCGATCACCGCCATCACGCTGCTCCTGGTCGTCGCCGTCGGTGTGCCCTTCCTGGTGCTGGCCAGCGCGAGTCCGCTGCTGCAGCGCTGGCGCGCGGATCTCGGCAGCGACGCCTCTCCCTATCGCCTGTACGCGGTGTCCAACGCCGGCTCGCTGGCGGGGCTGTTGACCTATCCCGTGCTCGTCGAGCCGCACCTGGATCTGAGGCAGCAGGGCCTGTGGTGGACGCTGGCCTTCGTGGCGTTCGGGGGGGCGCTCGCGCTGTGTGCCTGGCAGGTGTGGGGCGAGCGTGACGGCCCGTTCGGAGCACGGGCCCTCCCCACAGGCCCTTCCGCGGGCACCGCCACGGAACGGCCGTGGCACGCCGGAGTCGCGGTGTGGCTCGTCTTGGCGGCGGTGCCCTCGGCGCTGCTGCAGGCCACCACCACGCGCCTCACGCAGGACATCGCCGCCGTGCCGTTCCTGTGGATGGTGCCGCTCGCCCTTTACCTCATCTCGTTCATCGTCGCCTTCGAGCGGCCGGCGGTCTGTCCACTGGCGCGGCTGGCACAGGTGATCGTCGTCGCGGCGATCGCCTCCCTCGCGCCGTGGGCCATGCCTGTGCAGCTGGGGCTGACGCTGCTCCTCCTGTTGGTGGCGGGCCTCGCCCTCCACGGCGAACTGGCCCGGCGAGCGCCCGACCCGCAGGGGCTGACGCGCTACTACCTCGTCATCGCCGCCGGCGGCGTGCTGGGCAGCGCGCTCGTGGGTTTCGGTGCGCCCCTGGTGTTCACGCGCGTCATCGAGTACCCGCTGACCGTGGCGGCGACGCTGCTGGTGCTGGCCGTGCACCTGTTCAGTCAGGCTCGTCACCGACCGCCGGTGGCCCGGCGCCGGACACGCCTGCTGGCCGAGGCGCAGGTCCTGGCCGGACTCGTCCTGCTGGCGGCCACGGCTGCCGACGCACGGCTCGTGGCCGGACAGACCACGCACGCCTCGCGCAACTTCTTCGGCACGGTGCGCGTGCGCGAACTGGCCCTGCCTGACGGCGCGGCGTACCGTCGATTCATCCACGGGTCGACGCTGCACGGCGTCCAATGGCTCGCACCGGATCGGCGTCGGGAACCCACGGCGTATTTCACGTCGTCGAGTGGGGTGGGCCGGGCGATGGCGATGATCGCGGCGCGCCGCGCCTCGACGCGCGTGGCGGTGATTGGCCTCGGCATCGGTACGCTGGCCGCGTATGGCCGGCCTGGCGATACGTACACCTTCTACGAGATCGACCCGCAGGTGGTGGCGCTGTCGGAAGGCGCGCAGCCGCCCTTCACCTTCATCCGCGACAGTCCGGCGCACATCGACATCGTGGTGGGCGACGGTCGCCTGGCCCTCGAACGGACGCCGCCGCTCGGCGTCGACCTGCTGGCGATGGATGCGTTCAGCAGCGATGCGGTGCCGGTGCATCTGGTGACGCGCGAGGCCCTCGCGGCGTATGCCCGCCACCTGCGCGACGACCGCAGCCTGATCGCGGTCAACGTCGCCAATCGCTACCTCGACCTCGCCGGGATCGTCACGGCCGCCGGGCGCGAGCAGGGCTTCCACGCCGTGCTCGTCGAGGGCGACGCCGGCCCCGGGCTGGTGCAGGCCACGCGCTGGTTGCTGCTCTCGCGCAGCGCCGAC